>DGYMR06203__coassemble_604_pt1 | contig 51984 bp, 39 predicted proteins | sample DGYMR06203__metabat2_low_PE_047 | metagenome-assembled genome bin DGYMR06203 | reverse complement strand
TCTTCTTCTCTCTGCTCCGTTGCAACGTCATTCCACACAATTAGCAGAAGAGCCGCTTTGGACCTCTATGAAGCAGCTGCTCAACAACACCGAAGACCCCTCTGCCGCCGAAACGGCTGATGCCATTGCCGGAGCCGCCGCCTTCGGAGCGAGCCTCGCCCTCATCTCGACGGACACCGAGAGCCGTGACACGGCTCTGACCTCTCCGGCTGCCGTGTCGACCGCTGCTGCTGCGGAGGAGAAAGCCCAAGGAGCTGACGCAACAGCCCCCGCCGGCGCTGTCGCAACGCCTGCCGTTCCCCAGACGGAGGCTTCGGAGCATCTTGAGCCCGCGCCCTGAAGCTCGCGGCACTTGCCCGTTCTCAACGTCGTCGCGCGTGTCCGCCCGTGTTCATCAGCCGTGCGGACGCTGATCGCGTGCCCAGCGTATCATGCCCGGCACACTTTGGCAACAGGTCGGCACCCCGCGGCGCCCGCGCGCGGCCTCCGGCGACCCGCGGAGGGCAGGGGATGCAAAAAGCCCGCAAGCGTTGAGCTTGCGGGCTTTATCGCGATACGAAGTATAAGATTCGAACTTATGACCCCATCCGTGTGAAGGATGTGCTCTACCACTGAGCTAACTTCGCTTTCTGCCGCTCCTCCGTTGCGGGGAACGCCGCGATTATACACGCATCTGTGGCGCGTGGCAAGCTTTTTTTTACCCTTTGCGAGATTTTTTCATGCGATCGACGGCGGAGGCCATGGCTTCGAGTCCTCGAAGGAGGAGTTGCGGCGAGGTCGCGAAGTTGAGTCTCACGCATTGCGGGCTGCCGAAGTTGGCGCCGTCATCGAGGAAGACGCCCGCTTCGCGGAGAAAGAAGAGGTGCGGCGAGTCAACGCCCAGCGCAGAGCAGTCAATCCACATCAGGTACGTGGCCTCGTGCGTGCCGAGCTTGAGCTCCGGCAGGCGCTCTCGGATGAAGTTCCGAGCCGTGTCGCGGTTGCGCCGCAGCGCTTCGATCAGCTCGGCATGCCACGCCCAGCCTTCGCGGTAGACGGCCTCAGCCGCAGCATAGGCGAAAACGTTGAGCGTGGGCAGACTGTGCCCCTGCGCCTTGATGATGCGTTCGCGCAGATCGGCATTGGGCACGGCCATGAAGGTGAAGCAGATACCGGCCATGTTGAAGGTTTTGCTCGGCGCGCTCAGCATGACGGTGCGTTGCAGCACTTCCTCAGGCAGATTCAGGGCGCAGTGGTGGCGCAGGCCTTCATCGAGCACCAGATCGCAGTGAATCTCATCAGAGCAGAGAATGAGATCATGGCGGCAGCAGAACTCGCCGACGCGCAGAAGCTCCTCGCGCGTCCAGCAGCGCCCGAGCGGGTTCTGCGGGTTGCAGAGCAAAAAGAGCTTGGTGTCGGGCTGCACGGCGCGCTCCATCGCCTCCCAGTCGAAGCTCCAGTGCCCTCCCTCGCTTCGACAAGGAACGGTGATGAGCTTGCAGTCGGTGTCTTCATGGCAGTGGAGCATGGGAGGATAGGCCGGGGTGCAGACCATGACGCCGGCGTGCGTCGGGGTGCAGATGGCGCGTGCAACCAAGGTGAAGGCCGGCACGCAGCCGGGCAGGTCGTGCAGCCATTCGGGGCGTGCCTGAACGCCGTGACGCTCGCGGAGGTAGTCGACGATGGCGCCGCGCAGCTCGTTCGTCATGAAGGCGTAGCCGAAGAAGGGGTGGCGCAGGCGCCGCTCCAGCGCCTCGATGAGGCAGGGCGGCGATTGGATGTCCATATCGGCGATGCCGAAGGGCAGGGGGCCCTGAAGGTCCCACTTGATATTTCCGGTGTGGCGGCGCTCTTCGTCTTCGGCGAATTGGATGCTCATGGTTACAAGTTAGTGCAACTTGGCGGCGGCGTCAAGCTCATTTCCCCGGTGCGGAAGAAATGAAGGTGGCCAGAGGGAGGAGGAACGTGGCTGAGGCGGGGGGGAAGGGAAGGTAAAGAGCATGCCTTGCGCCGGAGAGTGGTGACGCGCGCGCTGCGGTGCCCGGCTTTCGTGTTGGAAATGCTGCGTTTCCGGCTTGACATCCGGCGCCTGAGGGTTCACAATCTGCGGAGAACCGCCAGCGACACCCACCGGTTCTGCCAGTCCTTATGCTTCTTGCCATCAGTCAGTACGGAAATCCCGGTCTCCGCGCGGTCTGCGCGCCCGTGGAGAAGGTCGATGAAACGCTCCATGCGCTTGCCCGCAACATGCTCGAGACGATGTACGCCGCCAACGGTATCGGCCTCGCTGCTCCGCAGGTCGGGCTGAATATCCGCATGGTCGTCATTGATATACCCGAGGAGGAGCAGGAGGGCGAGCAGTCCGAAATGGCCACGGTCAACGGCGAGCTCAAGCCCGTGCGCGATATCATGCCGCTTGTGTTCATCAACCCGACGCTTGAGCCCTACGGCAAGCAGTTGCTCTTCATGGAGGGCTGCCTGAGCGTGCGAAACATTCGAGCCAATGTCTCGCGCCCGGAGCGTGTCAAGGCAACTCTGCCGCAGCTGGACGGCTCGGTCCTTGAGATTGACTGCGGCGGCCTGCTGGCGCGCTGCCTGCAGCATGAGTGCGACCATCTGGACGGCTTCCTCTTCGTTGATCGCGTCTCCTCGGCAGCCAAGCTGACGCTTGCCAAAAAGCTCAAGCGCCTCGCCGCTTCTGAGCGTTGAAATCGGTCGTTCCTCCCGGCTCATGTCGCTCCGCATCCCGGCGCGCGGCGTTGAGAGAGGGCACGGCGTCAGAGGGTTGCCCCGTGAGGAATTGAAGACAGATGTGACGGAACGTGCGGATCCTCGTGCGCCCGCCGAGATGGCGGAGCAGTCGCGGAGTTGGGGGAATGAGTTCGTTGGGGACGCTCAGCGCAGGCGCCGCAGGCACAGCATAAGGGCTTGCAGCATGGCGGCGTAGACGCTGCGGCGAGGAATGCGCACGCGCTCGTCGCAGCGGTTTAGGCGCAGCAGCTTCAGCGTGCGCAGGCCGATCAGGGCGGGCAGAGCCGCCGTGAAGCGCAGGCGCAGCATGCCGAGCCTGCGGCTGTAGGCCAGCCCTTCGCGCAGGTAGCCTTCGGCCCTGTCCATCCAGCGCAGCGGCTCGGTGCAGATGTAGCGCCGCCCGCGAGCCTCATCCTCGCGGCGGTCGCGCAGAATGTTGATGAGCTGCAGCCCTTTGCCGTAGCGGATGCCCATCTGCTCCAGCTCCGGCGCCTGCTCGGCCGAGCAGAAAGCGTCCCCGAGCGTCGCGCGCCCGAGCCGCGTCCAGAAGGCGCCCACGCAGCCGGCCACCAGCCAGGTGTAGCGCTCCGTCTCCGCGTCGCTGCTGACGCTGTCACAGTGGTTGAAGAAGCGCAGATCCCAGAGTTGCCCCTCGACGATCTCGACCAGCACCTCGCGCAGCAGCGCGGCCTCCGCCGGCGGCAGCGAGCGCAGGGCTCGCAGGGCCTCCCCGAAGACGCGCAGCAGCTGCGCCTCCGCCTCCTTCTCCTGAGCCGGGGCCATCGTTTCACGCAGCGCGCGCAGCAGGGCCTCCTCGTCCTCAGGCGGCGTCGGGGCGGCGATGCTGCGCCACATGGCCTCAAGGACTGTTTCGCGCAGGCTCAGCGCAGCGCCGGAGCTGTCCGCCACGCTGTCCGTCGCGCGCGCCAGCAGGTAGCCGAGCGCAATGCCGCGCCGCATCGGCCGCGGCAGCCAGACCATGCTCAGATAAAAACTGCGCGAGACCGCCTTGAGCAGCTCCAGACTCAGTTCGCCGCCGCGCTCCCGGCCTCCGTGCTCTCCACCGTCGGCTGCCCCTGCCGCTTCGGCAGCGCCGTCCTGCTGATGACTGAAGGAGTCCATCGTCTCAGCTCATGTGGCGCAGCGCGCCGCGGATGAGCTCATCCGTGCCGGCCTGCGGGTTCTGTTCCGCGAGAGCCCTGATGGCCTTGCGCGCCTCGGCCTGCTTGAAGCCGAGGGCAACGAGCGCCAGCTCCGCATCGGCCGCCGCCTGCGAAGTCGTGCCCTGCTGCTGTGCCATCCACGTCGAGGCCAGCCCCACCTTGTCCTTGAGCTCCAGCACAATGCGCTCAGCCGTCTTCTTGCCGACCCCCTTGGCACGGGCAATGGCGCGCACATCGCCGTTGGCGACAGCCGACTTGAAGGCGTTGATGTTCATCCCGCTGAGAATGGAGATGGCCGTGGCGGGCCCGATGCCGCTGACGCGCTCGATGAGCAGGCGGAAGAGATCGCGCTCCGCATCGCTCGCGAAGCCGTAGAGCACCTGAGCATTCTCGCGGATGTGCAGATGCGTGCGCAGCGTCACCGTCTGGCCGATCACCGGGTTGAGGTTGTCAAAGGTCGACAGCGGCACAATCACCTCATAGCCGACGCCGTTGACGTCGAGCACCAAGCACTGCGGCAGCGCCTCGGCCACCACACCTCGCAGAAACGCAATCATGCCGTCAGTCTACCTCAAAGCCACCCGCTCCGCAAGCCCTCAGTTGTCGCCGTCGCGACCGCGCATGAGCGAGCAGCCCTTGCCTCGGCCCGAACAGGCGGAAGAGAAGGGCGGAATCAGCCCTTTGAGCCCTGCTGCTCGCGGTAGCGCTCGTAGGCTTCGTCAATGATATTGTTCGCCTTGAAGACGCCGAAAAACTCGCCCACCTCCGTCACCTTGTTCTGGAGCGTCTTGTAGGTTGAGAAGAAATTGTGAATCTCCTGAAGGTAGTGCGGCGCCAAGTCCGCAATGGACTGCACGTGGTCATAGCGGGGGTCGCCCACGTTGACTGCCAGAATCTTGACGTCGGGCTGCCCGCCGTCAATCATGTCCATCCCGCCGATGATGCGGCAGTCCACGTAGCAGCCGGGAAAGGTCGGGGACGAGGTGAAGACGAGGATGTCCAGCGGGTCGCCGTCCAGATAGAGCGTGTTTTCCACGAAGCCGTATTCTGCCGGGTAATACACCGAGGAGTAGAGAACGCGGTCAAGCTTGATGCGCCCGGTCTTCGGATCCACCTCGTACTTGTTGCGGCTCCCCATGGGGATTTCAATGCGTGCTTCTACGGTTCTCATCGTTCCTGCATCCTAGCAGCTGCCGCAGCGGAAGTCAAGAACTCTTCTGAACGCTCGCACGGCTCGACCGTCGCGGGAGAGCCTGTCGCGGGAGAGCCTGTCGCGGGAGAGCCTGTCGCGGGAGAGCGTAACTTGTGTCAGTCAGCCGATTTACCCGTTAAAGACGGCTTGTTTTTGCTTGACGTGTCAGAACGCATCAGTATACTAATAGCATTCCACTCTTTCGAGAATGAAGCTCATCCACCATACCCCTGTGCCCAAGCGTCTGCTTAAGCGGAAAAAGCGCGGCTTTGCGCTCGTGGCGACGCTGACTCTCATGATGCTGCTGACGCTCATTGCCGTGGGCCTGCTGGCCTTGGCTTCGTCGCAGACGCGCATCGCCCAGTACACGGTGCTGCAGGCAGAGGCCCGGCAGCAGGCCCTCATCGGGCTTGACGCCGCCATTGCCGAGTTGCAGGTGGAAATGGGGCCGGACCAGCGCGTCTCGGCCAATTCGAGCATTGTGCAGCTTTCCGACGGTGCGACCTCCTCTCACGTGCTCGGCGTCTGGAACAGCTGGGACGGCCCGATTTACGGCAAGAGTGCTTCCGGCCACGGTGGCGATATCAAGGGAACCTATCGGCAGGGGCGTCCGAACATGTTCCGCCGCTGGATGATCTCAACGAGCGATCCGAAGCTGGCGCGCGACTTCTCGTCGGCCGGCAAGCTCGCCGCTCGCCGCCCCGGGCAGCGCGTGTGCCTCGTCGGCGCCGGTACGCTGGGCAGCAAGCGCACGACCTCTTCGTCCAACTACATTTATGCCGACCTGATCTCGATGCCCTCGACGGGCAACAACGAAGCCTGCTTCGCTTGGTGGATCGGCGGCGAAAACCAGAAGGCAAAGGTCGGCGTGGTCGATCCGCAGGAGACGACGAGCCCCGAGGAGGTGCTGCATCGCACCTGGAACACGCCCGGGCCCATCTTCAGCGATGACTCCATCGGCAGCTATCTGAGTGCCGAGGACTGCCGCAAGCACCCCGACAAGCTGCTGACGCTGCAGACCATCGTGCTGCAGGGCGGCGGAGCCATGGGGGAGGGCACGCCCTTCTTCTACGACGTGACGACGAACTCCTACTCGCTCATCACCAATGTGCGCGACGGCGGCCTCAAGACGGATCTCTGTCTGCTGCTCAACAAGTCGAGCCTGTCCGGCACCGATTACGCCGCCAGCAACACCAGCGACTGCGCCATCGCGAACGATCCGCAGATTCCCACCTGCTCCGAGTCGAGCTTCCCCATCGGTTCGTGGCAGACGATGCACGCCTATTACAACACCTGGCCGGACGGCAGCGCCAATGACAGCAAAAACTTCACGGCGCGCCTCATCGGCAATCTCGGCAATGCCTACACGCGCATGAGCGGCTGCGTCACGCGTGAGGACGGCAAGACCTACGTGGATGATCCGGACACGCTGTCCGTTTCCGCCAACACGTCATCTCACTTCAACAACCGAGCCATGCTGGAGCAGGGCTCCAAGAGTGCTGGCTATGCGCGCACACCCGTCATCCTCGCCTTCATGAACAACTTCGGCTTGGTGACGGAGGAGCAGGAGGGCAAGATGACGACGGATGAGGAGGAGCCGGACAAGACCTACAAGCTCAGTCTCTGCTTTGCGCCGATGTTCCTGTGGTGGAATCCGTACAACGTGCCCATGAAGGTGCGCGGCGAGCAGCTGTGGTCTCACTCGGCGCCCTACAAGACGACGTGGATTCAGACCTACGCCATCACGAAATCCGGCTCTTGGGAGTATACGTGGTCGCGCTATGCGATGGATCAGGGCTCGTCGGACACGCAGCTCGGGCAGGATCTCGGCGACTACTTCCTCAAGAGCTCCAGCGATCGCACGGGTGACATCGTCTTCGAACCCGGCGAGATTCTCTTTTTCTCACCGGCCAAGGCTCGCATCACCAGCGAGTACAACAAGGCTTTCATGAATCCTTGGTCCCTCGGCTATCACCCCGCCAACGTGGCCGGTTACAAGGCGAAGTTCTACAGTAATTCAGCGGGTAAAAAGGAGGATGAAGGCATCGCCAGCGAAACGAATATCAACGCCGGCAAGTTCTACCTGCGCCTTCAGCTGGGCGTGACGGCCAACGGCAGCGCCCCGAGGACGGACGGCTACTTCTTCGCCCCTCTGCGTGCGGAGTGTATCTCTGTGATGAACGGTTTCAACGGCTCGGACGCCACCAACATGGGTGACGGCGGTTCGGGTAAGAGGGCGCATTCGCCTCAGTACTTCAACCTCGGTTGGTATGATCCCGATAACCCCGGCTCCGGCACCATCTTCTGCGACGAGAACCGCAACTCCGCCGTCTGGTCGACTGACGGCACACAGGATGATCCGTCCGTGCCCTACTACGTGGCCGCGCTGGGCGTTGCCGCCAAGTCAGCCAACCCGAATCTCGACAGCCGCGTCCTCTCCGGCCAGGATTTCCGCGGCAAGGTCTGGCAGCACTCGTCGCCCGCCTTCTACGGCTCGATGATCGTCAACCCCGATGACCAGCAGCGGCAGTATCATCCCTACCAGCTTGCGGCGCTGAACGTCGGGGCCGGCCTCACGGCCTCGCCGATGGACAACATCGGCAACAACGGCATTTTGGGTATCACCTCCGAGGGCGAGCAAGTCTCTTTTGCCTCGGTGCTGGAGCTGCCCCTGCATCCGCCCTTCTCGCTGGCGGGCTTTGCCGGCATGCGTCTGCAGCCCGGTTGGTACCAGTCCGGCGGTCGCCTCAGCTCGCGGCGACGCATGCAGTACCAGTGCGGTGTGCCCGGCGTCGGCATCGGCAACTCCTTTGCGGATCCCTGCCTGCCGGCGGACGATATCTATGCCTTCCACGCCAACAACATCCCGACTTCCGGCTCGGCGAATGAAAACGTCGTTAACGGCAACGGGCGCATCTTCAGTGAATTTTATGACCACGGTCTGCTGATCAACGACGCGCTGTGGGACAGTTGGTTCTGCTCCTCCGTCTCCGACATGCCGTCGAACCGCGACGGCGGCATGAAGGCCAAGACGGTCTTGCAGAACTTCATCAACGATCGCGATTACCTCCCCGTGGCCCGCTATCACAAGGTCTCGACACCCTACGACGAGAAGGCCATCGTGGAGCGCATCATGCAGGACGACGGCTGGAAGTACATCGCCCAGTACCTCGTGATCGACGGCGGCTTCAACGTCAACTCCACCTCGGTGGATGCATGGGCAGCCGTGCTTCAGGGCTTGGCGCGCCGCCAGCTCGTCACCAACGTCGGCGGGCGCCTCAGCCTGGTGGAGAGCGGCAAGTCCGATCGCGACGTCCTCTTCTCTCGCTTCATGGTCAGCACGTCGGACAAGAGCATCGACTCGCTGGGTTCCTACAGCCCGATGCAAGGCTCCTCGAGCCTGCGCCGCGGCTCGGGGCAGACATCGGCCTGGGGCGAGGTTCGCATGCTCGGCGAAGATTCAATTCGCCTGCTGGCGGAGAAAATCGTCGATGAGGTCAAGAAGCGCGGGCCCTTCCTGAACATGTCCGACTTCATCAACCGCCGCCTCGACAGCTCCAACACCAAGCTCTCCCTCAAGGGCGCGCTGCAGGCGGCAATCGATGAGACGGATATCAACCGCGCCTTCGAAGAGGTGAAGGTGACGCCGGCCTCCGGCAGCCTCTACAAGTTCAAGGAGGCAGAGGAAGGCTACGTGCACACGGCGGCTCCGGGCTACCTCATCCAGAGCGACGTGCTCGCCTCGCTGGGCAACATCCTCACCGTGCGAGACGACACCTTCATCGTGCGCTCCTTCGGCTGCGTGCGCAACGCCAACAACATCATTCTGGCGCAGGCCTGGTGCGAGGCCGTCGTGCAGCGCAGCATCGATTACGTCGACCCGACCAACAGCCCCTCTGACGCCGACAGCACGTCGAGCTCGGGCAAGCGCGGCAAGGAACTCACGAAGATGAACAAGGTGATGGGGCGCCAGTTCCGCGTCGTCTCCTTCAAGTGGCTGGACGTCTGGGACATCTGATCCCCGGGCGCTTCCGAGCGTGAAAACCCCGCTCCGCCGTGCGGCGGAGCGGGGTTTTTGTCAGGCGGAATCGAGCCGAGCGGAGCTCTTCAGTGCCGGCTGCGCAGCCAAGGCCCAAAGAACTCGGCCACCGGCTTGCCCGCCTCAATGTGGCGAATCAGCGCCGTGCCGAAGACGGCGGCATCAGGGCGGGCATCCTGCGGCAGAGCCTCCAGCTGCCCGGGCTCGCGGAGCCCGAAGCCCAGAGCCAGCGGCACATCGAACACGCGGCGCGCGCGACGCAGCATCTCGGCAACCGCCTCGGGGTGCCGGTTGACATCGCCCGTCGTGCCGAGCACGGAGACGAGGTAGACGTAGTCCTTCGTATAGGGCGCATACTGGCGCATGCGCTCCTCGGAGGTGTTTGGCCCGACGAGTGTCACGAGCGTCAGGCCCTCGGCATCCAGCGCGCGGCGAAACTCCGGCGTCTCCTCCAGCGGCAGGTCGGGCACCACGAGACCGCTGATGCGCAGCGCGCGGCACTCGGCGGCCAGGCGCTCAAGCCCGTAGTGCACAAAGGGATTCGTGTAGCCCATCAGCACCAGCTTGGCGCGAATCTGCTCGCGGAAAGCCTTGAGCCCCTCGAGCACCCAGTGCAGCGACACCCCGCGGGCGAGAGCCTCGCGGCTGGTCGCCTCAATCACCGGCCCGTCCGCCACGGGATCGGAGAAGGGAATGCCCAGCTCGATGATGTCCGCGCCCGCGCGGTCGATCTCCAGCAGCGTCTCCCAGAAGCGTTCCGGGCTCGGGAAGCCCGCCGTGATGAAGGGAATGAGAGCCGTGCGGCCCTCGCGGTTGGCTTGCAAAATGGTTTCTTTCATAGCGTGTGAGAGCAGGTGAGGGGAAAATCAGTCCAGATGAATGTAGTGCAGCGCGTGGTCGAGGTCCTTGTCGCCGCGGCCCGAGAGGTTGACCAGCACGCGGCTCCCGGCCGGGATCTCATCCCGGTGCTCCAGCACCCAGGCCAGCGCGTGGCTCGACTCGAGCGCCGGAATGATACCCTCGCGCTGCGAGAGCGTGCGGAAGGCATTGAGTGCCTCGTGATCATAGGCGATGCCGTAATGCACGCGCCCGATCGAGTGCAGCCACACATGCTCGGGACCCACACCCGGGTAATCGAGCCCGGCCGATATGGACGAAGATTCGAGAATCTGGCCGTCCTCATTTTGCAGCAGCATCGTGCGCACCCCGTGCAGCACGCCCGGCTGACCGAGGTTGATGGCGGCCGAGTGCTCGCAGCCCGGCTCGCCCGTGCCGCCGGCCTCAACACCCACGAGGCGCACCTCCTCATAGGGGACAAAGGGATGCATCATGCCGATGGCGTTCGAGCCGCCGCCCACGCAGGCCACGACGCAGTCCGGCAGCGAGCCCGTCAGCTCGCGCATCTGCGCGATGGACTCGCGGCCGATGACACTCTGCAGCTCGCGCACAATCGTCGGGAAGGGGTGCGGACCTGCCGCCGTGCCGAAGACGTAGAGCGTATCCTGCTGATTCGCGATCCAGTAGCGCAGCGCCGCGTTGATGGCGTCCTTGAGCGTGCAGGAGCCGTTCTGCACGGCGACCACCTGAGCGCCCAGCAGCTTCATGCGCTGCACATTCGGCGCCTGGCGCTCCACATCGCGCGCTCCCATGAAAATCGTGCAGCGCATACCGAACTTCGCCGCCGCCGTCGCCGTCGCCACGCCGTGCTGGCCCGCGCCCGTCTCGGCGATCACGTGCGTCTTGCCCATCAGGTGGGCCAGCAGCGTCTGGCCGATCGCATTGTTGATCTTGTGAGCCCCCGTGTGCAGCAGATCCTCGCGCTTGAGGTAGAGCTCGAAGCCCAGATCGGCCGAGAGATTGTCGCAGCGCGTGATCGGCGTGGGGCGCCCGCAGTAATTGTGCAGCAGATCCTGAAGCCTGTCGCGGAAGGCCGGCGAGCTCATGATGCGCTCATAGCAGTCCTCCAGCTCCAGCAGCGGAGGCATGAGCGTTTCCGGTACATAGCGTCCGCCGAAGCTGCCGAAGTAGCCCGGGCGTTTCGTATTCTTCAACGTTTCCATGGTGGTGATGAGAGCGGATGATGATTTTTATAACAGGAATGACATGTGAATGCTCAGAGTCGCGTGACGAGTGCGGCGGGCTCGGCGAAAATCGGGGCAGGGGACCGTCATCAACGAAAAACCCCGGCTCGTCGGGAAGCCGGGGCATCACAGAATGATACAGAGTCGCGCCGAGGCGCGAGAAGAGGAGCTTCCCGAGCATTCAAACAAATCGCCAACGCCAAGCCTCCGCCGGCGCCAAGGATTGCAATGCTTGGAAAGACATACTCATCGGCGCGTATTATACACGCGGCGTTCAGGCAGTCAAGAGCAAAAGCAATCGCTTTGCGGCAAATTGCCCACACAGCTCATTATAGGCTTGATTTTTCGTCCCAAAAGGAGCATCCTTGACCCGCAGGGTGTGTCAATCCCCCGCGCCCGACACGAGCCATGATTCGCATATACGCCCAGACGGAGAATGGAATCTCGCGCACGGTAGGTCTGGAGGAGCAGGACTATCGCAAGGGAGATATTTTCTGGATTGACCTGCTCACGCCCAACGCGGCTGAGCTGCACTACGCCGAAGAGCTCTGCAGCATCGAGATGCCCACGAAGGACGAGATGCGCGAGATTGAGGCCACATCGCGACTCTACTGCGAGGACGGCGGTCGCTTCATGACCACGACCGTGCTGAGTCGCGTGGAGACCGACGAGCCCATGATCGCCGAAATCTCCTTCATCCTCAAGCAGCGCGTGCTCATCACCATCCGGCACACCGACTCCTACTCCTTCCGCGTCTTCTCGCACCAGCTGCTGCGCACCCCGAGCACCAACCGCGACCTCGTCTTCGTCGGCCTGCTCGAAACGCTCGTCGATCGCCAGGCCGACGTGCTGGAGCGCTTCGGTACCGATCTCGACGCCCTCTCGAAAAAAATCTTCGGCACCCACCGCGTGCGCCGCAAGCCCAAGAGCGAAGACCCGGACACCGAAGACCTGCGCGACGCCCTCGTCGAGCTCGGCCGCGTCGGTGACCTCATCACGCGCCAGCGCGACGCCCTCGTCAACCTGTTGCGCCTCATCACCTATGCCGGCAACGAAGACGCCTGCACCGGCTCGCACGACAGCCTCTACGTGCCGCTGCGCCCCGTCTCGCGAGACGTCAACTCCCTGTCGGAATACGCCTCCTTCCTCTCGAACAAAATCAACTTCATGCTCGACGCCGTGCTCGGGCTCATCAACATCGAGCAGAACGACATCGTCAAAGTCTTCACCATCATGTCCGTCGTCTTTCTGCCGCCCACCCTCATCGCGAGCATCTACGGCATGAACTTCGAGTACATCCCCTTCCTGCACTCCGAGTGGGGAGTCTGGATGTCGCTGGGGCTGATGCTCATCTCGGCGAGCGCCCCCCTCATCATCTTCAAAATCAAACGCTTCATCTGATTCTCACACCACCATCGCGCCATGATCACTCCCCGCATCCCCTCCCGCCCCGAGCAGGAAATCCTCAAGGCTGACATCCTCGTCGAGGCCCTGCCCTTCATGCAGGCCTACCGCGACAAAACCATCCTCATCAAGTTCGGCGGCTCGGCCATGGATGACCCCGAACTCGTGCGCCACCTTATGCGCGACATCGTCGTGCTCGAAGCCATGGGCCTCAACCCCGTCGTCGTGCACGGCGGCGGCAAGGCCATCTCGAAGGCCATGAAGGATGCCGGGCTCGAAGCCACCTTCGTCAACGGACTCCGCGTCACCACGGACGAAGCCATCAGCATCGTCGAGAACACCCTCTCCGGCAAGATCAACCCCGGGCTCGTCGACATGGTGCGCAGCTGGGGAGGCAAGGCCGTCGGCATCCCCGGCACCTCCGTCTTTGTCGGTGAAAAAATCCGCGAGCGAGATGCCGAAGGAAAGCCGGTGGACATCGGCCGCGTCGGTCAAGTCATCGGTTGCCTGCTGCCGCGCGTCGAAGAAGCCCTCTCGCTGCAACTCACCCCCATCATCTCGCCGCTCGCCCGCGAGTTGGGCACCAGTCAGGCGCTCAACGTCAACGCCGACCTCGCTGCCGCCGCGCTGGCGCGCGAGCTCAAGCCCGTCAAGCTCATCTACATCTCGGACGTCCCCGGCCTGCTGCGCGACCCCTCGGACCCGACCTCCATCATCAAGAGTATCAACCGCCGCGAAGCCTTCCAGCTCATCGACGAAGGCGTCATCTCCGGCGGCATGATCCCCAAAGTCAAGAGCGCCGTCGATGCCCTCAACGCCGGCGTGCGCAAGGTGCACTTCATCGACGGGCGCCTGCCGCACACCCTGCTCATGGAGATCTTCACCTCCGACGGTATCGGCACGGAAATCGTGCGCGAACAGCGCTGAGGAAGCCGCGGCCGGCCCCGCCCGCCACTCGGGAGGCTCAGAGCCTCAGAGCTCCGGCCGCCCCCCCCAGCCGTTCCCTCGCGACGAAACACCTTTTGCGACATGATGACACCTGCCAACATCGGAATCCTCGCCCCTCGCCAATCGGCCGCCAGCCTGCACGCCATGCAGCGCCTGCAGGCCGAGTGCGCCCGCGTCGGCATCCTCGCCAGCGAGATCAAAGACCTCAACAGCACCGATCACCTGCTCGGTGAGCCGGCCATGGTGCTCTGCCTCGGTGGCGACGGCACCATGCTCTCCGCCGCCGCAGACGCCGCGCGGCAGGGCATCATCCTCGGCGGTGTCAACCTCGGCCACCTCGGCTTCCTGAGCGCCTGCGGGCGCGAGGAAATCGCCCTGCTCGTGCAGGCCCTGGCCGACGGCACCTACGAAGTCGAAGAGCGCACCATGCTTGAAGTCGTGCGCTGCGGCGGGCAGAGCAGCTCCGTCAAGCCCCATCTCGCCCTCAACGAGATGGCCCTCATGCGCGCGCAGACCGGCAAGATGGTCGACGTCGACGTCGAAGTGGACGGCCGCCTGCTCAACCGCTACCACGCCGACGGCGTCCTCGTGGCCACGCCGACCGGCTCCACCGCCTACTCCCTCTCCGCCGGCGGCCCCCTCGTGTGGCCTACAGCCGGCGTCCTCTGCCTCACACCCATCTGCCCGCACAGCCTCACCAACCGCTCCGTCGTGCTGCCCGACAGCGCCGAGCTCATCATGAGACCCCGCGAGCGTCGCGGGCGCTCCGGTGAATCCCTCCTCTACTCGCTCGACGGGCGGCGCATCCACCCCATCGCCCTCAACGACACCCTCGTCATCCGCAAAGCCTCCTGCCCGCTCAAGCTGCTCAGCCTGCCGGCGGGGGACTACGCCACGCGCCTGCGCGTCAAGCTCGGTTGGTGAGCGGAGGGCGGCCCCCCTCATTCACATTCGACATGCAAACCCTCCTCTGTGTCGGCTTGGGAAGCTTCGCCGGCGGCGTGCTGCGCTATAGCTGCGGCCGCTGGGTGCAGCATCTCGGCAGCTTCGGCAGCTTCCCCTGGCACACCTTTGCCATCAACCTCGGCGGCTGCCTGCTGCTCGGCCTGCTCAACGGCCTCTTCCTCAGGCATGACAGCCTGCTGCACCCCGACTTGCGCGCCGCCCTCACCGTCGGCCTCTGCGGCGGCTTCACCACCTTCTCCACCTTCTCGCAGGAGTCCGTCAACCTGCTGCGCCACGGCCTCTGGGGCGCCGGGCTCGGCTACATCGCCCTCTCCCTCCTGCTCGGCCTCGCCCTCTTTGCCGTCGGCCTGTGGTTGGGTCAGCGCTGCATTTGAGCCGTCTCTTTGGTGAGTTCAGCCCCTGTCCTCCAGTACCTGATGTAGGCCCTGCCGAGATCGAAAATCGCGTTTGAGAATACATCCGAGCGTCAGTGAAAATACGGCCCGGCAGAAGGTCCTGCAGCACTTCAATGGAAGGGGCTGTTTGCACGGTGGCCCCAGCTTGCGGAGTCTAGGCCCTGCTGGCGCTCGCGAGGACGCTCGATCGTCGTCGTATTGCGGCATAGGTTCTGCTCATGTAGATTTTTTTTGGAGAGAAAAACACTTGAATCAGTTGGAGATTTCCCCAGACTTTACAGCAGCTTTTCAAAACTTACTCTCTCCGTTGCCTTATATTCGTTAGTCAAGAGTGCTGCAAGATTTCATATTCTGATTCGATCGTCCTTGTTCGATCCTTTGGGATCCTTATAATCTTATATTTTGATAAAACTGGAGAAGGAGACTGCGATATGGTTCTCTCTCGTATGCCAGTTTTATTGCCGGAGTGAAGACTTCGTGAATTTGGGAATGACAACAATTCGTTTGGCTCATTATTGTTATTATGTGCTTTTTTTGTTGTATTTGTTGAAAAATTTGCTAGAATTCGTGCTGTCTCGAATATCGAGCTACACCTACTGAACATCCCATACACATGAAAAAGACGCTTACTATCATGATGACGGCAGCTGCCGCGCTGCTGGCTCTGAGTTCCTGCAATGACAGCGATAGCAACAGCAGCAACAGCGCTGCATCCACGGTGGCTATCCCAGTCGATGACTTTGCCTCCGGAGCTGTGTACTACGAAAGTGTCAGCGCTCCGAACGTTAGATTGAAGGCCAATCTTGGCGGAGGCGGAACCCCCAATGGTAATCAAGTTACGGTTTCGGGTGAACTGTCCGTCAACGGCACTCCGTACAACTGTAAGATTTCGTACATTACGGAAGGTTCTCAGAACGCTCCCGTGGCAACCTGCGCCATCTTGTTCGAAAGTTCACCCAAACCGGAAGACGCTGACCTCCTCGACCTCTGGAGCATTAGTGCTCCCGCCGATGCCAACGAAGCCGATGTCCAAGCGGATCTGGAATTTATCAACCAGAACGGTGGCTACTACATCACTATCAGTTTCCCCTCCGGGAATGCGTTGTTCACGACTTACAGCTCGGATTCTGAAACCTTCAAGGTGATCAAGATCGGTGCCCCGAAATCTCTTGTTTTTCAAGTCAAGACGGATCAGTCCGCCAGCGCCGGTGATTCCGCAGGAGATGGTTCTGCTGACACGTCCATCGGTAACTGATCACGGGGGAACATCTCCTCCCGACAAGTCCCGCTCACCCTCTCGGTGGGCGGGCTTTTTCCCTCCCGCCGAGCGGTGGAAAACGACTGTCTTCGTGCGGTTTGTTCTCTGCCGCGCCGCGGGCACATTGGACTTGCCAAAGAGCAACTGCGCGCGTATACTGTCGCGCGTATGAACGCACTCATCTCCACGCTTGAACAAGCGGTTGCAGAGGGGAAACTTCTGCCCGCTTCGCTTGAAAACATTCAGCTGCTGATGCGCGGCACGCAGGATCCCGTCGTCCCCGCCACCATCGGCGAGCTCGTTGACAAGGGGGAATGGACCGAGCTCAACAACCGCTTCTACAAAACACTGGCCTTCGGCACCGGTGGCCTGCGCGGCCGCACCATCGGCACCGTCGTCATGCCGGCTGAGCAGGGCAAGGGTGGCGTCAACGGGCGCCCCGAGTTCCCCTGCGTCGGCACCGCCTGCATGAACTTCTTCAACGTCGGTCGCGCCATGCGCGGCCTCATCGCCTACGTGCGCCGCTTCGTCGAGGCTGACGGCAGCGGTCGCAAGCCCCTCATCGTCATCGGGCATGACACGCGCCACTTCTCGCGCGACTTCGCCGAGTACTGCTCCCGCATCGCCACCGACCTCGGCTGCGACTGCGCCCTCTTCGACGGCCCCTGCTCGGTGCCCGAAGTCTCCTTCGCCATCCGCGAGCTGCGCGCCGACACCGGCGTGATGATCACTGCCTCGCACAACCCCGCGCACGACAACGGCTTCAAGGCCTACTTCAACGACGGCGCCCAGCTCATCGCCCCGCACGATAAGGGAGTCATCACCGAGGTGAACGCCCTGACGAGTGACAGCTACGAACCTCTGCCCGCCGATCAGCAGGGCAGCCTGCGCGTGCTCGACTCCTCCTTTGATGAGATTTACATCGCGCGCCTCAAGGGTGTCGTGCTGCGTCCCGAGGTGTTCCGCAAGGCCTCTGCCAAGGTCGTCTACACCAACCTGCACGGCACCGGCAAGCGCTGCATCGTCCCGCTGCTCAAGTCCATCGGCAGCAACGTGAGCACCGTCGCTGCGCAGGACGTGCAGGACGGCCGCTTCCCGACCGTCGCCAGCCCGAACCCCGAGAACGCCCCCGCGCTCGACATGGCCATCGCTCAGGCCAATGAGGAGCAGGCGGATCTCGTCATCGCCACGGATCCGGACTGCGACCGCATGGGCATCGCCGTGCGCAACCCCGCCACCGGCAAGATGGAGCTGCTCACCGGCAACCAGACCGGCTGCCTGCTCGCGTGGTACCGCTGCATGAGTCTGGTCGAGCTCGGCATCCTCACGCCGGAGAACCTGAAGCACGCCGTCATGGTCAAGACCTTCGTGACGAGCCCGCTTCAGGATGCCATCGCCAAGTCCTTCGGCATCGACGTGGTCAACGTGCTCACCGGCTTCAAGTACATCGCCGCCAAGCTCGGCAAGTACGAGAACGCCATCCCCGCCGAGCTGCGCCGCAACTACCGCTCCATGAGCGAGGCCGAGACCCGCGAACTGCGCCTTCGCACGAGCAAGTACTTCGTCTTCGGCGGTGAGGAGAGCTACGGCTATCTGGCTCAGGACTTCGTGCGCGACAAGGACGCCAACGTTGCCGCCCTCTGCCTCGCGGAGATGAACGCCTACCTCGCCACGCAGGGCATCGGCCTGCTGGAGTGCCTCAACAACATCTACAAGGAGTTCGGTTACTACAAGGAGCTCGGCAAGAGCCTCGTCATGGAGGGTGCGGACGGCGCCGCGAAGATCGCCGCGCTCACGCAGAGCTACATCGACAATCCCCCCTCGGCCATGGCCGGCTCGAAGGTGGTCCGCGTCCGCAACTTCGCCAACGGCGACCTGCTGGATGCCGAGGGCGACCCCATCCCCGCCGAGAAGATGCTGTTCTTTGACCTCGAGGACGGCCGCAGCTTCGCCGTGCGTCCCTCGGGCACCGAGCCGAAGATCAAGTATTACCTCTTCGCTCACGGCGCGCCCGGCGTTGAGCCCGAAGTCTCGCGCCCGGTTGTCGAGGCGAGCATCGATGCTCTCTGGAAGGCCGTCGCGGCCGATGCTGCCGAGCGCAGCCGCTGAGCCGCTCGCCTGAGTGCCTGTCATCAGGCGCCTATCATCATTCCCCCGCACTTCTCTCTTTGCGACCTTCGCGACGGGAAGTGTGGGGAATCCGCCGCCGCATCCGGTTCGGGTGCGGCGGCTTTTGTGTGGCCGAGGGCAGAGGTGTTTTTCACTGAGGCGTCGCTGGCGGCGCGCGTTGCGGGGCCCCCGCTGCTGCTCAGGCTCTCGGAGGCCGGCTTGCGCGCAAGCTTGGCGGCGAAGTTTTTTGTGAGGACGGAAGGCCTCTTTCGATGTCAAACTTCCTGATTGTTGAATGTCAGCGGTTCATGTGTTGTGCGGCCTCGGCGGCCCGGGCCTCCGGCGCCCTCCCCTCGGCGCCGGAGGGCATTGATGAGCCCGGGGGTGGGCAGGACGCGCGCAGGGGGGCGGATCAGTTGCGGAGGCGGCGTGTCTGTGCGATGCTGGTGTCGGCAAGAGCGCCGGCGGCGACAATTCCCCGCACCTCCTCCGGGAGGCGGAGAACCCGCAGGCAGGCGCCGCGCGGTCCGACCCCGAACGGGTAATCCCAGCAACCGATTTGCCGCATCGAACAACACACGAAACACACACAACAACGATGGCTGATATCGAAAGCGCCTATCAGATCAAATACTCCGAGAAGTGGGGCAGCTACCTCCAGCAGGAGGCCTCGCGTCTCGATCACTACGTGACCGTCGAAACCGGTCTTTCCGGCAAGATGGTCGCCTTCGACCAGTACGGTCTTCTCACCTTCACGGAGAAGACCTCCCGCATGGGGAGCACTCAGCTCGATGAAGCGCCCACGAAGCGTCGCGTCATCTTCCCGCACATCTACACCAAGGCCGTCGGCTTTGATGAGTTTGATGCGAAGAAGCTGGCCAACATCGACCTGCCTGTCAGCAAGACGATTGAGAGCTTGCGCGCGGCCGCCGGCCGCACGATGGACAAGGTCATGATCGACGCCTTCCTCGGCACGAACTACACCGGCGAGAACGGCACAACCTCCGTCACCTTCCCGGAGACGCAGACCATCGACGCCGACTACGCCGACACCGGCGCCGGTGCGGACTGCAACCTCACCGTGGCCAAGCTGCGCCGCGCCCTCGCCATGCTGCACGCCAGCGAGGCCTGGAGCGAGGAGCGCCGCGCCTACGGCGACGAGCTCGTGCTCGCCTGCTCGAGCAGCCAGATCGACGCTCTGCTCAAGGAGCCCGAGGTCTCGAGCTACGATTACAACACCGTGCGCGCCCTCGCAGAGGGCAAGATTGACAGCTTCCTCGGCTTCCGCATCATCCGCACCGAGCAGCTGCCCGTCTCCTCTAAAGTGCGTTCCTGCATCGCCTGGGTCAAGAGCAAGGCCCAGTTCGGCATCTGGGACGACTTTAAGGTTAAGCTCAGCATTCGCGATGACCTCGATGAGGCCCTCCAGATCCGAGCCAAGTTCGCCTGCGGCGCGACGCGCCTGCAGGAAGAAGCATTCGTGAAAATCCTCTGCACCGAAGCATAACTGAAATCGAGTAACTCAGACACATTGGTTGGTTGAAAGGGCGGTGCCTCTGCTGATGCGGGGGCACCGCTTTCCTTTGACCTGCCCTCGGCGGTGGCCGGGAGGATCGCTGCGGGCTCGCCGGAAGCGTGGAGATTGTGAGTGATGAGAGGGTGGGGAGGAGAGGGTGGGGAGGAGAGGAGGAAGCGCACGGAGCGCTAAACAAGTCCCCCAGCGCCGCGTTCTCTCGCAGGAAGCGCCGGTTGATGAGGCCGGACGAGTGCTGAGAGGGCAGGGGGGATACGGTGGCGGAGGCTGGAGGGGCTGTGGTCGCGGCACGAGGCTGTTTGGCTTGTCAATCAGCCAGGCGAGGGCGCAGAAGGGGGCGGAGCCGGGCTTGTCAGCCTGCCCCTGTCTGTGCTAGAATGGGCGCATGAATGCGCGCCTCCTCTGCGGCCTCTTGCCTCTGCTGCTCTCCGCCCTGCCAACGGCCTGTCAGCACACCGTTTCCTCGTCAGCGGCTTCATCGTCCACGGCCGCTCCGAACTCGGGTGCGGCCACGGCCCCTGCCTACCTCCACGAGACGCTCTGCTACGTCGACAGCGTCGCCCCCTCCGTGCGCACGGATCTCAAGTACGCAGGTTGTGACAACTTCGTGGGGCGCCCGATCGACGGCTACACCGGCCACCGCGCTGTGCTGCGCCGCGAGGCCGCTGCCGCTCTGGCCCGCGTCGCGGAATCGCTGCGTCCGCAGGGGCTCGGTCTGCTCATCTGGGACGCCTACCGCCCCCGCCGCGCCATGAAGGACTTCCGCGCCTGGTCCGAGACCCCCGACGATCGCATGAAGGCCAAATTTTACCCGAACATCTCGAAGACCGGCATCTACGAGGGCCGCTACATCGGCGATGAATCCGAGCACAGCTGGGGCATCGCCGTCGATATCACCCTCGTGCATCTGAAGTCCGGCCGCCCGCTGGATATGGGCGGCCACCACGACCTGCTCGACCCGAGCTCCGCCACCCTCTACGACAAGCTGAGCCCGAAGCAGCAGGCCAACCGCCTGAAGCTCAAGACGGCGATGGAGGCTGCCGGCTTCCGCAACTACAGCAAGGAGTGGTGGCACTATTACTACATGGATGTGCCGCAGCTCTACTCCTACGACGTCCCCCTGGATGACACCCTGCTGCAGCGCTGAGCGCAAAAATGTGACATGCAGACAGGCATCCGGCTTGAAATCGGGCGCCGTCTGAGGTAAAGTATCGACGTCTCTATGATTTTCCCCCTCACAGACATGGTGATGCTCGCTGACAGCAGCGAGTCGTGGACGGTGCTGCAGCTCTTCGAGAAGGGCGGGTGGCTGATGTGGGTGCTGCTGGTGCTCTCGATCATCATGGTCATGGTCGCCTTCGTCTGCCTGTGGACGACGCGAGAGAGCGCCGTGCTCCCGCAGCGGATGGTCATGTCCGTCGACTCCTACATCCGCCGCAAGGACTACGCCGGCCTCATCTCGCTGTGCGAGAAGGATGATTCGAGCTTCTCGCGCACCGTGCACGTCATCGTCCTCTTCCTGCAGCGCAATCCCCGGGCCAGCATGGACGAGGTGCGCGAGGTGGCCGAGGCTGAGGCCTCGCGCCAGGCCAATATCCTCACCCGCCAGATCAGCTGGCTGTCGGACATCGGCGCCATCGCCCCGATGATCGGTCTGCTCGGCACGGTCTGGGGCATGATGAAGACCTTCAAGGAGCTTGCCGACGGCAACTTCGAGGGCGCCAAGAACATGGGCATGGCCAACGGTATCTACGAGGCCATGATCACGACGGCCGGCGGCCTCGTGCTGGCCATTCCCTCGATGCTCGCCTACGTCTTCTTCCGCAGCCGCATTCAGAAACACATCACGAATATGGAGGTGGCCGTCACGCACGTGCTCTCCTCGCTCTCCGTGGTGAAGTACCGCGAGCAGCACCCCGGGCGCGTCGCGATGCGCGGGATGGTGAATGAGCAGATTGTCGATGATGATGAATGATGAGGCCACGGCATGAAGATTCAGACCAAGATACCTGATCAGATCGGTTTCCAGCTCGCCCCGATGCTGGACATCGTCTTTTTGCTGCTGATCTTCTTCGTCGTCACCCAGAAGATTATCCTCACCGAGCAGGATCTCAACGTGAAGGTGCCGACGGCGCCGTCGACGGAGGACGAAGTCACCCGCGCCATCGACGAGCTGATCGTCAATGCCCGCGAGGTGGACGGCGAGTTGGTGATTACGGTGGACGGCGAGGTCTTCACCCGCGAGCAGCTCGGGGTGCGCCTCAGCAAGATCGTCGCCAACAACAAAGACGTCCCCGTGCGCATCCGCGGCGATGCCCGCACCTCCTGGCAGAGCATCGCCGACGTCATCGTGACCTGCACGGAGGCCGGCGTCTACAACATCTCCTTCTCGTCGCAGCTGCCCAAGGAGGAGGGGGCTGCCTCGTGAGCCCGTTTCGGCGCCGAAGCCGGAGGGCGGGTGCGTGAGGGCCCGGCGGGAGCGCGCCGGTGCGCCCGGAGAGATTTTCAGAAAGGATCGTTTGCGTATGAAGAAGTCCCTGATGATGATGCTGGCCTGCGCCGCGGGTGCCCTGCCGCTTGCCGCGCAGTCTGACACGGCCTTGGCGGTGGATCGCGAGGCAGATGCTCTCGCCATCGCCGAGCAGCTCTACCGTCAGGCTCGCGCCCTGAGCGCGGATCCCGCATCGAGCGCGCAGCTCTACAGCCGTGCCGCCGATCTCTTCGCCGACTTCGTGCGGCGCTACCCGAACTCGAGGCAGCGGAGCCGCGCCCACTATCTGCAAGCCGTGTGTCTCGAGGCCCTCGGCAACCAGCAGGCGGCCGTGCGCCAGCTCGAATCCATCGCAGCCCTCTACAATGACGAGTACGGCGTCTCCGCCTCCTACCGCCTGGCCTCCCTCGCGAGCCAGAACAAGAACTGGGATCGCGCCGCGCAGTACTACAGCTCCGTCGTCAAGAACGCCGATCGCCGCGACCTGCGCGATGACGCCACCTACCGCCTCGGGCGGGCCTACATGATGCTCAGCCAGTACGCCCGCGCCGAGCAGTGTTTCCAGTCGCTGATGTCGCGCCCGCAGGAGGTGCGCGCGGACATCCTGCAATCGACTTTTTACCTCATCTCGCAGATGAAGATCCAGCAGGGGGATGACCGCGCGGCCTACGGGCACCTGCGCTCCCTGCTCTCGCTGCCGAACCTCAATCCCAAGCTCGAGGGCGCGGCCATTCTGCAGGCGGCCCGCCTCGCCGCTCAGCTCGGCTCGCCCGACGAGTCGCAGCGCTACTACGCGCGCCTCAGCCAGATGGACGGCATGCAGGCCTACGCCGGCGAGGCCCAGCTGCAGAACTTCTCCTGGCTCTTCCGCAACAAGGACTACCGCAAAATCGTCGAACTGAGCGCCCGCAGCCTTCCCGAGCTGGGTGACCCGGCCAAGAACGCGCTGCGCAACATGATCATCGGCCAGTCCTACATGGAGCTGCGCGACTACGGCTCCGCCCAGATGGCCTTCCGCAACGCGTGGGAGGATCAGCCCGAGGGCGTCAGCGGTGCGGATGCCATGTATCGCATGATCGTCTGTATGCTTCAGCAGGGCTCGCCGGAGTTCCTCTCCGCCGCCTCGCGCTACCTCCAGACCTACGCCGTGCCCGGCAAGGAGACGGCCGACTTGCCCTGCACGAACCTCGTGCGCCTGATGTACGCCGACCGCCTCATGATTTCCGATGTCGCCGAGGCCGCGCGGCAGTTTGACGCCATCAACATCGAGAAGCTCCCGCGTTCCTCTCAGGCCGACGCCTACTACAAAAAGGCGTGGACGGCCAATGAAAGCTCAAGCTACGACCCCGTCCCCTCGCTGGACTTCTTCATCAAGGAGTTCCCGGACGACGCGCGCATGCCGGAGGCGCTCACCCTGCGCGGCTCCGCCCTGCTCAAGCAGAAAAAGCTCGACGCCGCTCTGGCTGACTTCGACCGCGTCATCCGCGAGTTCCCGAACTCCAAGGCCGTGGCCGTCAGCCTTCAGCAGGCGGCTCAGGCCTGCGCCCGCAACAACCGCAGCGAGCGCATGAAGGACTATTACCTCGCCCTCGTCAAGCTCAAGACGCCCGTCACCCCGCAGGCGCTCGCCGAGGCGAACTACTGCATCGCCGGCTACTACGTCAAGGAGGATCCGAAGCAGGCCATTCCGCATTACGAGGAAGCCGCGCGCCTCGATCCCTCGCACTACGAGGAGCAGGCCCGCTACTACCTCGTGTGGTGTTACTACAAGTTGCAGGACGTCGCGAAGCTGCGCGAGAGCCTCGATGCGCTGGAGCAGAAGTTCCCGGAGCGCTACAAGACCATCCCCTCCGGCATTCCGCGCTGGTGCGGCTGGATGTGTTACCAGAACGGTGACAGCAAGGCGGCGGCCAAATACCTCTGCGACGCTGTTGCCCGCGCCCCGAAGGAGGACTACACCACCGCCGACGGCAAGACGGCCCAGCGGCCCAAGGTGGATGCCTTGGTCTGGAAGACGCTCGCCCAGGCCTATCTCGAGCTCTGTGAATACGCCAAGGGTCTCGAGGCTTCGAATCATTATCTGGAGCTTGAGACGCGCCCCTACCCGAGGGCTGAGGGCATGCGCGATGCCGCGATGCTGCTCGTGGGGCTCGGCCGCACGGAGGAGGCTCGCAAGCTCTGTGAAGACGCCATCAAGATGGGCATCGACGGCCCGATCAAGTCCTCCGTCTTCCTCGCGCTGGGCGACACCTACTACGCCGAGAAACAGTACAGCGAGGCCGCCAAGCACTACGGGCGCACGGCCAATATCGTCAGCGACAAGGACCTCAAGCCCCTCTCGCTCTACAAGATCGTCTGCGCTCTCAAAAAGGACCACAAGGACGGCGAGGCCCGCCAGTATGAGGAGTCCCTCAGCTCGGAGTTCCCGAACTGGACCCCGCCGGATCGCGTGCGCCGCCTGATGGAGGGGAAGTGAGCCGCCGCGGCTCCTGCCTTCTCCGGCCCCTCGGACTCGACCGTCGGTCGACTATGGGCCGGGCGAGTGGTCGGCGAGGGGGCGGTGCAGGCCTCCGAGGGAGCGGCCTCGACTTCACCCTTTCAGTTCCGCATGCTCCCTCTGCGGATGGTCACCCAAACCTTTACTTCACCCCGGATTTACCCCCTGACTGATCAACGACATGTCCGCTGACGCACCAGACAACCGGCGCAAGAGCTGGTTGGGCATTTTCAGCCCGAGCCGCTGGCGAATTCGCCTGCTGCTGGTCGTGCTGGGCGTCATCTTGCTCACGATCGTCGGCACGCTGGCCCACTACGCCATCCGAGCCCAGCGCTACGACCTCGAGGCCGTGGGCCGCCAGACCGGCCCCGGCATGCTCTACGACTCCGAGAACCGCCCCATTGCTCCGCTGGATGCCGGCGAAGTGGCCTTTGTCGACTGGGACGAGTTTCCGCAGCAGCTCATCAATGCCTTCGTGGCGCGGGAGGATGAGCGCTTTTTCAGCCACAGCGGCGTCGTGCTCAGCTCCGTGCTGCGCTCCATGATCCGCAACCTCCTCTCCATGCGCTACCAGCAGGGAGCCTCCACCATCACCATGCAGCTCACGCGCAACGTCTATGAGCTGCAAAACAAGACGATGGATCGCAAGCTGCTCGAGGTTGCCCTCGCCCAGCGCATCGAGCGCCGCTACAGCAAAAAGACCATCCTGACGCAGTACCTCAACCGCATCTACTTCGGCCAGAGCTGCTACGGCATCGGCGCCGCCGCCCGGCACTACTTCAACAAGCCTGTCTCGGCCCTCAACCTCGTGGAGTGCGCCACCCTCGCCGGCCTCGTGCGCGCCCCCTCGCTCTGCAACCCCGAGACCAGCCTCTCGAATGCCGAGGGCGTCAAAAAGGAGACGCTTGCGCGCATGCTTGATCAGGACATGATCAGCCGGGAGGAGTACGACGAGGCTGTTGCAACGCCCATTGAGCTGAACATCAACAATGAGCACCCGGCGTCCTCCTACACTACGATGGAGGCCCGCGAGGAGATGGAGGAGCTCAGCGCGCAGATGAAGGACGCCGGCGGCGGTCTCTCCGTGGTGACGTCCTTCAACCTCGGCATGCAGCAGTATCTGGAGGAGGCCTGCGAGCGGGCTCTCTCCTCCGTCGAAAACCGCGGCCATTTCCCCGACGTTTGGCAGGCTCAGTTCGACAGCCCGGAGCAGGCCGAAGTCGCGGCCAAGGCCTACCGCACGGCCAAGCGCCCGCGGGAGCTCAAGAAGCGCGGAATCTCCAATGACCTCAGTGATCTTGTGCAGTGCTGCGTGATGGTGATCGACTCGCGCCTCAACCACAAGGGCGAGCTCATGGCCATTGCGGGCGGGCGCAGCGCCGTCGATGAGCGCAACCGCTGGGATGAGCAGCTCGTCCCCGGCAAGGCTTGGGCTCCCTTCGTTTTCTGCACGGCCTGCCTGCCCGGCGGCGAGGATCGCCACATCGTCGCGCGCGATGCTGAGGTGACGGGCTCGAGCATCGGCTATGACGTCGTGCGCTCCTTCGCCGAGAGCCTGAAGCTGCACGCCACTTTCCCGGAGAGAGATCGCGAGAAGGACCTCTACAACGGGCTTTTCGAGCTGCGCCGCCGCGATCTGGCGAACCTGCTCTTCAGCCTCCAGAATCAGGGCCGCGGCTATGGTCTGCGCTGCATCCGCTACGTCTGGAGCCGCAGCGGCAAGCCTCTCTACGCCAACCAGCCCGAGCGCGCGCCGGAGTACATCCGCCGCGAGAGCGCCGTCTCGGTCGCCGGGCTGCCGCCCTTCAGCTCGCAGGACGGGCGTCTGACGGAGCTGAGTGTCACTCTGCCGGAGGGGCACGGACAGTGGCACATGATCATCAATGATCGCGGTGTCTGCGTTTTCGTCTGGATGGGCTTTGACAATCCGGCGCATCCTCTGGCGCAGACGAGCGAGATGAGACGCCTTCTGCGCGATGCCGCCTCTTACTTGGCGCGCGAGCTGCACACCGAGGGCCGCCGCGTGCTGCGCGAGCAGATGGCTCGTGAAAAGGAGGAGGAGGAGAAAAAGAAACAGCAAGCTTCATGACCCATCCCTTTCAACCCCATCTCGATGCCGCCGTGGCGGCAGCCGGCCGGGCCGGCGACTTTCTGCGCGAGCGCTTCCTTCAGCCGCATATCGTCGATGAAGCCCTGGCGCACGACATCAAGCTGCGCCTTGACAAAGAGACCCAGCAGCTCATCACCGCCGAGCTGTCGCAGCGCTTCCCCGACATCAGCGTGCTGGGCGAGGAGGGCAACAGCGGGCCCGAGCAGGCGGAGTCTCGCTGGATCATCGACCCGATCGACGGCACTGTCAACTACTTTTACGGCCTGCCCATCTTTTGCGTCTGCATCGCGCTGGAGCACCGCGGCCGGCTTGTGCTCGGCTGCGTGGTCGACCCGATGCAGCGGGAGTGCTTCACGGCGCTGGCCGGGCAGGGGGCCTTCTGCAATGGTCGCCCCATTGCCGTCTCCTCGCGCAGTCGCCTCGCCGAGGCCGTGATCTTCGCCGGACACGGCACGCACGACGGCTCCGGAGAGGCCGGAATCCGCCGCTTCGCCTACCTGTCCGCCCGCGTGCGCAAGATGCGCATTCTCGGCTCGGCAGCTCTGTCGCTCTGCTACATTGCTGCCGGCCGCATGGACGCTTACATCGAGAGCCGCATCTCACTCTGGGACTTTGCCGCTGCGCGCGTGATTCTCGAGGCTGCGGGCGGCGTCCTCGAGTTCACCCCCGTCGAGCCCGGTGCCCTCAGCGGCGCCGTCACGGCGTGGAACGGCAAACTCCCCCTTCCGCAGGTGCTCGCCGAATGCTGAGGCCAACTTCTCCTTCGGTGAACACACAAAAAACTTTCCCTGATCTTCATCAAACACCCAACACCCATGAATTACCGTCAAAATAACAGTCGAGAACCTGAATCTCCCCACAGTTACCGAACCTCTGAGTCTTCGCGTCAGCCGGACCGCAGACCTTCCGCCGCGCGTGCGGAATCGCGCGTCGGTGCCGAGTCTGGCCGGCGCGGTTATGCTCCCGCTCGGTCGTCGCGTGAATCCTCGGGAGCTGCAACGCCCCGGGCCGGATCTGCGGAGCAGGGCCGCCGCCCAGCCTCTGCGAGGGCAGGGCTTCCCTCGTTGCTCCGCCGCCCCGCGCCGCGCGGTGTTGCGGCCTCCGTGACGAGGTCGGCCGGCGGCAGCCGCGTGCGCCTGCTCGCCTGGCAGAGCCTGATGCGCTGGCAGCGCGGCGGCATCTTCGCCGAGACGCTCGTGGCGCGCGAGGGGGCGTCCCTGAGCCGTTCCGACCGCGCCCTGCTGCAAGCCATCCTCTACGGCTGCCTGCGGCATCTCAGCTGGCTCGATCATCTCTGCACGCAGCTGCGGCCCGGCAAGCTGGAGCCCGAGTGGCGGGCCCTGATTCTCACCGGGCTCTGCCAGCTCTTCATCCTGCACCAAGCGGAGCATGCGGCTGTCTCGGAGACGGTCTCGCTGGCTCCGAAGCGCGTGCGCGGCCTCGTCAACGCCGTGCTGCGCGAGGCTCTGCGCCGCCGCTCCGCCCTCATGGCCGAGCGCGAGCAGCTGCCGCTGGCGCTGCGCTACTCGGCTCCCGAATGGCTCGTGCAGCGCTGGGTGAGCCAGCTCGGCGCCGATGAAACCGCCGCTCTGCTCGCCTGGAACTGCACCGAGCCCCCCGTCTACGCGCGCCTCAATCCGCTCTCCCCCATGCAGCCGCCCGCCGCCTGGCAGCAGCTGCCCGGTGAGCCCCTCTGGTACCGCGTTGTCGGCCCGCTGCCCCTGCGCGCTCTGGAGGCGGGGCAGCTCTACATCGCCGACCCCTCGACGCGCCACAGCATCCGCCTGCTCGACCCGCGCCCCGGCGAGTATCTGCTCGACGCCTGCGCGGCTCCCGGCGGCAAATCCGTTGCCATGATCGGCGCGACCGGAGGAGACCTCCACCTGCTCGCCACCGATCTGCACGAGCACCGCCTGCCCAAGCTGCGCGAGAACCTTCGGCGCGCCGGCGGCCGCGACGTCCGCGTGGCGCAGCACGACTGGACCCTCCCGTGCCCCGACGACTGGCGCGGGCAGTTTGACGGCGTGCTGCTCGACGTGCCCTGCTCGAACACCGGCGTGCTTCAGCGCCGCGTCGATGCGCGCTGGCGCCTCGATGAGGGGGAAATCGCCCGCCTCGCTTCCCTTCAGAAAATCCTCCTGCAAAGCGCCTCGGATGCCGTGCGCCCCGGCGGGCGCATTGTTTACTCCACCTGCTCCATCGATCGGGAGGAAGACCGCGCTGTCGTTGATGATTTCCTCGCCGCCAACCCCGAGTTTGAGTTCGTCGACGAGTATCTGGCCCTGCCGCACCGCGAGCATGCGGACGGCGCTTACGCCGCCCTGTTGCGCCGGCGAAGCTGATGCGAGGGGGAGAGTGGCTCATACCGTGTTCAGAGCCTCCGCCGCCAGTCGGCTCTGTGAGGAAGCCCCGGCCTCTTCGCTGAAATGAGACAAGATGCCGGCTCCGATGCCGACTGACGAGTGCGGGAGGCTCGAGGGGGACCGAGTCCTCAAAACGCAGAGGAGCGGCTCTTGCCTTGCTCACCACCCAGCGGGAGCGCATTGGCCCCGGCTTTGCGTCCTGCGGCAGAGCAGCGCTCCGCAGGAGAAGAGGGTGATGAAAAATCCGCCGCCGGGTCTGCCCGGCGGCGGATTCGGAGATCGTTCGATCATGTCTTTTGCCTCTTCTGAGAGCATCGGCGAGAGGCCGCTGATGCTCCGAAAGAGCGGGAGACCGTCACATGCTCAGGGAGAAGGCTTGCTTGGCCTCAATGGCCTGAGCGATGTCACGCGTCTGCTGTTCGCTGACGGGGAGGTTCGTCTTGATGACGGCCAGCGAATCGCCCGAGGCAGCATCGCGCGGGGCGACGATGTTGTCGATGTTGATGCCGGCCTGTGAAAGAGCCTGACCGATGGCGGCGATCACGCCGGGGCGGTCCTTGTAGCGCAGCACGAGGGTGTTGCCCGCGAGGCCAGCGTAGAGGTGATCGAAGACGTCGATGCGCGAGACGACGGGCTGACCGTCCACAACCATGCCGCGCACGCTGGATTTGTGCTGCACACCATCGACTTCCATGAAGAGGTCGAGCGTCAGGGCGTCATCGTAAAACTTGTCGTCGAGCGGCTCTCGCGCGACGAAGACGATGCCGTGCTCGCGCAGCGAGGCTTCGGCGGCCGCGGGCATGAGCCCGTGCTCCGCCCCGGGAACGGCACCCTCGAGAATCCACGGCGTGAACCATTTGCGGAAGGAGCGCAGGTTGTTGTAGAAGGTGCACTCAATGCGGCGAATGGGCTTGCAGCCGCCGGCGTTGTAGGCGAGCTTGCCGAGCATCGAGGCGAGTTGCAGGTGCGCCGGGCTGAGGTCGGCGGGCTTCTCGGCGTTGACGACGCAGGCGGTGTCTCCCTTGCTGAAGTAGTCGTCCATCTGGCGCGCGGCGCGCATGGCGGCCATCTTGTTGGCTTCCTTCGTGTTGGCGCCGAGGTGGGGGAGCATGACCTCGGCGATGTCGGCGCTGGGCTGCTGCGCGGCGGCGTCCTTCGGGTGCACGTCGGTGCAGTAGATGATGTTTTTGCCTCCCTGCTTGGCGGCGCGCAGGGCATCTTCGTCGACAACGCCGTAGCGGGCGCAGTTGATGAGCATGGCGCCGTCCTTCATCTTGCCGATGAGCTCCTCATTGATCATGCCGCGGGTGGAGGGACCGCCCGGCACGTGGATGGAGATGATGTCCGCCGTCGAGAAGATCTCGTCGAGCTCCGCGGGCGTGGCGCCGATGTTCAGGGCGCGCTGGCGCGAGAGGAAGTGGTCGTAGCCGAGGATGGTGCACTCAAAGCCCTGAAGGCGCTTGACGAGCATGCGGCCGATGTTGCCGAGGCCGAGGATGCCGACGGTCTTGCGCGTGAGCTCGTGCCCCATGTATTTCTTTTTGTTCCATTCTCCGGCTCGCGTGGTGACGTCGCCGGGGATGAGGTAGCGGTAGGCCGCGAGAATCATGGCGATGACCTCCTCCGCCACGGCGTTCGAGTTTGCGCCGGGAGTGTTCATGACGTCGATGTCTTTGCTGCGGGCGTAGACGTAGTCGATGTTGTCGTAGCCGGCGCCGGCGCGGATGACGCACTTGAGCTGGGGAAGGGCGTCGATGATGTCGCGGGTGACTTTCTCGGAGCGCACGATGAGACCGGCGGCGTCCGGATGGGCGGCGACGAGCTCTTCGATGGGGGCGCTGTCGTTCTGAACGACCTCGTAGCCGGCGGCAGCCAGCGTGGCAGCGGCGGCTTTGTCAAGCTTGGTGGGAATGAGGATTTTCATGGTGTGGGGGAAGATGTGGGGTTGTGCGATGGTGTGAGGCCCCGCGCCGGGCGGCTGAGGCTCCTGGCGGGAGCCGGGCGAGCCCGGCTCACTGATCGCCGTTCGGCTCTGCCGCTTCGCTCAGCGCTCGATTTCGTGGACGAAGAGGCCGGAGCGAAGCTTGGGCTCGAACCAGGTGGACTTCGGCGGCATGATGGCGCCGCTGTCGGCCACGCGGAAGAGGTCGTCCATTGTGACGGGGCAGAGGGAGAAGGCGACGCCGCTGCCGCAGCGCGCTTCCAGCTCTCCGAGCCCGCGGATGCCGCCGACGAAGTCGATGCGGGGACTGGTGCGCGGGTCGTCGATGCCGAGGATGGGGGCCAGCAGGTTGCGCTGCAGGATGGCACAGTCGAGGCTCTCGATGGGATGCTGCTCGTCGTAGCTGCCTTCACGGGCGCGCAGAACGTACCAGCGACCGCCGAGGCACATGCCGAACTCGTGCTTGACATGCGGGGCGTGCGGGGCTCCGGCTGCGGCGGGTTCGACGGTGAAGGATTCGCTGACGCGGCTCAGGAATTCGTCGGGCGTGAGGCCGTTGAGATCGGCCACGACGCGGTTGTAGTCCATGATGAAGAGGTCTTCATCGCAGAAGGTGACGGCCATGAGGTAGTTGAACTCCTCCTGCCCGTTGTAGTCCGGGTGCTCGCGGCGGCGCTTGGCCGAGACGGCGGCCGAGGAGGCGGTGCGGTGGTGCCCGTCGGCGATGTAGAGCTTCGGGACTTCCTCAAAGCCGCGGCGGATGGTTTCGATGACGGCGGGATCGTCGACCGGCCAGAGCAGGTGGGTGACGCCGTCGTCGCTGGTGAAGTCGTACTCCGGCTTGTGAAACTTGATCCACTCGCGGATGGCCGCGGCGATGCCCTCGTGCTTGCGGTAGGCGAGGAAGACGGGTTCCGTCTGGGCGGAGCAGGCGTCGAAGTGGTTGATGCGGTCGAGCTCCTTTTCCTTGCGCGTCAGCTCGTGCTTCAGGATGGTGTTGTTGAGGTATTCGTCCACGCTGGCGCAGCCGACGATGCCGGTCTGCACGCGCCCCCACATGATCTGGCGGTAGATGTAGTAGCAGGGGGCGCTGTCGCGCACGAGAAAGCCGCGGCGCACGAAGTCCTCGAGGTTTTCGCGGCTCTTTTCGTAGGTGACGGCGTCGTGGATGGCCTCTTCGCCGGTGTCAATGTCCGCCCGGCAGATGTGCAGGAAGGAGGAGGGGTTGCCCGCGGCCATTTCGCAGGCTTCCCGGTGGTTCATGACGTCGTAGGGCAGGCAGGAGACTTGTTCAACAAAGGCTTTCGGGGGCCGCAGCGCGGCGAAGGGTCGGATGGTGGCCATGTAATCGAGAGGGGCTTTTCGCGGCTCTATCCTAGCAGAAAGCAGCGTGTTGTCAAGTATGCAGTGCTTCCGGCTCTTGCGGCGCGGCGGGGCCCGGGGCGTCGGGCACTTCGTCATCGCAGGCGATGGCTCCGCTGTAGCCGGGCGCCGGAGTGATGAGGCGCAGGCAGCGCGGGGGGCTGCCTTGCAGAAGGCGGATGCGCCCATGCTCGCAGACGAAGGGATGCTGCCGGGCCTGCCAGAGGCTCAGTCCCTCGCGCTTGATCAGGGCCTCCATGGCGCACCAGCAGTCAAAGAAGAGGGCCTCGGGGCAGCCGGCTTGCTCGAAGAGCTCCTGCTGCTCGGGGCACATGAAGCGGGGCGCGAGTTTGGCGAAGGGGCGGGGGCGGTGCCGCTCGATGTCGATGCCGATGGGGCTGTGGGCAAAGGCGAGGGCGAGCAGATCGCCGCTGTGGCTGAGGTTGAAGTGCAGGGGGGCGCCGGTGGGGTAGCTGCCCTCGGCCAACTGCGGTTTGCCGTGCTCGCCGATGCTGAGGCGAACCTCGGCGGGCGGCAGGCCGAGCCGGCGCCCGAGCTCCCGCCGCAGCAGGCTGCGCACCATCAGATAGCTTGCGCCGCGCCGCGCTGCGAGGTTCTGCTCCTCGGCGCTGAGCAGCGCGGGGTTTGCTGTGCCGGCGGGCAGGGTGCTCAGTCTGATGATTTGGTAGTCCACGGAGGCTTGTGCGCCGGAGAGGCAAGAGGCCGACAGCGTGTGCGAGGCGCGCCTCAGAGTCGGCGCATGGTGACGTCGTTGGTGGCGGTGTCGTAGATGGCAAAGCCGGCGGGCTGGCGGTTGCCGCAGATTTCTCCCGGGTTGGCGACGAGGGTTTTGCCGATGCGCAGGTTCTCCTGAACGTGGGTGTGGCCGAAGAAGACGGCATCGTAGAGCCCGCTGTCGACGGCGCGCGCGGCGTCTTCCATATGGTGGCTGAGGTGGATACGACGGCCGTCGAGGGTGATGTCGGCGCGGTCGCCGTGGTGCGTGATGTTGCGCATGCCGGCGGCCAGACTGCGGTGGGAGGCGCGGTCGTATTCGTTGTTGCCGAAGACGATGTCAATGGGGTGCGCCCAGTTGTCGCGCAGCAGGTGCAGGGTGCTCAGCTCGCAGAGGTCACCCATGCAGAGGAGGTGGCGACAGCCGCTGCGATCGGCGACGTGCAGAGCTTCCAGCAGGTGGTTTGCGTTGTCGTGGATGTCGGAGATGAGGGCAATGAGCATGGCGGTTCGGGTATGTTGTGCGGGTGGGGGTGCTTGCGGGGATGTGGAGGATACGTGGGGTGAAGAGAAGTCGGCGGCTGGGTGGAGAAGGCGATGGGAAATGTCAGGGGGAGTAAGCGAAGCGGTGAAAATAACGAGAGGGCGAGGTGACGTTTTGTTCGTCAGAAGTCTTTTTCGACGGTGAAGACGGGGCTGAGGGGAACGGGGTCATCGAGCTCTTGCCCGTAGTTGCCGACGCTGAGGCTGTGGGATGCGGACTCAGCTGAAGCAGCGGCTGGAGATGCCTCTTGGCCGCGCTCAGCAGCGTCGCCGTCCGTATCGTTGTCGTTTCGGGCGTCGGCGCCGTCCATCGAGGAGACCGCTGCGCCGGCTTCGCTGCCGTCGCCGGTGCCCGCCGGAAGCGCGGCTGCCGGCGGCGGGGATACGGCGAGGCCGCTGCCGGCGGCCGCGGGGCGGCGGCTGAGGTACCAGATGCGGGCGCCGGGGTCGAGTTTGTGATCGAGGAGGCTGCGCAGGACGATGCGCCCGTCGCGACCGATGAAGCCGGCGTAGCGGGGATGAATATCGACGAGTTCGGCAAAGTTGTCGGAGATCTCGCGGCTGTAGTTGCGCCCTCGCCGCTCGGCGAACCACGTGGCGAAGATTTCGTTGAGTCGGGTGTTGCGCGGGCTGTCCGTCAGCCAGAGGCCGTCGCGCAGATCGAGGCGGCAGGCTCGGCAGACGTTCTCAAAGGAGCGGAAGTCTGCCCTCATCGTCGGCGAGAAGCTCAGCCCGCTCATCTCGCTGCTGGGGTGGCAGCGCACGATGCGCATGAGGCGGTCATAGATATAGGCGCGCGCGAGCGGCGGGCAGGAGGGTGCTTCGGCGTTGATGGCGGTCTCCAGCATGTGCGGCAGGTTGCCGCTGCTGAAGAAGGTGGCGCGGTCGATGCCGGCGGCTTCGAGCACGGGGCGGGCATCCATGACGGTCTCGGTGACGGAGGCGGCATGCGGCCAGGTGAGAACGCTGTCGGCATCGGCCCGGTAGGACGGATCAAAGGGGGAGAGCGTGATGCGCACGTCGATATAGCCGCGCTCGGCGTGGATGACTTGGGCTTTGCGCTCGCTGAGGCGGGTGAGGCCGAGGTGGTTTTTGTAGCGGTAGAAGGGGCGGTTGAGGGGGGCCGAGCTGAAGAGTTGCTCGGCGATGTAGGTTTGCTCGCGCGTGGCAGGCACTTCCGCGCAGAAGGAGGCGCCGGCCTGCCGCAGGGCTTTGTCGAGGATGGGATGCGGGATGCTCACGCCGCTGTTGCGGACATGCTCCAGCAGGTCCTCCTCGCGCGGCAGGTCGCGCACCCCCTGCATGAGCTCGATGCCGGGGCGGTACTGCTGCGGGGTGTAGGCGCTGAGGCAGTTGCGGTACTGGCGGTAGTTCTGGGCTCCGGGCAGGATGGCGAGCAGGTGGCGCAGCCCGTTGAGGTCGGCTTCCAGCGTGTCGAGTCGAGCGCTTTCGGCGTCAAGGGGGGCGATGAGCTCGGGGCTCAGTGTGTGGCTGAGGGCGGCGAGCTCATACTCTTCGCGCCGTTCGCGGATGAGAGCTCTCTGCCGGCTGAGTGCGTCGCCGTCCTGCTTGATGTCGCCGCGGAGGACGGGCAGGGGGGGCAGGGGGCGGCTGAGGCGGTCGACGAGCTCGGTGATGCTGCGGTATTTGTCCTGCTTGAGGCTTTCGCGGAGCTGCGCCCACTCGCGGGAGAGGGAGGCGTGCGGGTAGGCGAGCTCGTCGAGCTGTTTCGCGAACTGTCGGCGCTGCACTTCGGGGAGGGCGGCGAGGATGGCCGGGTCTGCACTCCAGCGGGCAAGCTGCGCGCGGAGGGTGTTGAAGTGCTCGCGCTGCCGGCGCTGCCAGTCCTCCGCCAGGGGGATGCGCTGGCGAAGCTGCTGGCTGCTCATTCGCAGACGGGGGCTGCGGGCGTCCTGCAGGGCGGAGTCAACGCGCTCCCAGTTCCCGTTGATCATGGCCAGCCTCAGTTCTTCATCCGTGATGAGGGCAGCGCGGTTCCAGCTGTGCAGGCAGAGGATCAGGGCCCCGGTGAACAGAAGCGCGCCGCTGCCGGCGGCAAGGCGGATGTGCAGGCGGTGGTTTCTCCGCGCGATGAGGTGCTCGAGCTCGCGTGTGAAGTCGTCGACTTGCGGCGAGGGCGGCAGGTTGCGCAGATCGCTGAGGTATCGGCGCAGCTCGGCGGTGGGCAGGCTGAGCCACTCTTGCCTGCGGCTGATATATTGCTCGCTGAGTTGCTGAAGCTTTTGCAGATGCTGCCGCTGCAGGCGTTCGCGACGCTCGCGGCTGCTCTCCAGCATTTGCAGGCGCTCGCCGTCGTGCAGGCGCCGAAGCTCGGCTTCGGCCTCGGCGTCGCCAGGGTACTCCGCCAGCAGGGCCAGCAGGCATTCCTCGACTCGCTGGTCATTCCCCTCAAGGGCGTAGCGGCGCACCTGACGCCACAGCCCGTCCTTTCGGTTGCGCCTGGGCATTATGGTTGGGAGTGGGAGAGCTCTTCGGCTTCGAATTGCCAGTAGAGTCGGTTGTCGATGATTTCGATGCGGCGGAGTTTGAGGATGCAGGAGATGTCGCGCTGTGCGGAGGCAAAGCGGTGGATGAGCTCCTCATAGGTGTTGCTCAGGTCGCCGAAGACGATTTCATTGAGGCGGGTGCAGAGGGCACGCGCGTTTCGCGGACTTTCGATGATATCCTGCTTCAGCCCCTGTTCGTCTCGCGGCGCCATGGAGCAGTTGATGAAGAGATAGGGCCGGAGCAGGCTCGAGACGGAGCTGCCGATGCAGGACCTCAGCAGCTGCCGGCAGCGCTCTTCACTCATGCCCTCTCCGGCGCTCGCCGAGTCATTCGCCGAGGCCTTCGTCAAATCGTTCGTCAAGCAGTTCGTCGAGACGTTCTCCGCCGCTGCCTGCTGCGCGATGTAGTGCAGGGCGCCCAAGGGGAAGCTGCTCTCGGAGCTTTGCCCGACATAGTGGCAGACGGCCAGCTCGTCGAGGCGATGGAGCAGGTCTTGCTCGCAGTCGAAGTTGCAGGAGAATCGGGGCGAGTAGACGCGACCGGAGTGCCTGCCTGACAGCAGAGGAAAATCGATGCGGCAGGGGCGACCGTCGAGAGTGATGTTTTCAATGGCGCAGAGCACGGAGGGTCGCCCGAGGCGGGGAAGGCTGATGTTGCTCTCACTGCCGGCAGCCGGCAACAGCAGCGGCGTGCCGAGCGCATTCCACGGCGGGCTGTTGAGGTCTTGCCCCTCCAGCTTGAAGCGGATGAAGTTCCCGGTGACGCAGTCGCTGATGAGTCGAAGATAACGGCAGGGCAGCTCGCTGTGCTGCATGTGCTCCCAGCTGAAGGTGACGGGGATTTCGACGGCCGAGGCCAGAATCACTTGACGGAGTTCGCCTCCGCTGTCGGGCAGCGGCAGGGTGGCAACGGCAAAGGGCTTGCCGTTGCAGGCCAGCTTGGTGAGGATGTCACCCTCGAAGGCGAGCTCAATCAGGAAATCAGAGGCGGTGCCGCCGTCTTCGCGCTGAAGGCTGATGCTGTAGCTTTCAGCCCCGCTGGTGGCGGCGTCACTGCGGCTGACGCAGAGGCTGTAAGGGCCGCTGCTGAGATTGATGCGCAGCATGGAAGCGTCTCGCCCGAGCTTGGTGCTCAGCATGAGATCGCCGCCGGTGACGGGCCGGTCGACGGCGCGCGCCAGCATATCGCGGATCTGCCGGCTGCGGCAGCCCTCAGCGAGGGCCAGAGGTTCAGGAGGCAAGGTTGCCCCGTTGTTCCCGCTCGCCGCGAGGCCCGGCGGCGTTGCGGCGCCCGGAGCGGTGCCGTTTGCACAGAGGGGCGGCTCCGGGTAGCCGGTGTGCCCTGCTGTCGGAGGATCCAAGGGGGCATCGACGCTGCCGGAGGCAATCAGAATCTGATCCCGGAGGTCAGAGGTCAGCGTCGGGCGGGTGTTGCTGCTGCAATGCTGCAGCAAGCGATCGGCGTAGGGAGCAAAGTCCGCATGCAGCCAGTAGCGCAAATCGGGGTGCCTTGCGAGCAGCGCCTTCCAGTTCTCCAGATCCGCGAGCAGAGAGGCGTGCCACTGCGGGTCGTCCTGAGCCCGCGCGTGAGTCGCCTCATTCATGAAAAGGCGGAAAAGTGCGCGGGCGTCAAGGGGAGGGGCATCCCCGGGAGGGGTGCTGCGCGTGCTCTCGGCGTAGTCGAGCAGCAGAGAGAGATCATCCGCATAGCCGCCGGAGATGCTGCCGGCGCGCCGGAGTGCGTTGAGGCTGTCGACGAGCCGCTGCGTTTCGAGAGAGTCCGGGAAGGGAAGCTGCTGTGCTCTCGCGGCCAAGCGGTCGAGCTCCAGCTGTGAGTCTTTGTGGCTGAAAGGCATCCCGCAGAGACGCGCGAGCTGACAGATGATGTCGCCGGCGCCGTAGCTCACGGCCTCCCCCGAGGAAGAAGCGGGGGGCGTCTGCGTTGTGCCGAGCCCGGGGACGAGCTCTCCCGCGGCACCGTGTGCCATGCTCGGAGCCGTGCTCGGTGCGGCGCCCGGGCTGAGGATCGGGGCGGTGTTCCCCTGTGCGGTGTTTGCCGTGAGGCCAGAGGTCCGCGCCGGACGCGACGGCAGCAGCCGATCCCGCTCCGTCACCAGAAGCCCGATTCCCGCGGCCAGCACGCCGAGGCCGAGCATCAGACCGCCGAGGCGCAGCCAGTTGAGGCGCTTGGGCGGCAGATCATAGGTCTCGCTGTCGTCGGACTCGCAATAGCGGTAGGGCCAGCCCGCGAGGTTGGCGCCGCCGGCAGGGATGTTGACGCGCGAGGGCGGTTCCTCAACCTCCTTGCTGCTGTCCTGCTGCGGGTAGCGCGTGTCGTCCTCCGGGTCGGGCGCCGGCAGAATGAGGTCGGGGAAGATGCGGAGGATAGGGCGCTGCGAGCGGTAGGCTCTCTCCTGGAGCGAAGTGCCTTCATTGGCGAAGATGCGCTGCGTCACCATGAAGCTGTCGACCTCATTGCCGTGCGTCGTGAAGGTGCGACCCCAGCCGCGTGTCGAGGAGAGCCAGTCGCTCTCATTGATGAGCAGCAGCACCTGCTCGGAGCTGATGCCCTCGGGCACGAGGCAGAGACACTCGCCTTCATAGGGCGGCGTGAAGAAGGCGCGCGCATTGCCCTTGTGCCCGCTGAGCGCCTTCCAGGTGACCTGCATGCTCGCGTCGGGCAGCAGCGAGGCCGAGAGACGCGGCTCGCCGCTTAGCTCTCGCGGCTCGCCCTCCCAGCGCTTGAACCAAAAGCCGCTCTTCTCGAGCGCGACGATAAGGCCGGCCGGCGTCGGGCGCTTGGAGTTGTGGCGCATGACGCTGACTTCGTCGGGCGAGAGCACGAGGTGGTGGGCGATGTAGCAGGGGCGGCCGCTGTAGTCTGCGCCCGCGCTTTGGGCGACGGTCAGCACGTGGTAGCGCGTGCCCCGGTGCTCGAGGCGCCGATAGCTGCACTGAGGACCGACGATGCCGCTGACTCCGTGCTCACGGAAGCCGCTGATGGCGGCCAGCTTGTCCGCGAGCGCCTTCGAAATGCCGGCCGTTCGCGCCACAACGCCGTAGCCCGGCGCCGCACCGGCGTCAAGCAGGTGAGCCGCACTGGTGAAGACGAGCTGATAGGACATGGCGTGAAAGACGGTCGAAGAGGAGATGCGGGCGAGGAGGGGCCCGTTCAGAGCTTCTGATTCAGAGTAGCCGTTCAGAGCTGACGCGACCTCCCCTCCGATGGTTGTGACCTCAGTGTTGCGAGCTCGGCAGCAGCGAGGGCTCGCAGCAGCTCAGAGCCCAGAGAACGGGATCCGTCACCCGGAAGGGGTTGACCATGCCGGAGCGGGGAGCCAGCAGCGTCTGCCCCTTGTCGTCCTTGAACTCCACGGGCGACTCGCCGAGCGACGAGACCATGAAGTAACGGACGTTGTTGGAGATGGACTCCGCATTCATGCAGAGATGAGGCGTGATGTTGAAGAGGAACTGGCGCAGGCGTGCCGAGTTGGCGTTGACGTGCTCGGGCATGAACATGCCGGAGCGCACGAGCGGCAGCAGAGGCTCAGGCCCCAGCAGATGCCCCCACGTATCACTCTTGCCGATGATGAAGGCGAAGGGTACATCGAGCTTTTTATCCGGCGGCAGATTGAGATGCGTACGCAGCCTCATCTCAATTTCCGCCAGCAGCATGGACTGGCGCCCTGCCATGTTGCTGTTCTGCCGCAGCTGGGGATCCTTGTTGTCCTTGAGCAGGCTGCGGAACTCCGGATTGGCCGTCGGGTCAAAGAGGAAGAAGAGCCCTGAGGCCACATTGAGGTGCTCCACGGCAATCGTCTGATCCATGGGCACACCGGGGTTGTAGTTCTCGCCGGCATTGTCGTAGAAGACGACGGAGTAGGCGTCGCTCCCCTTGTTGAGGCGGTAGATGAAGGGGCAGGGCAGCGAGTAAAAGTGATTGTGCCGCCACACGTGGTGGTAGAGACTGCTCTGCAGGCGCGTCTTGCCGATGTAGGTCTCCTTCTCGGACGTGCCCGAGAAAAGGCGGATGCGCATGTCGTTGAGCGCGGCATTGGCGGCCGGATCCGCATCGCGGAAGGGCATGCCGAACTCGCGCGCCATCTCGTGCTCCAGCTCGTGAAGCATGGAGGCCAGATAATACGACTTGCCCGAGGCCGGCACGCCGATGAGCGAGAAAATGTGCTGGCGCGTGCTGTCGAAGAAAGGCGGCAGCTTGCAGTGGCAGTGCGGGCAGGCGTATTCGCTGCAGGGCGAGCCGCGGTCATCGAGGGGCAGGCCCTGGCTGTTGCGCCTCGTGGGCAGAAAGCGGCGCATGGCATCCTCGCCCAGAATGCTGTCCGACATGAGATCCGGGTGCGTGGCAATGGCCAGCACCTCGTCGCGGCGAAAACTCTCCCAGCAGGAGGGGCAGCGGAACTCCGCGGGCCGTTCAGACACCTCAGCCTGAGGAGCGGGCGCCGGAGTCGCCGATCCGGTGGACACATGCTGAATCACCTCCATCAGATCGCGCAGGTAAAAGGCGCAGTGCTCCAGCCCCTGAAAGGTCGCCAGCGCACTCTCCGGCAACTTGGCGGCGATGCCCTGCAGGTCGGCCAGCGCGTAGGGGCCGTGCCAGCTGCTCGCGACGCGGTCGTAGACGTACCAGGTGCTGGGGTCGTAGCCGCTGAAGTTCGGGCGCTTGGCTGGGTCGCCGTACCAGCAGATGAGGCAGCCGCCGGCCAGAACCATCAGATACATGTTGTTCGGCTTGATGACACAGTCACCCTTGAGCCGAATGCCGTTGAGGGAGTAGCTCTCTACGGTGCCGTGGGGGAAGAAGCGGCAGGTGTCATCGCGCTGCACGAAGGAGCCGCCGTTGTCTCGCCCCATCTCCACGCGAAAGGTGTTGCGCGGGCCGGCGCCGACGGGCATCATGTTGCCGTCGGAAACGCGGAGTTTGCCGGTGAGACAGTCGTAGATGTAGAGCTGGTTATTCATTGCGTAAGCTTGCGTGACTATAGCACGCCGCCCCCCCTGCCGTCAAGCGGCGATGAGCCGCATGGCTCAAAAGAGGGAGCCGAGAGCAGCCGTGAGACGATTGACACCCCCCGCCCTTTGTGATACAGTGGGGGCCCTTATGAAAGCCTCGGAACGCGCCCTCTCCGTTTTTCGCCAGCCCCCCGCTCACTACAACTGTGCCCAGACCATCTGCGCCGCCTTCGGCCGCGATGATCTGCTCGATCTGATGAAGAACCGCAGCGGCGGACGCGCCGAGGGCGGCCTCTGCGGCGCCCTGTACGCCGCCCAATACATGGCCGGCTCCGAGCATGCTGCCGACATCATCGAAGGCTTCCGCGCCACCTGCGGCGCCGTCTGCTGCCGCGACCTGAAGGGCGGCGAGCCCCGCGTGGACTGCCGCGTGTGCGTCCGTACCGCAGCCGACCTCCTGGAGCGCCTGCAGGGCGCCTCCTGAGCCTCCGATTCGGCGCCTACCCCCGGGCCCTCTCACCGGGGCCTCTGCCGTCCTTCACCGGGCGAGCCGTCCCCTGCGGCAGGCTGCCGCCGCCCGTCGTGTCCCGTCACGCGCCCTGACGTTCGAACGGGCCGGGGCGCCCCGGCTCCGCGGGCACCAACCAAGAGCCGGTGAGTCCGCGGCCCTTTTCTCCCGACCGCTCTCTGCCTCGCACCCAGCCTTTCATTCGCGCCACCGTTCCCCCGGCGCCAACAAAAGCGCGCTCCCTCCGAGCTTGGAGGGAGCGCGCTTTTGCGCTCGCGGACCGACCGGCGGCCGACCCGCGAGTTGAGGAAAGCGGCCTTACTTGAGCAGCATCTTGAAGTCGACCACCACAGCGCGATCGGCCGTCACAAGCACCGGGTTGCCGTCAATCGCCGTGATCTCGGGCACCTCAAGCACCAGCTGCTGCACCTTGCGGAGCGTCTCGGCCAGCGGACCCACGGCCTTCGGCGCCTCGCCGCGCACGCCGTTGAGAATCTTGCCGACCTTCGTCTCCTTGATCATCGCATCGAAGTCATCAGCCGGCAGAATGCGCATCGTCGTGTCGCGCATCACCTCGGTGTAGATACCGCCGGTGCCGAAGACCATCACGCGGCCGAAGTTCTTGTCGCTGTTCACGCCGATAATCGTCTCCGTCGCCTTCGTGATCATCTCCTGAATCAGCACCGAAGCACCCTTGAGCTGGAACTTCTCAATCGAGCCCCAGAGTCCGCTCCAAGCCTCGTCAAAGCTCGCCTCGTCATGCACATTGAGGTAGATGCCCTTCATCTCCGTCTTGTGCAGAGCATCGGGAGCCGAGAGCTTGAGCACCACCGGCTTCGGGAAGATCGTCTTGCAGAAAGCCAGCGCCTCCGCCTTGTCCGTGAAGTTGCCGCACTTCGGGTAGTCGATGCCGTAGTGATCCATCAGCATGTTCACCGTCTGCTGCGGCAGCGAGGCGAGACCCGCCTCCTTGGCCTCAGTCACGGCAGCCTTGATCGCCGCCGGCAGCTCGCCGATCGTCGCCTGAGCCAGCTTCTTGCCGCGGTAGGCCATCTGAGCCTTCAGCAGACCCAGCAGGCGCACGGCGTCAGCCGGATACTCGTACGTGAGAATGTGCGCATCAGCCAGCAGCTTGCGGCCCTCGCTCACGCGCTTGCCGCCCACGAAGGCGCAGAACACGTTGACATTTTTGTACTTCGGCGCAAGGCGGATAATCGCCTCTGCCGTGCCCGTGCAATCCGTCACGCGCTGAGGCGTCAGCAGCACGAGAATGTTTTTGTACTCGCCGCTCTCGCAGAGAATACGCAGCGCATTCTCGTAGCGATCAGCCTTCGCATCGCCCACCACGTCAATGGGGTTGCCGTAGGCCGCCTCCGGCGTCAGCACCTCGCGCAGCTTCGCAATCGTCTCATCCGACGGACGAGCGAGATCGAGCCCGGCATCCTCGCAGAGGTCCGACGTCAGCACGCCCACGCCGCCGGCGTTCGTCAGAATGGCCACCTGGCCGTCGAACTCGTGGTGATTGCTGTACTGCAGCACCTCGAGCAGGCCGAAGAGCTCGCGATCGTTGTAGGCCTGAATCGCACCCGCGCTCTGAAGAGCAATCTCAAGCACGCGGTAGTTCGGCGCCAGAGAACCCGTGTGCGACAGCGAAGCCGCCTGAGCCTTGCTGCTCTTGCCGGGCTCCATGATCACGCAGGGCTTCGTGTTCGAAACCTCCTTGAGCACCTTGAGGAACTCCTTGCCGTTCTTCAGCGACTCGAGGTAGAAGATGAAGGCCGACGTATCGGGATCATCCTTCAGCGCGCTCAGCAGCGTATCCTCACCCATGCAAGCCTTGTTGCCGATGGAGATGAAGTGCGAGAAGCCGATGCCCTTGCTGGCGGCCCAGTCCATGATCGCCGAGCAGTACGCGCCGGACTGCGAAATGAAGGCCACATTGCCGCGAGCCGGGAAGCCGTCCGCGAACGAGGCATTGAGATTGTTGAAAGTCGCGATGTGGCCGAGGCAGTTCGGGCCGAGCAGGTTGATGCCGTTGTTCATGCACTTCTCGGCAATGCGCTTCTCAAGCTCCTTCTCACCGACCTCCGCAAAGCCGGCCGTGATGATCGAGATGTTCTTCGTACCGTTGATGACGCAGGCATCAATGACCGGCTCCGTGAAGCGAGCCGGCACCAGAATGACGACAAGATCCATCGGTTTGGGCAGCTTGTCGACACTGGCGTAGCAGGGACGGCCGTAAATCTCTTTGCCGTCCAGCTTGGGGTTCACACCGTAGAGTTCTCCCTGGTAGTTGGCGCTGAGAATGTTGTTGAAGACAACGGCACCGAGCTTGGCGGGGTTATCGGAAACACCTACCACGGCGATGCTCTTCGGATTAAAGAATGATTCGAGTGACATGGTTGACAATTGGATACGCGTGTTCGCTGACAGCGAGTTTAGCACCTCGCCCGCCCATGATCAAGGGGATTCACTCAAAAAGTTGATTCCGTGATCAAAAAAAGTCAATATCAGACTCCGGCATCGGATTGCCGCACTGCTCCATCCAGTTGTTGAGGATCTCAACCGCCGCAGCCTGATCAATGATGGGGCGGAAATCGCGGGCCTTGCGCCCTGCCTGATGGAGCTTTTGCTGGGCCGTCGCCGTCGTCGAATACTCATCGACATAGATGAGCGGCAGATCGGGCAGGCGGCTGCGGAGCTTCTCGCCGAAGGCACGCACCTTCGCGCAGGCAGTGCCCTCACTGCCGTCCTGGCGGAGCGGCAGCCCGAGCACCAGCGTGTGAATCCCCCGCTCGCGCACCAGAGCCGCAATGCGCTCCAGCGGCTCCGTGTGCCGCAGCGCAATGCTCTCCACCGGGTGCGCCATGATGCCGCAGGGATCCGTGGCCGCAATGCCGATGCGAGCCTCGCCGTAGTCAATACCGAGAGCCGGGTGCATGATGCGAAAGGGAAGTGCGAAAGGAAAGTGAGGAGCCGATGCAGAGGGAAGGGGAAGGAGGGAGGGCAGGGGGCGACCACAGCCCCCCCCCCTCCTGCGACACTCAGAGCAGCTCCGGCGGCAGACCCGCCACCACCTTCTTGATCGCGTCGGCCTCACTGCGGCGCGCCACCAGAAGCGCATCGCCGGTATCCACCACGATGAGATCATCCGCCCCGATGAGCGCCACGCGCTTGCCCGAGTCACTGAACACAATGTTGCGGTGCGCATCCAGCGCACTCAGCGGCGCATTCGACGCATTGCCCTCGCCGTCCGTCGGCAGATACTTGCCCACCGAAATCCACGAACCGACATCATCCCAGTCGAAAGCGGCCTCGAAATTCAGCACGCGATCCGCCTTCTCCATCAGCGCATAGTCGATCGAAATCGGCGTCAGCTTCGGGAACTCCTCGCGGATGAAGGCCGGCAGATCCGCCGCCTGCGTCAGGCGATCAATGAACTGCGCCAGCTCCGGCGCATGCGCCGCCAGCTCGCGGCGCACATGCGCCACATTCCAGATGAACATCCCCGCATTCCAGCAGAAATTGCCCGCCTCCAGATACTGCGCCGCCGTCGCCGCATCCGGCTTCTCGCGGAAACTGCGCACCTCATAGCAGGCATGCCGCAGCCGGGCATCCTCCAGCCGCGCCGCACGCTCCACATAGCCATAACTCGGGCAAGCCCAAGTCGGGCGAATCCCGATCGTGATGAGCGCCTTCTCGCGCCCGGCCAGCTCCAGAGCCTCAGCCGCCAGCGAGCAGAACTCCTCATCATTCAGAATCAGCGCATCACTCGGAATCACCATCATGTTCGCCTGCGGATCGCGCGCCGCCACCAAGCCAATGCCCAGCGCCACCGCCGGCGCCGTGTCGCGGCGCGCCGGCTCCGCCACAATATTCTCCGGCGGCAGACAAGCCGCCTGTCGGCGTACCTCAGCCTCCTGCAGATGATTCGTCAGAATGAAAATGTGATCAGCCGGCAAAATGCCGCGCATGCGCTCCAGCGCCGCACAGAGCATACTGCCCTTGCCGAAGAGATCCAGCAGCTGCTTCGGCCTGGCGTTGCGGGAAAGCGGCCAGAAGCGCGTGCCGCTTCCACCGGCGAGAATCAAAGCGTAGTTACCCATGGCCTCGACAGTATAGACAGCAGCGCGAGCCGCGTCAAGAGCGAAAGCCCCCCGCCCGAGCTTGCCCGCGGTGCAAGAAGCCGGGCTCACTCCACCTGCTCGCCCTCCGAAACCTCGCCCCGCCTCCCCTCCGCGCGATAACCCTCACGACGCAGTGCATCATCCATGTTTTATTGAGCAATAATCCCCGAAAGCAGGCTCTCGTTACGCCCAAAGCCCTCCAGCGAGTCAAGGCACGATCAGCCTGTCATCGATGAACAAGGAGGCAAACATCCCCCAACGATGTCGCCACCCCTGAATCGCGAACACACAAAACGGCGTCCTCCCCCTCTCGGAAGCGAAACCGAGACCAGCCTCCTCAACAGCACCTCAACCATCGCCTCGGAGAGGTTCTCACTTAGCGATTAAACATCAGCATATTATCAAGAAAAAAGCCCCAAAAACGGGCATCTTGTTATGCCAAATGCCCTTCAGGGAGCAATATCTCTGTGGGCTCATCATCAACGCATAGGGAAGTAAATATCCCTATCGTTGTTGCCACCGCTCAATCGTGAACAAATAAAAACATCAAGCGGCGCTCCACCCGGAACCGCGTCACCTTTCTGCCAGCGAGGCCCCTGCGGCCCCGGCTGCGGGAAGGGACGCAGCCGGCATCGCACACCGCGAAGAGGCGGGCAGACCTCTCCCTCCCGCGCTTCAGCCCTCCGCGCCGTTCAAACACCGAATCACACCTATGACAGCCGCCTCCGATCAATTCGACGACGACAGGCCCGAGCACCGAAAAGAGCCTCCCGTTCACCTCAGTGCCGACGCCCGCCCACCGGCCCGCTCACGCCTCGCCGAACAGGTATGGGGCTGCGCCGCCGACCCGGTCGCCCCCGACGCCGAGACCTGCACCGACCGGACCTCCGCCGACCGGCCCTCTGATGAAACCCGCATCGCCCCGCCGCAGCCTAGCTCAATCGACTACGGAAGCGCCACGTGGACGCCCGAGTGCTCCTGCGTGCTCGGCGGCGCCGGCCTGCTGCAGGTCGAGCACGAGCTCGCCACGCAGGACTGGACCTTCTGGAAACTCTTTGAAGTCTCCCTGCGCTGCCGCACCGGGCGGCGCGCGCGCACCCTCAAAGAGATCTCGCAGTACGTGCGGCGCATGCTCTGCACGAGACCCTGGTGGCGCCACATGCCCGTGAGCCAAATCTCCAGCGTCGACTGCGCCCGCCTCATCGAAGAAACCTTCGACACCCTGCCCATGCGGCGCAAAGCGCGCAACATCCTGCACGGCATCTTCAGCAAGGCCGTCAACCTCGGCCTCTGTTCCATCAATCCCCTCAACCGCTTCACCTACATCTTCTTGCCTGAGAAACCCATTCGAGCCCTCACCATCGACGAAGTGAGGCAACTGCTGATCACCGCCCAGAAAAAAGAATTCCGCTGCTGCGCCCCCGCCGTCGGCCTCATGCTCTGGGCCGGCCTGCGCCCCACCGAAGTCTCCCGCATCCGCTGGGGAGACATCCGCATCAGCGACAACACCATTCTCGTCGAAGCGCAGAACGCCAAAACCGCCACCAAGCGCCAAGTGCACATGCGCCGCGTCCTGCGCGCCTGGCTGCTGCGCACCGCCCCCTACCGCCCCGCCGGCGCCCCCGTCGTCCCCCGCGGCTGGGAAAAGCGCTGGCGAGCCCTGCGGCGCGCCGCCGGCTTCGGCGACTGGCAGCCCGACATGCTGCGCCACACCTTCGCCTCCTACCACCTCAAATACTTCCGCGACCTCGCCGGTCTGCAAGTCGACATGGGGCACACCTCCGCCCAACTCCTGCGCACCCGCTATCTCGGCATGGACAACGTCACCGAGAGCGGCGCCGACGAGTTCTGGGGGTATGAACCCCGCGCCCAACAATCATCCGCCACCCCTTCGAGCTGAGAGCCCTCCAAGCCCTGCAGCGAGAGGAGGGGAGCGGACCCTCCCTAAATCACCGAGCCTGTCGAGCCCACGCGCCCGGCAGGCTCGCAGCTTGTCAGCCCCTCGCCGAGCTCGTACCGCGCGCGCAGGACTCAGCCCCGCACCGCCGTCGCCAGACAGCCCGGGCAGTTGCGCACCCAGTGCCCCGGCGACACCTCCGCGAGCTCCGGCACGCGATCCGTCAGGCAAAGCTCCGGGCGCCCGATCGTATTGCGCGGGCGGAACGCGCAGCCATGCACCGGCTCACGCAGCATCGGCGGCAGCCCCGGAATCGTGAAAAGCCGCTCCCCCTTGCGGCAGTGCGCCGGAATCGACGCCAGCAGCGCTCGCGTATACGCATGGCGCGGCCGCTCCAGCAGCTCCGCCGCCGGCGCAGACTCCACCACACTCCCCGCATACATCACCTGAATGCGATCCGCATACGCCTTCACCACCCCCAAATCGTGCGTAATCAGAATCACCGCCGTCCCCAACTCGCGCTGCCGCTCGCGGAGCAAATCCAGCACCTGCTTCTGCACCGTCACATCCAGCGCCGTCGTCGGCTCATCAGCAACCAACACCTCCGGGCGAGCAATCAGCGCCATCGCAATCATCACCCGCTGGCGCATCCCCCCCGAAAACTCATGCGGATACGCCCGCGCCCGCCGCTCCGCATCCGGAATCCCCGTGCGCGCCAACTCCTCCACCGCCAAGCCGCGCGCCTCGCGCCAGCTCAGCCCGCGGTGCAGCACCAGCGGCTCCGCCACCTGATCCCCCACCGTCATGCACGGATTCAGGCAGGTCATCGGATCCTGAAAAATCATCGACAAGCGGCAACCGCGCAGCCGCGCCATCTCGCGCTCACTCGCCCGCAGCAAATCGCGCCCGCGATACAGCGCCTGAGACCCCGGCGCAATCACCGCCGGCGGCCGCTGCAGCAGACCCATCAGCGCCGAACACGTCACCGACTTCCCCGAGCCCGACTCCCCCACAATCCCCAGCGTCTCCCCCGCCCGCAGCTCAAAACTCACATCATTCACCGCATAATTCACCCCCGAACGCGAGTGAAACTCCACACTCAAGTGGCGCAGCTCAAGCAACGGACCATCCATCGGAACACCATGCTAACACAGCGCGCAGAGCGCGTCAACCCTCATGCAGCGCGAAGTCCAGCGCCCCCAGCGGCACCTCCTCCATCGCCAGCCCGCGCACCAGCGCCCGCAGCACCAGCAGAGACCCCGCCGCATCATACAGCGCATCATGCCAGCGGCGCGGCACCAGAGCATCCAGCTCCCCCACCACCCCCAGCGCCGCGCACACCGACGCAAGCGAATAATCCCCCAGCCCCGGCATCGCCCGGCGCGCCAGCGCCAGCGTATCCAGCCACGGCCCGAACCCGTGCCCCGGAAACACCCGCAGAAAGCGCATCTCCGTCGACGGATTGTGACCCAGCACCACCACCCCCGACAGCAAGCGGCGCATCTCCGGCCACAAATCGCGCCAGCGCGGCGCCCCCTGCAACATCGCCGTCGTAATCCCGTGCACCCGAGACGCACTCCAGCGCACCGGATGCGAACACGCCAAATACGAATCAAACAGCACCGGCTCCCCCATCAGAGACGCCACCCGCAGCACCCCCACCTGCACCGGCTCATCCGTCTCCCCCGGCGCCGAACCCGCCGACTCAAAATCAATCGCCGCCACCGGCAAGCGCCCCAGCGGGCACTCCAGCAACCCCGCAGACCCTGAAAACAACTCCCCCATCACACAGCAACTCACCCGCACCCCCCGCTCAGCGGCGGCGCGCCCACTCGAGCACCGAGCGCAACTCCTCGCACAGCCCCTCGTAATCGCAGCAGAGGAAACGCCCCTCGCGATACAACTCGCGGCCATCCACCACCGTCAGCACCGTCTCCAGCCCCGACGCCGCATACACCACATTCGACACCACCCGGTGCACCGGCTGCATACTCGGCTCCGCCAGACTCAGCGCCGTGAAATCCGCCCGCATCCCCGGCTCCAGAGACCCGATATACGGATCATGCAGCGCCGCCGCCCCACCGCGCGTCGCCATATCAAGCGCCCGCTGCGCCGGGCAGGCCCGCGAATCAAGCCCCGACACCTTGTGCAGCAAACTCGCCACATACATCTCGCGGAACATATTCTGCGCATTATTGCTCGCCGGACCATCCGTCCCCAGCCCCACATCCACCCCCAGCTCATCCATCAGCGCCAGCGGCGCCACCCCGCTCGCCAGCTTCATATTCGACGCCGGATTGTGCACCACCGCGCAGCGCCCCTCCGCCAGCAGCGCCAAATCCTCCCGCTGCTGCTCCGGCTCAATCCCCGCCTCCACCACATGGAAAAACGTGCAGAGCGGATCCAGAATCCCCAAATCATGGCAATACGGAATCGGGCGCTTCCCGAACTCCTTCAGGCACAACTCCGTCTCCGTCGCCGTCTCCGCCAAATGCATCCCGAACAGCGCCCCCACCTCATCCGCCAGCGCGCGGCAATCCTGCAACAACTGCGGACTCGTCGTATACGGCGCATGCGGCAGCACCGCCTGGCGAATCCGCGGGTGATTCATCCAGCGGCGCGCCTGATCGCGAATCAACTCCGCATGAGCCTCCCACGACGGCGCCGAAAGCGACGGATAAAAGCGCGTCATACTCTCCCCCAGCACCGCGCGCATCCCCATCTCATCCGCCGCGCGAAACACCGCATCCTCCAGCATATACATATCGTAGAACGCCGTCGTCCCCGTACGAATCATCTCCGCCATACTGAAACGACTCCCCAACTCCACCAACTCCGGCGTCAAGCGCGCCTCCTGCGGGAAAATATCCTGCGTCAGCCAATCCATCAGCCCCTTGTCATCCGAAAACCCGCGCAGCAAAGACATCGCCACATGCGTATGCCCATTCACCAACCCCGGCAGCAGCACCGCGCGCCCCAAATCCACCCGTCGCGCCTCAGGATACAACACCTCCAGCAAATCCGCATGCCCCACACACAGAATCGACGACCCACTCACCGCCACAGCACCCCCCTCAATCACATCGCGCGCATCATTCTGCGTCACCACATAATCCGCCGTATACAGCGCATCGCACACCGGCCGCGCCGCCTCACCCGTCAACTCAGGAACCCTCAACATAAAACAGAAAAAAGAAAAAAGAGAAAAAATCGCACCCACCGCACCCGTCGCCCCCCGGCCCCGAACCTTGAGAACCTCCTCGCAGAGCTCAGAGCCCCCGGAGCCCCACAGCGCCCCGCAGAGCCACTCAGCCCGGCACGGGCCACCGCCTCAGACCCTCAGCAGCGCGCCACCCGCAGCAGCCACCCCTCACCAGAACAGCAACGCACACAGCACCAGCACCAACCCATACAGCAGCCCCAGCCCATTCAGCCAGCGGCACAGCCCTCGGCGCGCCACCAGCGCATGAAAGCAATCGCGGAACAAAAACGGCTTACCCACCCAAAACAGCGCCAGCACAATCACCGGATACCACCACAGCGGAATCAGCACCCGAGACGCCGGCTCCTTCAAAAACGCCGCCGTCATCGGCACAATCGCCATCATCAGCAGAAACAGCCCCAGCGCCCGCGCGAACAAATTCTCCTTCACCAACGTCGCAAACACCAGCCACACCACCGGCGCCAGCACCAACAGCAACCCCCGCAGCGGCTCAAACGAAAACAACTCCATCCGCATCGGATTCCCGCTCCCCCCCGCCAGCAGCAGCATAAACCACAGCACATCCACCCCCAGCAGCACCTGCCCCGCGCGCGGCGACTCAATCGCCCGCTCCACCAACACCCGGCAACCGTGCGGGCGCAGCAGCACCCAGCCATGCAGCACCAGCAGCACCAAACCCATCACCAGACCCGCCGAAAACAGCGAAATCCGCTCATAGGCATGAATCGTCGACTCAATCGAATTCTCAACCATAGCGCGTAGCACGCCCATCATACCCGCCGCGCCCTCGGAAATCAAGCACAAAGCCCCCGCCGCGACAGACAAAACCCCCGGGCGCATTGCTTCAAAATAAAACGCACCGAAGGCGACCTCGGGAGAGGGAAGACGA
>DGYMR06203__coassemble_591_pt1 | contig 58110 bp, 44 predicted proteins | sample DGYMR06203__metabat2_low_PE_047 | metagenome-assembled genome bin DGYMR06203 | reverse complement strand
TTTGCTCTTTTTTGCGGATTTTTTGCAGTTTCTTCACAAGTTGCTGATGCTGAGTGGGCATTTTTCGGGACTTTTTTGAGTCTCCGGGGAGCATCGACGCGGTTTGCGTGACAAAGCTGCCGTTTTACTGAGGCGGGCTTGATTGTTCGCCCGCCGGGCAGGTGGGGCGGTGGGGCGTTTCGAGCGCAGGGCGGGATCAGGTGGCCCGCGTGAGTGCGGCGGCTGCGGTGGTGTGCTGCGTGGGGCCCGCAAGCCGCAATGGCCACGGCTGGAGGGCGCGCGTGAGCGCGCAGAGGGGGAGCGGCGTAAAGGTAGCTGCTGCGGAGCCGTGGCCAAAGGGCATGCAGCGAGCGTGGTGCCGGGTGATGTGAGGCGGGCGCGCGTCGCTCGCAGCGGAGAGGATGGGAGAGCGCCCGCGAAGGGGTCACGTGAGGGGCGGGGAGCCGGATCGGCTCAGCGAGCGGTTGAGGGGCAGAGACGCGATGAAAGCTTACGCCTCTTCTTGAGGGAGGCGCTTTTCTCGCGCCGGCGGTGCGGTGGGGTGAGAGAGGCCCTGCTCTTCGGACAAAAAGAAACGCACCCTCTTGCGAGGGTGCGTCTAGAAACAACCAAGGAAAGAGGGTCAGTGGCCTCAGGCCTGGGCAGCACGAGCCTTCTTGATGATGGAGGCGACGGTTTCGGACGGCTGGGCGCCGTTCTTCACCCACTTGTCGACTTTTTCGAGGTCAAGGGTGTAGTTCACGCCTTCAGCCATGGGGTTGTAGGTGCCCACCTGCTCGATGAAGTCGCCATCGCGGCGATCACGGCTGTCAACGACGACGATCTTGTAGTAAGGACGATCCTTGGCGCCCTGACGGTTCAAACGAATTGCTACCATAATTGAAAAGTGATATTTTGGTTGTTCCACTTGCAGCCTCTGCGCGGGGCAATACTGCAAGGCGGGACAGCAAGATAGCACGATTGCAGGCAGAGGTCAAGCACAAAGACGGAACTTTCTCCGTTTTTTTTCGCGCCTTGCTTTTCTGCACCGCAGCAGCGGCTTGGGCTTTACAGGTGGGGAGGAGCTGCTAGAATGAGGGGGTATGAGGTTGATGTTTTATCTGGCTTTGCCTTTGTGTCTGGTGTCCTGTGCTGTGCCCGCGCAGCGGGATGCCTCCGGGTCGCGGGGGGCGCGTGCGGCGGCGGGTGCTGCCGGGGCGCTGAATCTCGATGCGCTGGGGCGCCGCATTTGGCAGAATGAGTGTGCGGGTTCGACGGAGGGGCTGGTGTCTTGGAATTCAGGGGAGGATTTTCCGTCGCTGGGCATCGGGCATTTCATTTGGTTCCCGGCGGGGGTGCAGGCTCCTTTTGATGAGAGTTTCCCGCGCTTTGTGGCGTATGCTCGGCAGCGCGGGGTGCAGGTGCCGTCGTTCTTTCTGGGGGATGCGCCGTGGGCGAACAAGCAGGCTTTTCTCGCGGATCGCAGCGGCCGGGCGGATGCGATGCGCCGCTGGCTGGCGGGGCATGTGCGCTTGCAGACGGAGTTTATTGTGCTGCGCTCGCGCGAGGCTCTGGGGCGCATGATGAGTTGCTCGTCGCGCCCGCAGGATGTGCAGGCGCGTTACCGGGCTTTGTCAGCGACGACGCAGGGGATGTATTGCTTGGTGGATTACGTGAATTTCAAGGGTGAGGGAACGAAGGCGTCGGAGCGCTACCGCGGGCAGGGCTGGGGGCTGCTTCAGGTGCTGGAGGAGATGCGCGGCTATCCGCAGGGGCGCGCGGCGACGGCGGAGTTTTCTCGGGCGGCGGCGGCCGTGCTGCGCCGGCGGGTGCAGAATGCGCCGGCGTCTCGCGGGGAGTCTCGCTGGTTGCAGGGGTGGCTGAATCGCTGCGCGACGTATCGCTGAGGCGGCTGCCCGGGCGCTGCGCGCGGAGTGGGGGCCGGCGGGGGCCTGAGGCATGGCGGGCTTGCATGGGGCGGGTGGCTGTGGTAGGATGCGGGGTATGACGACGATGCCTTGGTTGAAGGGGTTTCCGCTGTATCTGGCGCCGATGGCGGGGGTGACGGATCCGATTTTCCGCTCGCTCTGCAAGGAGGAGGGGGCGGATGTGATGGTGACGGAGTTTGTGTCTGCCGAGGGTGTGTTGCAGGCGTGGGAGCGCAATCGTCGCTATGTGGAGTTTGAGGAGTCGCATCGCCCGCTGGGGGTGCAGGTGTTCGGCAGCAATCCGGAGCATTTGGCGGAGGCGTCTCGCCGGATTGCGGAGGAGTTGCACCCGGATTTTCTGGATTTGAATGCGGGCTGCCCGGTGCCGAAGGTGGTGGGCAAGAACGGGGGCTCGTCTCTGCTGCGGGATTTGCCGCTGCTGCAGCGGGCGGCGGGGGCGATGGTGCGGGCGCTGGAGGGGCTTTGCCCGGTGACGGTGAAGCTGCGGCTGGGCTGGGATGCGGAGCACGTGAATGCGCCGGAGGCGGTGCGCCGCTTGGAGGATGTGGGGGTGCAGGCGCTGGTGATTCACGGCCGGACGCGGGCGCAGCAGTACGGGGGCTCGGCGGACTGGGGGATGATTGACCGGTGCGCTCGGCTGGTGTCTATTCCGGTGATCGGCAATGGTGATCTGGCGACGCCGATGCAGGTGAAGCGGGCGCGGGAGGAGACGGCGGTGGCGGGGGTGATGATCGGCCGCGCGGCGATGCATGCGCCGTGGATTTTTCGGCTGGCGAAGCATTATTTGCGCACGGGGGAGGTGCTGCCGGAGCCGCCGGTGGAGGAGCGGATTGCTCTGATGCTGCGCCACACGCGCCTGGCGCTGGAGAGTGGGCACTATGGGGCGGAGTTGCCGACGATGAGGGCTATGAGGGCTCGCTTGCTGGCCTATGCGAAGGGGATTCCGGGCTCGAAGCCGCTGCGGCCGGCGCTGTCTCGGGTGGCGAGTTATGCGGAGTTGGAGTCTCTGCTGAAGCCGCTGCTGCCGGGCTGAGGGCTCTGCTGCCGGGTTGAGGGCGGTGGGCTGAGGCTGTTGGCGATGGGGCTTGCCGCGGGGCTTCGGGGACGGTTTCTGTGGCCCCGGACGCACAAAAGCCGCCGGACATCACGCCGGCGGCTTTTGTGCTTGTGTTCTGCGGGCGTTCTCGGCCCGGGGTGCCCTCGCTTAGTTGGCGGGGCTGTTGTCTGCGGGGGGCTGGTTTTGGCCGTAGAGCTCGCGGACTTCCTGGGTGAGTTTCATGGCGCAGAAGTTGGGGCCGCACATGGAGCAGAAGTGGGCTTTCTTGGCGCTGGAGTGCGGGAGGGTGAGGTCGTGGTAGGCTCGGGCTCGGTGGGGGTCGAGCGAGAGGTTGAATTGGTCTTCCCAGCGGAATTCGAAGCGGGCTTTGGAGAGGGCGTTGTCGCGCAGCTGGGCGCCGGGGTGGCCTTTGGCGAGGTCCGCGGCGTGGGCGGCGAGTTTGTAGGTGACGACGCCTTCGCGGACGTCTTCTTTGTCCGGCAGGCCGAGGTGTTCTTTGCGGGTGACGTAGCAGAGCATGGCGCAGCCGCGCTGGGCGATGAGGGCGCCGCCGAGGGCGCCGGTGATGTGGTCGTAGCCCGGGGCGATGTCGCTGGCGAGGGGCCCGAGGGTGTAGAAGGGGGCTTCGTGGCACCATTCGAGCTGTTTGCGCATGTTTTCGGGCACGAGGTGCAGGGGGACGTGGCCGGGGCCTTCGTTCATGACTTGCACGCCGTGGGCCCAGGCGGTGCGGGTGAGTTCGCCCTGCACTTCGAGTTCGGCGAGCTGGGCGAAGTCATTGGCGTCGGCGATGGAGCCGGGGCGCAGGCCGTCGCCGATGGAGACGGCGACGTCGTAGGCGGCGAGGATGGCGCAGATTTCGTCCCAGTGGGTGTAGAGGAAGTTTTCAGCGCTGTGTTCCATCATCCATTTGGCGATGATGGAGCCGCCGCGCGAGACGATGCCGGTCATGCGCTGCGCGGTGTGGGGGACGAAGCGGCGCAGGAGGGCGGCGTGGATGGTGACGTAGTCAACGCCCTGCTCGGCCTGCTCGATGAGGGTGTCTCGGAAGAGGGGCCAGGAGAGGTGCTGGGCGAGGCCGCTGCATTTCTCGAGGCTCTGGTACATGGGGACGGTGCCGATGGGCACGGGGCTGTTGCGCAGGATCCACTCGCGGGTGCGGTGGATGTCGGCGCCGGTGGAGAGGTCCATGACGGTGTCGGCGCCCCAGTGGATGGCCCAGCGGAGTTTTTCGACTTCCTCTTCAATGCCGGAGGTGATGGCGGAGTTGCCGATGTTGGCGTTGATTTTGCAGAGGAAGTTGCGCCCGATGATCATGGGCTCGGCCTCGGGGTGGTTGATGTTGGCCGGGATGAGGGCGCGGCCGGCGGCGATTTCGTCGCGCACGAACTCGGGGGTGAAGTAGGCGGGCATGTTGCCGCCGGGGAGCTTCTGGGCGGGGTGCTGGTAGTGCAGGTCGTCGCGGCGGGTCATGCTCTCCGGGGTGAAGCCGGGGAGGGCTTCCAGTTCGCTGGGGCGGGGCATGCCGGTGCCAATTTCGTCGAGGAGGCGCTGGGCGGCTTCGGGGCGCGATTTGGCGCTGGGGAATTTGTCGTAGACGGCTTTGAAGGCGCTTTCTCGCCCGAGGTTTTCGCGGATGGCGACGTATTCCATCTCGGGGGTGATGATGCCGCGCAGGGCGTAGGCGCGCTGGGTGGGCGGGGCGGCGGGGTCTGCGGCACGCAGGGCTCCGCTTTCGCTTCGGCTGACGTCGCCGCGCTGTTCGATCCACTCGCGGCGCAGGGCGGGGATGCCGCTGTGCACGTTGCACCGGATGCTGTCGTCGCCCCAAGGGCCGGAGCAGTCGTAGAGCCGGACGGGGTCGTTTTTCTCCGTTGTTCCGTCCGGGAAGAGGGTGTCTTCCTGACTGACTTCTCGCATGGCTACTCGGATCTCCGGGAAGAGGTGTCCGGCGACGTAGATGCGTCGCGAACCGGGGTACTTGAGCTCATCGGCGTTCATGCGCCGCATTGTAGCAGGTTTCCCGGCGGATGGGAACAGAAATCGGGGGGGCGGGCTCAATTTCACGCCGACGGCGGGGATGATGCGGTGATTCGGCGTGAACTCTGCGGGTTCATGGCGTGATTACTGCTTGAAATGGGGGGCGGAACATGGTAGCATGCGGGCATGTTCATGCGCGGCAGACTGATGATGGCGGTTCTTCCGGCTCTCTTGGCGATGGTGATGGTGCTGTTCAGTGCGGCGGAGGCTGCCACCATGGCGCGGAAGACTGAGGACGGCAAGTGGGCTTTTGTGCCGCTCGCGGATGGTTTTGATTTTCCTGTCGGCAAGCCTGACGCAGAGGGTTATTACAAGTCTCGCGGTCTGCGTTTGCGCACGCCTCGCCACATGGGTGAGGACTGGAATGGTGTGGGTGGCGGCAATTCGGATCTCGGAGACCCGGTTTATACGATCGGCCACGGTCTTGTGACCTATGCGGCTGATGCGCGCGGCCGCTGGGGTAAGGTGGTGATTGTGCGCCACGCGTTCCGTGATCCGGGCTCGGGCAAGGTGCTTTGCTGCCAGACGCTTTACGCGCATTTGGATCGCATTGATGTGCAGTTGGGCCAGCTGGTGCGCCGCGGTGATCAGATCGGGACGATCGGGACGAATCGCGGGATGTTCCCGGCTCACCTGCATGCGGAGCTGCACTTTAATGTGCTGGCGAATTGCGGGCACCAGGGGATTCCCAAGACGGCGGCCAATTACGGCGATTTGTCGCGCTTTATCAAGAGTCTCCGCCGTCTGAAGCCGGAGGAGAAGTTTATCAAGATGCCGATCGGCTGCTTCCTGCCCTACAAGGATACGGAGGGTCTGTGATGATGCCGCCGATGGGGGCTGCCGGGTCCGAGATGCCGGAGGGGATGCCGGAGGGGATGCCGGGGGCGCACATCGAGGCGTCCGAGGCGATGTCCGACGCAGTGGTTCAGCCGGAGGGGATGCCGCTGGCGGAGAATCCGGTGGCGTCTCCGTCTGCGACGAAGGAGTTCGTGAGCGCTTCTGCAGCGAACTCACCGACGGCGGAAGGTTTGCCGGGATGCGGGCGCCGGGTGTGTCTTTTCGGCGGGAGTTTTGACCCGGTGCACGGCGGTCATCTGGCGATGGCTCGGGCGGTGCTGGAGTCTGATGAGGCTGATCGGGTGGTGTTTTTGCCGGCGAGGCTTTCGCCTTTTAAATTGCAGCGGCCTCCGCTGTTTGCGACGGGGGTGCGGCTCTGGCTGCTGCGGCGGGCGCTGCGCGGCGAGCGGGGGATGGAGGTGTCGACGCTGGATTTGGAGTTGCCGCCGCCGAGCTGGACCTGGCGCTTGGTGGAGTGCTGGCAACGCCTGCACCCGCAGGATGAGCTCTGCTGGCTGATGGGGACGGATCAGTGGAATGAGCTGCACCGCTGGGCGCGCTTCGATTGGCTGGCGAGGCATCTGCGCTTCATTGTTTATCACCGCGGGGAGGGTGCGCCGCTGGAGCGCCCGGGGCTGCGGGTGCGTTTTATTGTGGCGCGGCATCCGGCGTCTTCGTCGGCGATCCGCGAGGCGCTGCTGCGCGGGGAGCCTGTGCCGGCGGGGCAGATGCCGGGGGATTTAGCGGTGGCGGTGCAGCGCCTCTTTTGCTCCTGCGGGCGGTTTAGGCTGGACAATGCCCGGCCCTCTGCGCTACAATCCGTTCATATGAATCCTCCCGCCATCGCTATCGACGGCCCGGCTGCATCGGGCAAGTCTACGGTTGCGCGCTTGCTTGCCGAGCGCCTTGGCTTCACGTTCATCAATACGGGTGCGATGTATCGCGCGGTGACGTGGTGTTTGCTGCAGCGGGGTATTGATCCGGCGGATACGGAGGCTGTTGTTCGGGCGCTGCCCGAGCTGCCGCTGAGTTTCGGCAAAAAGGAGGCGGTTTCCTGCGTGCTCTGCGAGGGGCGCGAGATGGGCGATGAGCTGACGGCGCCGGAGACGAATGCGCAGGTGTCGTCGGTGGCGTCGATTCCGCAGGTGCGGGCGTATCTGGTGGAGCGGCAGCGCGAGTACAATCGCCGCGAGGCGGTGGTGATGGAGGGGCGCGATATCGGCACGGTGGTGTTCCCCGAGACGCCGTTCAAGTATTTCGTGACGGCTTCGGAGGAGGTGCGCGCGGCTCGTCGCGCGGCTCAGGGGCTGACGGATTCGATTGCGGAGCGCGATCGCAAGGACAGCCAGCGCGCCTGTGCGCCCTTGGTGCAGGCGCCGGATGCGAAGCTGGTGGATACGTCGGAGATGAGCATTGCGCAGGTTGTCGATCTGATTGCCGATGATGTCATCAGCCGCCTGGCTCAGGCCTGAGGCGACGTGCAGCTTCCTCCTGTCAAGGCAGAGACGCTCGGTGCGCTCGGCAGGGAATGAAGCTCCCACGCTCGGGTCTCGGTGATTGTTTCGGCAAGGACGGGTCCACGAGTGACTCTACGTTTTTTACACGCACTTCACACGCACGCGGAATATTTATGAAGATGAACCTCACGTATTTTATCGGCTACCACATTGTGCGAGGGCTGGCTCGCGCCTTTTTTGATCTGAAGGTCATCGGGCGGCGGAAGCTGATTGAGGAGGGGCCCTGTGTCTATGTGGTCAACCATCAGAGTTTTCTGGATCCTCCGATGGTGGGGCAGCTCTTCGAGCGCCCGGTGTACTTTCTGGCGCGCAAGACGCTCTTTGATCACCCGGTGATGCACAGCTTGCTGCCGCACTGCCGGGCGCTGCCGATTGATCAGGAGCGGCCGGATCCGGCCAGCATCATGAGGGTGCTGCGCCTGGTGCGCTCCGGCGAGCCCATTGTGATTTTCCCGGAGGGAGCGCGCACGCCCGACGGCAAGATTCACGAGGCGATGCCCGGCATCGGGCTGATCATCAGCCGACTGGCGACGGTTCCGGTGCAGCCGATCCGCGTTGAGGGGGCCTATGATTGCCTGCCGATTCACAGCACCCGCCTGCGCCTGCGCCCGATTACGCTCTCCATCGGAGACCCGATCAGCTTCACGCCGCAGGAGCTCCGGGCGCGCACGCGCGATGAGCAGCGGGCGATCGGTCACAAGGTGATGGAGGCTATTGCGGCGCTGCCGACGCGCTACTGATGCGCTTCTGACGCTCATGCTTCATTCGCTGCGGCTGAGCAGTTTTCGCTGCTACTCTTCTCTGCGCTGGGAGATTCCCGCGGAAGGGGCTCTGCTGCTGGGCAGCAATGCGCAGGGCAAGACGAGTCTGCTGGAGGCGCTCTGTTTCGCGCTCACGCTGCATTCGCCGCGCGCGACGCGGCTGGATCGTCTGGCGAGCCACGGGAGCGGGGCCTTCGGGGTCTCTCTGGATGCGACGGAGGGCACGCGGCGCGTGCGCTGGCAAGATCGGCGGCTTGAGCTGAGTTTCCGCGGGGCAGTCTGCCGCGATTTTGCGGACTATCTGCACGGGGCGCCGCCGGTGACGTGGCTGGGAAACGGCGATATCGGGCTGGTGAGCGGCAATGCCGAGCAGCGCCGCGCCTATCTGGACTTTCTCGGCGCGCAGTGGCACCCGGCCTACCGGGCGTCGCTGCAAGCCTACCGCAAGGCTCTGCGGTCGCGCAACGCGCTGCTGCGCCAGCCTCGGCGCAACGGAGCAGCTCTGCGGAGTTTCGCGGATGTGCTCAGCCGTCATGGCGATGCGCTGACGTCGATGCGGCGCCAGCTTCTCGATTTGCTGCAGCCGCAGGTTGGCGAGCAGCATGCGGGCATTGCGGGCGGTGGCGAGAGTGTGGAGTTGATTTACCGCCCGTCGACGAAGTTGCCTCTGGCCGAGGCACTGGAGCGCAGCTTACCCGATGATGAGCGGCTGGGCTTCACCTCCGTCGGCCCGCACCGCGATGATTTTCTGCTGCGCATTGCCGGGGCTGATGCTGCGGCTTTTGCCTCGGAGGGGCAGCAGCGCACGCTGGCCACGGCTCTGCAGCTGGCGCAGGCTTCGCTGCTGGAGGCGGAGACGGGCATGGCGCCGATTTTGCTGATCGATGATGTTTTCGGCGAGCTGGATCCGGCGCGGCGCCGGGCGCTGCTGGCTCGGCTGCCGGAGGAGACGCAGGTATTCATCACGACGACGCACTTGGACTGGCTGCACGGGGAGGAGCCTCCCCTGCCCGTTGTGCACCTGAAGGGCGGGCGCCTGATCGCCTAAGCCGGGGGCGCCGTCTTCCGCGCGGCCTTGATCTCAATAATGCTGCACGGCGGAATCCGGCAGCGGGCCGCGCGGGAGTTCGGGCACCTGCCGGGCGAACTCGTCCACGGCCTTCAGGTAATCATTCCACTGGATGAAGGAGAAGGGCGGCGGCGTGTGGATCATGAGGCGGAAGCGGGCGAGGCGCTCCTCGGTGTCGGCCAGCTGCTCGCGCGGCAGCGCGCTGACGGCGCCGGCGACGCTCTCCAGGCAGTCGACGGCGCGGTGGCAGATGAGCGGCAGATCCGCCCCGGCGCGCAGGGCCAGCACGGTCGATTCCTCCGGGCGGAAATCCTGTGCAATCGCGCCCATGCAGAGGTCATCGGTCAGCACCAAGCCTTCGTAGCCGAGCTGGAGGCGCAGGAAGTCGCGGATGAGGGCGGGCGAGAGCGAGGTGGGCAGGCTCTCATCCCAGTCGGCGAGCCGCAGGTGCGCGATCATGAGCGAGGGCAGCTCGGGCATGAGGGCGAGAAAGGGGAGGGTGGCCTCGCGCAAAAAGCTCTCGCGCGTGCCATGCAGGACGGGGAGGGAGACGTGCGGGTCGCTGGTGGCGGCGCCCATGCCGGGGAAGTGTTTGCCGCAGCTGAGCACGCCGGCCTCGGCCAAAGCGCGGTTCCAGACGCCGGCCTTGCTGATGACGGACTGGGGCTCGCTGCCCCAGCAGCGCCCCGGCAGGGCATTGGCGTGCGCGGAGCCCAGATCGAGCACCGGGGCGAGGTCCGTGTTCACCCCGAGGGCCTGCAGGCCGCGGGCGGTCAGGTAGGCGGCTTGGCGGATGCGGTGCTCGCTGCCGGTCGCCGCCAGAGCTTCCGCCGAGGGGAGATGCACGCCGATGGCGGCGGTGCGCACGACGCGCCCGCCCTCCTGGTCGATGGCGATGATGGGCTCATCGGGGCCGGTCGTCAGGCGGCGCAGTTCGTCCGTCAGCTCGCGAGTCAACTCGTAGTCGACGATGTTGCGCGAGAAGAGGATGTAGCCTGCGGGCTGCAGGCGCGTGAAGAGCTCGCGCTCCTCCGGCGTCAGCTCGACGCCTTCGATACCGGCCAGTACGGGCAGCATTGCCGTGCGAAGGAGGGTGGGTGTGAGTGTGTGGGGGGAGGGTGAGGGAATGGCAGAGGCGCGGGAGCGGAGGGCCGGGGAGAACCGCGGCGGCCCCGCCCGCGCCTCGCCGGGCTCATTTGTCCCCGAAGATGCTCTTGCGGGTGAAGAGCGGGAAGACCGGCACGCCACGGGCTTCGATGGCCTCGCGGCCGCCTTCCTCGCGGTCCACCAGCACGAGGGCTGCGACGACCTTGCCGCCCTCGGCCTCGATGGCGTCGATGGCCTTGAGCGTCGAGCCGCCGGTCGTGATCACGTCATCGACGACGATCACCTGCTGCCCGGGGGCGAAGTTGCCCTCGATGCGCTTGCCGCGCCCGTGGTCCTTGGCCTCCTTGCGCACGGTAAAGATCTTGAGCGGGCGCGGGGAGGAGGCGGAGTACATGCCGATGGCCAGTGAAATCGGGTCCGCACCCATGGTCATGCCGCCGATGGCCTCAACGCCGGGGAACTTCGGCAGAATCTCCTCCTGCACGAGCTGCCAGCCCAGCTCGCCGATCAGGTTGGCGCCGCGGGCATCCAGCGTCGTCACGCGGCAGTCACAGTACAGGTCGCTCTCCTTGCCGCTGGCCAGAATGAAATGTCCCGTCTTGATGGACTTGTCCAGCAGGATCTGCAAAAGTTCGTCTTTGGCTTTGCTCATAACGCCCGCATTCTACCCTTCCCGGTCGCGAAAATCAACACCAAAGAGAGGCGAGCGCTCCCGCGTGCAGCGCAGCCCGCGCCGCTTCCTTGCGCGGCTTTTCGCCCACCGGCTACGGAGCGGGTCGCCTCCAAGGCCGAGGAGAGGGCTTCCGTCGGTGGCAAGATGACCTCCGCCCGGCGCACCGAGCACCGGCCGCCCCGCTAAGGCTCGGGTGGTGACGGAAGGAGGCGTCGGAGGGCATGCGGCTTACGTTTAAACCGCGAGAGGGCGCATCCTGCGCCGCTCCCGATCCTCCACGTGAGGCGCCGGAGCTCAAGCGCTTGGGCGAAGCTTGTTCCCCCTCGCTAACAGGCACGGCAATTTGCGTCAGCTTGCTTGACATGGAGGCCTCTCATGATACAATGAGCGAACTATGCAACAGGAATCATACGCTTCTCCATCAACCATGACTCGGGAGAGCGCCGCCATCATCGTGCGCAGTTTCATGAACCGCGTCTATGCGTGGATGGCTGTTTCTCTTCTCGTCAGTGCTGGCACCGCCGCTTGGGCGGTGACGGATATGCAGCTGCTGCTCTGGGTGGCTCAGAACATGTGGCTGTGCCTCATCGGCGCTTTTGCCGTGCTGCTGGCCATGGGCTTTCTGAGCTCGCGCCTCAGCTCGTCGGCTCTCGGGGCCATGCTTCTGGTCTTTGCGGCCATAGAGGGTCTGGCGCTCGGGCCCGCCGTGGCCGTGGCCGGCTCCAATGCTCTGGGCACGGCGCTCGCCTGCACGGCCGGTACTTTCGCCGTGATGAGCATTTTCGGCGCGACGACGCGCATCAACCTTCAGGGCTTCGGGCGCTTCTTCACGATGGTGCTCATCGGTCTGATCATTGCGATGCTGGTCAATCTCTTCGTGCAGAACAGCACGATGGATCTGGCTATCTCGGGCATCGGCGTGCTGCTCTTCTCGGCTCTGACGGCCTACGACACGCAGAAGCTCAACATGATCGCGCTCTCGCTCGAGGGTGAGGATCGGGCCAAGGCTTCCATTCACGGGGCGACGCAGCTCTATCTGGACTTCCTCAACCTCTTCCTCTTCATCCTCAACCTGCTGCGCGAGCGTTGAGGCACTGAGTCTCGCACGCGCGGGCAGCTCGATCCGGTGGCTGCCCGCGCGTCTTTGTGCCCCGCCGCCGGCGCGGGCGAACCGGATTCCTCCGGCCGAGCTCCTCTGATCAGGCAGCCTCGGCCGGGCTCCGCGAGTCGGATATCTCTTCCCCACCGGCGCGGCCCGATGCGGCGGCGCCCTGATCTCCCCCTCCTTTTTTATGGCTGATATTGAACGTCTGACAGATTTGGCAACGGCGGCGCTTTCACGCATTCTGACGCCGCTGGGTTTCACGTACACCTGCACGGTTGAGCCCTGCGAGCAGGACAGCATCACGCTCATGCTCGAGAGCCCCGACGCGCGCTTTCTCATCGGTGATGAGGGCGACCGCTTGGAGGATCTCCAGTATCTCGTGAACCGCATGGTGCAGGCGGAGTGGGAGGATGCGCCGCGCGTGCGCGTCGACTGCGACCGCTACCGCGAGCGCGCAGAGGCGAAGCTGCTGCGCCGGGCCCGCTCGCGCGCGGAGCGCGTGCTCAAGACGGGCAAGCCGCTTCGCATGGAGGAGCTCAACGCCTACCAGCGGAGGCTCGTGCACCACGCTCTGGCGCAGATTCCGGGCATTCGCACGGAGTCGGAGCAGACGGAATCGCGCTTTAAGCGCATCACCATCAGCCGCGCCGAATGAGGCTTGTTTCGCAGCTCTTTCTGCTGCTGTCCCTGGCGGCGACCTCGCTCGACGCGCGCGAGTACCGCGTGTACGTTGCCGAGGGGGCGGAGCTCACGGCTCCGGATGAGCAGCTGCGCGCGCTGCGCGAGTTCGACCCGTCGGCGAGCTGGGTGCAGGTGCCGCTGAGTCGCCGCTGTGACTCGGAGGCGCAGGCGCGACGCGCGATTCTGGCGATTCGCGACGGCGTGTCGATTTTGCCTTGCGTGGCTCTCGCGGACGATCAGGGCTGCTACGCCTGCCTGCCGGTGGAGGGACTGAGTGCGGAGCACCTCCGCGCCGCGCAGCAATACGCGACGGCGCCGGATCGCGCCGCCAAGGCGCAGCGGCGGCGTTTCGAGGCCTCGCGCTACCTGCTCTTTGCGCGGCTGAACTTCCGCCCGCCGACGGATCTGCCCGCCTGCCGACTCTACATTCAGCGGGCGCGCCAGTTGCTCGAGGATTCCTGCGCGGGGACGGAGGATCGCCAGCTCATCGGGCTGCGCGCGCTCTATCCCCTGCTCATGCAGCAGTACAGTCTGCTGAGCCAAGGGGCGCACACGCCGGAATCGGAGGCGACGCTGCTCGAGGCCATCGCGGCGCTGGAGGCGGCGCGCGACCTTGATCCCCGGTCAGCGCTCGGACGCCAGGCCTACGATGAGCGCGAGCGCCTGCGCGCGGCGCGTCTCAAGAGCCGCCGCTACGAGTGAGGGCTATGAGGGCGGAGGCCTTCGCGGAATTCGGCTCTCCGGACTTCGCCGTCTGCCCCCGCTGATGGCGTGATTGCGCTCGTTGCCTCCTGTGTGTCCGTCGACTGGTCTCATCGGCTGCTACAAGACGTTCCTCTCCCCTTCCCCTCTCCTTTTCCCTTCCGTTCCCCGTTCCGCTGCCCCCCTCCCCGACTTCCGACCATGCTGCTCCACCTGCTAACACGCCACTGCCAGCTGAGTCTGGCACTGCAAGACGACGGCGCCGTGCTGATCCGCTACCTCGGCCCGAGGCTCCGCCACCCGGATGAGGTGGGGGCTGCCGATCCGGGCACGGACTGGCCCTTGGTGGCGACGGATCTCGATGAGCGTCAGCCCTTCGGCAACTACAGCGGGGAATCCCTGCTCAATGTCCGTCTTCCCGACGGCACGGCATCCCTTCAGCTGCGCTATCGCAGCCACCGCGAGGAGCAGGATGAGGGCTCGTGCCGGAGGTTGGTTCTCGAACTCGTCGACGCGCAGCACCCGACGCTGCGCGTCACTGTCACCCTGAGCGCTTGGGAGGAGGAGGATCTGTTCACGCAGCGCATCCTGCTGCACAACACCGGCAGCGACGAGCTTCTGCTGCTGCGAGCGGACAGCTTCGGCATGCGCCTGCGCGCCGACGCCTACCACCTCAGCGCCTTCCGCGGCGCCTGGGCCGGCGAGAACTACCTGAGTGAGCAGCGCATCGAGCGCGGGCTTTGCTGCACCATCGGTTCGCGCAGCGGCATTCAGAATGCTCAGGCCGGCACCCCGGCTTTCCTGCTCTCTCTCGGCGAGAGAGCGAGCGAGGAGAGCGGGTGCTGCCTGCTGGGGGCTCTCTGCTGGAGCGGCGACTACGAGCTGAGCTTCAAGCACAGCGACTACGGCCATCTCTACCTGAGGGCCGGGCACGATTTTGCCCACTCGCCCTATCACCTCGCGGGCGGTCAGAGCTTGGAGCTGCCGGAGTTCGTGCTGACGCTCAGCGACAGGGGCAAGGGGGAGGCCAGCCGACGCCTGCATCGCTACCTCAGGCAGCGGGTGCTGCCGCGCGGGGGCGAGCTGCGGCCCAGCCTGCTCAACAGCTGGGAGGGGCTGCACTTTGATGTGAATGAGCGCGACATGATCGCGCTGATCGAGGACTGCGCGGGGCTGAGCGGCGTTGATCTCGTCGTGCTCGACGACGGTTGGTTCGGCCGGCGCGATGACGACACGAGCTCGCTGGGGGACTGGCAGCCGGATGCGCGCAAGTTCCCGCGCGGGCTCACCCCTCTCTGCGATCGAGCCCGCGAGCTGGGGCTGCGCTTCGGCCTCTGGGTGGAGCCGGAGATGGTCAGCCCCCGAAGCGAGCTGGCGCGCCGCCACCCGGACTGGGCGCTGCGCCTTCCCTCCCGCCCGCCGAAGGAGGAGCGCCACCAGCTGGTGCTCGATCTCTGCAACCCCGCCGTGCAGGACTACATCCTTCAGAGCATGGCTCGGCTGCTGCGCGACTGCCCGGGCATCAGCTACATCAAGTGGGACTGCAACCGCAAAATCAGCGATGCCGGTTCCTCCTGGCTCCCGCCCGCTCGTCAGAGCAACATTCCCTTTGACTACATCACGGCCTACTACCGCATCATGCGCGAGCTGCGGCGGCAGTTTCCGCAGGTGAGTTTTCAATGCTGCTCCGCCGGCGGGGCGCGCCTCGACCTCGGCGCGGCGGCTCTGCATGAGGAGTTCTGGCTGAGTGACAACACCGATCCCCACGACCGCCTGCGCATGCAGTGGAGCGCCTCCCACTTCTTCCCGGCCAACGCCATCGGCTGCCATGTCACGGCCTCGCCGAATCTTTACACCAAGCGCGCCAGCAGCCTGAAGTTTCGCTTTGACGTGGCGCTGGCGGGACGCCTCGGGCTGGAGCTCGATCCGCGCAAGCTGAGTGATGAAGAGCGGCGAGCTCTGCGCGAGCGCCTCAGCCTCGCGCGCGAGCTGCGCCCCATCGTCCAACTCGGCGATCTCTACCGCCTCGTCTCGCCCTACGAGGGGCCGGACTGCGCGTTGCTCTGCCGCCGAGGCACGCGCGCCCTGCTCATCGCCTGCACCACGCAGCGCGTCTTCACCCACCAGCACACGCGCCTGCCCCTGCGCGGCCTCGATGCCGAAGCCCGCTATCGGATCAGCGAGCCCGGGCAGGACGAGGCCGGCAGCCTCTGCCCGCTCAGCGGTCGCGAGCTCGGCGGGGATACTCTGATGGCCACCGGCCTGCCGATTCGCTGGAGCCGCCCGCTGCAATCCTGCCTCATTCTCTTCGAAGCCTCGGGCGACGACTCGGAGGACGACGCCGAGGCCGCCCCGCATCACTCCACGCCTTCGTAATCGCGGATGAGCTCGACGAAGGCCCGCAGGTAACGGCGAGCCGTGTAGGGACCCACGCCCTTGAGGCGAGAAGCGGCCTCGATCGTCGTCGGCTTGCTCGTCGCCAGCTCGCGCAGCGTCTCCGTGCGCAGCACGCGGTACACGGGCAGTCCGTGCTCCTTGGCGATGCCCTGCCGCAACTCGCGCAGGTGGCCATAGAGCTCTTTGTCCATGCGGCCGATGGCGATGCCGTCCAGAATCGCTCGAGCCGCGCGGCGGGGGGCGGGCGGCTCCTTGCCGGAGGGAATGGCCCGATCGCTCCAACCGCGGGGAGAGAGTCGGGCCGGCGCGCGGCTCTGCATCACGTCCTCACCCTTGGGCGTCAGCGTCAGCAGCGGCATCTCGCCGCCCGTCGTCATCACCAGGCCGGCATCCTGCATCGCGCGGAAGAGAGCCTTGAGCTTTCGGTCCGTCAGGTGCCGCAACAAGCCGTAGGTGGACAGCGAAGTCAGGTAGCGGTGCATCGAGGCGTTTTGCGCCCCGCGCAGCATGTCCATGATCTTGCTGCGCCCGTAGATCGCCTGCCAGTGCCCCTCGGCGTCGCGGCGGGAGGCGCGCGCAACGCCCGCGAGAGCCTTGCGAACCGTCAGCAGCTCCTCGCCCTCCAGAGGCTCCCACTCCGGGGCGTCCTCGGCGCGGCACACATCGCAGTGGCCGCAGGGGCCGGCATCCTCGTCGCCGAAGTAATCGAGAATCCACTGCTGGCGGCAAATGGTCGAGTAGGCGTAGCGCGTGATGGCCTCAATCTTGCGGTGGTCGCGGCGGGCCTTCTCCTCCAGAGCCTCGCGATCGATCTCCAGCATCGCGAAGCTGCGCTCCGGATTCAGCACCCGCGTGCCGCGCACCGCGCGCCCCGGCACGTCAAAGCGCTCAATCGCCCCGGCGTGTATCAGCAGCGAGAGAGCCGTGCCCACCGCCATGGGGTTGACCTCGCGACCCAGGCGCTCCGCCATCTCATCCACTGTCATCATCAGCTCGTGGCCCTCGCGGCTGCACGAGGCGCACAGCAGGCTGTAGAGCGAGCGCACGATGTGCAGGGGCGGGTTGCTGCCCTCGAAGAAAAACTCCTGCGTCTTGAGATCCACGTGGTTGAACAGCAGCTCGCAGACCGAGGGCTCGCCGTCGCGCCCCGCTCGCCCCGCCTCCTGATAATAGGCCTCCACGCTGCCCGGAATCTCAAAATGCACCACAAAGCGCACGTCGGCGCGGTCGATGCCCATGCCGAAGGCATTCGTCGCCACCACGACGTCGGCCTCGCCCGAGATAAAGGCGTTCTGCGAGAACTCGCGCTCGGCATCCGTCATACCGGCATGATACGCCACCACGCGCGGGCCTGCGCCGCTGATTTCATCATACACGCGCATGACGTTTTTGCGGGTCGAGCAATAAATGATCCCCGTGCGCCAGCGTCGCATGATCTCGCGAATGCGCTCATACTTCGCCCGGTGGTTCTCGCAGTGCGTGATCGCGAAGTCGAGATTGTCGCGAGCGAAGCCGCGGATGATGACGGCGGGCTCGCGCAGGCCGAGCGTCTGGAGAATGTCCTCGCGCACCTGCTGGGTCGCCGTCGCCGTCAGGGCTATCGTCTGCGGAAAGCCCAGAGCCTCGCGGGCCCGGCCGAGGCGCAGGTAATCGGGGCGGAAATCATGCCCCCACTGGCTGAGGCAGTGCGCCTCGTCCACGGCCAGCAGCGCAATCGGCAGGCGCGAGAGCGTCGCCATGAAGCCCTCCTGCGCGAAGCGCTCGGGGGCCACGTAGATGAGGCGCAGGAGACCGCCGCGCAGATCCGCCATCACCTGGCGGTATTCATCCGCACCGAGCGATGAATTCACCGCAGCCGCCGGAATCCCGCGCGCCACCAGAGCATCCACCTGGTCCTTCATCAATGCGATGAGCGGAGAGACCACGACCGTAATCCCCTCGCGGCAAAGAGCCGGCAGTTGATAACACAGCGACTTGCCGCCGCCCGTCGGCATGATGGCGAGCACATCGCGGCCCTCCATCACGGACTCAACCACCGCATCCTGCCCGGGGCGCAGAGACGAGAAGCCGAAGTAGCGCTCCAGATTCTCCTGCACCCTCGCTGTCTGCTGATCATCCATGCCCCGTGATGATACCACACAACGCCATGCGCGGCAAGGCGCAATCGAGGCAAGACCCGAGACGGGGACAAAGCAGAGCAAGGGGCGGCTCGCCTGCGAACGTACACCCTCCGCGCGGGCAGCGCTGCCGACAGCCCCGGACCTGTTATCTCACCAGTCTCTCCAAAGTCGCATCCGCCGCTTCCGCCCCGCGGCGGGCAAGTCGACCCCTGCCGCTGCAAAAGCTGGCTGAGCTTGGGAGAGGCGCGCTACACTGAAGACCTATGAACGTCACCACCACCATCTCGCGCGTCTACGCCGTCAGCACCGCCGCCGGCTGCACCGTCAGCACCGCCGAAGGAGTCACGCTACTGAGCCTTCCGGCTAACAGCCAAGGCTTCTTCGTCGCCCCCGAGAGCGAAGTCATCGTCAGCGACGACGAGGCCCTCGTCACCTGCGTTCCCTGAACGCCACAGGACACGACTGAACCCAACTCGTCGGCGCCCGGGTTCGTTCGAGCTCGCGCGAACCCATGAAGTCCGGCGGGACAGGAGAGCAGAGCTACCGTACCGCGACGGGGAAAGCCTGCACTCGGCGTCAGCCCTTCGGCAGGCGCTCGGCAGGCCGGCGGCGAAGTGCTCGGCGAGGGCTCGGGGAAACGGCTCTCGCGCGTCGCCCGCCCATCGCCGGAAAACGATGGCCAGCAAAAAGCCGACGCGAAAAAAAGAGCCGGAGCCCCACCCGGGGCTCCGGCCGTTCGGGAAATCGCGCACTCACGCGACCTCCTCAACTACTCTTATTTGCTGTGGATGTTGAGCATCTGAGCGTACGTGGGCACCGGCCACAGGTCGGCATCCACAATAGCCTCGAGGGCATCAACGGTTTCGCGGGCATCGGCCATGCAGGTCTTCATGCATTCCGGGCAGCCCTTTTCAATCGCCGCGCTCAGGGCAGAGGTCTTGCCGAGCAGCTCATCGTAGAGAGCACCGACTCGCTCCGCCTTGTCCCGGGCAGCGGTGAGGCCGGACGTGATGCCGGCAGCCTGAATCGAGGCCACCGTGCCGCAGATCTCCGTCATCTGTGCGGCCACCGCCGGCGTGTAAATCGTCTGAAGCATGTTGAGGCAGGTCTTCGCCTCAATGTCGATCAGCTTCTCGTAGTTCTCCTCCTGCACCTCGATGCGAGCCAGCAGCTCAGCCTTGGTGAGCACGCCGTACTTCTCCATCAGGGCAATCGTCTCGGGCTTGGCGAGCACCTTGAGAGCCTCTGGCGTCGTCTTGAGGTGCGGCAGGCCGCGGCGCTCCGCCTCGGCAATCCACTCATCGGAGTAGCCGTTGCCGTTGAAGATCACGCGATCGTGCTTCGTCACCATCTCCGTGATGAGCTCCGTCACCTTGTCCTTGAACTCGGGCTTGCCGACCCAGGGCTCCAGCTTCGTCGCCACCTCGTCGAGCGTCTCGGCCACGATCGTGTTGAGCACGGCCATCGGCCAGGCGCAGGTCTGGGACGAACCCACGGCGCGGAACTCGAACTTGTTGCCCGTGAAGGCGAAGGGAGAGGTGCGGTTGCGGTCCGTCGTATCCTTCGGCAGAGCGGGCAGCGTGTCAACGCCCAGCTCCATCGTCGTCTTGGCCGCCGAGCTCTTCGCACCGCCGGCCTTGATCTGCTCGATGATGTCGGTGAGCTGGTCGCCGAGGAAGATGGAGAGGATCGCGGGCGGAGCCTCGTTGGCGCCCAAGCGGTGGTCATTGCCCGCCTTGGAGATCGAGGCGCGCAGCAGATCGGCATGCAGGTCAACCGCCTGAATCACGCTTGCGAGGAAGGTCAGGAAGAGCAGGTTGCTGTGCGGCGTCTTGCCCGGGCTGAAGAGCGAGCCGAGCTCCGGCGTGGACAGCGACCAGTTGTTGTGCTTGCCCGAGCCGTTCACCCCGGCGTAGGGCTTCTCGTGCAGCAGGCACACCAGATTGAACTTCAGGGCCTGGCGCTGCAGGATGTCCATGATCATCACATTGTGGTCAACCGCCACGTTGATCGGCTCAAAGAGCGGGGCAATCTCGAACTGGCCGGGCGCCACCTCGTTGTGGCGCGTCTTGGCCGGCACGCCGAGAGCCCAGAGGGCGTGGTCCACCGAGGTCATGAACTCGAGCACGCGCTCCTTGATCGAGCCGAAGTAGTGGTCCTCCATCTGCTGGTGCTTGGGCGGCAGGCAGCCGAAGAGCGTGCGGCCGGTCTCAATCAGGTCGGGGCGCTGCAGGTAGAGATCGCGATCAATGAGGAAGTACTCCTGCTCGGCGCCCAGATTGCTGTCCACAAAGCTCGGGTTCACGCCGAAGCAGTTGAGCACGCGCGTCGTCTGGCGAGCCACGGCCGACATGGCGCGCAGCAGCGGCGTCTTCTTGTCCAGCGCCTCACCCGTGTACGAGCAGAACGCCGTCGGGATGCAGAGCGTAGCCGTGTTGGCCGTGCGCTTGATGAAGGCCGGCGAAGTCGGATCCCAGGCCGTGTAGCCACGGGCCTCGAAGGTCGCGCGAATGCCGCCCGAGGGGAAGGAGGAGGCATCGGGCTCGCCCTGAATGAGCGACTTGCCCGTGAACTCGCAGATCATGCCGCCCTTGCCATCCGGCTCGACGAAGGAGTCGTGTTTCTCGGCCGTTGCATCCGTCAGCGGCTGGAACCAGTGCGTGTAGTGTGTGGCGCCCTTGGAGATGGCCCACACCATCATCGCCTGAGCGACCTCGTCGGCAATGCCCGGGTCGAGGCGGCCACCCTTCTGGATGGTCACCATCAGCTTCTTGAAGGCCGACTTGGAGAGATATTTCTCCATCGTCTTGATCCCGAAGGTATCGCTGCCATAGAGAGCTTCAAGGCCCTCTGCCGAATCAGTCATGGTGTGCGTAGACATAGTATTGGGGGAAATGTGTCGGTGAAGGAGGGACGCTTTCATGCGCAGGCCCTGCTCCTCGCCATTAAGTGAAGCAAACCGCGTGCCAACTTTTGAAGAAAGTGCCGCAGGCTCGGTGTCCAAAGCGTATTTTTTCTCTTGAGGCCTTGAACGGCTCTCTCATTTCTGACAATTTTGTAAAACAAGACTTTTCTTTTGACAAAAATGTATTACAAATTTGTCACTTTATTTCTCCGCGGCGGCGGAGATCCGCCTCGATAGCCTCGATGACGTCTTCCTCGGGGCGGAAGTTCGCATCATGGTGAGAGGAACGGATGAGCGGGCCGCTGGCCACGTGGCGGAAGCCTTTATCCAAGGCGATGTCGCGCAGCTCGTCGAACTCCTCGGGGCGCACGTAGCGCATCACCGGCAGATGGCGGGGCGAGGGGCGCAGGTACTGGCCGAGCGTGAGCACGGTCACCCCCTGCTCGCGCAGATCATCCATGCTCTGCAGCAGCTCCTCGCGCGTCTCGCCGAGCCCGAGCATGATGCCGCTCTTCGTCACCACCATGCCGGGCGCCAGCTCCAGCGCGCGGCGCAGCACGTGGAGGGAGCGGCGGTAGCGGGCGCGGAAGCGCACCATGGGCGTGAGGCGCTCCACTGTCTCCAGATTGTGGTTGAAGATGTGAGGGCGAGCATCCAGCACCGCGGCCAGAGCCTCCTCATTGCCGTTGAAGTCAGACGTCAGCACCTCGATGATCGTCTGAGGGCTGAGGCGGCGAATCTCACGGATCGTGGCGGCGATGTGCCCGGCCGCGCCGTCGGGAAGATCGTCGCGCGTCACCATCGTCACCAGCGTGTGCTTGAGCTGCATCTGCGCCACGGCCTCAGCCACCTTGCGCGGCTCCTCGGCGTCCAAGGGCTTCGGGCGGGCCGTCCGCGTCGCGCAGAAGCCGCAGGCACGCGTGCAGACCTCGCCGCCGACCATGAACGTCGCGGTGCCGTGACTCCAGCACTCGCCGCGATTCGGGCAGAGCGCCTCTTCGCAGACCGTTACCAGTCCGTTCTCGCGGACCAGGCGATTCACTCCCTTGAACACGGCACCCTTGGGCACCACGACCTTCAGCCACGAGGGCTTGTGCTTCATGTCGTCCGTCATGCTCCGACCGTTATGCCTGAAATCCGCGCGAAAAGCAAGGCTAAAGGGAGGGCGCGTCGAAATTGCCCGCCTGATCTTGCGCCAACGGGCCGCCCCCACCGCGTTCCGGACGAGCTCTGAACAAGCGCCTCCCGAGAACGCGCCACGGCACTTGCCCTTGCCGATCGTCGCGCGTCACGGAGGATGCCGCGTCGGGCCTTGCGCGGGGGCGCGCCGCGCGCGCGAAGGATAAAAGCTTGCAAAAAGCGGCAAAGTCAGCTATGCTGTCGGGCATGTTCGTCGACAACATCAGAATCTTTGCCAAAGCGGGCAAGGGCGGCAACGGCCTCGCCAGCTTCCGACGCGAGAAGTTTGTCCCCCGGGGCGGCCCTGATGGCGGCGACGGCGGCAACGGCGGCAGCGTCATTCTCGAGGTCAGCACCGGCACGAATGACCTGCGCAGCTACTTCTACGACCCCAAGCTCATCGCCACGGACGGCATGCCCGGTATGCACGCCCGCAAGCACGGCCGCGACGGCAAGACGGTCATCGGCCGCGTGCCGCCCGGCACCATCGTCTACCGCAGCAATGCCTCGACCATGCAGGAGGCCACCTGGCTGGAGCGCGAGGGCGACGGCATTGAGATGGAACAGATTGCCGATCTGACGGAGCCCGGCGAGCGCTTCGTGCTCTGTCAGGGCGGCAAGGGCGGGCGCGGCAACTGGCACTTCCGCACCGCGACGAACCAAGCGCCGCTGGAGTTCGAGTACGGCACCGAGGCCGAGTCCGGCGTCTTCTTTCTGGAGCTGCGCCGCATCGCCGATGCCGGCCTTGTCGGCTATCCGAATGCCGGCAAGAGCACACTGCTGAGCGCCATCTCCCGCGCCACCCCCAAGGTGGCCGATTACCCCTTCACCACCCTGCAACCCATCGTCGGCGTCGTCGAGTTCCCGGACTACAGCCGCGCTGTCGTGGCTGACATCCCCGGCATCATCGAGGGTGCCTCCGAGAACCGAGGCCTCGGCCACGAGTTCCTTCGCCACATCATGCGCTGCCATCTGCTGCTCTTTGTGGTGGACATGACCGGGTTGGAGCACGACCCCATCGCAGCCGTCGAAACGCTGCGCCGCGAAATCAAGCTCTACTCGGAAGAGCTGGCCGCGCGCCCCTGGGTCATCGTCGCCAACAAGATGGATGAAGAAGCCTCCGCCGAGAATCTCGAGCGCCTGCGCCAACGCTTCCCCAAGCAAGAGATCATCCCCATCTCTGCGGCGCGGGGCGAAGGCATCCCTGCCTTCAAGGAACGCCTGCAGCAACTGTTGCAGAATTCCTGATTTCCGTCGTTCTTTCGTCAACCTGACAAGCTCTTTTTACATACCCCTCATTATTTCACCATGAAGCTGGCCATCCTCAGCGATGTGCATGCCAACCTCCAGGCTCTGGAGGCCGTTCTGGCAGATGCCTCGAGTCAGGGAGCCGAGGGCTACCTGAGTCTCGGCGATCACATTGGCTTCAACGGCGACCCCGCCGCTTGCCTCAACCTCCTCATGCCCCTGCTCTCCGGCGCCGTGCAGGGCAACCACGAAGCCGCGCTGCTGCAGCGCGGCGTCTTCCGCCTCGCGCTGTTCGTGCGCATGATGAACCGCACGGCAGCCATGCTGAGCCGCGAGCAGAAAAAGTGGCTGAGCGACCTGCCGCTGACCACCGTGCGCGAGGGCCTGCGCCTGCTGCACGCCCCCAAGCGCGGCAAACACTGGATGCGCATCACCGCGACGGAGAGCGCCGCCGGCGCCTTCAGCCTCTACCCGGAGAAGCGCCTCTTCACCGGCCATACCCACCGCCCCGCCCTCTTCCGCAAAACGGCCGACGGCCTCGTGGAAGAGCTCGGCTGCATGACGCCGGCCCCCGACTGCGATGAAATCTGCATCAAGCTCGAGCCCGACAGCCACTACCTGATCAACCCCGGCTCCGTCGGCCAGCCCCGCGACGGCGACCCCCGCGCGGCCTACGCGCTCTACGATACGGAGACGGACACGCTGCAACTGCGCCGCCTCCCCTACGACGTGGAGCAGGCCATCGTCGGGCTCGCGCGCACCGGCATGCCCGCAAGCTTTGCGGACGCCCTGCGCAGCGGCACCTCGCCCACGGGAGACTGAGCGACCGCGGGCGACTGCCCCGGGCACGGCTCGGGCGCCCGAGGCGTCCTCCGCTACGTCGGGGAGGCATGCGCCAAGCCCAGAGACGCGCTGAACCATCTCCTCTCGCCTCCGGATCTCGATCCGGGGGCGATTTTTATCCTCGCCCGGCCTCCTCAGACGACCACCCGGGCCGGGACGGAATCATGGGCTGGGATCGGAGCCTCCGGTAAAACTTCCCGCCGCTGCGGGAATCAATCCCGCAGAAAAAAATCAATCCCGCTGAGCCAGCAGCTCGCGAATCACCTCGCGGATGCGGGCCTGCGTCTCCTCGGGAGTACCGTCGGCCTCAATACGGCGCAGCCACGGCATCTCCATGCGCGAGTAGATCGCAGCACACTGCGCAAGGAAGGGCTCGTGCTCAAAGGCGTCCCCCGCGATCCCGCGCTGCTTCATGCGGTCGAGCGCCATCTCCACGGGCACATCAAGCCAGAAGGCCACATCGGGCACCGTGGCAAAGGCCTCATTCCACTCGCGGATATCCTCCACATTCGCACCGCTCGCTCCCTGATAGGCCATCATCGAGAGATAATAGCGATCCAGAAGCACCCAAGCGCCTCGCTCCAGCGAGGGCTCGATGAGGTCGCGCACGTGCTCGCGGCGATCCTCGAGCAGGCAGGCAACCTCCTCATCCAAGCTGAGGCGATGCCCCGCGAGGGCGGCCTCTCGCACCTTCATTCCCCACGGGCCGTGCGTCGGCTCGCAGTCCGTCACCACCTCAATACCGCACGCGCGGAGATAGGGCGCCAGCGCCCGAATCTGTGTTGATTTGCCCGAGCCGTCAATGCCCTCAAAGACGATCAGGCGCCCGCGTAGGTGAGGTGAATCCGTTGTCATGCGGCGTAGCCTATCACAGCCCCCAACCCTCCGCAAGTCCAAAAACGGAAAAGCGCGTCTTGCTCTTCAGCGGGCCGTTTCTGCCATTCCTCGGGCTGATTGAGCCCCGTCAGTCGTCGCACCCTCTCTAAACGAGAGCCGGAGCCATCGCTCCTTCATCATGTCCTCCGCCGCCATCGGGCTGAATCATGACTCCACAAGGCGCATCCGCCGAGAGAGCTCGACAGTTAAGGGCATTTCCCGGCGCAAGGCACTGCCGAGACACGAGCCCGCGGCGAGAAAAGTCAATCGTGCGCACCGATGCACGCATCGACAAAAAAGCGTAAGCCCGCCTGAGACTCAGGCGGGCTTACGCAGAAGATTTTCCCGAACAAAAGGGATTCAGGCCTCAGGGGTGGCGGGGGTCACGGCAGCAGCCGGAATCTCTTCCTTGTTCGTGAAGCGCCACTTGACGCTGTTGCGCTTGTTGGCGGAGCGAGCCTTGCGACGCTTCTCATCCATGGGGCTCTCAAACGCACGACGGCGGCGCATCTCCTCGAGGATGCCCTCGGTGTCGAGCTTGGTCTTCAGGCGCTTCAGGGCGCGATCAATCGGTTCTCCTTTACGTACAGTGACGGAACGCATGATATTGGTATGGTTGTTAAACTTTGTCCGGGAACGGGACGGCAGGATAGCACAGCACATCAGGGCTGTCAAGAATTTTATCGCCAAAGAATCAACAAAGGCGCGACAAACACAAAAAAATCACCGAAAGGGCCTCGGCCGGAGACGCGAGGCCTCTCCAAGCTCCCCCCAAGTTCCCCAGCTCAGCCCCTCTCCGGACTCCCGGTCAAGCCACGCACCGAGTCCCTTCAGATACGCCCCCTCAGCCGAGGATTGAACGAGAGAGAGTGAAGCGTCAGCGGGTGCCTCCGCACGCACTCGGGCCGCAGCTTGATAGAGTCGGGAGTCACCGCCATCCGGGCGCGGCACTCACACGGATTCCCGAAATCCACCGACGCTCGGCGCCTCGGAATCTGGAATCACTCAAAAAGGGGCTTGCCAAGGCGGGGTGAGGCGGGTACAATGCCCGCACCGTGGCTACGCACCCCTCCTTCCCCTCCATCGACTACGCAGAGCGCCCCTTCATTCTCTTCTGGGAACTGACGCGCGCCTGCGCCCTCGCCTGCCGCCACTGCCGCGCCGTTGCGCAGCCCAGACCGAATCCGGCTGAGCTGAGCGCTGAGGAGGCACTGCGGCTGGTGGATGAGATTGTGAAACTGGCGCCGCCGATGCTCGTGCTGACGGGCGGCGACCCCATGATGCGTCGCGATATCTACGATATCATCGAGCGGGCGGCCTCGCAGGGCCAGCGCGTGGCCCTCAGCCCGGCGGCGACGCCGCGCCTGCTCAAGACGGATTTTGCGCGCCTGCGCCGCGCGGGCGTGCAGAGCCTCAGCCTCAGCCTCGACGGCGCCACACGCGAGCGCCACGACGCCTTCCGCGGGGTGCCGCACACCTTTGAGCGCACGCTCGAGGCCGCGCGCATGGCCCGCGAGGCCGGCATTGAGCTGCAGATCAATACGACAGTGGCGCACTCGACGCTGGATCAGATGGACGATTTCATCGAGCTGATGAAGCAGATTCACCCGGATGTCTGGAGTGTGTTCGTCCTTGTGCCCACGGGGCGCGCCACGGCTGATGATCTGCCCACGGCCGACGAGCTTGAAGCTCTCTGGAATCGCTTGGAGAGCCTGCGACACGAGCTGCCCTTCGCCGTCAAGACGACGGAGGGGCACCACTACCGCCGCACCCTGCTCGCCGCCGCGCGCCGCACCGGTGTGCCGCCCCGCCACCTGGCCAAGACGCGCGACGGCAAGGGCGTGCTGTTCATCTCGCACATCGGCGAGATTCAGCCCAGCGGCTTTTTGCCGCTGACGGCCGGCAATGTGCGCACCGATGATCTGGCGACCGTCTACCGCACGCACCCCATCTTCGTGCGTCTGCGCGACGACGATGCGCTGGGCGGCAAGTGCGGGGCCTGCGAGTACCGCCACGTCTGCGGCGGCTCGCGAGCGCGCGCCTACGGCCTGACCGGCGACATGATGGCCTGCGAGCCGCTCTGCAGCTACATCCCGCCGGCGCTGCGCCGCGACGGCGCCGAAGGCGATTCGGCAGCCTGCGCGACCTCCTGAAGCGCCACGCTCGGACACAGCGCCCGGAAATCCGCTGAGCCCGAATCTTCGCCGCTCGCCGTTTTTCCCACCGGGCACCCGACTTTTCTCCGCAACACAACGCACTGACTTTCCCCTTCACCATGATCAATATCACCCGACTCTGGACCGGTCTGGAACAGCCGGCAGACCACCTGCGCTACGGCAGCGGACACGGTTCCCGCGATCCCCACGCCAGCACGGCCGCCTGCACGCCGACGTCCTCACGCACCCGCAAGCCCATCGTCGTCTGGAACATTACCCGCACCTGCAACCTGCGCTGCATCCACTGCTATGCTGACTCGCACGCCGAGATTTACCCCGGCGAGCTGAACTGGGAGCAGTGCTGCAACGTGATTGACGATCTGGCCGATTACCGCGTCAGTGCACTGCTGCTCTCGGGCGGCGAGCCCCTGCTTCACCCGCGCCTGCCCGACCTGCTGCGCCGCGCCACGGATCGCGGTCTCAAGGTCACCATCTCGACGAACGGCACGCGCATCACGCCCGAGATGGCTGCGCTCTTCAAGGAGCTGGGGGTGGCCTACGTCGGCATTTCTCTGGACGGCATCGGCGCCGTTCACGATCAGTTCCGCGGGGTTCCCGGAGCCTTCGACGGAGCCATCCGCGGCTTCCGCCTCTGTGAGGAAGTGGGGCAGAAGACGGGGCTTCGCCTGACGCTCACTCGCAACAACGTCCGAAGCATGAGTGAGATCCTCGACTTCATCGAGGAGCACAATATTCGCCGCGTCTGCTTCTACCACCTCGTGCCGACGGGCCGCGGCGTGGATGTCGCGAGCCTGAAGCCCGGGGAGGCGCGTGCGGCCATTGACATGCTCATTGCCCGCACGGAGAAGTGGCAGGCCGAGGGGCAGCCGCGCGAGCTGCTCACGGTGACGCAGCCCGCCGACGGCATCTACCTGCTGCTGCGCCAGCTCCGCGAGGGCTCGCCGCTGGCGGCGGAAACGCTGCGCCTGCTGCGCTGGAACGGCGGCGGCGCCAACAGCTCCGGCCGAGGCATCGCCAACATCGACACTCAGGGCAACATCCACCCCGACCAGTTCTGGCAGGGCGTCACCCTCGGCAATGTCAAGACGCAGAAGTTCTCCGAGGTCTGGGAAGCATCGCTCGCTCCTTCGGCTGCCACGCTGCGCGAGCTGCGAGGCAGCGAGGACCCGGCCGAGCGCCAGAAGCTCCTCAGCGGGCGCTGCGCCGGCTGCGTGCACTTCGGCCTCTGCGGCGGCGGCTTCCGCACCCGCGCGGCCTTCGCCAACGGCAACTGGTACGGCTCTGACCCGGGCTGTTACCTCACGGATGAGGAAATTCACACGCCGCTGCCCGAGTCCCTGCTCGGGGAAGCGTAAAAGTCGCTCGGGCATTGACTTTTTCACTTGCCAGAACGAGGCTAATATGGTAAGACTGGTGATGTCATGAAGCGCTTACTCCTTACAACACTCCTCTTTGCCGTAGCGGGCTCGGTTTACGCCGACATTCAGGCGCCTCCCGCCTCCGAGTACACGGCGACCCGCAAGCTCGGCCGAGCCATCGGCAACATCCTCTATGCCGTTGAAGAAATCCCCGTGACGATGATCCGCTGGAACTCCGCGGAGGGTGACTACGCGGGCTTCTCCGTCGGTATTGTGGACGGCATTGCCCGCACCTTCACGCGCATCGGCTACGGCTTCTACGAGCTGGTGACCTTCTGGGCTCCGACCTACAAGTGCACCTACCGCCCGCCCTATCAGGGCAGCTGCGGCCGCAGCGGGCTCAAGGAGTACAACGTCTGGTCCGGCTTCTCCGAATTCCCCGAGGAGCTCGGCTTCCAGAGCAAGTACAACTACAGCCGCACGCAGGCGGACTGATCCCGAGCCCCGCGCCGGATATCTTCAAGTGCAGCACCCCGCATGTCGCGACGCGGGGTGCTGCCTTTTTTTACCACATGCAGCGGCGCTCTGAACCGCAGGCGGATGAGGCTTCTCCCTTTCCCGCGCAAAGCTATCCGCTGCTGACGGTCGCCGCTGCGGCGATTTCTCGACGGCCGCCGGCGGCTTCCCCCTTCTCGGTTCAGAGCCCGACAATCACCGCAGATCGATGGTTCCCGCAACTGGGCGAGACGACAAGGGCGAGCGCCGGGGTGCCTGGTCGAGGGGCGAGCGGCCACCTCCGAGCTCTCGGGAGAAGCTCGGCTCACATCAGCGCTCGGCGTGCGGAACGCCTCAGCTGCACCGGAGACACCATGCCGTGGCTGAGCGCCTCAGCAAACATGCGTGCGGCATCGGCGCTGTGCGAGCAGGCGTCGTGCAGGGGCGCATCGCGAAGCGAACCCGAGGCCCCTGCCGGAACGCTACGGTAGCGCTCCAGACAGCTGAGGCCCGAGGGCTCTTGTTCTCCGCGCAGGTTGACGCGCGGCAGCAAGGTGCGGCGGTGAAACCAGCTGCGCGACAGCAGTCCGCGCAGGGCGTTGATGCCCCTCCAGATGTCAGGCGTTCGCGGCACGACGCGCACCGCCTCGATACCCAGTGCGGCGAGACTCTCGACATAGGACTGCCCGTGCGGATCTCGGTGAGCGGCATCGTGCGGCAGAAAGTGGGCGGCCACGGGGCCGAAGGCCTGCTCCCACTCGTGAATCTTGCCCGCGTAATGCTCCACCGGCAGCTGGTTGGCCGCATAGTGATCCAGCCAGTACACCTGCCCGCCGTATTGCTGAACGAGCCAGATGGCCGTGTAGTCGCTCAGGCCGAGATCCCAAGCCGTGTACAGCGGCTCATCGGGGCGGAAGCTGAAGTCAACCCCGATGCGCCCCTGCTCGCGCAGCAGGGCTATCTGCGTGCCGTAGATAGCGCCGTCATTGCCCGTGCTGAAGGCCTCCTCTGGCGTCGAGGGATACTCCTGCCGCATGGCGGCGCCCATGGTGCGCTCCATGCGCGAGTACCAGAGCTTCTGCGCCGTACTCAGCGACGTGCCCGCCTGCTCGATCTTCTCGAAGTAGTCGGCCAGGCTGTCACTCCAGTGGGCGCGGCCCGGCAGCGCGTACTCGGGATTGTCAAACCAGCTGAAGAAAAAGAAGCGGAAGTCGAGCGGCAAGAGCTCGCCGCGCGCGCTGTTCTCCATCGCCTGCTGCATCATCTCGTAGTTCACCCCGTAGCGCCCGCCCTCATGCGTGCTCTCAAGAATGATCGTACCGTCAGCCGCCACCGTGTTGATGGCGCCGGTGCGGATCTCTCGAGCGCGCCAGGGAGCGTGCACCGAGACGTGCGCGAGCTCCGAGACGTGCAGCATTTGCAGCGTGCCACCGCGCAGCGTGGTGCCGAGGCGGACGTCGCTGCCGTTGGCGAAGGCCAGGCGCGTGCGCGCATCGCTGAGCGGGCGGCAACTGCCCGATTTCATCTGCCCGCTGCGCTGCTTGATCATGGCACCGAGGCAGGCGAGCGCACGCTCGCCCGCCTCCGCTTGAGGAGGCTCATAGTCGAGGTGCTCCCAGGCGAAGCGCAACTTCTCCAGCTTCTGCTCGGCATCCGGCAGCGTTTTGTCGATAATGCCCGCATGAAAGTTCGGCGTGAAGAGGCAGCGATCGAGCATCAGCAGCGCCACGTAGGTCGAGATCCCCAACTGGCGCGCCTTGAGCACGGCGTTGCGGAACCAGAGTCCTCGGTGCAGGCGTCGCTGAGCCTCGTTGAGGCGAAAGCGCCGCATGCGCCCGGCCTTGTCCTCAATCCAGTAGAGATTCTGCAGGCGCCAGAGGGGGTCATCGAGGCGCCCGCGCAGGCTAGGAGGGGAATCATTCATGAACTTTCACCTCCCTGCAACTCTTCAGCCGATGCCCGCGCAGCGTTCGGTGCAGCCTCATCCCGCCTGCCCGACGTCTCCGAGGACGTCTCCGAGGACATCTCGCGTGACATCTCCCCGGTCGGATCTTGACGGCTCTCACCGGACATCTCGCTGGGCTCCTCGCGGGACGCCTCCTCCGAGCCTGATGTCACCTCGGGTGTCCCATCAGGTGCCGCCTCGGGAGCCACGTCAGGCTCCGTCTCCGTCACCGAGATGGCGTGCAGACGCGCGACCGGGCGGCGCGAGCCGAGCCCCAGCCGCTGGCGGTCCAAGCTCTCGAAGAGCGCCGTCGCGAGCTGGCGCCGCAGCGACGGGTTGAGGCGAATGCGGCGGGCCAGCTGCCGCAGCCGCTCCGGCGCCTCGGCATCGCTACCGCTGTGCGTGAGGATAATCTCACGGGCCAGCGAGACCGCCAGAGCCTGTCCGGGCGTCATCTGCTGAGGCTCCAGATCGATGAGCGAATGACTCAGCGCCGTATCCTCACAAAGGCGCATGAGCAGCTCTCGCCAGCCCAGAGCCGCCGCCGAACTGCTGAAGGACTCACCCTGCTCATCCATCGGAGCTGCCGGCTCGCTCTCCTCATCGATCGGAGCATCCGACTCGAGATCCTCATCCAGCAACGCATCAGGCTCGCTTTGATTCTCCATGCTCTCGGCGCGCGCCAGGATGCCGTCAATCGTGTACTCGACGGCCTCGCGCTTCCAGGCCTCCATGTGCTTCTCGTTGTAGTTACGGGGCTCAAAGGGGCGGAAGAGATTCAGGGGCACCATGCCGTAGCAGAAGTCGTCCATCTCATACACGTGCTTCCGGTGCTTCTTTTGCAGGTAGGCGCCGTGGTAACTGTTGACGATGTAGGGGCGCCGCATCGGCACGCCCGGTGAATCCGGCTCACCGGGCATGAGGCGATAGAGCATCTCGGGATGGGCCGGGTCGCGGTAGAGCGACACCAGAGACCAAGGCCGCGTATCGGGTCTCTCGCCCATCGGCAGCAGCTGCACGCCGCAGACGTCCATCCTCTCCTCGCCCGAGGCCGCCAGAGCGTCATCAATGCGAGCAAACATCTCCAAGAGGCCTTGCAGCACCGGGCGATCCTTCCAGTTCTCGTAGATCTCCGTCGGCATCTCACCGTCGAAGCCGCCGTAGCGTTTCCCCTTCCACCAGATGCCCTGCTCCGTTGCAAAGGGAAGCGAGACCACATAACTGCGCAGCACATCGAGCGTGCGCAGGGCGGGCAACGTCCGGGCATCCGCGGCCAAATCGGCCGGCAGCGCGGCGACATTCCCGACACGGTAATCCTCACGCGGAACCGTCCGGTTCAGCATACGGAAGGGCACCGAAGCACCGCCGATACTCCCGCTCTGCCAAGCCGGCAAAACCTCCTGACGGCTTGGCTCCTCATACTCGATCGGCTGCAGCTCGACCACGACGGAGCTGCGATCGGGCAACAAGGAGAAGCGGTGTAGCTCGGGATGCTCCCGCAGCACCGCATCCAGCTCGCGAAGCCTCTGTTCCCAAGCAGCAGCGCCTGCCCCGGACTCGTCGGCGGCGGATGTCCCTGCAGCATCGAGAGCGCTCACACTTCCCGCAGCGCCCGTCGGAGGCAGCGTTGCATCAAAGCCGCGCTCGGCGGGGAGCTCGATATCCTCGAGCATCTCCGCCTTCTGTTCCGGGGCCAGAAGGCGCCACGCCTCCACCGGCTCCGTGAGCAGATTGAGACAGCTTTGATCCGTATTGTACTGCGTCTGTGCGCCGCTGAGGTGAAAACACCAAGCCTGCTCCAAGTTGGCGGTCGGGTCCATCCCCAGCGAGCGCTTGAGGAGCTTCGGCAGGCGATCGGCAAAGACGGAAGGCGCCGCGAGGAAGGACCGAACCTTGTCTGCCGCCCCCGCGTAGCGCTGCATGCGCAGCATACTGCGGCGATTCGCCCAGCGCAACAGCAGCGGTGCGCCGTTCGAGATGGGCACACTCGTCTCCTTTTTGACGCTCTTCATATTGCGACGCACCTCCAGCGGCAGCGTGCAGAAAGGCGACAGCGCCAGCCACTCGCGCACCGGCTCCGGCAGCGTCATCGTATCAAGCTGCGAGAGCATGTAGTGCAGACTGAGTTTAGCCAGATGCCGCGCCAGCCGCGCATTGCGCCTCTCGACCTTATCGGGCGACAGAGCACCTTGTCGCCGCTCCCGCATGCTCGGGCGCGCCGCCCGCAGGATGCGCTGCACCTGATCCTCGCGCAGCACGCCGGATGCGACGAGCAGACGCCCGGCCTGCTGCGCGTCCACCGCCTCACTACCCAGCTGGCGTCGCCAGAAGGCGTGCAGTCGCGCCTGAATCATACCCAGCGGCGTCGCCACCGAGAAGGCATCGACCTCGTAGCCGCAGCCGGGAGCCCCGCGAGGCTTGAGAATCGGCGAGATGCCCAGATTGCGAGCCCCGATGCGGAAGCGGTAGCGCAGGCGCTTCACCTCCATGCCCGGCTGCATGCGCAGCGCCGAGCCCTGCCAGAAGCGGCTCAGCTCATCGAGTGCAATACTGCACAGCCGATCATAGGCGGAATACTCATGCGGCCGCACGGGCAGCCAGCTGCTCAGATCCAGCGCACGGCGCACGGCCCCCTCCTGCAACAAGCGGCGCGGCGATGTGTTGTACAACATGAAGGACAGCGAAGACTGGGCCGCCAGCTCGTTGATCGCCTGCTCCGGTTGAGCGTGCCAGTGCGTGTAGCGCCCGTTGGGGCGCAGCACGCGCCAGTACGTCTGCCCGTCCTCGCCCTCCGAGGACTCCAGGCCGCGACCCGTCAGACCGCGATAACGCTCATAGAGCTCTCGGTTGCGTTCCGTATACTCCGAAATATCCTGAGCCGAGGCTTCATCGAATCGCGCGTCTTCAGGCAGAGCGAGCCTCTGTTTCTCGTCCAGTTGCAACTCTCGGCCGAGCAAGTGCCCGTAGGCCTGCATCGGCGTCATACCCCGCGAGAGGGCCGTCATGAAGCCCGGGCTGAGCGGCAGCAGATCAAAGAGAGCCGTCCCGCAGGCCTCCAAGCCGGCAAGCACGCGCACCGCCTGAAGCACCTCGTTGGGCACATCATCCAAGACCCCGCGATTCGCCGGCTCCAGCAAGCGATCCAAATGCCGCAAGTGATTTGCTTTTGCCTCGCGCATCCACTGCGGAGCGCTGATCTGAAAGCTGCGACGCTTGTAGTAATAGTTGAAGCTGCCGGCAAAGTCCTTCAAGACCTCCCGCCGAGACTTGCCCGATGCCAACCCCAGCACCATCTGAGCCACACCGCCCAGAAGAGACTGACGCATGCGCTCCGAGCGCTTCACCAGCGACGAGATTGCCTCAGGCGTTCTCAGCATCGAATCGAGCGTGTATGAATTGAGCAGGAACTGATACGACAAATCCTGAATCTCGGCGAAGCGGTCCGCAATCACGAGGCGGCGCTCCTCCTCAGCGTGGGGCGCATAGGCTCCGCTCATCTCCAGACGATCCTGCATAACAGCCGACGGATTCCTCAGCTCAAACGCATAGCGCAGACGCCTGCCGAAGGTCTCCTCGCGGATGCGGCGGTTCTGACTGCGCGGGCTCGTATCAGACGAGCTGAGCAGGTGCGACTTACTCCACCAGGCATCCCAAATGGGCAAAACACGACTCAGGCGCTCCGAACGCTGAAGCAGCTCGGGGCGCGCCCACGGGCGCTTGAGCACCCGATCCTCAGCATCCTTGTCCCCCTCGCGGAGAGCGGGAAACTCCTCGCGCTTCACCCCCGAGCTCTCCGCCGGCAGGCGCAGGAAATCGCGCACCACCTTCGGCTCCGAAAAACCTCGGAAATAATCCGTGTTGAGCAGCAGCAGACTGCGCATCGCCTCCTCCGGGAAATCGGGAGAGGACCATCGCGGGCTCTTGCGCAGCGCCTCGCGCAGCCGCTCGCCCTGCACATCCAAATCCGTCTCGCGCATCACCGCCGCCCTCTCCTTCTCCGAAAGTCCCCAGTCCAACAGCGCCGAGCCATCGCCCAGCACCTGCTCTCGGCTGCGAAAATGGCGCAGCGCCACGCGCCCCGACGCAATGAGCAGATAGGGCAGCAGCATCGCCGATTCGCGCATATTCGCCTCAATGTCCGTGAGATTGTCACCGAAGGCCCTCCAGTCAATGTTCGAAGCCGTGCCGTCCACGCGAGCCGCCAGCTCCTGCGTGGCGAGATCCGTCGCCATCGCCGCCTTGCCCGCCAGCAGCAGGCGAACCGACTCCCCCGTCAGATGGCTGAGAGAACGGAGGGCCGCAGCGGAATACCCCTTCACCCCCGAACCACCCGCTCGCACTAGCGACGCGACCGACTGCTCCAGCGCCTGCGAACCCAACTTGCCGAGGCCCGCATAGATCCCGGCCTGAATCGTGCCGGCAATCACCCCGGCAGCCAGCTGCAAATCGCGGTCGCCCATCGGGGCGCGACTGCGGGCCTCGGCCACGGCCTCGCCGACACCGCTGAGCGTCAGCCCCGCGAACCCGGCACCCGAGCAGAAGGCCAGCACCGAAGACGGCGTCGCCTGCGCCGCATCGATCAGATACTGCTCCACGCGCGACGCACCCGCCGCCTGCCCCAGCGGATACACCTCGTGCTGCGCCAGACGGCGCAGCTCGTCGTGCACCACCAAGTGACGATCCAGCACCTCAGCGCCCCCCGCCATGTCCGTACCCAGCGAATCATCCAGATTCTCGCCCAGATGGCGCACCAGTGAGGACGAGAACTGCCCCAGCGCCTGCGCAGCGCCGACACCGAGGTTGACCGATCCGCGCCGCACAGCGCGCAGCATCGCGGAACCCAGTCCCTCATCCTCCGTGCCCTCAGCTCCCGATGCCTGCCCCGCCTGACCGGTCGGGCGCAAGCCAGCCGCGAGGTGATACACGAGGTAGCGCTCCTGCTGCGGCATCTCCGCGAGCTGCCCGGCCGCCTCGCTCAGCGCCGGCAGAGAAGCCACCACATCCGGCGCAGAGAAAAGCTGACTCTCCGCAGCATCGTAGGCCCTGAGGCCGTCGGCAACGCGCTGCGCCAGCGGCAAATAGCGCTCGCGCTGCGCCTGCCCCGCCGTCAACCCCTCAAAAACGATCAGTCGCGCCGCCTGCTGCTGCGGCGCCTGCAACTGCTGAAGCGACGCCCCCGGGTCGAAAGCTTCCTGACCCTCCAGCCCGGCGGCATAGGCGCCCTCGAACAAGTCGCGAGCCATGCGGCGCAGAGGATCCTCATCCGAGCGCAGCGAAATCGCGCGGAAGAGCTCCTCCTCATCATCGACGACCCCGAGACGCCGCGCCAACTCGGCGCGCATGCGGCCCCAGTTCTCCGTGATGTACTCGCGCGAATACTCACCGTGATCCGACACCCACGAGCGATTGATCGCGCCGGCCAAGCGATAGCGGCGCTCCTCCTCATCGAGCTCTGGCTCATCAGCCCCCGCGCGGCGCCGCACCTCTTCCGGCACGCGGCGCAAATCCCCCACGAGAACGCGCTTCCAGTAGCGATCACTCTGCTCCGAGCGCAAAAACAAGCCCGAATGGCGCAGCGAACGCTCACCGTTGCCCGACAACGGAGCAGCCGCCTCCGGAGGCACAGCCCCCTGAAGCAGCCCGCCCGCACCGGGAACGCCAGCACCGGGAACAGACCCCGGCACAGCCCCGGGGACAAAGTCCGGCACCGCAACACCGCCCCCGCCCGCGGAAAAAGCCTGCGGAGACGCACCGAACGCCTCCCTCCCGGCAGCACCCGGAAGCCCGACCGCAGCTGCGGTCGGGGCAAAGCCGCCCGACTGCCCAGGAGCTCCGGAAGCCCCGGTCGGCGCCGCCGCGAGCGCTCCCGCCGGCATCCCGACGGCAGCGCCCGACGCTACGGCACCGGGCATCGCAGCTTCTCCCGCGACGCCTGAGCCTCCTTCAGCTCCTGCGCCCGCGACTCCGGCGGCACCGAAAGCGGCCGCATCCGAGACCTCAGCCAACGCAGCAGGCTCTGTCGCATCCGGCGACGCGGACGCCTCCGACGACGCGGACGCCCCCTCAGGCGAAGAGCCCGACGCCGACGCCCGAGACGCAGACGCACGGGCCTCCTCTGCCGGAGACGCCGCTGCGGAGCCTTGCTCACCCGACGCCTCGGCGCTGCTCGCGGCTGCCCCGCTGTTTACCGCCGTCCCCGCCGAGCCTGCGGCGGAGCTCTCTCCGACAGCCGAGGAGGCGGACGCCGCCCCGGCACCGCCGCCCCTCACCCAAGCCACCGGAGCAGGACGCTCGGCAAATTCGGGAGACGGCGCTGCCGGCACCGAAGCCGAAGCCGTCGCGAGATCCGCTGCCAGCGACGGATCCGTCAGCACAGCGTCTGACACTGCGGCACTCTCCGCCGAAGCGCGTCTCGACGCAGACGCTTCCCCCGCGTCCGACGGCGCTCGGCGGCGCGCTTTCTCCTTCGCCGCCACAGCATCAGCCGCGCGGCCCGTCTGACCCGACGACGGCTCCGTTGCCGCCGCCTCCGACCTGTCATCACGATACGGTTTCATACCCAATTCTGTTGAAATTCAAAACAAACCCAGCGCCCGGCGCTCTCTCGCTGCTTCTCCAGCCATTCCGCAGCCGCCTCACTGCCCTCGCGGCGCAGCAGGCTGAAGCCCTCGCGCTGCAGGCGCAAATACGTGCGCTGCGACTGCACATCGGCCGCGCAGCCGAAACAGCCGCGGCCATACCAATCATAAAGGCTCCTGCTCAGGCAAGAGCGATCCGCCGCACTCAGCGCGGCCCCATCGTTCAAACGCTCCAGCAGCTCGCGGCGGCGGCTCGCCTCCAAGGGAGAGGTCTCGATGCTGAGGCTCAGCTCCGTACGCGCCTCCTCATCGTCGGGGCACTCATCCACGCGGCGCATCCAAGCCGAAAGCGTCGCCGGCCCGGCTGCCACCACAGGCTTGCGGGCCTCGGCCAGCTGCTCCGCACTGATCAGGCCGGCGCGCTGCATCTCCTGCAGGCGATCCGCATCGCGTCGCTGTCCTCGGCGCAGATCATCGGCGAGCCCCTGCGCCAGCTCGCGGCGCATCCCCTTGCGCGTCTGCACCGCCTGCTCCTGCAAGCGAAGGCGGTCAGTCTCCGCGCCGGGCCATGCCTCCGGCGCCGCCTCCGCCAAATCGCCCAGCGCGCGCGCCGGCGACTCCGCCAAGCGCTGCTGCCAGCGCGACAAACAGCAGCGGCTGCTCACCTCGGCCCCGCGCTGCTCCATCTCCGCCTCCGGGACAAACACGCGCCGCCCCGCCTCAAGCCACTGCCCGGCCTTCTGCTCATCGCCGGAGGCCACGGCCTCATCGAGGCGCTGCTGCCAGCTGCGCCTCGAATCCTCAATGCGTGAAAGCTCGTGATCGCGCTGGGCCTCGAGCGAAGCGCGCGCACTCAGCCAATCAGCCATCGCCCGTCCCGCCGCGCGCTGCTCCTCAGGCAGCTCCGAGACCGCCTCGGCAATCCCCGGAGCACTCGCCTGCCGCCAGGCGTAGGCCCAGTCGCGCGGCTGCTCATCCCGGAGCTGCTGCTGAGCCTCATCATTCACCTCCTGCAAGCGGGCGGCCAGCTTTGCCTGATCGGCCACCTTCTGCACCTCGCGGCGCTCCTCGGCCATCTGAGTACCCGTCTCCGCCAAATCGCGGATCCCCGTCCCGAGCTGCGACGCCACCTGAGCCCAGCCGGACAAGCCGCCCACCGGCACTCGGGTGTTGTTTTCCGGGGCTCGCAGCATGCCCCACTCTCGCATACGTATCGGCATGCGAGCCATCATGCCCGAGGTGAGCCCCCGCGGTCAACCAAGCTCCCCTCCACCGCCTCACCTGCCCGCCCCTCGGCAGAAAAGCCGCCTCAACCGCTGCTGCCACCCCCATCCGCCGCACAAAAAAGCCGCCCTGCACCAGCGTGCAGAGCGGCTTGAAAAACCGTTTCCCGGCGGCCAACCCGACAGCCGACCACCGTCAGCAACGAGAGGCCTCAGCGAATGCGCTTGAGCAGCCAGTGCAGCAAATCCTTGATCGCCACACGCTCCTGCTCCATGGAATCGCGGTGGCGAATCGTCACCGTATCCTTCAGCGAAGCATCCTCGCCCTCGCCGAGCGTCTCGAAGTCCACCGTGATGCAGAACGGCGTTCCGATCTCATCTTGGCGGCGATAGCGGCGACCGACGGCACCGCCCTCATCATAAAAGACATTCATGTAGGGGCGCAGCTCCTGCTCAATCTCGTGAGCGATGCGCACCTGCTGCTCATTTTTCTTGAGCAGGGGGAACACCGCCGCCTTGATCGGCGCCATGCGCGGGTGGAAGTGCATCACCGTGCGCACATCACTCTTGCCGTCCTTGCCGAGCTCCTCCTCGTCGTAGGCCTCGCAAATCACCGCCAGCACCGTGCGGTCGCAGCCGGCCGAGGGCTCCACCACGTGCGGAATGAACTTCTCGCGCGTCGCCTCATCGAAATACTCCATCGGCTTGCCCGAGCCCTCCTGATGGCGGGTCAGGTCGTAATCCGTGCGATAGGCGATCCCCTGAAGCTCCTGCACGCCGAAGGGGAAGGCGTACTCCAGATCATAAGTCTTCTTCGAGTAGAAGGCGCGCTCGCCGTCCGGCACATCGAGGATGTGAATCTTGTCGCGCGGAATGCCGATATTCTCGTAGAAGCAGAGGCAGGACTCCAGCCACTCATCCGTCAGGCGCAAGCCATCCTCCGCACGGCAGAAATACTCAATCTCCATCTGCTCGAACTCGCGCGAGCGGAAGGTGAAGTTGCGCGGATTGATCTCATTGCGGAAGGACTTGCCGATCTGGGCAATGCCGAAGGGCAGCTTCATGCGCGACGAATCGAGAATGTTTTTGTACTGGCAGAAAATGCTCTGCGCCGTCTCCGGGCGCAGCCAGCCGATGCTGCTCGGGTCATTTTCATCCGATGCCGCACCAATCGTCGTGCGGAACATCAGGTTGAACGAGCGAGCCTCCGTCACCAGCGAACCGTTCGCCGGGTTGTAGCGCACACTGTCCATCACCGCCTCCGTGCGCTCATCGAGCAGCTCCACATCGCCGGGCTGGGCACCGTGGCCGCACATCTGGCTGTAATACTGAAGAGCCCCCTTGCGCGCCGTCTTGGCGTCCTTCTCCGAATCGGAGGGCACCAGCATCGAAAACTCCTTCTTCGTGCTCCAGCTGCCGTCCTTGCGGGCCGCACCGCTCCACCAGAAAGCCACACCGCTCTGCGGCGGAATCTGATCAGCGCGCAGGCGCTCCTTGCTCAGCAGGCAATCGCAGAGCGGATCCGTGAAGCCGCTCACGTGACCGGAAGCCACCAGCACCGAATTGTGCGTCAGAATCGCACCGTCCATCCCCACAATATCGGGGCGCTCCTGCACGAACACGCGCCACCAGTAATCCTTCACATTGCGCTTCAGCTCCGCGCCGAGGGGGCCGTAATCCCAGCACCCGTTGAGGCCGCCGTAAATCTCCGCAGCCTGAAAGATAAACCCTCTGCGCTTGCAGAGGCTGACAATTTTTTCCATCCGAACCGGATCAGTCTGTGTACGGTCTGCCATAACTCGGCTATTCTACAGCAAGCCCATCGAATTGCAAGCACAAACAACAGCCCGCCAACCCGGTCCTTCGCCACCCCCTCACCGTCTCTTCACCGCCCGACAAAGACCGTTTAACAGCCGTTCAACGGTCGCTCCACAGCTCGTTCAGCAGGCGCCCAACAGAAGTTTCTACCAGCTCCTCATGCGCCGAGCTCAGCCTCGGCTGCGAGCTCGAAAAAACGCCGCGCGCCGCCACGGCGCCGCTCCGACGAATTCTCACCCCTCTGAGCCCCCAGTGCACCGGGGACTACCGGACTCCCGCCGCGCACGACCCTCAGCGCTCGCGCCCCGCAGACTTCAACCGCCGCATCACCCCCACGTGCAGCAGCTCTACCCCTCGGCGGCAAGGGAACGAAGCCCGAACGCCACGGGGAGTCTCTCCGACAAAACACAGGGAGGATTTCCGAGAAAAAGATCCCGCTGATCATGTCAATCATCGGGCTTGTCAAGATAAGCGGCACCTGATATAATGGCGCCTGCATGAACAAGCGCACACTACCCCTTTGCGTCGCGGGGGCACTCGGCCTTCTGCTGACCTCCTGCCAGACCCAGCCTGAGGTACACAGCACCGTGACCACCACCCCCCGCACGCAGCCGCGCCCCCTCTTCATCGCCCGCCCCGGGCAAGAAGCCGTCGCCGTGAGCGCCGACACCAACGCAGCCTTTGATCAGGCCGTCGCCTCATACGCGAACCAAGGGGGCTCCGCTCGCCCCGTAACCGGGCTCGGCACCGCACCCGCGGGCAGCGGCAACGACGTCATCTCCGATGCCCTGTCCGCCACCACGCCGCTGACGGCCCCCGGCAACACCCCGGCTCCCCGTCCCGGCAACAGCTCCGGCTTCATCACCCAGCCCGGCATGAACAGCGTCTCCCCCAATATCGGCACCCCTGCGGTGCCCACGCCTCCCCCGGCCCCCGCGCAACCCGTCGGCTCGATTGACTACAGCGTGCAGGTCATCAACACCACGGACGGGCGCCTCTTCATCGAAGCCAGCGACGCCGCCGGTGAAGTCTACCCCTGCGGCTTCATGGTCAGCGGTCAGAACTACACCACCAACAAGAAGCAGTCATCCCCCATCGCCTGGCCCATCACCGTCGTCGTACGCGACCCCGACAAGCCCGGCACACCTGAGATCCGCCGCTACCGCGTCCCGGCACCCACGGAGAACTACAGCGGCAAAAACATCGGCATCTCCATCGTAAAAGGCGGCACCTTCTACGCCAGCCTCGACGGACGAGTCTATTACACCGCCACTGCGGACTGAGGCAAGACTCAGGACCTGCATGAGGCGCCTGATTCGCCGCCCGACAAAGCTCAACGCCCCGCACCCCTCCCGCATCGGGAGAGGTGCGGTTTTTCCGTTCCCCCAGCGCCTTTTTCTCGGCCTGCAAAAGAATAACGCCGTCAACAGCCGAAACACCTGATCCGCAAGCCAAGCTTTTCGCTTGACCGCCCCCACTAATCTGGTAGTATGGGTTGCATGAGGACATCCACTCTCATCCTGCTGGCCGCGTGCAGCGCGGGAACTCTGTTTGCCCAGAGCGCCAAGGAAGTGGCCGATAACCTGACCATGCCCGAGCTCAAACCCGGCGACACGCGCCTCCCCCTCCCCGAGGCGCCCGGCGCTCAGGTGCGCATCCTCGGTGCCGACTATGAGCAGATTATCGCCAACGACGGACGCATCAGCCCCGTGCTCTCCGACACGCCCGTCAACATCAGCTTTGAAGTCACCAAAGACGGCAAGAAAGCCATCAGCAAAGACTACGCCCTGACGGTCAAGGCCCCGGCTGCCTCCGAGGACGGCGTCAACCCGAAACCCCTCACCGTGCCCGCCCTGCTGGAATGGAAGGGCGGCAAGGGTCAGCTCACGCCCGCAGCCATCCTACTGGTGGCCGACAAGGACATCAAGGGCCTGCCCCTTCAGGAAATCAGAGAAGAGCTCATCGATAGCCTCGCCGACAAGGCGCAAGGCCGAGCGGCCGGCGCGCCGACCACCGTCAAGCTCAACCTCGTCAAAAACTCCGAATACAAGCTCGGGCAAGAGGGCTACGTGCTCAAGATCTCGCACAACGGCGTCACCATCACCGGCTGCTCAGAGCAGGCGCTCTACTGGGGCACGCGCTCGCTGGCGCAGATGCTGCGCCTGCACGACGGCTCCCTGCCCTGCGGCACGGCCGTTGACATTCCGCGCTACCCGCTGCGCGGCTTCATGCTCGACGTCGGCCGCATCCCCGTCCCCATCGACTACCTCTACGACGTCGTGCGCACGATGGCCTGGTACAAGATGAACGACCTGCATCTGCACCTCAACGACAACTACATCTTCCACGAGAACTACGTGGATGCCGGCAAGGATCCCTTCGTCGAAAGCTACGACGGCTTCCGCATGGAGTCGAACATGAAGAGCAAGGACGGGCGCCCCATCACCTCGCAGGACCTCTATTACACGAAGCGCGGCTTCCGCGAACTCATCGACTTCGCGAAGGCTCGCGGCGTCAACATCGTCCCCGAATTTGATACCCCCGGCCACGCCCTCTCCTTCACCCGCACGCGCCCCGATCTCATCTACCAAGGAAAGATGAACAACCCCAAGCGCCGTTGCGAAATGCTCGACGCCTCTAATCCCGAGGCGCTCAAGTTTGTCGGCGAGGTCTGGGACGAATACCTCAAGCCCGACAAAAAACTCGGTCGCGCTGTCTTTGAAGGATGCACCGTCCACATCGGCGCCGACGAATTCTACGGCGAAAACGAGGACTACCGAAAATACATGGACGGCCTCGTGAAGTTCGTCATCAGTCGCGGCTACACCCCGCGTGTCTGGGGCAGCCTGAACAAGAAGCCGGGCAAGACGCCCGTGCAAGCCAAGGGCGTGCAGCTCAACCTCTGGAGCGGCGGCTGGGCCAAGGCCTGGGACTCCGTCAACCAGGGTTTCGACGTCATCAACACCAACGACGGAGCCCTCTACATCGTGCCCTTCGCCAACTACTACCGGATGGATCAGCGGCCGAAACAGACCTACAACAACTGGAAGCCCAATGTCATCGGCGGTGAAACCCTGCCGGCGGGGCACCCCCAGCTGCTGGGCGCCACCTTCGCCATCTGGAACGACATGACGGACATGCGCCACAACGGCTACGCGCCCTACGACATCTGGGGTATGTTCAGCAACTCGGCTGACATCCTCAGCCAGAAGATGTGGGGCACGGCGCAGCTTCCCTGCGACTACGAGCAGCACAAGACCCTCATCGCCAAGCTCGGCGTCGCCCCGGGCACCAATCCCTACTACATCCCGTCGTGGCGTGAATTCAAGCTCGATCGCCCCGTCAGCAAGGCCACGAAGCTGCGCCGCGGCTCCGTCGGGCCGAACTACCGCCTCAGCATGGAGGTGACGCTCAAGTCCGCGCCGAAGGGGCGCGAGCAGGTGCTGCTCAGCTCGCCGGCCGGCCAGTTGCTGGCCGTCAACAAGGAGGGCAACATCGGCATGCGCCGCAATGACTCGGTGGAGTTCCAGTGGGCAGCCAAGCTGCCGGTGGGCAAAAAGGTGAAGCTCGAGCTCGTCGGCAAGCCCGGCAGCACGGAGCTCTTCATCGACGGCAAAAAGGCCGAGGGCCTGACGATGAAGTCCTTCCGCGGCGGATCCAAGCAGCTCAAGCCGACCTTCATCCTGCCCCTGCAGACGCTGGCCGGCAGCTTCGACGGCGAGGTCAGCAGCCTCACGGTCACGCACGAGATTCCGCCCGCCCTGCGCGAGAGCATCAAGGCCGACGCCAAGGAGCCGGCGGCTCCCACCGGTGACGCCGTCGGCACGCCCGGATCCGACGTCTGACGCCTGCCTTGCAGCCCGTTGACGAATCCCATCGGTTGGCGCCTATCACATCGATATGAGCGAGGACGCAGAAGAGGAGTACCGCCTCGGCGCGGAGGCCTTTCAGGAAGGCCGCCCCGCTGAGGGAGCGGAGCACCTGCGCCGGGCGGCCTTTGCCGGCCACCCCGAGGCGCAGAACCAGCTGGCGCGCATCTACTTTGCGCAAACGCGCAGCCGCGAGGACGTCGCCAATCTCGAAGCCGCGGCTCAGGGCGGCGACCACGTCGCCATGTTCGTGCTGGCCATGTGCCTCATCGACGGCAAGCTCCTCGAAAAGGACACGGACAAGGCCCTCATCGCCCTGAAGCACGCCGCGGCCCGCGGCAACCTCATGGCCGAGGCCATGCTCCGCGGCCGCATGGACGGCTGAAGTGACGCACAAGACAGCGAACCCTTCCCAAGCCCCGCTCGGCACGCGCCCGGCGGGGCTTTTTTCGCATGAAAAACTCCTTTCGCGCGCAGAGGGGGGCCGTCCCGTGTGCGCAGGAAGGGGCCGTTCGCAGAGGGTTTGCTCGTCCCCCTCACTGGCCGAGGCAGGGCCCGGCGAGCGACGCCCGGCGTCAGCCGCGCTGCACGCGAATGCTGCTCACCGAGCCCTCGCCGAGCTCGCGGTTGAGCGCTTGCATCAGCGCGGCGCGCAACATCACAATCTCGCGGTGCACCAGCGGGTGCATCGTGCGCAGCGTCGCCACGCCCTTCACCACCGAGACCAGCTGAGCCCGCGGCCCGAGCACCGGCCCCGCGGCGCGGCGCCAGGCCTCCTCGAGCACGTCAGGGGCCAGCTCCGCGACCTTGAGATCCATGCTGCTGAGCAGCTCCCCGAGCACCGAATCCACCGTGCGCATGTTCGCGCGCAGCGACAGCTCGGGGCGCACGCCGTAAAAATCAGAAAAGGCCTGCCCGTCGAAGCGCCGACGGCTGCTCACGCAGCGCACGGGGCGCTCAGAACCATCCTCATAGCGCACCATGCGGTAGCGCCTCGGCGCACTCGGCGAGGAAGGCAGCGGCGGGCGCTTTGCCCCACCGACCCCGGCGGCATCAGACTTGCGGGCGCGTCTCGGCATGCGTAAAAACAGATCATTCATCCGACAAGCCCCGTCCTCACCACCGACACGCGACGCTTCGGTGCATCACGGAACGCGGGGACAGGAGCCGGAGCTAGAGAAAAAGGGCCCGGAGGCGTCTCCGTCCTCCGGGCCGCAGCAAAAGGATTCCGCTGCTCTTTACTCACCATCGTCACCGATGGCCTGCACGGGGCAGCCCTCGAGGGCCTCCTGGCAAAGAGCCACGTCCTGATCGCTCTCCGGCTGCTTCTTCACGTAGGAGACACCTTCGTCATCATCGCGAGCAAAGAAATCGGGAGCCGTCTCACGGCAGAGATCGCAGTCGATGCAGCTGCTGTCAACGTAGAACTTACCGGGAACATTCTTTTCTGTCTTTTCTTCAATATCGGCCATTTCGTGTATGTGGGGGGTGGATGCTTCCCCGTGCTATTTTCGCTTATTTTGCAGGGATTGCAATCATTTTTTATTGCAAGGGCGCTTTTTTCGGGTAAAAATAGCGCCGTGCAAAACGAAACAGACAGCCCGGAACGGCCCGCCTCCCGCCCCTCCGTCTTCCGCAACAAAAAGCTCATCGGACTCTGCATCGGCCTCCTCGTCGTGATTGCCGGCTTCATCCTTCTCTCCACCAACAGCCACCTGCGCAGCGACGGCGAGGGCGGCGCCCACAGCCCCTTTCCCTGGCGAGCGGCCGGCGTGAGCATCGCCGATGCGCGCGCCGCGTGGATTCCGGCCGCAGAGCACCCCAGGCTCAAGGATCGCCCGGACTACTTCGGCAAAATCGCCTACTTCCCCGCCGCCCGCCTTGAGCTGGGCGAGACCTCGGGCAGCGGGCGCCTCTACGTTTCCTTCCGCAACAGCGTGGGCAACCGCGTCGGCAACCTCGTCGTGCTGCGATACAGCAACGGAAGCTTCGAAGAGAAAAGGGAGCCCGGCATCGAGGTCTCGGGACAAAAAGCCCTCATCAGCATTGAATCCGGGCTGGAGGACGATGCTGCCCTCACCGAGCAGCGCTTGAGAGAGGGCAGCCCTCTCTGGACACTGCGCGTCGACGTGCATCCTGACGGCGACTCCTTCGAAGAGCAGCTCGGCAGCACCACCCTCGCCCCCGTCCCCGCCGATCTCGACAGCCTGCGCGAGGAGTGAGAGCCCTGCCCCCTCCGCTTTTCCGCGCCGCGCCCGGCCCTGCGTTGAACCAGCGTTGAACCAACACTAAACCGTCGCTAAACCGACGGGGAGCCGGCGTTGAGCCATCGTCATCAACGAACCGGCGCGCCGACGCGAATCCGATACCCCCTTCCCGCGGCATCACGGGTTCCCCGCCTCGAACCCCGTCCGCCACCACCGGCTCCTTCCCCTCACCCATGAACGAAACATCTCCCGGCGCCCTTGCGCCAAAGACCTCCGACGCACCCCGAACCCCGGCACCCACCGCAGCCGCCGACGCCGCAACCGCTCAGCCCGGAGAGAGCTCCGAGCGCTCCCATGGGGTCGCCCAAGGCAGCGGCATTTCCCTCCCGCACCCCGGCCGGGCGCGACTGAACCGCCTGGGGCGCAGCCTCATCTGTCTGCTCGGCGGCGTCTTTACCGCCCTCGCCTACCCGCCCTATGACCTCTACCCCATCGTGTGGGTGGCGCTGATCCCGCTCATTGCCGTGCTCTGGAGCGGCCCGGCGCGCTTCTGGCCGAGCTTCCGCGCCGGCTGGCTCTACGGCATGGGCTGGTACTGCGTGAGCTTTTCATGGATCACCGAGGTGAGCGCCGTCTTCCCCCTGCTCAACAACTGCTTCGGGAGCCCCGCGGACATGCCGGCGCTGCTCCGCGACAACCCGGAGCTGCTCCCCCTGCTCAACCGCCTCTTTTTCGGCCTCATCGCCTTCCTGCCCCTGATGGCGCTCTACGCCCTCCTGCCAGCCCTCTGGGCCGGCGTGGCCGGACGCTGGCTCCGCCCGCGGACGGGGGCCGGCCCCGCCCGCGACCTCAGCGAGGCCACCCCTGATGAGCGCCGCAGCGCCTGGGCGGCCTGGGCTCACGCGGACATGCGCAGCTGGCTCGGCAGCGCCGTCGCCCTCGGGGCGCTGTGGGTCTGCATCGAGTGGCTGCGCGCCCACTTCCTCTGCCTCGGCTTCAGCTGGAACAGCCTCGGCAGCGCCCTCTACGGCGGCTACGCCTTCGCGCAGTGGGCCGAGTTCATCGGCACCAACGGCCTCTCGATCATCCCCGCGAGTTTCAGCATTCTGCTCTGGGGCGCCCTTCGCCGCGCCTACCTGCACCAGCGGGGAGCGGGCCGCATCAACCGCCCCTGGGACTTTTACGGCGCCGTCGTGCTGCTGATGCTGCTCTTCCTCGGTGGCCTCATCATGGCGCGCCAGTACTCTCCGGCGGGTATGCGCGCCGCCTCGCAGCGCGCCGAGGCGCGCGGGGAGAGCGCAAGCTGCCTCATGCTGCCCGTCATGGCCGCCCAGATCAACCTCGATCAGGTGGAGAAGATGCAGCAGGCGGCGGATCCGGCATTCCGCCGCCGCATCCGCGAGCGCTACCTCCGCCTCACCGGCGAGGCCTTCGAGGACATCCTGCGCCGCGGCATGGACGACGCCCGACGCAACCCCGAGCTGGGCATCATCCCGAAGCTGCCCCTCTGGGTCGTCTGGCCGGAGAGCGCCCTGCCCGACCACCTCTGGCGCGATACCGGCCGCAACGCCCTGTTGCAGGACCGCATCAACAGCGCCTGCCTCCTCGGCCCCGAGGGGCTGCCCGGGCTCCGCAGCAGCCTGGCGGATCGCCTCGGTGCGGCACCCTTCACCCTCTTCGCCGGCGGTGATGAGATTCTGCTGCGGGACGCCGACGGCACGGCGACGGACGCCTTCAACACCATCCTCATGCCCGACGGCCGGCGCCTGAGCCCTGCGGGCATGTACAACTCGCTCGTCGTCATCCCCGAGGGCTTCGATTCCGTCACCACCACCGCCAAGCAGCACCTCATGCCCTTCGGGGAATACATCCCCCTCGTCACCACCATATCCTGGATCGGCGACGCCTACTCTCAGCTCACCGGCACGCAGGTGGGCGACGGCATCATTCCGGGCAGCGGCAGCGATCCGCTCACGCTCTCCCTGCCCGACAGCGGCCGGCGCATCAGCGTCATCCCCGCCGTGTGTTATGAGGACACCGTCGGCGACCTCATCGCCAAGTTCGTGCGCCCGGAGCCGCAAGTCATCGTCAACGTCACCAACGACGCCTGGTTCCGCCGCTCTGCCTGCGGCGAGCAGCAGGCCCGCATGGCGGCCTTCCGCTGCATCGAGCTGCGCCGCCCCATGGTGCGCGCAGCCAACATGGGCGTCACCTGTAGCATAGCGCCCAACGGCGCGCCCATCGACGAGCTGCGCGATGCGGACGGCAAGCCTTGGCTTGAGGGCTACAGCTACGCCTTGCTCCCCGTCGATCTCAGCGGGCGCGTCACACTCTACGCCCGCTGGGGCGAGTGGTTCTGCGTCGTCTGCGCCGCCCTCGTCCTGCTGGCTCTGCTGCGCCGCCGTCTCAGCAGACGCGCCTCCGGGCCGCAGCCGTGCCGCTGAGCGCGCGTGAACGCGCGGACTCCCCGATTCTGCGGCGGCGCCGCCAAGCAGAAGCGGCGCGGCGCGAGAAAGCGGACGGTGAGAAGGCGGCGCGGGAGACGCGATGCAGGCGAAGGCTGCATGGGTGAAGCCATGCGTGAGGAAGCCGTCCCTCCGAAGCTGCGCGGGTGAGGCGATTTCGTCGGCTGCTGTCCGTTTTCAGTCTTGCCAAGCAGGGGGCAGCGCGCCTATAATGCGAGCCATGAAGATGAGTTTGGCAGGGGCGCTGGGGCTGCTGGCGCTGGCGGGGTTGCCGGCCTCGGCAACCGAAGAGGAGATGAAGGCCGCGATGCACCAGTGGGAGCAGCGCCTTGCGGAATACGAGGCCGCCCTCAGCAGTGCGGCCTCCCCCGAAGCCCGCGCGGCGGTGAAGGCGCCGTCCGGCAACGAAACGGCGGCGGCACTGTGGCGCTCCGTCTCCGGCAAGACCGGAACACGGCTCAAGGTGACGCGCCCCGCGCAGGTGCCGACGACGGATGCCGGGCGCGAGGAGTCCCGGCGCGTGCCGACCTACGAGTTCGAGCAGCCCTGGGCGGCGCCGGCGGTGGTGTGGCTGCTGAGCCACCCGGCCGAGTTCGCGGCTCTCTTCAAGGGTCGCGAGCAGCAGCTGGCCGACTACGCCAATCTGATGCTCGACGCCATCGAGGAGGTGCACTACGCCAGCCCTCTGATGGCGGAGATGTGCCCCCTGCTCGCCGAGTCCCCCAGTGTGCGCCACTACGGGATTCTCAAAAAGATCTACGAGCAAAACACCGACAAAAACGCTCGCGGCGCAGCGGCCATGGGGCTGAGCATTCAGCTCGCCAGCCCCTTGGTGTCGGGAACGGTGGGCTCGCCGCAGATCGCGCGCAGCTATCGCCTGCACTACCTGAGGCAGGCCCTGACGCTCTCGAGCGACCAGCAGCGCTTCGGCTCCGTCAGCCTGACGGAAGCCGCAGCCGATCAGGCCTACATCCTGCGCCATCTGAGCGTGGGCTCCATCCCCCCGCCCTTGAAACTGGAGTCTCTGACGGGGCAGCAGGCCACCTTCCCCGCCCGTGACAAGGTATCGCTGCTCTTTTTCTGGGCGCCCGGGGAGAATGTGGGGAGCCGCATCATGGCCAAGCAGGAGGCCATCACCCGCCAGTACCCCGCCCTCGCCTTTTTCCCCGTGACGATGAAGCCGCAGGATGTCGACCTCTTCCGCGCCGACCTCGAACAGCTCGGGGTCAAGGAGACTTGGACCGACGATGAGGCCGGCAGCGCCGCGCAGGCCTATCGCGTGCGCCAGCTTCCTCTGGCGGTGCTGGTGGATGAGAACTGCCGCATCCGCTACATCGGCTTCCCGGACATGAAATTGCAGGCGGCCATGGACTCCTGCCTGAGCCGCTCCGGCAGCTCCGGCAGCTCCGGGCGCGCCGTCGTGCTGCCGGAGACCGCGGACGGGGCCTCGGCGGAGGGAGAGCCGGAGGTCATCCTTCAGCCGGGCTCGCAGCCCACGCCGACGACAGCACCCGACGAGAACGCCGAGTCTCCGAACGCCGAACCCACGACCGGCTCTGCCGGACCAACCCAGGCAAGCGCAGACGGAACTCCGGCTGCGGAAGCCTCGAGCCCCGACGCAGGCAATCCGGCCACGGATGCTGGCCCGAGCGATGAGGCCCCGCCGCTGCGCGAGATGCCGGAGTTCTGATCGATCAGCTCGCGAGCCCCTGCTCTCTGGGTTTCGACGGGGCGCCGACGAGGCTCCGGGCGGGCTCCGCCTGTTCGCAACCGCAGCTTCTGAGGCGCAGAGACTTGGGCGAAAGCCCCCAATTTTAGACGTGACAATCCGCCCTCTTGTGATAGAATAGCGCAGAGCTATGAAATACCAGGGTCTCTACACGGCTATTGTGACGCCTTTCCGCGACGGCAAGGTGGATGTTGACGCTTTCAAGGCGCTTGTCGAAGCACAGATCGCCGGCGGCGTGGACGGCATCGTGCCGGTGGGCACGACGGGCGAGTCCCCGACGCTCAGCCATGAGGAACACATGGAGGTGATTCGCCTGGCCATCGAGTTTGCCGCAGGCCGATGCAGCGTGATTGCCGGCACGGGCTCGAACTCGACGCATGAGGCCATTCTGATGACGCAGGAGGCGGCCCGCCTCGGCGCCGACGGCACGCTTCAGGTTTGCCCCTATTACAACAAGCCCAGCCAGGAGGGTCTCTACCGCCACTTCCGCGCGGTGGCCGAGTGCTCGGATCTGCCCGTGCTGCTCTACAGCATCCCGGGCCGCAGCGGTGTGGAGATTGCCGTGGACACGGTGGCTCGCCTCGCTCAGGACTGCCCGACGATTACGGCTCTCAAGGAGGCCGGCGGCAGCGTCGACCGCGTCAACCAGCTCATGCAGAAGGTGCCGGAGGGCTTCGCCGTGCTCTGCGGCGATGACGGCCTGACGGTGCCCTTCATCGCCTGCGGCGCGGTGGGTCTCGTCTCGGTGACGGCGAATGTGGCTCCGGCTCAGATGAAGGCTCTGGTGGATGCGGCTCTCTCGGGAGACGGCCGCCGCGCTCTGGAGTTGCAGAAAAAGTATTACCCGCTGATGAAGGGGCTGATGAGTCTGGATGTGAACCCGGTGCCGATCAAGGCGGCTCTGGCCCAGCGCGGCGATATTTCGTGGGAGTTGCGCCTGCCTCTGGCTCCGCTGGCGGAGGAGAAGCGGACGGTGCTGGCGGATCTGCTGCGCCGCTACGATCTGATGTGAGACCGGAGAGGCTGCGGACCTCTCCCCCTGCATGATCATTTTACTGTTGATACCATGATGAAGATTCTGGTGACGGGCGCCTCGGGGCGCATGGGTCAGGCCGTTCAGCAGGCCGTGGCTCAGAACGCACAGACGGAGCTGGCGTCGACTCACGATGTGGGTCAGGATGTTGCCGAGGCCTTTTCGGCGGCGGACATTGCGATTGACTTTTCGTTTCACGGCTTCACGCCCGAGCTGCTGAAGGTGGCGCTGGCGCAGAACAAGCCGCTGGTGATCGGTACGACGGGTCACACGGCGGAGGAGCGTGCGGCGATCGTTGAGGCTTCGTCTCAGATCCCGATTGTCTTCGCTTCGAACTACTCCGTCGGCGTCAACACGCTTTTCTGGCTGACGCGCAAGGCGACGCGCATTCTGCGCGACTACGATATCGAGATTGTGGAGATGCACCACCACCACAAGCTCGATGCGCCGAGCGGCACGGCCCGCACGCTCGCGGAGATTGTCTGCGAGGAGACGGGAATGGATCCGGAGAAGGATGTGATGCACGGCCGCGAGGGGCTGGTGGGCGCTCGCCCGCAGCGCCAGATCGGCATGCATTCGCTGCGCGGCGGCGATGTCGTGGGCGATCACACGGTGATCTTCGCGACGGACGGCGAGCGCGTGGAGCTGGCGCACAAGGCGTCGAGCCGCATGACCTTCGCGGCCGGAGCGGTGCGCGCGGCGCTCTGGCTGGCGGACAAGCCGGCCGGGCTCTACACGATGCAGGATGTGCTGGGCTTCGCCGACTGAGCGAGCCCTGCGTTCTCTCCTCAATTTAACCCGAGGCTGATCTGATGGCTGACGGGATGCAGCAGCTGCGCCGCGTGGGCATCGCCCTCGGCTCCAACATCGGTGATCGCTTGGCCTGCCTGGAGCGCGCCTGTGATGAGCTCAGCGAGCTCTTCGGCGCGCTGCGGCTCTCTCAGGTGTACGAAACGGAGCCCGTGGGCTGTCCGGAGGGCTCCCCGGCCTACCTCAACGCCTGCGTGGAGGTGGAGTCGCCGCTGGAGCCGGAGCAGATTCTGCGGCACCTTCAGCGCATCGAGGAAGCGCTGGGACGGGTGCGCCACGGGGTGTACGGTGAGCCGCGCACTTGCGACTTGGATCTGCTGTACGTGGGCGACCTGCGGCGCGAGTCCGCGGAGCTGGTGCTGCCGCACCCGCGGGCTCACCTGCGCGAGTTCGTGCTGAGGCCGCTGGCGGACATTGACCCGCTGCTGATGCTGCCCGGGCAGACGCAGACGGTGGCACGCCTGCTGGAGGCCCTGCCGAAGGACGGCCCCTCGGTGCGCCCCTTCCCCCTCTGAGCTCGTTTTTTCTGATGGCCATGAACAGCAAGATCGATGCAATTCTCGCCGCCAAGGGGCAGCGGCCTCTGGCGGAAATGACAGCCTACGATTACCCGACGGCGCGCCTGTTGGATGAGGCCGGCTATGACATGATTCTCGTCGGGGATTCGCTCGGCATGATGGTGCTGGGCTTCCCGGACACGACGCAGGTGACGCTGGCTCACATGCTTCACCACGGTGAGGCGGTGGCGCGCGCGGTCAAAAAGGCCGTGGTGATTCTCGACATGCCCATTCACACCTATGATACGCCCGAGCAGGCTCTGGAGACGGGCCGCCGCATGATGGAGACGGGCGTGGATGCGGTGAAGCTGGAGGGCGGCGCTGACAAGGAGGCGCAGATTGCGGCTCTGGTGCAGGCCGGCATTCCCGTTCAGGCTCACATCGGCCTGCTGCCGCAGAAGGTGCGCGAGGAGGGCGGCTTCCGCATGAAGGGGAAGACGGATGAGGAGGCGGAGGCCATCATGCGCGACATGGAGGCCGTGGTGCGCGCCGGGGCTTTTTCCGTGGTGATTGAGTGCACGAAGCACCGCGTGGCCGCCGAGGTGACGCGACGCTGCCCGATTCCGACGATCGGCATCGGCGCCGGCCACGGCACCTGCGACGGCGAGGTGGCCGTCGTGCACGACGTCATCGGCGCCTATCCCTGGTTCGTGCCGGGCTTCGCCAAACCTCTGGCCGACGTGGCCGGCGAGATCACGCGCGCGGCGACGGCTTGGAAGACGGCGCTGACGCTGCCTCCTCGGGCCTGAGTTTTTTTGCCCCCCCTCAACGCCGGGGCATATCCTCCTGCGTCCTCCGGCATCCCCCTGCTCTAGCTCGGTAGAGCACTCGGCACGGGCTGTGCGGGAGCGCTTCAGGCTATGACAGGGGCTCCACCGCTCCGCCGCATTCAGAGGCGGCGGGCGCGGAAGAGCCAGTCGCGCATGAACACGGCGAAGGGCTCCTGCGAGTTCGTATCCGCGGCGTAGGGGTTGGCGCGCTCGGCCTCATCCACGCGCCCCTGAAGCAGCAGCAACATCGTGTAAATTTCGGCGTCAAAGTGATCCCGGAGGCCTGAAGCGGCATCGCGGATGCGCTCCGGCGTCATCCCCGGGGCCGTCAGATGTCTTCCGGCGCCCTCCGCAGCGGCGAAGGCCGCCGTGAGCACCTCGCAGACTTCATGCATGAGCACGTAGCGGTCGCGCTCCGCTGCGGTGAGCGGCAGATTCCGGTCGGCGCGGATGTCGCTGAGAGCCTGAGCGATCTGCTCGACGTCGCAGCCCTTCTGAAGACTCTTGAGCCGCTCGACGGCGCGCTGCCCGGGGCTCGCGTCGCGGTCGGCTCTCGAGGAGGCGGCGGAATCGGGCTTGTTCGGCGCTGCATCCGAGCGGCCCGGAGGGGGAGGCACGGGCTTGGAGCGAGGCGGCTCCGGCTTCGCCGGCGGCTTTGCGGCGGGCGCGGCCTTTTCCGCCGCGGCAAAGCTCTCAATGGCCTCCGCGAGCCCGGGGTAGCGGTCGGCGCACTGCTTCGCGCAGTCGCGGGCTAGCTCCAGAAACTGCTCGGCGAGCGCCGGGTGGGCCATGTCCTGATGATAGCGGTAGCCGGCGATGCAGAGGAGGGCCAGCGTTGGGGCCGAGCCATCCGGCGCGTAGCTCTTCATGGCCTTGATGTCGCCCTCCGTCACCCAGGAGACCTGCTTGAGCGCCAGATTCATGCGCTCCCCCTTCTCTTCATCGAGCTTGATGTGGTGCAGCCACTCGCGCAGCTGACTGCGCACCTCGGCCAGTTTCTCGGCATCCCGGCGCAGCACGCAGATGGCGAGCGCCTGCAGGCCGACCCAAGCGTGGAAGCGTGGCTCCGTTCCGTCCGCCGTCATCATCCAGATGTACTCCTCCTGCACCTTCGGCGAGCAGCCCTGCGCCTGCAGCAGGCGCAGCTTGGAGGCAGCCGTATCATACATCGGCCAGTACAGCGGCGCCTGCGGGTGCACGACGAGCTGCTCGGGCTCCGGCGTGGAGAGGGCGGCCGTGATCGCCGCGGCCACGGCCCCGGCGCCGAGCGTGGCGGCGGAGCCCAGCAGCAGGCGGCGGCGGAAGCGGCGGCGCCCCTCCGGCGTGTCGAGGGCATCGCCCGTGCGCAGATCCGTCATCACGTCGTCGATTTCGCGCAGCAGGCTGTCGTAGGAGAGCGGGCGGCTGTCGGGGTCAAACTCCGTCATGTGATCCGCCAGATCGCAGAGCGAATCGGAGAGATAGTGGTGCCCGACGCGCAGGGACGGCAGGCGCCGCTTGTACTCGGCGAGCTCCTCGATGCTCGACGGCGGGCGATCGCTGAACTCCTCCTCCCCCGTGAGCAGAAAGCGCAGCGTCATGCCCAGCGCATAGATATCCGTGCGCACGTCCTCCGCCTCGCGGAAAATCGTCTCGGGGGCGACGTAATACGGCGTCGCCCAGATCACCTGCTCGGTATCCTCGTCGCGCTGGGCCAGCGAGAGGCCGAAGTCGAGCACCTTGGCCTGCCCCTTCGGCGTCACCAGAATGTTGCCGGGCTTCATGTCGCGGTGCAGGAGCCCGGCGCGGTGGGCCGCGCGCAGGCCGAGCGCCACCTGGCGCGTCATGTTCAGGGCCTCCGCCTCGCGGATCGGGCCGAAATGCGACACGATGTATTCGAGATCCTGCCCCTCCACCAGCTCCATGGCGATGTAAAACTGCCCGTGAGCCCAGCCGGCCGAGTATACGCCGACGACGTTCTCGTGGCGCACCTTGGCCATCAGCGCGCACTCGCGCTCGAAGCGCTCGATGCGCTCCGGCTGGTTGCGGTACACGTCATTGAGCACCTTGATGGCCACCTTGCGGTTGAGCACCGGATCCACCGCCTTGAGCACAACGCTCATGCCGCCGACGCCCAGCACGCCCGTGAGCTGATAGTTCGCCAGCGTGGTGTGGACGATTTCCCGGTGTCCGCAGCTGGAGCAGGCGATCTCAGTGTAAAAGCCCACGCCGCTGAGATCCAGCTGCTGGCCGCACTCCGGGCACTCCCAAATATCTTCCGTCTCTTCGTCCATTCCTGTTCCGAATACTATACCGAATCACCGCGCTCATGAAAAGGAAAAACCGCCGCGGATTTTCACAAATCCGCGGCGGTTTCGTCGGGCAGAGAAGAGCCGAATCAGCCGATCTTCGGCAGCGAAGCCGCCGCAACGGCCTGGCCGTGGCGCTTCATCTGCTCGTCGGGCACGCAGAGGTTGATCTTGTCCTCGGGGAACTCGGCAGCCAGCACCTCGCGGGCCTTGTCGATGATGATCTGACCGCCCTCGCCCGTGGCCACGCGGCCGAGGAAGAGGAGGTTGCGGATCGTGTAGAAGCGGGCAAAGTAGGCGATGGTGTAGCCGAACTCCACGCCGATGGTCTCGTAGATGCGGCGGGCGCGCTCGTCGCCCTCGGCCATGGCGGCCTGCACCTTCTTGAGCTGCTCCGGGTAGGGCATGTTGCCGAAGTCGAAACCGGCGCGCGGCGCCAGACGGGCCACCGCCTGCTGCGAGAAATACATCGCGCCCACGCCCATGTCCTTCGACCACTCATCCACGCCGCCGTCGGCCTGATAGTCCACCGGCACGAAGGCCAGCTCATTGAGCCAAGGCATGATGTGACCCTCGGGATCCACATAGCCGGCGGCCAGAGAAGTGCCCATCGCGATGCCGAGCACGGCATCGTCATTCATCGCCATGGCGCCGGCAAGAGCCGTCACCTCGCCGTCGTTGACGACCTCAAAGGGAACCTCGTGCCCCATGCGCTCGCTCCAGCGATCCTTGAGCGTGTAGAACATGCGGCGAATCTTGTTCTTGAAGTCCTCGGGCGAAATACCGCGGAAGAGGGAGCCGACGCGCGGCTCGCTGTTCACGTACACGCCGGCCGCAGAGCCGCCGATGGCGTCCACCTGCGGCAGGTGCTTGGCCGCGCGCAGCAGCGAATCGTCCACGCCCTCGATCTGGTAATCGGGATCCGTCTGGTGGTAGGGGTCCCACACCACCTCTTCCGAGAACACGACGTCGCCGTTCACCACGGCGGCGCATTTGCGATCCGAGCCGCCGAGGTCAAAGCCGATGCGGTAGCCGTCGAGGTTGCGGCCCAGCGACACGGACGTCGACTTCTCCTCGGGCAGATCAGCGGCCGAAGCCACCTTCTGCACCGTGATGGGCTGGTCGTAGATCTGGCGGCCGATGAAGTCCCAGTCAAACTCGCGGGCGCCGCCCTTGCAGTAGGTGGCCGCGAGCATGTCGGCGATGCGATCATCGCCGGCCACCGTGATGGTGCAACCGCCCTTCATCCAGAGCAGGAACTTGACGATGCGCTCGACGTAGCGATCGTTGAGCGCGTCATTCTCACCCCCCTGGGGCAGAATCTTGCCGCTCCAGCGGAAGCAGGTGCCGTCCACACGCACGAGAGCCAGATCGATCTGGTGAGACTCGGGCGTCGCGGCCACCTTCTCTTCGAAAGCCTTATTCCAGAGCACCGGGGCGACAAAGCCCGGGTCCAGCACGGGAGTGAATTTCGGTTGGATATTCATGGTGTAACTGCCCTGTTCTAGCATGTTTGCGGCGCGGTGACAAGGAAAAACACGGGTTCTCTTCAAGAAAAAACACCGCCGCAGCGGCGCGAGTCGCGCACCCCCGAGCTGCCTGCCTCTTCGGCGCCGCCGCCGACCCCTTCCGCACGGCCCGCGGAGCGCGAGCGCGCCGGGCATATAACAAAGCGGCATCTCCTCACGTCCTCACGTCCTCACGTCCTCACGTCCTCACGTCCTCACGTCCTCACGTCCTCAC
>DGYMR06203__coassemble_589_pt1 | contig 58405 bp, 49 predicted proteins | sample DGYMR06203__metabat2_low_PE_047 | metagenome-assembled genome bin DGYMR06203 | reverse complement strand
CCGGCCCATCACCCGGCCCATCACCCGGCCCATCACCGAGCCCATCGCCCTGCGCCCCCTCGAACCCGGCGATGCCGCCACGATCGAACACCTCTTCAATGACTCGGGCGTCTACCGCTACATGGCCGCCGCCATGCCCGTTCCCTACACGCAGCAGGATGCGCTGGACTTCATCCAAGCCTGCCGCGAGGGAAAGCGCCTTGAATGGGGCATCACCGTCGACGGCCAACTCGCCGGCTGCATCGGCAGCACCCTGCCGGAACGGGACGAGAAGGGCATCCCCACGGCCCTCACGGGATACTGGATCGGGCGTGCGTTCTGGCACCGCGGCGTCATGACCCGCGCCCTGCATCTCTTCCTTCAAGCCGTCGCCGAGCACCTGCCTGAGGACGGGCGCGTGCAGGCCAAAGTCTTCGCGCCGCACGTCGTCTCGCAGCGCATCCTACTGCACGCCGGATTCACCCAAGAGCCGGGCTTTGAGCTCAAACCCATGCGCGACGGCCTGCCGCACGTCACCTTCGTCTACAACCTCCCGGCCTCCCGGCTCCGCGAGGAAACTTTCGGCAAAGAAGCCCCGTAACCCGCCTTCCGAGCCCGCGCCGTGACAAACTTTTGGCGAAGCCCGCGCAATAGCCATTTGACACGGGCGGGCATTCGGTGTAGCATCTGACCCAAGGGAGACCCGCACGTCTTCCGCAATAGCCTACAAGCACCATGAAAACCATCATTATTTCTGCCGCCCTTGCCGCTTCCCTCGCCTACGCTCAGGAAGCCGCGACACCCGCTCCCGCCCCGGCCCCGGCCGCCGCGCTCGATCCCGCCGTTGTGGCTCAGGGCCAGGCGCTGCAAAAGCAGCTCATCGACTCCCTCACCGCGCTGAAGGAAGCCGTCAGCACCATCAAGGACAAGGCCTCGGCTGACGCCGCAGCCCCCAAGGTGGCCGAGTGCTGCTCCACCTTCGCCACCACGGCCCAGCAGGGAGAAGAGCTGGTGGAGAAGAACCCGGCTCTCGTCGCGTATCTGGAGCAGAACCCCGCCATTGACTCGGCGTCCCTCGAAGAGCTGGGGCAGGCCTCCATCGGCCAGCTCTTCGGCATCATCATGTCCGGCGCCTATGAGTCCGACGCGCTGATGCAGGCCTCCGCCCCGCTGCTGCAGGCCGTCATAAGCGAGCAGGATCCCGGCGAGATGACCATCGAGGAAGAGGTCGACGTTCAGAGCGCCGATGACGAGGATGACGACTCGGACGACTCCGGTGTCTTCGACGACGAGGACGCTCCGGAGGATGAGGACATGAGCGACATCCAGTAAAGTATTTCCCCACCCGCACCCCGACCCGCATCAGTTCGAGGCGCGTTGACTCCATGTAACCCCGGCGCGGCTATGGCCGCCCGGGGTTTTGCTGCGTCTCAATTCCGGCATTGGCGTCCGATCGCGGCGCGACACGCTATCCGATTGACATCCGGACAGAATCAGGTATAGTCAGATCAATGCCGAACCGCCCGTCCCAGACCGACCGCCCCCTCCGCATCCCCTTCAGCGCCTGCGCCACCCTCATTGCCCTCGCCGGCACCGCATTTGTCGCGGCGCAGCCCGAGCTCCCATCCGATTCTCAGCCGGCCCCCCGGCCTCCCGTTCAACCGACGGCCGGGCAGACAGCTCCTCAGCCCGCTCCGACGGCCTCCGCTCAGCCATCCGCATCCCCCACCCCACAGCCCTCCGCTGCGTCCCCTGCACCGGCTTCCGCGCAGCCGGCTCCCGCAACCGCCGCTCCGCCCCCGGCAACTCCGCCCGCCGCTCAGGCCGAGACCGCCGCCACGCGTTCCGGCGTTGCGGACGGAGGAGATGTGCAAGAGCAGCTCGCCTCCGCCCTCGCGAACGACGACGCTGCGAGCCTTGAGGCCCTCATCGCAGCCGGAACCGATCTCGAAGCGACCGACGAGGAGGGCTGCACCGCCCTGCTCCGCGCCACCGCCGAACAGGCGGAGCAAGCCGTTCCCCTGCTGCTGCGCGCCGGCGTCAACCTGAACGCCCGAGACCACAGCGGCGCCACCGCCCTGCTCATCGCGGCGCACGACGGCTGCCGAGAGCTCGCCCTGGCGCTGCTGCAAGCCGGGGCCGACCCGAGCATCGCCGATCACGCCGGCAACACCCCGCTGATGGAAGCCGCGGTCGCCGGTGACAGCACCCTCACCCGGGCCCTCATCGCCGCAGGCGCGGCCTTGGATGCGCAGGACGAAAACGGCCTCACAGCCCTCATGTGCGCAGTCGAGAGCGGCTTTTCGGACATCGCGGGCGCGCTGCTCGACGCCGGGGCTTCCACCTCCCTGCGGGAGTACCTGGAGGGCTCCACCGCCCAGCTCCTCGCCGCCTCCTGCGGCGACATCGACGCGCTCACCCTGCTGCGGCAGCACGGGGCCCCGGCGGACGAGCGGGACTACGCCGGCGGCAACCTCCTCATGCGCGCCGCACGCGGCGGGCAGCGCGACATGGTGGCCCACCTGCTGGCGGAAGGAGCTGAGATCAACGCCGTCAACGCAGCCGGCGCCACGGCTCTGCAATACGCCGTGACAGGAGAAGAGGACAGCAGCCTCTCGGCGGGACCGGTTCTCGCCGAAGTCGTCGAACTGCTGCTGAAGGCCGGTGCCGACATCAACGTGCGAGGCCCGCTCGGCGACACACCGCTCATGAATGCCGCGAGCAGCGGCTACGCCGGCGTCATCGCCGAGCTCCTCGACGCCGGAGCTGATCCGAACGCGAAGGCGAACGACAACTCCACCGCCCTCATCATGGCAGCCACTGCCGGCTCGCCGGAGACCGTTGACATTCTGCTCAACGCCGGCGCCCGCATCGACGCGCGCACCCTCTCCGGTAAAACGGCCCTTCACGTTGCCGCGCTCTGCACCAACGACACGCTGATCGACAAACTGCTGGAGCGCGGCGCGGATATCAACGCCCGCGACACGCAGGGACGCACGCCCCTCATGGATCTGCTCTCCTCGCAGTATCTCTCGGGACTTTACAGCACCACCCTCGAAATGCCGGACATGTTGCGAGGACTCGGCATCACCTTCGACCAAATCCGCAAGGTGCGAGCCCTCAAGATCGACAGCACCTTCCGGCTGCTGCTGGAGCGCGGTAGCGACATCAGCCTTCGCGACGCCTACGGCATGGATGCCCTCCTGCTCGCCGCCGGCCACGGGCACGCCAAGCTCGTCCGCGAGCTTCTCGACGCCGGAGCCGACCCCAACACCTTCAAAACCGACTGCTGCTCACCCCTCATGATGGCCGCCGGCTGCGGGAGCGCCGAAAGCGTGCGTCACCTGCTGGATGCCGGGGCCCAAGTCGGCCGACCGGACGGCTCCGGGCGCACCGCCCTGCACTTCGCGGCCATGGGCGGCAACCCCGAGTGCATCCGGCTCCTCCTCCCCCACCAGAATCAGATCGACGCCATGACGACCATCCGGCAGACCCCGCTGATGCTCGCCGTGCGCGCCGGGCACAGCCGGGCTGCGGCCACCCTGCTCGACAGCGGGGCCAATCCGCGCCTGCGCGACATCGCCGGCAGCACACTGCTCATGCTCGCCGCCGAGTCGCGCAACCCTGAAACCGTCCGACTCATCCTAGAGCGCGGAGGCGACGCCCAGGACCACGACTACATGGGGCGCACCGCCCTGCACCGCCTCTGCCTCAAGCCCGTCTTTCCCGAGCAAGCCCACCTGCTCTGTCAGGCCTCGACGGAAGAGCTGGAGTTCGGCATCAACCCGGAATACAAGCGCCCGAGCACCCCGGACGACGGCACGCTCTGCGCGCGTCTGCTGATTCAGGCATCGGGAAGCCCGGCCGCCGTCGCGAGCCCGGACAACCAAGGCCGCACCCCCCTCATGTGCGCGGCGGAGAATGAAAACCGCGCCCCCGAGCTCCGAGAGATGCTGCGCACCGCCCGCCGGAGTGCCGCCGACGGGCACCCGCTTCCCCTCGATGCGCGCGACGCTGAAGGGCGCACGGCCCTCCTGCATGCCCTGGCCTCCGGGAACACGGAGGCCGCGCGTCGGCTGCTCGAAGCCGGATGCGATCCGGCCCTGTGCGACCACCGGGGGCAAAATGCTCTCATGCTCGCCGCCGACTCCACCAACGCCGAGATGATCGACAGCCTGATTGAAGAGCACGGAGCCGATCCCGAGAGCCGCGACCACGAGGGGCGCACGGCCCTCATGCTCGCCGCGGGCAACGGCAACACGCAGGCGATCCGCCTTCTGCTTGAGCGCGGCAGCGATCCGAACGCGCGCGACGTCGACAGCCTCACGCCGCTGATGTATGCAGCTGCCGGCAGTGACGACGAAGGAATCCGCCTCCTCGCCCGCGCCGGCGCTTCGCTCGATGCCGTCGGCGGCGAGGGCGGGCAGACAGCTCTTCACATTGCGGCACTCAACGGCAACGAAAGCGCCGCCGACGCCCTGCTCAAACTGGGAGCCTCCCCCGACAGCACCGACAAGGAGCAGCGCAGCCCGCTCATCCTCGCAGCTCTCAGCGGGCAAACGGGAGTGATGCGGCAACTGCTCGCGGCCGGGGCCTCCGTCCAGCACCGGGACCGCATGGGGCTCACGGCCCTGCACCACGCCGCCGTCGGCGACCAGACACCCGCAGCAAGACTCCTGCTGGGCGCTGGAGCCTCCGCTCAGCTGCGCGATCGCCAGGGCTACACGCCCCTCATGTATGCCTCTGTGACCGGCAATATCAAGCAACTCGAGCTCTACCTCAAGGCCGGCGCCTCGCCGAACACGCGCGCCATCAGCGGAGCCACCGCTTGGACCCTCGCCGCCGAGCGATACAGCGGCCCCGATGAACAAGAGCGCAAAAAACAGATTCGCGACCTGCTCGAGCAGCACGGCGCCCACAAGCGTCCGTGGCGCTCCGGTTGATGCGCGCCGACACTGACGAACCGGCAGGGCCTCAGCTCCTCCGCTGTCAGGCGACGGGGAACGCAGCTCCGTGCATGGGGAGCCCTGCCCCCCCCTCGATCTCCGCGCGCCCGGGCACCCGGACGCCCCAGCCCCGCCAATGTCGCCGCTGAAGCGGCAGAGCACCCCGCAATTCCCCGGGCCGCGAGCGCGCCGACAAAAATCCAGTCCAAAGGGCCCGCCCAAGCGGCGCCTCAGGCTCAATGATCGCCCGGCTCTGTCGCACCTGACGCGCCCGCAGGACCTGTCGAGCCGAGATGGGCTTTCTCTCCTGCAAGCTTCCGGGCTGCGTGCTCCGAGTGAGCGCCCCCCTCACCCGCAGGCTCAGCGCTCGCGCGCCCCATCCACAGTCGCTGCACCGACGCCTGCCTGCGTCAGACGCTCCAGCAGGGCGCGCGCATCCGCGTGCCCGGCCTTGGCCGCCACCCTCAGGTAGCGCAGCGCCTCCGGCACGTCGGCCGGCAAAGCCTCCTGCCCCGTCAGCAGCAAACAGGCCAGCTGAAAGGCCCCTGCGGGGTGCCCCAAATCCGCCGAGCGCTTCAGATACAAATAGGCATCCTGCGGAGAAAGAGCGTAGCCCTCGCCCGAATCATAACTCAGAGCGAGATTGTAGGCCGCCTGAGCCAGGCCCGCATCCGCCGCCTTGCGGTACCAATCCGCAGCCTCCTCAGGATCCGGCGCCACACCCTCCCCGCGGTCGTAACACAGCGCAAGATTATACTGGGCCTGCGCCATGCCCTTCAAGGCCGCCCGGCGAAACCAGGCGACCGCCTCAGCCGGGTCCTGCTGCACCCCGCGCCCCTTGCTGAAACACACACCCAGCTCCAGCTCCGCCGGGGCATAGCCGGCCGAAGCCGCCGCGCGCAACCAGCGCAGCCCCTGCTCCGTGTCCACCGCATCGTCCCCCGTTCCGAAGCCGTGCAGCAAGGTGTCGGCCAAGAGGAACTGCGCCTCAGGCATGCCGCTGCGCGCGGCCTCCAGCAGCAGGCGCTGTGCCCCGAACACATCGCGCGCGCAGCCCCGCCCCTCCAGCAGGCGATACGCCATCTCATACTGAGCCTCCGGCACCCCCTGAGCCGCCGCCTTGCGCAGCCAGCCGAGAGCACGGGTCTCGCTCGCCGGAACACCCTTGCCTTCAGCATAACAAATTGCCAAATTATACCGGGCCCGGGCATGTCCCCGTCCGGCGGCCTGGCGCAGCCACTGCACCCCGCGCCGAGGGGAAGCCTCGACGCCCCGACCGCCGACCAAGCAGGCCCCGAGCTCGGCCTGCGCCTCCAAATCCCCCGCGGAAGCCGCCGCCATCAAGCGCGACAAGCGCTCGGCATCCCGAGCCCCAGCCTCCTCGGAACGGAATGAAGCCCCTTCTCCGTTTGACGCCCGAACTGTATCATCGCCGCTGTTCATCGCCTCAAGGCTACCCGGCGCGCGCAGCGATGTCAAGCCGGGAATCGCGGCACGCGTCGACGCAGACCTATGCACGCAGACCATTGCACGCAGACACCCCGGGCCCCGCCGAACGAAAGAGGATCTCCCCACTGCGGACGAGCCCCACTGCGGACGAGGCCCTCCTCTGTCTCGGCAGCATCCCTGGCGTAGACACAGCGGCACAGAGGCAGCAACGCAGCGATTCCCGGCCTCAGGGGAGGCGGCGGAGCTTCTCCATGGCGAAGTTTGTCAGCGAGACCCCATGCAGTACCACCTCCTGCCGCGACACGACGGTATAGCCGCGGCGTTCAAAAAAGGCGCGTGCCGTGATGGATGCATGCACCGTCAGACGAGGAGCCTCTACACAGCTCTCCAGAACACGGCACAGGGCCATCGCAATGCCTCTCCGCTGATAATCCTTGTGCACATACAGGCGATCCAAATAGCCGTCGTCGGCAATATCGCCAAACCCCACCAAGATTCCCTCGGCACGTGCCACATAGGCCCGGTGCGCGAGCAGCGAGCGGTGCCAGCGCTGTTCGTCCGGCTCGCGGGGAGCCCAAACCCTCAACTGTTCCGCGGTGTAATCGCGGGCGTTCACGGTGTGGACGGTTTCATAAAACAGAGAGCAGATCTCGGCCAGATCCGTCGCTTCATACGGTCTCAACTCCAGCGTCAGGGACTCCTCCATTCCGTTGCGGTTCATCATCGTCTCCACCCATTGTACACGAAACGGAGCCCATCACAAGCTCAACCGACGAGGCAAGGGCAGCGGAGCCCTCAGCTCGAGGGGATGCCCCTTTGGGCTCATCGCCGTTTCCCGAAGCCTGATCGAGATTCAGCATGTTCCGTCGAGGTGAGAAATCCAACCCTGTTATCGCCCCGATGGCCGCTGCACCGCGATATTTACGGCCGCCATCGCCTCATTCTCCAACAAGTGTGCATACCTTTCTTGACGCCGCAGGGAGGGGAAGCTAGAATGAAGGCTCAGTTTTCGGGGCCATGAAGAAAAAAATCCTGATCATCGTTCTCCTCCTGGCTGCGGCGGGCGCGGCTCTCTGGTATTATACGGGGGCAGGCAGCAGAGGCGAAGACGAACAGCCGCTGCGCCTCAACGGGCATGTGGATATTCGCAGCGTGCAGACGTCCTTCCGCGTGCCGGGGCGCTTGGCGACTGTGGCGGTGGATGAGGGGGCTCAGGTGAAGGCGGGCGATGTGCTGGCCGAGCTCGATGCCGAGCCGGCGACGATTGCGCGCGATCGCGCCCGCGCGGCGCTGGAGGCTGCGGAGGTGGCCGTGCAGCAGGCCCGCTGCGCGCGGGATTCAGCGGAGGCGCAGCGCCGCATGTACGAGGCGGGTTACCGCCGCGAGCAGGTGGATGCCGCCGAGGCGACGCTGGCCTCGATGGTCATCGTGCGGGAAAATGCGCGCCGGAATTATGAGCGAAGCCTCAAGATGCGGGAGTCGCAGGTTGTTTCGCAGCAGGATCTCGAAGCGAATGAGCGCCAGTATCGCGCGCAGGCGGCCGACGTACAGGCTCAGGAGGCGCGGCTTGCCGAGCTGAAGGCGGGCTACCGCCCCGAGGAGGTGGAGCGCGCCCGCGCCGAGGCCGCGGCTGCGGAGGAGGCCGTGAGTCAGGCCGAGGCGCAGCGAGAACTGGCTCGAGCCGAGCTGCGGCAGGCCGAGCTGAATCTGGCGGACACGAAGCTGCTCGCGCCGTCGGATGCGATTGTCATGACGCGTGCGGTTGAGCCGGGCACGATGCTGGCGGCGGGCTCTCCCGTGCTGACGCTGTCGCTGCGCCACCCGGTCTGGGTGCGGGCCTACGTGGATGAGCCTCTGCTGGATCGCGTGAAGCCGGGCGCTCGCGTGCGCGTGTCAACGGACGGCGGACGCAGCTTCGGCGGGACGGTGGGCTTCGTGAGTCCGCAGGCGGAGTTTACGCCGAAGACGGTGGAGAGCGCTGAGATTCGCACCACGCTGGTCTACCGCCTGCGCATCATTGTGGATGAGCCCTGCGAGGGGCTCAATCAGGGCGCGCCGGTTGTCGTCGAAATCGACTGAGCCCCGCCTGCCGGCTCGGGCTCACGGGGGGAAGGATCCCTCCTCCTCCGTCCCGTCATCCACCGCCCCCGCCTCCGGTCTTTCCCCTCACCCTTTTCCCCCTCCTATATTCCCTCCTTTCCGAAGCGCCCCGCGACGGCATACGGTCATGGATACCCTTCCCCAGTCTCCTCCCCCGGCCCTCATCTCCGGCCTGAGCTATCGCTATGCCGATGATGAAGCGCAGGACGCTCTGCACGATCTGAGCATGGATTGGCGCGCCGGCGAGGTTCTGGGGCTCATCGGGCCGGACGGGGCGGGCAAGACGACGCTGCTGCGCCTGATGGCGGGGCTGCTCAAGCCGCGCGAGGGCTCGCTGCGTCTGCTGGGGCTTGAGCCGGTGCGCGACCACGGTCGGCTGAGCCGCCTCGTGGGTTACATGCCGCAGCGTTTCAGTCTATATGAGGATTTGACGGTGCAGGAAAACCTGAGGCTCTGCGCCTCGCTGCGCGGGCTGCGCCGCAGCGAGGCGCTCGCACAGGAACCGGCCCTGCTCGAAGCGGCGGGGCTCGCGCCCTTCCTCTCGCGCCTCGCGGGCAAGCTCTCGGGCGGGATGCGGCAAAAGCTCGCCCTGATCAGCACGCTGGTGGGCGACCCGCCGCTGATGCTGCTGGATGAGCCGGGCGTGGGGGTCGATCCCCTCTCCCGCCGCGAGCTCTGGGAGCTCGTGAATCAATCGCGGGGTCAGGGGCGCAGCATCATCTGGTCGACCGCCTACCTCGACGAAGCCGCGCGCTGTGACCGCGTCTGCCTGCTGCACCGCGGCAAACTCCGCTTTCTGGGGGTGCCCGGCGAGCTGCTGGCGCCCCTGCGCGGGCGGGTCTTCACGCTCGAGGTTGAGCCGTCGCAGCGCCTGCGTCTGCTGCGCGCCTTCTCGGCCCATCCGGCCGTGCGCGACGCGATGATCGAAGGCACGCGGCTGCGCCTGCTGCTGCGGCGCGGGGCTTCGGCGGCCGATGTCGCGGGGGAGGCGGAGGGTTTTCTCCCTGCGGAGCTGAAGCCGGTCGAACCTCACTTCGAGGAGGCCTTCGTCGATCTGATGGGCGAGGCTCCGGCGCCGGCTTCAGCGAAGCGAGCGGCCCGCGCGCTCGAGGCGGCGGCCGAGCCCTCGCAGGAGGTGGTCATCCGCACCGAGGGACTGACGCGCCGCTTCGGTGCCTTCGTGGCGACGGACAACCTCAATCTGGCCGTGCGGCGCGGCGAAATCTTCGGCCTTCTCGGCGCCAACGGCGCAGGCAAGACGACGGCGTTTCGCATGATGTGCGGCCTGCTGCGGCCGAGCAGCGGGCGCGCGGAGATTCTGGGTATCGACCTCGCGAAGGATGCGCGGCGAGCGCGGGCGCACTTGGGCTATATGGCGCAGAAGTTCTCCCTCTACGGCAACCTGACGGTGGAGCAGAACCTGCGCTTCTTCGCATCGGTCTACGGTCTGAAGGGGGCCGAGGCCGATCGGCGCATGGCTGAGCTGGCGGAGAACTATGAGCTGGGCCCTTGGCTGCACCGCGGGGCGGCCTCGCTGCCTCTGGGGCTGCGCCAGCGGCTCTCGATGGCCTGCGCCGTGCTGCACCGCCCGGAGTTTCTCTTTCTCGACGAGCCCACGTCGGGCGTCGATCCCCTGGCCCGGCGCGACTTCTGGCAAGAGATCAACGCGATGGCCGCGCAGGGCGTCACAATCATCGTCACCACGCATTTCATGGACGAGGCTCAGTATCTGCACCGCCTCGTCATCATGAACCACGGCCGCGTCATCGCCGAGGGAGAGCCGGAGCAGCTCAAGGCCGCCGCTGCCGGCCCCGATTGCCCGGAGCCGACGATGGAGGAGGCCTTCATCCGCTACATTGAGAAGGGAGGTGCCTCCTGATGCGCTTGCTGGCCCTCATTGTCAAGGAGTTTCGGCAGGTTCGGCGCGATTCGTCGAGCATCCTGCTCGCCTTCGTGTTGCCGATTCTCATGCTGATGCTCTTCGGCTACTGCGTGAACCTCGACAGCTCGGTGACGGAGCTCGCCTTGGTGACGGATGACGAAAGCCCCGAGGCGCACAGCCTGCTGGACCGCCTGCAGGGCACGCCCTACTTCCACGTCGAGCGCGCGGCGGACGAGCGCGAGGCCATGGAGCGCCTGCGCCGCGGCACGGCCCACGGGGCCCTCATCATCCCCTCCGACTTCTCCCGCGACTGCGCGTCCGGCGAAACACCTCGCCTGCTGCTGGCGACGGACGGCAGCGTGCCCAACACGGCGCAGTTCACCCAGCTGTACCTCCAGAGCGTCTGCTCAAGCTGGCTGGCCGAGCGAGCAGCGGCCGCCGAGGGGGCTGCCGGGGTAGCGGCCTCGGGCGATTCCTCTTCCTCCTCCACGGCAGCGTCCGCCACGCTCTCCGGCGGCTCGACGACCGGCTCCGCGGGGACCTGTTCCGCAGGAGCCAGTTCAGCGGGGGCCGGATCGGCGAGCTCGTCGGGATCCGGGGCGTCGAGCACGTCGACGGCTTCCGCTGACTTGAGCTCGGGAACGACGGCCACGGTGGAGGTGGTGCCGCTCTACCGCTTCAACAGCGCGGCGCTGAGCCGGCGCTACATCCTGCCGGGCTCCATAGCCGTCGTCATCTCCTTCGTGGGCACCTTCCTGACGGCCATGGTGGTGGCGCGCGAGTGGGAGCGCGGCACGATGGAGCTTCTGCTCGCCTCGCCCATGACGCGCGCGGAGTTCATCCTCTCCAAACTCATCCCCTACTTCCTGCTCGGGGTCGGCGCCATGGCCGTCTGCACGCTGGCGGCAACCTTGATCTTCGACGTGCCGCGGCGCGCCCCGCTCTGGCTGCTCTTTGGCATCACCTCGATCTTTCTGCTCAGCGTGCTGGCCATCGGCCTGCTCATCTCAACGCTGCTGCGCAGCCAGTACACCGCCTCCCTCGTCTCGCTCAACGTCTCCGTGCTGCCCACCATCATGCTCAGCGGCTTCATCTTTGAAATCAGCAGCATGCCCGGCTGGGTGCAGGCCGTCAGCTACCTGATTCCTGCCCGCTACTTTGCCCCCAGCCTCAGCACCCTCTTCCTCGCCGGAGCCGAGTGGGCCGCGCTGCTGCTCAACCTCCTGCTGCTCGTCCTCTCGGCCCTCTTCTGGCTCGGGCTCGTCTTCCTCTCCACCCCGAAGAGGCTCGACTCCTGAGCCCACTCGACACATCCACCTCACCCTCCTCCCCTCCTCAGCCACCTCAGCACCTTCCCCCATCCTCCACCCGCCCTGCCGCACGCCATGAGAGAGCGCCTCCACCGCCTGCTCGCTCTTCTGATCAAAGAGCTGCACCTGCAATTCCGCACGCCGCGCAGCGTGCTGATGCTGGTGATGCCCGTGCTGTTGCAGACGCTGCTCTTCCCCTTCGTCGTCACCATGGACGTCACGCACTGCGACGTCGCCCTGCTCAACGAGGACGGCGGAGCCGCCTCCGTGGAGATGCAGCAGCGCATCGCAGCTACCCCTTACGTCAGCAGCGTGACGCAGGTGCACAGCCAAAGCGAGCTCCATCGGCTGCTCGATGCCCGCCGCGCCATGATCGCCGTGCACCTGCCGCCCGACTTCAGCGAGAGGCTGATGCGGGGCGAAACCGCCCCCCTGCAAGTCATCTGCGACGGGCGCCGCTCCAACAGCTCGCAGATCGCCGCCGGCTACATCAGCCGCATCGCTCTGCGCCTGAGCGCTGAAATGAGCGGCTCCGCCCTTCCGCAACCCGATGAAACCGCCGAGGGAGAACTGCTCGTGCGCCACGTCTTCAATCAGGAGCTCAGCTACGTCTGGTTCATCATGCCCTGCCTCTTCGGCATGATCGGCATGATCACCAGCCTCAACATCTCCGCCATGGCCCTCGCCCGTGAGCGCGAAGAGGGCACCTACGAGCAGCTCTGCGTCACCCCGCTCAGCCCGCTGGAGATCCTGCTCGGCAAAACCGTCCCGGCCACCCTCGTCGTGCTGGCGCAGTGCGGCATCATCTGGGCCATGGCCTGCTGGGCCTACGGCGTGCCCTTCCTCGGCTCGCCCGGGGCCCTGATCCTCGCCATCGCCGTCTACTCCCTCGCGCTGACGGGCATCGGCTTCGTCATCTCCGCCTTCTGCGGCACCCAGCAGCAGGCCTACGTCTGCATGTTCTGCTTCATCATCCCCTGCATTCTGCTCTCGGGCTTCGTCGCACCGGCTGAAAACATGCCCGACTTCATGCAGCCACTCGCGCGCCTCGACCCGCTCTACTACATGATCCTCATCGCGCGCGGCATCTTCCTCAAGGGCGACGGCGTCGTCGCCATCCTGCCCTCTCTGGCCTCGCTCGCCGCCATCGGGCTCACCACCCTCGGCACCGCCTACATCGTCCTGCGGAGGCGGCTCAGCTAAGCGCCGAGTACGCAAGCGCCCCCGGCACACGGCGGGTGAACACGGCGGGCGGAGCTGCCCCGGCTTCGGTCTCTCCGCAGCCCACAGAGGACGTCACGCAGCCCTCAGCAGACCTCAGAGCACGTCGCTCCACTGCGGCGGGGGCTGGGGCAGCGACAGCGCGCAAATGCGATCAATCATGCGATCCCAGAGCTCCTGCCCCTGCTCGATCTCGATGCGAATGCGCAGGAAATAGATCGGCACATCCATCTCGTCCGGCTTGAGGAAGCGCACCGCATCCTTCTCCGTCGTCACGATGAGATCCAGAGCACGGTCTGCGCAACGCTCGACGAATTTCTCCAAATCCTCCTGATCAAACCAGTAGTGATCCGGGTAGCGGCGGCGAATCTCAATGCGAGCCCCGAGTCCCTCGACGAGGCACTCAAAACTCTCCGGGCGCGCAATACCGCTCAGACAGGCCACGTACTTGTCCTTCAGGTACTCCAGCGGCTTGCGCTCGCCCGTGAAGATATTTTCCAGATAGGCGGGAGCGTGATTCGTCACGATGATATCCGCCACCTTGTTGTAGCGGCGAATCGTCGCGATGAGCTCGTCCTGGGGCTTGCCCCCGCTCTTCGTCAGGATGATGTAGCTGGCGCGGCGCAGACTGCTGCGCGGCTCGCGCATCGTGCCGCGGGGCAGCAGAGCCCCCGTGCCGAAGGGAAAGCCGCAGTCCACCAGCACAATATCCAGCTCGTGACGCAGCTTGAGATACTGCATGCCGTCATCGAGCACCAGCGTGTTGCAGCCCAGCTGCTCGATGGCGAAAATGCCGGACTTCACCCGGTCCTTGTCCACGAGCACCGCCACGCCGTCGAGGTTGCGGGCGAGCATGTACGGCTCATCCCCGGCGTGCAGCGGGCCGAGGAAGCGAGTCTTGCCGTCGCTGGCGATCTTGGGCAAATGCTTCACGCGGTGGCCTGCGGCATCGCGCCACTCCTGCGGTTCATCGAGGTCGGCACTCTTGTAGCCGCGCGTCAGGATCGCGCACTTGCGGCCGCGATCCGCCAGCGTGCGCGAGAGCAGCTCCACCACGGGCGTCTTGCCCGTTCCGCCGGCCGTGATATTGCCGACGCTGATGACGAAGGTCCCGAGGAAGTGCACCGTCTTGATGCGACGGCGAAAGAGCAAAAGGCGCAGTTTAACGAGCAGAAAGAAAAACCAGGATGCGACGCGCAGAGCGCAGCGCATCATCCAGGCCCGAAAGCCGTGAGCGCGGCCGAACACCACATCGGTGCCCCATTCCGCAAACTCATCCATTCGAGACTTCACGCGCGTTATCCTAGCAGAGCCGCCGCCGCCTGTCAAGCAAACCGCCGCCTCGAAATCGCCTGCACACGGCCGAATTTCCCCTCCGCTCTCCACCCGACAGCCAGCGAATCGGAACGGCGCTGCACCGAGCGAAACAGCTCCGGCCGCAGCAGCCCTGCGGCCGGAGCTGTTTCGCTGCCGCCGTTCCGTCCGCCGACGGCAGGTCCTTCTTGCCAAGAGAAAAGCGCGGTGCTATACTGACTCCGTGATGAAATTTCATGCACCGAATCAACGAGTCTATCCGCCCCGGGTGGTCGGCGCCGTCACCAACTGGGAGACTTGGTGCCGGCTCTGCTCCTCGGATGAGCAAGCCGACTGCGATATCGTCGAGCTTCGCGTCGATGCCCTGCCCGAAAGCATCACGGCTGATGAGATTTTGGCCTCGGCCTGCCCCAAACCTGTTCTGCTGACGCTCCGGCACGAGTCGGAGGGCGGGCATCGCCGCCACTGGAATGAGGCGGATCGCCTGGCGCTTGCGCTCAAGCTGCTGCCGATGGCCAGCCTGATCGACTGGGAGATTGCGCGCCTGCGCGACGCCGGCGAGCTGCTGAGCGAGGCCAAGAAGCGCGGCGTGACGATCATCGGCTCCGGCCACGACTTCCGCTTCACGCCGGCGGTCTCCACCCTGCTGGCGCTGGAGGACCGCGGGAGGCGCGCCGGCATCGACGTGGCCAAGTTTGCCTTCCGCCTCAACTGCGCCGATGATCTGCCCGTCGGCTGCGAGCTGCTGGAGGCGGCGCGCGGCCCGATGGCGCTCATGGGCATGGGCGATCTCGGTCCCACGAGCCGCCTGCTCTACGCGCAGATGGGCTCTTGCCTCGTTTACGGCTACCTCGGTTCCCGCCCCTCCGCTCCCGGGCAGTGGCCCGCCGACGAGTTCCGCCGAGCCCTCGGCATGCTCAGCGCCTTTGAGTCCTGAGGGTCTGCCCCCCGCGGCATGCGTCCGCCGCGGGAGCCCTCGAGCATGGCGAAGAAGCCGCTCGCGTCACGAGGCTGGCACGTGCATGCTCCGGCTGACTCGGGCGAACGCGGCAACGCGCACGGCCCCTGCCGAACCTCCATCCTTTAGCCCCATCCCGCGGCCTCATCCCGCGGCCTCATCCTCAGTTCTCCGGCCCTCTTCCCCACCCTCTGCTCCCTGCTCTCCCCGATGACATACGCCGAAGCTGACACCCTGCCGAGCTCGCCGAGGGCCGGATCCGCCCTCCCTTTTGTGTCATCGCTGCAATACGGCGGCTTTTTCGGATTGACAAGGGCGGGCGTAACGATTAAAATCTGTTTAGCCTACCTGTGTAGTAGGAATTAAGCACTCAAGACATCCCACCCTGATGAGCAAGAATTACCGCTTCGAGACGCTCCAACTTCACGTTGGGCAGGAGACCCCTGATTCCGCCACAGACGCACGTGCGGTGCCGATTTACGCCACGACTTCGTACGTCTTCCCCGACAGTGCGACGGCCGCCGCACGCTTTGCTCTGGCCGAGCCCGGCAACATTTACTCGCGGCTCATGAACCCGACGACGGATGTGTTTGAGAAGCGCATGGCGGCTCTCGAGGGCGGTGTGGCGGCTCTGGCCGTCGCCTCGGGCTCGGCGGCCATTGACTACGCTATCCGCGCGCTGGCGAAGGCAGGGGACCACGTCGTCGCCTCGTCCGCGCTCTACGGCGGCACCTACAATCTTCTGGCGCACACGCTGCGCGAGAGCGGGATTGAGACGAGCTTTGTCGATGTCTCGGATCCGGCAGCGATTGAAGCCGTGATTCGCCCCGAGACGAAGCTGATCTACGCCGAGACGCTCGGCAACCCGAACAGCGAGGTGGCGGATATCGACGCGCTGGCCGAGCTCGCCCATCGGCACGGGCTGCCGCTCGTCGTCGACAACACCTTTGCCACGCCCTACCTCTTCCGCCCGATTGAGCACGGGGCCGATCTGGTGGTGCACAGCGCCACGAAGTTCATCGGCGGGCACGGCACGGTGATGGGCGGCGTCATCGTCGACGCCGGGCGTTTTGACTGGGCCGCGCACGCCGACCGCTTCCCCGCCATCGCGAAGCCGAATCCGAGCTACCACGGTCTGGTGTTCAGCGAGGCCTGCGGTGCTGCCGCCTGCGCGGTGAGCATCCGCGCCACGCTGCTGCGCGACCAGGGAGCGACGCTGAGCCCCTTCCACTCCTTCCTGCTGCTGCAGGGCCTTGAGACGCTCTCGCTGCGCGTGGAGCGCCATGTGCAGAACGCGCTGCGCATTGTGCAGTTTCTCCGCGAGCACCCGCAGGTGGAGCGCGTGAATCACCCGAGCGAGCCGACGCGGGCGGATCACGCTCTCTATGAGCGCTACTTCCCGCAGGGCGGCGGCTCGATCTTCACCTTTGAAATCAAGGGCGGTGCCGAAGCGGCGCGCCGATTCTGCGAGTCGCTGGAGCTTTTCTCGCTGCTGGCGAACGTGGCTGATGTGAAGAGTCTCGTGATTCACCCGGCTTCGACGACGCACTCGCAGATGAACGAGCAGGAGCTGGCCGCCTGCGGCATTGCTCCCTCGACCGTGCGCCTGTCCATCGGCACGGAGCACGTGCTCGACCTGATCGAGGATCTCAGCCAGGCCTTCGACCGCGTGAAATGAGCCTCGGCCGAGCCGACGAGAGGCCGAGACTTTGATTGAAACGAACCCGCCCCCGCCCGCAAGTCTGCGGACGGGGGCGGTTGTTTACTCGGCACGGGACATCAGGCGCTCGCACGCCTCGAGCCGATGCCCTTCGGTTTTAGGCGCGGTCATTTGCCTCGGCGTAGCCCGCGCGGCGGCGAGCCGTGATATCGAGGATGCGCTTGCGCATGCGGATGAAGTGCGGGGTGGCCTCCACGAGCTCGTCGGGTTCGATGTACTCGATGGCGCGCTCGAGCGAGAAGACGCGCGGCGGCGTGAGCTGGATGGAGTCGTTCTTGGTGGCCGAGCGGTGGTTGGTGAGGTGTTTCTCACGCGTGGGGTTGACGTCGATGTCGATGGGCTTCGGGTTTTCACCCACGATCATGCCGACGTAGACCTCGTCGCCCGGAGCAATGAAGAGTGTGCCGCGCTCTTCCATGGCCTGCAGCGCGTAGGGGCGGGCGATGCCGTTCTCCATCGAGACGAGCGTGCTGCTCTGCCGCGTGACGATCTCGCCGGCGTAGGGGGCGTACTCCTTGAAGAGGTGCGAGAAGATGCCGTTGCCGCTGGTGAGATTCACCAGCTCGGATTCGAAGCCGATGAGGCCGCGCGTCGGAATCGTGGCCTGAATGTAGGTGCGGCCGCTGCCTTTGCTCTCCATGTTCTCCAGGATGCCGCGGCGGTTGCCGAGGATGCGGACCGTGCCGTTGGCGCACTCGTCGGGCACCTCGATGAAGACGGTCTCAAAGGGCTCGCAGCGCACGCCGTCGATCTCTCGCGTGATGACTTTCGGGCGCGAGACGAGCACCTCGTAGTTCTCGCGGCGCATCTGCTCAACGAGGATGGCGATCTGCATCGTGCCGCGAGCCGACACGCGGAAGACGCCGGCCAGGTCCGTGTCTTCGACCTTGATGGAGATGTTGGTGCGCATCTCGCGCATGAGGCGCTCGCGGATGACGCGGCTCGTGACGTTTTTGCCGTCCTTGCCGCCCAGCGGCCCGTCGTTGATGCTGAATTCCATCTGAACGGTCGGAGGCTCAATCTCGACGAAGGGGAGCGGCTCGTCCTCGGGGTCGGCCGTCAGGGTCTCGCCGATGTCGACGTCCTCGAAGCCGGACAGGCCGATGATGTTGCCGGCCTCGCCGACGGTCGAGTCCGTGGTCTGCAGGCCGCTGTATTCGAAAATCTTGGTTACCTTGCCCTGCACGCGGCTGCCGTCGGGGCGATGCAGATAGAGCACGTCGCCCTTGGTCACGCAGCCGCTGGTGATGCGACCGATGGCAACGCGGCCCACGTAGTCATCCCAGTCGATGTTCGAGATGAGCATCTTGAAGGGCTTGTCCGGGTCCGCATCCTTGGGCGCCGGGATGCGGCGGATGATCTGGTTGAGCAGCGGCGTGCAGTCCACGGGAGGCTCGTTCTCCGGGCTGTTCATGAAGTAACCGTCGCGCGCCGAGCCGTAGACGAAGGGGGCTTCAAACTGTTCATCGGTGGCGTCGAGGTCCATGAGCAGCTCGAGCACCTGATCGTGCACCTTCATCGGGTCGGCATGGGGGCGGTCAATCTTGTTGATGACGACGATGGGCAACAGGCCCTCCTGCAGAGCCTTGCGCAGCACGAAGCGCGTCTGCGCCTGCGGGCCTTCATAGGCGTCCACCACGAGGATGACGCCGTCCACCATCTTCATCACGCGCTCCACCTCGGCGCCGAAGTCGGCGTGCCCGGGCGTGTCGACGATGTTGATGGTGTAGCCGTTCCAGTGAATCGAGGTGTTTTTGGCCTTGATGGTGATGCCCTTTTCGCGCTCCAGGTCCATGGAGTCCATGGCGCGATCCTGCACTTCCTGATTTTCCCGGTAGGTACCGCCGGCCTTGAGCAGTTGATCCACCAAGGTGGTTTTGCCGTGGTCAACGTGTGCGATGATAGCCAGATTGCGGTATTTACTCGGGTCAGACATGGTGATAAACAGAGGCTGAAAAGCGCGGGGAGTGTAACACAGGAGCCCCGAGCTGGCAAGAGCAAAGCCTCAATTTGTCCGCGCTCGCCGCCGGGGCGCTCCCCTGCCGGAACTCTCCCCCGCCGGAACTCTCCCCTGCCGGCGCTCTGTCTCGGCCCGGCGGAGCTCCGCTCCTCCTCACCGGACGCAGAACGCGCTGCCCGAGCATCCTCGGGCAGCGCGGCGGAGAGGTCGTCGGCCGATGCCGCTGTCAACTCACAGCGTCTTCCACGGCAGAGCCTCGAGCAGATCGTCGAAGCCCAGGCCCGTGCCGCCGGGGACGGGGAATTCGGGGGTGATGTCCATTCCCATGCGCTCCGAGAAGGGGTTGGGACGGTAGACGTGGTGCGTCACGAGGCCGCAGAGCGGGATCTCGCTCTCGGGCTTGCCGGTGTAGAACTTCGCGGCGTTGTAGGCTGCCCAGCACTGCCCGAGCGGATGATCCATGTTCGAGGTGAAGACGGGCAGGCCGCTGGTGCTGTGGTGGCGCGCCGGCTTGACGAGGCGCATCATGGGCTTGGTCGTGCAGCGGGGGATGCGAACCTCGCCGGGCACAGGCATATCGTAGCCCAGCGGCATGCCGGCGTCCTGGAGGCTCTGCCAGGCCTCGACGCTGTAGTAGCAGGGATCCTCGACGAAGTCGATGCGCTGCTTCATCGCATCCGAGAGCATATCCCAGAATTGCAGCGCCTCTTCGGGCGTGAGGGTGCAGTTGAAGTCAACGCGCCACTTCCAGTCCGGCACCATGGAGGCGAGATTCACGAGGCGCTCCACTGTTGTTGAAAGCTTCGGGATGACCTTGATCTTGCCCACGCGGAAGCCGCGCTGGTGCAGGTTGTACACCTGAGACGGCGTTGCGCTGACAGTCAGCGTCGCGTGGCTTTTCGGCACGGTCAGGCCTTCAAAGAGGCTCACGCCCTTGCGACGGGCTTCGCCGTCCAGCTCAATGCACTGAAGGGCGCGGGCGCCGAGGCGCAGCGGGGAGCCTTCGCGCAGGGCATCCAGCTCGTATTCCAGAGGGCTGTCGCCCAGCTCGGGCCAGCACTGAAGGCAGGCGTATCCGCCGTTGTCACCGCGGAGCAGGACGCCCTCACGGGGCTGGGCAGCCGAACGGGCGCTGAGTGCCCCCACGGGATAGAGCGTGTAGGTCGTATATTGCATACGCACCATTAAAGCACAAAGTTGAAAATTGTCACGCTCTTTCCGCACCCGAACCGGCAAATTCTGTGAGCTCACTCCCCCGGCCCTCCGGCGGCACCCCCATACTTCACCGGAAATCGACCCACGCTCGGCCGGCCACAACCCGAGCATGATCGGGAATCCAACCGTGCTTTGCACCCGAGCCAGGCCGGAGATCAACCCGTGCGTTACCGGGGGCCGTTATCGTAAATAAGCGCCTCGACAGTCGCGCCGGCCGGGGGACTGCGGGAAGAGGGAACGGCCTGCGGCTTTTTGCTCACGCAGGGGCGGTGCCGCGAATAATCCTTGCCAGCTCTGCCCGCTCTGTGTAGAATGCCAGCGTTCCCACGATATGCGAGCCACGTACCTCAAGCTGTTTCTGCCCCTGTCTGCCCTGATGCCGGCTCTCGCGCACGCGGATGCCATCCTGACCCCGGCTCACGGCACCCCCGCGCCCTCTCAGGTCGATCTTCCGCCGGCCACGCCGCGGAGCACCGTCGTTCCCCCGGCCGGAGCCATCACCGCCCCGCAGGCCGACGGCCTCGGCGCCGTTCATGATGCCCCGGACTTCGGCAGCGTCGACTCCTCTCCCGACGCCCACCCCGAGCAGTACGCACGCTTCGTCGCCGAGCTCGACACCATCACCAAGAGCAACGAGCTGAACCTGTTCCCCGCGTTGAGCGTCATCCTGAACACCACCGGGGATGAACTCGCCGTACTGAGCTGGATGCAGAAGGCCGCCGACGCCGGCAATCCCGCCGCCCTGCACTTCCTCTCCAACATCACGCAGACGGGATCTCAGGATCCCGACGCCCTGAAGAAAGCCTACGCGCAGGCGCGCCAGGCCGCCGACAAGGGCTACAGCCCCGCCATCATCAGCGCCGCCGGCTGCCTGAAGTTCGGAATAGGAGTCAAGGCCGATGAGCAGGCCGCGACGAACTATTTGGCAAAGGCCTGCCGCGGCGGCGACTTCCGCGTGCGCTTTCAGTGGCTCGCCTCGACCGGGCGCCTGAGCAGCATCCGCGATGCCGAACGCCCCGAGGTCAAGTCTGAGATCGAGCGAGGCAACCACTTGGTCGCCTACATGCTCTCGACACTCGCTCCAACGCCTCAGGAGCGACTGGACTGGCTGCGCCGAGCAGCGGATCTCGGCAACGACAATGCCCTCGTCGTCCTGGCCGACCTGCTCTCAGACAAAGACTCGAAATCCAGCATGGCTCTGCTGCTCATGGCCTGCAAGAGCGGCAACCGCGAGGCGCTCTACACCTACGCCAGCATTCTCCTGGAGAAGGATCCCGACCCCGCCCTCAAGTCCACGGGGGTAGGCTACAACGAAAAGGGCGGCACCTACCTGCTGCGTCTCGACGCCATGCACGGGCATCCGGGAGCTCTGCTCCAACTCGCCTGCATCTACCTCAACGGTCGCTATGGCATCAAGCAAAACCTTGAACACGCCTACCGCCTCTTCGATTTCGGCAGCCGCTTCGGCTCGCCGGATCTCGTGCTGGGCAAGGCTTATTGCCAGATGAGGGGGCTGGGCACCAAGCAGGATCTGAAGGCTGCGGACAAGACGATCAATCAGTATTACGAGAAGGGGCATCCTTTGGCCTGTCTCCTGAAAGCCTACGAGGCGTACAAGGGGCTCGGTGTCTCAGCCTCCATCGACGATGTGGAGTCTTTCTGCTACGAGGCCTCGGCTTCTGGCTTTCCCTTGGCCTATCTGCACCTCGCCTGCATCATCGCCAAGGGAATGGAGGGTGTCAAGCCCGATCCCGAGCGTGCCGAGACCTATGTCCAAATGGCCGAGCTCAGCCTCGGGCCTGCGGCTCGCAAGATCTTCAATCGTATGATGCAGCAGCCCGAGTGGGAGCCCTTCGTCATCTGAAATCACCCTTCAGGCCCCGCCCGCGGGAGGCAGGCCCCTGCCCGAAACGTCGGCTGCCCACACTCGGGGGCGGCCGGCGTTTTGGCTCCCGGCGCCTGCCTCTGCACGAGAGCGTCGAGCCGTCCGAGAGAGGAGTTCTCCGCATGCTCCGGGGGCGTCTTCAGACGGCTCCGCCTCCGCAAATCCGGGCTCTGAATCCGCGCTGAAGCGAGACGGGGATTGGGACCCTCTCGTCAGCCTCTATTTCAACTCCTAACGGAACGCTAGGAAATGGCTCCTCTCTCCGCTTTCATCCTCAAAAGACGGCATCTTTTCGAGATCTGAGCGAAACAAATTCGGCCTCCATGCGTCCCTCAAAGAGTTAGATTGTTACGTTCATATTGAGCTTGCATCGCTCATCAGCACGAAGTAAGATGCCCCTATGCGTCCAACTACCCTATCCGATCAAGGCGGGCACCGTCACAGCCTTCGGAGCAGTTTTAACTCTCTGGGGATTTTCATTCTGCGCCTCGGCACGGGCCTCATGCTCGCGGGCCACGCGCTGCCGAAACTCGAGATGCTCATGGACGGGCGCGCCGAGACTTGGCTGGATCCGCTGGGCTGGGGATCGGCTCTCTCGCTTCTGCTCTGCTGCGCCGCCGAGCTGGTCGGTTCACTCTGCCTCGTTCTCGGCCTGCTGACGCGCGCCGCGGCCCTCGTGCTGGCCTTCAACTTCGCCGTCGTCATCAGCGTTGTCTTGCCGAAGCCGGACCTCAATCTTCAGGAGCTGGCCTTCTTCTACCTTCTCGCCTGCATCACCCTTCTCTGCACCGGTGCCGGGCGCTTCAGCCTTGACCGCTTTGTCATCCCGCGCCTCATGGGCCTCCTGCGCAAGGACTGAGGGCGCCCTCGCAGACGCCCGCCGCGCAGCGGACAGCCCGGGCCGCCGAGCCGGAGGGCATGACGTCGCGCGGCGCCTTTCGCCTTGCCTCCGAGCCCAGCCGCGTGCTATAATAGCGGGCACATGGATGGATTTTACATACTGGACAGCATGGCGCTGACCTACCGCGCCTTTTACGCCTTCATCAACGCGCCCATGCGGAACAGCGCGGGGCTGAACACCTCGGCGATGTTCGGCTTCCTCAACACCGTCCTTGCCCTGATCGACCGCGAGAAGCCCGCCTACATCGTCGCCTGCCTCGACGCCCCCGGCCCCACCTTCCGCCACCGCGAATTCGCGGACTACAAAGCCACGCGGCAGGCGGCCCCTCAGGAGCTCAAGGACTCCATCCCTTGGATCGTCGACCTGCTCGGCGCGCTGAACATCCCCACGGTGAGCCTCAGCGGCTGGGAGGCGGACGACCTCATCGGCACGCTCACCCGCCTCGCCGACGAGAGCGGGAAGCTGCACAGCTACATGGTCTCGAAGGACAAAGACCTCGGCCAGCTGCTCTCCCCCACCTGCTCCTTCCTCAAACCCGGAAACAAGGGAGAGTTCGAGCGCATCGGCATGGCCGACTTCCTCGCCGAGTGGGGCATTGAGCGCCCCGCTCAAGTGATCGACATGCTCGCGCTCATGGGTGACAGCTCGGACAACATCCCCGGTGTGCCAGGCATCGGTGCCGTCACGGCTCGCAAGCTCATCGCCCAGTTCGGCGACTTGGATACCCTGCTCGCCCGCAGCGGGGAAATCAAGGGCAAGATGCGCGAGAAAATCGAAGCGAACGCGGAGCAGGCTCGTCTCTCCTATCGCCTCGCCACCATCCGCCGCGACGCCGAGCTGAGCCTCAGCCTAGAGGATTGCCGGCGGCGCGAGTTCAACCTCGCCGAGCTCGACACCATCCTGCGCCGCCTCGAATTCCACCAGCTGCGCAAAAAGCTCTGCGGCGGCAGCGCCGCGGCGGCGGACGAGCTCGGGGAACTCTTCGCCGCCGGACGAAAAGCAGCAGAGAAAAGCACGGGCGACGAGGCAACGCAAAAGACCTCCTCCCGGGCCGCCAAGCGCGGTGCGGGCGACGCGGCAAAGCCGCCAGTGGGCGAAGGCGACGCGGCGGAGCCGGATCTCTTCTCCTCGCCCGAGCTCAGCGATCTCAGCAGCCACCCGCACCACTACCGCATCGCGGCGGACGACGACGCCTGCCGCGAGCTGGCCGCTCAGCTCAATTCTGCCTCAAGCTGGGCCTTCGACACCGAAACCACGGGACTTGATATCCTTCAGGATCGCCTGCTGGGTATCTCCTTCTGCCTCCGCGAGGGCGAGGCCTGGTACGTGCCGGCCGACGATCCGGCGCGTCTCGAGCACTTCCGCGCCGCCTTCGCCGGTCCCGCCGAAAAAATTGGTCTCAATCTCAAGTTCGACCTTCAGGTGCTGCACCGTGCCGGTCTGCGCGTCGCGGGTCCCTTCTTTGACGTGCAGCTCGTCCACCAGCTCCTCCTCCCCGAGCAGCGCCACAACATGGACGACATGGCCGAGGCTCTGCTACACTACCGCACCATCCACCTCAGCGACATTGCCGGCAAGGAGATGAACACGGCCGCCGTGCCGCTGGAGACCATGGCCGAATACGCTGCCGAGGATGCCGAAGTCACCCTGCGCCTCGCCGCCGTTATGCGCCGCGAGCTCGCCGCCTCGGGCCAGCAGCGCGTCATGGACGAGATCGAGCATCCGCTTCTGCCCGTGCTCACCGCCGTCGAGGAAGCGGGCATGAAGCTCGATCCCGCCAAGCTGGAGGACAACGCACGCGCCATGGGTCAGAGCATCGACGCCATCCGCAGCGGCATCGACGAGGAGCTCGAGGCTATCGTCGGCCACACCATCAACCTCAATTCACCCAAGCAGCTCGGCGAGCTGCTCTTCGGCGATCTGAAGCTCGATGCCAAGCCCAAAAAGACGCGCACGGGCCAGTACGTCACCGACGAAGAGACCCTGCGGCGACTCGAACACCGCTCGCCTCTGGTCGCCGACATCCTGCGCTACCGCGAGCTCACCAAGCTCAAGAGCACCTACCTCGACGCCCTGCCCCGCTTCATCTCCCCCGTTGACGGTCGCATCCACGCCACCCTGCACCAGCTCGTCGCCATCACCGGACGACTGGCCTGCCAGAACCCCAACCTGCAAAACATCCCCGTGCGCTCCGACGCCGGGCGTTTCATCCGCAGCGCCTTCGTCGCCGGCGATGCGGAGCACCTCATTCTCTCCGCCGACTACTCGCAGGTGGAGCTGCGCATCATGGCGGCTCTCTCCGGCGACGAGGCCATGATCGACGCCTTCCGCAACGGGCACGACATCCACGCCGAAACGGCTGCGAAGCTCTACGGGCTGGAGCGCAGCGAGGTGACGAGCGACATGCGCCGCGCGGCCAAAACCGTCAACTTCGGCATCATCTACGGCATTTCCGCCTTCGGTCTCTCGCAGCGCCTCGGCTGCCCGCGCGGCGAGGCGGACGCCCTCATCAAGAGCTATTTCGAGAGATTCCCCAAGGTCAAGGCCTTCATGGATGAGCTCATCGCGCGCGCCGGGGCGTGCGGCTACGCCGAGACCCTCTGCGGCCGCCGCCGCTACCTGCCGGACCTGCACAACCGCAACTTCAATCTGCGCGCCGCTGCCGAGCGCAACGCCATCAACACCCCCATTCAGGGCACGGCGGCGGACATGATCAAGCTCGCCATGATCCGCGTCGCGAAGCTCTTGGAGGGCACGCGCAGCCGGCTCATCATGCAGATCCACGACGAACTGCTCATCGAGCTGCACCGGGAAGAGCGCGACACGCTCGTCCCGCAAATCGTCAACGCCATGCAGAGCGCCCTTCCCCTGCCCCACGACGTGCCCCTGACCGTCGAAACGGGTCTCGCCGACAACTGGCTCGACGCCCACTAAGGACACACGAGCGCGCCAAGACGCCCCCCCCTCACCCCACACACAGACCGTACACACCATGGATACCCTCGTAGGCCTCGGCTATGACATCCACCGCTTCTCCACCGCGGAGCGCCCCCTCATCCTCGGCGGCGTCACCGTTCACCCCACGCACGGACTCGACGGCCACAGCGACGCTGACGTCCTCTGCCACGCCCTTGCCGACGCCATTCTCGGCGCCATCGGCGAGCCGGACATCGGCCACTGGTTCCCGCCGGGAGACCCCGGCTGTGCCAACATCTGCTCGCTGCGCATCGTCGCCAAGGCCATCGAGCTCCTCCGCGCGCAGGGCGGACACCTCGTCAACGCCGACTGCGCCCTCATCGCCGAAGCGCCGAAAATCATGCCCCACCTCAGCGCCATGAAAGACACCCTTGCCCCCATTCTCGGCGTCCCCGCACGGCGCATCGGCATCAAAGCCACCACGAACGAAAAACTCGGCGCCCTCGGCCGACGCGAAGGCATTGCCGCCTTCGCTACCGTCGCCGTCGCCCTCCCCGAACTCAACCCCGCAGACTGCACGTCTTCCACCGTCACCCCATGAACCCGCAACTCGAACTCCTTGCCTACGCCGCCGTCCACAACCTGCGCGCCGCCGGCCTCAGCCTCGCCACGGCTGAAAGCTGCACCGGCGGACTCATCGCCGCTGCCATCACGGGCGTTCCCGGCGCATCGCAAGTCTTTCGCTACGGCTGGGTCACCTACAGCGCCGAAGCCAAAGAGCGCCTCCTGCACGTTCCCCCCGCCCTCATTGAAGAGCACAGCGTCGTGAGCGAGCCCGTCGTCGCCGCCATGGCGGAAAGCGCCATGCGCCAAGCCGCCGCGGACATCGGCATCGCCGTCTCGGGCAACGCCGGCCCCGACGCCGCTGAAGGTGAGCCCCCCGTCGGCACCGTCTGCATCGCCCTGGCCCGCCGAGGCGCTCCGCGCCCCACGCACACCGAGACCATCTACCGCCCCGGCATGGCGCGCAACGACTTCCGCGCCATGGTCGCCGCGCGCGTCCTCGAACTCGTCAGCGGACTCGCCGCCGAGAAGGCCTGAGCTGCGCTCCCCGAGGCGCGGCTCTCACGCAGGGCGTCGCACGCGGCCGCGAACAGCCGGGCCTCATTGCGAAGCGCCTCAAGCTCGTCGAAGCTCCTCGCGAAACGTTTCAGCGGACATTCGGGCTCATCTTGCGATCCCGGCGGCTCAGCCGCGGTTGCGTGCCCCACAATTCGGGCACGTCGCCTGCGCATCCCGGCGAATGAAGCGGTAGCCGCAAATGCGGCAGGTCAGGCAGCGGCGCGCGCGGCGCATCCGCCTCAGCTTGCTGGCCAGCTGCACCGGAAAATACACCAGAAGCAGCAGCACCAAGCCCAGCACGACCAACGCCGTAAAAAACTGGGGCGGCGTCATGCCCTGACTCAGCCACTCCCTCACGGCTGCACCTCCTCTCCCGGCCGGGCCGACGCCTCGGTGTCACCCGCAGCCTCGGCCGAAGGATTCAAAGGATGAGGCGCCCCGGATGAGCGTGCGCCGGACTCAGCCCCTGAAGCGGGCTCATCATCCGCGGCGGCAGACGCAGCGTCCGTCTCCGCAGCAGGAGCCGCAGAGGCAGGCTCATCGCGAGTCTCAGATGCGTCGCCGGGCACAGCGGAATCCGAGACATCAGGACTCGGCGTGCCGGAAGCGAACGAAGCATCCGTAGCGCCATCGGACTCCGCTTGGCTCGGCGAAAGTGCACCATCCGTCGTGTCAGCCGAGCCCGCTTCGAGGGCGGTCTCCTCCGGCGGCAGCGCCAGAAGGTCCACCTCATCCAGCACGCAGGAATCCCCCGACGCCCCGTACAAGGGCAGAGGCTCCAGGCCCATCAGCGCCGCAGGGCGGCGCAGAGGCACCTCCAGACGCCCCACCGGCTCGGCAGCCGGGTCCACCCCGTCCGGCAGAGAAAACGGCAAAGGGCTGCGCTGCATCAGGTGAAACTGCAACAGGCGATCATCGCGGTAATACACGCGCCCGATGCGCCCGGGCCGCTCGTCCTCCGGCATGCGGATCGGCACCAACCACAACAGCCCGCCCAGCAGCAAGGCGCTCAGCAGCACATAGAGCGGCAGAAAGCCGCGCAGGCGGCGCTTGCGGCGCACGTGGTACACCAGCGCGCACTCATGCTCACCCGCCCCATCCGCGGGGCCCGGCTGCGTCCCCTTACTCATAATTCAGCAAATCCGGACGCCCGGCAAAGTAACTCGTAAACCCGTGATCGAGCACCATATCCGTCACGCGCTGCAACACCCCGAAGGTCACCGCCTCATCCGCCGTGATAATCACATTGAGCTGAGACGGGTTCGGGCAATCCCACGAATCGAGCAGGCGAGCCAAGCCCTCATACCCGCCCTCAATCTCCTGCGTATCCGCGAAGAAGCGCGGCGTATCCCCGGGCATCACCGTGAGGATCCGCATATTGGAGCGGTTGTAGGAGCCCATCACGTAATGCGTCCGCGCCGGCAGCACGCGCACCCCGTAGCTCGGCGTCACGTGATTGCTGAATAGCACGATCGCGCACAGCAGGACGAACAAATTCACTCCCGCCGCCACGACCAGCGGAAAGCCGACATGCTGAAGGGTAGAGCGAACGCGACGCATCACGCCCTCCCTTCCGCCTCAGCTTGACCTGCGGCACAAGATACAACCTCCTCAACCGCCGAAAGCAGCTCCTCCGCAGCCGCCGGCCTGCTCGCCATCCGCGCATCGCAGATAATGTGCACGCACTCCAGCCCCGCGCGCTCGATATTGTTCACGATCTTGCGGGCGCGGGACGCGAGATACATGTAAAACAAATACGTCGGAATCGCCATCGCAATCCCCGCCGCCGAGAGCAGCAGCGCCTGGCGCAGCGCATCCGTCATCTGCGGAGCCGCAACGGCCCCGTCCGTCACCCCGGGTTGGTCGTAAAAAGCCATCAGAGCCAGAATCGTGCCCAGAACCCCGAGCAGCGGCATAACGGTCGCGCAGACCTGCAACACGCGAATGTTGCGCTCCACGCGATACACCTCCAAATCGGCAGCCTCCAGCGCGATCTCACGCAGCTCACCGCGCTCCAGCCGCGGGCGGGACAACACAGCCTCCACCACGCGCGCCATCGGCCCCGGCAGCTGGCGCGCCTCGTGCAGCGCCTCGTTGTACTGCCCCGTGCGCATCAGGGCCGAAAGACCGCGCAGGAAATCGCCGGAATTGATATTGACTCGGTGAAAATAAAACAGGCGCTCGGCGATCACCGCCACCGCCACGACCGCAAAGGCCATAATCAGCCAAAACATCGGTCCCATCGTCGCGATGAGATCCGCCATCTGATCCGGAGCCGCCGCATCATTCATCATACGCAAAGAGAGAGAGAAAACAGAGAAAGAGAACCCGCCACGGCCGTCGGCACCGAGCACCGCGGCCCCCGCCCCGCATGCCGACCCCGGCCACCGTTTCCGCGCGGGAAAGGAGACCGGGGTGAGCAGGCAGGCCTTACGCCTTCGGGCGAATGCAATCCGCGCCGAAGTACGGCACCAGAGCCTCCGGAATCTTCACGGAACCGTCCGGCTGCTGATACTGCTCCAGCAAGGCCACGTACAGGCGCGGCAGCGCCGTGCCCGAACCGTTGAGCGTGTAGGGAATCCGCATCTTGCCCTCGGCATCGCGGTAGCGCAGCTTCATGCGGCGCGCCTGATAATCCGTGAAGCAGGAGCAGCTCGACACCTCCAAGTATTTACCCTGGCCCGGAGCCCAGACCTCGATATCGTAGGTCTTGGCGGACGAGAAGCCCACATCGCCCGTGCAAAGCTCGATCACGCGGTAGTGCAGCCCGAGCTTTTGCAGAATCGACTCCGCATGGTGCGTCAGCTCCTCGAGCTGGCTGTAGCCATCCTCGGGGCGGCAGATCTCCACCAGCTCCACCTTGTCGAACTGGTGCACGCGAATCATGCCGCGGTTCTCGCGACCGGCGGAACCAGCCTCGCGGCGGAAGCAGGGCGTATAGGCCGTAATCTTGATCGGCAGATCGGACTCGCGGAGGATCTGCTCGCGGTACAAATTCGTCAGCGGCACCTCCGCCGTCGGCGCCATGAACATCGCATTCTGCTCAAGGCCGTACATATCGTCCTCAAACTTCGGCAGCTGGCCCGTGCCGTACATGCAGGCGCGCTTCACCATGAAGGGAACGCCCGTCTCCTCATAGCCGTTCTCCAGCGTCTGCGTATCGAGCAGGAAGTTGATCAGCGCGCGCTCCAGACGAGCACCGAGGCCATGATACACGATGAAGCCCGAGCCCGAAATGCGGGCGGCATCCTCAAAATTGAGCAGGCCGAGCTTCGTGCCCAGCTCCACGTGATCCTTCGGATCCGCGATCTCAGGCTTGCTGCCCCACTGGCGCAGCTCGGGGTTCGCCGTCTCGTCGGCGCCGATCGGCGCGCCGTCGTGCGGCATATTCGGAATCGAAAGCAGCAGGTTCTCCTGCTCCTCCGCAGCGGCCGTAGCCACCGCATCCAGCTCGCGGATGCGGTCACCCACCGCCGACATACGCGTCTTGAGCTCCTCGGCCTCCTCGCGGCGGCCCTCCTTCATCAGCTGACCGATCAGCTTGGATGAACTGTTGCGCTCCTGAGAGAGCGCCTGCTTCTCCGTCTCGGCATTGCGGCGCTTCACATCACACTCCAGCACCTTATCGACAAGCATCCAATGATCGCCCCCGCGCAGGCGGACGCGCTCTTTCACATATTCAGGGTTTTCCCTGATGATACGGATATCTAGCATAGCGAAGGTATTGTAGCGCATCGCGCCGCATTTTCAAGCCGAAAGTGCTCGCGGCGCACAAAGCCGACCTCAGTAGGGCCAGAAGTAAAAAAACATCGCCAGATAGAGCACGGCGAGCACGTGGCCGATGCTGTTGACCACCACGGGAATGAGCCGCCAGCGCGTCAGTGCGGCCAGAGCCCAGACGAAGAGCGCGAGCACGGCGAAGCCCCCCATGATCAGCCCGGCCATCAGCATGTTGTGCTCACCGTAGACGTAACACATCACGGCGGGCACGGCGCCCATCATCAGGATGGCGCCGGCACAGTCAGCACTGCTGAACCGATTGAAGTCTTCCGGGTCTTCCATGGGGCCAGTATACGCGAAAAGCGACCGGCGCGCAATCTCTTTTCCGCGCGTGGCGGGAACGCCGCCGAGATTTCGCGGCAGCACCATACTTTAGGCTTTACAATCTGCGGGCAATCAGGCATCCTTCACCGCGCTTTTATGACCTTCTCTGAACTGGGCATCTGCCCTGAAATCCTCGAAGCGATCGAAGTCCTCGGCTTCGATACGCCCTCCCCCATCCAGCAGCGTGCCATCCCGCCGGCCCTGGCCGGTGCGGATATTGTCGGGCTCTCGCACACGGGCTCGGGCAAGACGTTGGCCTTCTCAATTCCGGCGCTGGAGAGCATCGATCCTCAGCTCCACGCTGTGCAGGTGCTCTGCCTGGCACCGACGCGCGAGCTGGCAGTGCAGATCTGCCGCGAGGTGGAGAAGCTTTCGCTGTTTCTCGAGGGAGTGAGCGCGGCGCCGATCTATGGCGGTACCTCCTTCGGCCCGCAGCTCGCGGCGCTCAAGCGCGGGGTGCAGTTTGTGGTGGGCACCCCGGGGCGTCTGCTCGATCTCATGGAGCAGGGCGAGCTCGACACCTCGCACATCCGCGTACTCATTCTCGATGAGGCGGATGAAATGCTCGACATGGGCTTTCAGGAGGACATTGAGCGCCTGATTGCCGGCCTTCCCCTTCAGCGGCAAACGCTCTTTTTCTCCGCGACGATGTCACCGGGCATCCGCGCGCTCATCGGCCGCCTCTCCGAGGATCCGCAGGAGATCGCCATCGAGCGCCCGGTGCTGACGGTGCCGACCTGCGAGCAGAGCGTCTATCAGGTGCTCTTCTCATCGCGCATCGAAGTACTCAGCCGCCTGATTGAGATGGGCCGCATGAAGCGCGGTCTGGTGTTTGCGAACACCAAGCGCGTGGTGGATGACATCGTGGACGGCCTGCTGGCACGCGGCTACGCGGTCGATCGCCTGCACGGTGACATGCCCCAGACGCTGCGCGAGCGCGTGATGGACTCGTTCCGCAAGGGCAATCTGAGCGTGCTGGTGGCGACGGACATCGCGGCCCGCGGGCTCGATATCGACGATGTGGACGTCGTGGTGAACTTTGAGCTGCCCCGCGACCCGGAGGACTACGTGCACCGCATCGGCCGCACGGCTCGCGCCGGGCGCAAGGGCAAGGCCGTGACCTTCATCGGGCGGCGCGATTTCTCGCTGCTCAGCCGCATTGAGCGCTTCACGGGCACGAAGATGCAGCGCGAGAAGGTGATGACGGCGGATCAGGTGGAGCACTCGCGCCGCGAGGCTCTCGTCGACTCCATTATCGAACAGGCCCACGCCGGGGCGGAGTACCCGGAGGAGCTGCGCGACATCGATCTGGAGCCGGAGCAGCTGGTGGCAGCTCTCTTCAACCTGCTGGCGGAAAAGGGGCGCCGCGAGTTGCAGGAGATTCCCGAGGATCGCCCGAGCCGCTTTGAAGGCAAGGGAGAGTCTGAGGGGGACGGCCGCAGGGAGCGCGTCTCCCCCGAGAACACGGTGACGCTTTTCATGAACGGCGGCAAGCTGCTCGGCATTCGCCCGAAGGATGTAGCCGGTCTCTTCTACAACGAGGGCGGCGCGCCGAAGGGCAGCGTGGGCGATATCCGCATTTTCCTCAAGCACTCGCTCATCGAGGTGGCGCCCGAGGTGGTGCCGCAGCTGCTCGAGGCCTTGTCAACCTGCCGCATCTGCGGCTACGAGGTGAACGTCCGCGAGGACAAGGGACTTCCTCAGGGGGGCGCGGAGACTTCGCATCGCTCGGCACGGCGGCGCGGCTTTGAGAGCCGCGAAGAGCGCAGCCGCAGCGGCTGGCGCGAGCGCTCCTACCGAGAGGATCGCCGCGGCGACGATGACGCAACGGCGCCCGAAAATCGCCTCGATGCCCGAGGCAGCCGCAGCAACCGCAGCTACGGGCGCTACCCGGGCCGCGAGGCCGCCGCGCGCGAGCGCGGCGCCGAGCCCTTTTACCTCAACCGCTTCGGCAAGCGCCGCCAGCGCGGCGAGTAAGCTCCGTCAGCGTCGGGGAAACTAAGTCCGTGAAAGCGCCTGCGGATGGGGCGTGCCACCGCAAGGCGTACCGAACACGGCGGTGTTGAGCGCCGTGCGTTGAGCGCCCTCATGGTGTAAGCGCCTCGCGTCGAGGCGCCCGCCCCCTGCCCTGCTGCGTCATCGACCGGAGGGCGGGTCACGCCGCCATTCCGGCCTTTCTCGCGACAGCAAACAAAGAGGGAGGCCGGATCCGGCCTCCCTCGCTGATGAGAGAATTCCGCAAGAGCGGAGTGAGTTGCGTCCTCAGATGGTGGCGAGCGAGTTGAGCTCCTCGCGCTGCTCCTCCATCTTTCCCTTGGCGACGGAGAGCGCCTTGATCTTGGAGATCAGCTCCTTCTTCTCCTCGGGCGTCGCCTCGTTGACGGCGGAATGGGCGGTCTTGATATCCTGCTCAACCTTGGCGATGTTCTTCTGCATCACCGAGCTCTGCTTGGCGACGTCCTTCTTGGCCAGAGCCTGGTTATTCTTCTTCGCGGCAGCCAAGTTCTCCTGCATCTTCTTATTCTGCTCGTTGACCTCCTTGAGGCGGTTGTCAAGCTGACGGTTGTTATCGCGCACATAGTCGCGGGGGTTGTCGTACTCCGAGCGGTCCTTCACGATGGTCTCCTGAAGGATGTAGCCGGCGAGCAGACCAACGCCCGCGCCGACGAGCGCTCCCACGAGCTTATTATCCGAGTTGCCGCCGATCGCCGCGCCGGCACCGGCACCGGCAAGGGTCGTCAGCGTCGCAACCTGAGAGCTGTCCAGAGAGTCGCAGGACGTGATGGCCGACAGAGAGAAAACTCCGAGAAGCGCCATTCCAACTGTTCGTGTTTCGTATGGTTTCATATGGGTGTGTGTTTGTTTTTCTGTTAATCCTCGGAGGAGACGTCGTGTTCCCCGGGGTATTCAAGTGGCGTCATGCCAGTTGAAAGTTTGGGTCGGTCCTTGGAGAATTCCTCAGACATGCCGCAGACTTGGCCGTTGCGGTCAAAGTCCAGCAGAATCTTGGCGTAGCTGTCGTTTGTCTTGCCCTGCTTGTTGCTGAAGCGGTATTGCACCACCATCTCGAGGCGCGAGCCTTTGAAGCCCGCCTCAATCAAGCGAAGGTTGCGCTGAGACCAGCTCTCCACGACCTTGGACGTCAGGCTGATGATCTCATCGCGCTGAATGATCTTGTCGCTCGCCAGACGTCGAACCTCAGGCGCATACAAACTCCGCATCGAAGCCTCATCGACGGGGCTCTTCACGGTAATGCTCATACGCTTGCCTATCGCCTCGCAGGCCTGATCCTTCGTCAGTTGGAAAGACGTCGTAGCACTCGCCGACGAAGACTCTCCGCGCGTCTCATCCAAGCGCAGCGTCTCGCCCGGCTCCGGAACTGTGATTGATATCGGAGACCAGGAAAATTCGACCTTCTCCTTCACCCCCGGATGAAAGAGAACACCGTATATCCGGCCGCGGTAAACGTTTCCGTCACGGCTGTCCCACCGAATCATCGCCGGCACCGTCATGCCGCGACAGGCGCTTTTCAGAGGCGTCTCTGTACGCGCGAAGCAGAAGGTCAGGCGCTTGTTCCCATCCGCCACGTCGACGTTGAAGGCCAGCTGTGAGCCGATGTCGGCCTGTGCCCGGTACACCAAGTAGGTCACCGTGCCCTGCCCGTCGAAGGTCACGGGTTGCAGCCCGCACTCATCGAGATAGTACTCGCTGGCGTCGATCGCCTGCACCTCTCGCACAATCAGGCGGTAGGATTGCTCCGCCTCCGTTGGGCCGCGCCTCCCGGCGGAGGGAGCGCCCGTTCCCGACAAATAGCCGCCTGATATTTCAATAATCGCACCGCGCTGCAGGCTCGGGGCCTGAACCTCGTCGCAAAGCGCCGCTTGCAGCATCAGGGGAAACACCAGAAAGGGAATTGAGGATCGTAATCTCATAGGGGTCATTGATCTTGATATGCAGACTTCAGCATCTGCCGGTACTGTTCCGTCTTCTGCGCGAGTTCATCCTCCAGCGCTTCGTTCTCGCGGCGAAGGCCCTCGAGTTTCTCGCGCTGAGACAGAAAGCTCTTGACGTTGCCGTTCTCTCTGAGCTCGTTCAGACTGTTTTGAAGCTGAGCGCCTCGCTCTTTGGCCGAGGCCAACTCCTCCTCCAGATGCCGCTCCTTGAGAACAACGTCTACCCTCTTCTCCATCGCGCTCTCCGTCGCATCGAAATAGCGCGCCGTCTCTTCCTCGGCTTGTTGGCGGGCGCTCTTGGCGATCGGCAGCGCCTTCTCCTCCGCAGACTTCATCGCGAGGGCCGTCGCGGCGCAGCCCACCCCGATCAGGAACAGGGAGAGGGGGATCCAATGGCTCGGCTGCCGGAGCCAGCCCTTTCGTTCACCTTGCTTCTTCATGGTTCTTTTGTGTTGTTTCCTTCACCATGAGGTTCACACGGCGAAAGTTCTCGCTGATGCGCGGCTCCGCCGTCGAGACAGCTTCATCCCAGCGCACGATCTTGCCCTTGGCGTCCAACCACCACCGCTCCTTGCAATAAGCTACCTGAGGGGAGCCCTCATTACCTTTCGCCGCGACGGTCCACCACAGGATCATCTCGACGCGATTGCCGCGGTAGGCGAGCTGCAGCAGTTCATAGTCCTGCCAGGCAGGGGGATTGTTCTCCCACTCCTGCTCCAGACGCTCGAAGAGCTGATCCACCTTCTCCGTCCTGAAATCCGACGTCTTGTGCATGACTTCAGGAGCAAACAAGCTCTTCTGAATCAGCATAAAGCCTCGCTCGCGGGCGCGCAGGTACAGGGCAACGACACCCCGCAGCTCCTCGTCTCGCTTCTGCAACTCCTCTGCACTGAACGCCGAAGGCGGCAGAAATTGCTTCATGTCTTGTTCAACGGCAGCGATGCGCTCCTCGGTCGCCCGTCTCTCGTCCTGCAATTTCCGGGACACGTCTTCGAGCACTCCGCCCGGCACGAAAGACGTCAGGGTCTCCTTTTCCTTGCTCAGGGATTGATTGAGGTCTGACACTCTTTCCAGCTCGGCGGACATCTCGGCGATGCGGCTCTGACGGCTTTTCATGTCCTGAATTGCGCGCATGCGTTCCGACTTGGCATCATGCAGCTCCCGCATTTGCTCCTCTTCCTTGTCGACATACGAAGACAAAGTTGCATAGTCCGAAAAAGCCGTCCCGGCGGTAACAAACGCCATGAGCGCGCCCAGGCTCAGGAGAACGGCAGCACCGTGTCGGCTGCCCGTGTCTGCCGCCTGCGCATCGGGCGGCAGTGGCACACCGGAACCGGGAGCCGCCGCGTCGGTCGGCAGCGGCACATGGGACACGGAAGCCGCAGCGTCGGGCGGCAGCGGCACGGCGGCCACGGAAGCCGAAGCGTCGGGCGGCAGCGGCACATTGGCCACGGGAGCCGAGGCGTCGGGCGGCAGCGGCACATTGTCCACGGGAGCCGAGGCGTCGGGCGGCAGCGGCACATTGGCCACGGAAGCCGCAGCATCAGGCGGCAGCGGTACATTGGCCACGGGAGCCGAGGCGTCGGGCGGCAGCGGTACATTGGCCACGGGAGCCGAGGCGTCGGGCGGCAGCGGTACGGAAGACTGTGGAGAGGTGGGGGGCATAATCTCTTTTCGCTGCTTCGTCTCAGCGAGGTGATCGTAGGGAATGCGACGAAAATGGAGACTTAAGCCAAGAGCCGACCTCAGGCTCCGCGGGATCGGTGCTCGAATGAGTCTCGGGCTCTTGGCTGCTCCAACGGGGAAATCTCTTCCTTATCGGCGGTCGGATCGCCCGGAAAGCGAACAAATGCCATCGTAGGGGTCCAGTATCCAAGAACCTACGCTGAGAATAGCCCATGCGGCAACAGGTGCGGCGAGCGGAAGACTGTATGTGATGAGCACGAAGCTAATATCGTAGAAGGAAATGTCTACGACGAGCCAACTGACGATCAGCAAACAGAGCGACAAGAGCATACACCAAGGGGCAAGCAACTGCAAAGTCGCGGCTGTGACGCGCAGGATAAAGCGCAGGCAGTTGTTGAAGTCTCGGCCGGGAGTTACTTCAGCCGGAGCAACAGTCACGAAAGTTTTCTCAGCGTTGAAGCAAAAGATAGCGATAACGATCTGGGGACACAATATCAGAAGAAACACAGAGACACTTAGCAACGTATCATTTTCATAATCAACCACGGCCCCAGCGATCAAGAACAGCATGGCCAAACCTGCCAGAGCAGCAGTAGTACCGAGGTAACGCGGGAAATGAATCGAGCTCATCTTGATGCGCGGTCCGATCAACATGGCATTGGTATGGCGGCTGATCTGATAGATGAGGTACTGCAAAACGAAGCCACTCACGAAGCAGGAAAGTAAGCCGATCACGAATTGCTTTGTGGGCAATCCCGTGGAAACAACCATGAACCCCAGCACAAGGAAGAGCAACATGAAGAGACTGGTAAGAGCCGAGTTTTTCTTCAGCAGAACTCTGCGCTCGGCATCGGACTCCGGAACAAAGGAGGGCATTCGGAACAAGCGGCTCAGGCCGGCCTCGATCTTCTCGTTGATGTTGCTCAGTTTCTCATAGGCGTTCACCACGCGCCCGAAGACCCCGCCCGTGCTCGGCTGAGCCTGCGGAGCCCCGGCCGAGACGGTGGGCCGGGCTGAAGCGGCGGCAGCCGCCGATGACGAGGGGCGAAGCGCGGCGTAGGTGCTCCAAGTGGTCGAGCCCTCCTCAAGCACGGGGGTTGTCGGAGCAAGGGCTCCAGCAGCCGCGAGTTGATCGAGCACCTCGGCGTCGACGGGGCCTTCAGGCTTTCCTGATTTGCTATAATAGTATCTCATAGGCGTATCCTTTCTGCGAAGGCAGCATATCATATCCCTAGTGAGACCGTCAACGCTTTTCTGTTCTAAAAAGGATACTTTCCCGAGATTATTTTAAAAATAAATCTATAGATTACTTATTTTACGCCCCTTGCATTTTTATAAAAAGTGCGATAATTATCATTATTTTGATTCTCTTCACATCGCACGACACCTCTTCCGCCCGGCAGAGGGAGCCGCCCGCGTTCGCGGTGGTGCGCAAGAGATCTCGTCCACGGGCTGAGCGCCCACTGGGATGAGGGTGCGATGAGTGTGCCATAGGGATCAATCCGATGGGGCGTGCGGATGGCTTTGCGCTTGCCTGAGCGGGTGAGATCTGCTAGGATGCGCGCCGTTGTGGCAGAGAAGTTCGATATTCGCAAGCTGAATCCCGCGCAGAGGCAGGCCGTGGAGACGCTCCGAGGGCCGGTGCTGATTCTGGCCGGCGCGGGGACGGGCAAGACGCGCACGGTGACGTGCCGCATGGCTCATTTGATTGAGAAAGGAGCGAACCCGAGCGGGCTGCTGGCGCTGACCTTCACGAACAAAGCGGCCAATGAAATGGCGGATCGCGTGGCCGGGCTGGTGGATCGCCGCGCGGCGCGCCGCATGACGGTGAGCACCTTTCACTCGCTCTGCGTGCGCATTCTGCGCCAGGATATCGGCAGGCTCGGCTACAAGGAGAATTTTTCGATCTACACGGGCAGTGATCAGACGGGGCTCATCAAGCGCCTGATCATGGAGTTCGGCGCGCGGCGCGAGAAGCTGGAGCCCGGACCGGTGCTGGCGGAGTTGTCGCGCGCGCGCAACAACGGGCTGCCGCTCGATCAGATTGAGGACAGCCTCATTGCGGCGGTGGCTCAGGCATATGAGCGCGAGCTGCGGGCGCAGAATGCCGTTGATTTTGATGATTTGCTGCTGCTCACGGAGCGGCTGCTGCGCTGCTACCCCGATGTGCATGATCGCTGGAATCGCCGCTTTGAGTTCATTACGGTGGATGAGTTTCAGGACACGAACTCGCTGCAGATGAGCCTGCTGCGCCAGCTCGTCGGCCCGGAGCAGAATGTCTGCGTGGTCGGCGATGACGATCAGTCGATTTACGGCTGGCGCGGGGCGCAGATTTCGAACATCCTGGAGTTTGAGAGTTTTTTCCCGAATCCGACGGTGATCAAGCTGGAGGAGAACTACCGCTGCACGAAGCAGGTGCTCGATTGCGCGAACGCGCTCATCCGCCACAACGCGGGGCGGCGCGACAAGACGCTGCGCGCCAACAAGCAGGGGGAGTATCCCGTGCGGCTGATGGCGATGCCGGGCGCGCAGGAGGAGGCGGAGTTCATCGCGGATGAGATCGACCGCCTGCGCCGCCAGAAGCAGTTGCCCTGGGAGTCCTTTGCCGTACTCTTCCGCGCGAATGCCCAGAGCCGCGCGCTCGAGATGGCGATGCGCGAGCAGCACATCCCCTACCGCATGGTCGGCACGAAGAGCTTTTTCGACCGCCGCGAGGTGAAGGATTTGCTGGCCTATTTGCAGGTGATGGACAATCCGGATGCGGATCTGCACCTGCTGCGCATTCTCAACACGCCGCCGCGCGGCATCAGCCCGGCGACGGCGAGCTTTGCGATTGACTGGAGCCGCGAGAACAAAAAGAGCCTCTGGGCGACGCTGCTCGATCTGTCCTTTCTCTCGGAGTGCTCGACGCGCTCGCAGAACGCCATCAACTCCTTCACCGAGCTGATTACGCGCTTCGGCACGGAGTTTGCGGAGAGCGAGCGCTCGTTTGCGGACATTCTGGCGGATCTCATTCGCGAGGTGGGTTACGAGGAGTTTCTGACGCGCACCTGCAAGACGGAGGACGAGCGCATGCGGCGCCTGTCGGCGATTGACGACATCAAGGTGGCGCTGCGCCAGTTCTGGCTTCCGGGGCACAAGCTGACGGATTTTCTGGCGGGCATCAGTCTGGATGACGAGCGCGACGATGAGGACATTGAGAAAAAGAGCGGGGTGTGCCTCATCACGATGCACGCGGCCAAGGGGCTGGAGTTCCCCCACGTGTACATCGTGGGGGTGGAGAACGGGCTGCTGCCCCACAACCGCTCGGTGGATGAGGGCAATCTCGACGAAGAGCGCCGCCTCTTCTACGTGGGTATCACGCGGTCGCAGGAGCGCCTGACGATGACCTACTGCGCGCGGCGCAGCCGCTACGGCAAGGACGAGCGCTGCGCGCCGTCGTGCTTCATCAACGAGATCCCGGCTCAGCTCTACGAGTTCGTGGACTACGACAAGCTGATGAAGCAGCCGGCGTCTCAGGAGGACTGCGAGGAGTTCATCAGTGATCTGCGCTCGCTGCTCAGCGACGACTGAGCGCTGAGCCGAACACCAAAGCTCGGCAGAGCTCTCCGCTTACTTCAGACCGCCCAAGCGCTCATCGGCGACGCGCGAGCACCCCCCGCGACGGCAGAGTCTGCCCCGACAGCGCAGGATGCCTTGCATGGCCGGAATCGACGAACAATGAGCCTCAACTGAGTGTTACACGCAAAAAAAATAGAGAGTATCGCTGACCGGAGGAGCCATCGACCGGCGTCTCCCTCTTGGCTTCTAGCGTCTCTGTCATAACACCGCTTTCAGCTTGCGATTCTCAGACCTCTCTGCTAAGTTAGAGCAACGGCGGAAGCAAAACCCGCCGTCTCTTAACCCAAGCCCCACGATGAACGCCAAAATTACCCTACTGACCCTGGCCCTTGCCACGGCGCCACTCTATGCCGGCCAGCCTGCCACTCCCACCCTGCCTGAAATCATCCAAGCCGCTCAGCAAGAGACGGAGGCGCCTGACTCCCCCGCCGAGCTCGCCGAGTGCCTACCGGCGCTCAAGCTGCTCCCCGCCCATCTCAATCTGTCGGCAGCGTGGAGCCTGTCCGAAGCGTGCAAGATCACCGAAGGCTCCGAGACGAGGCATGCCCCCCTGTCGGTTGCCTTCGGCACTTCCGACTCCCTGAGCGACTTCTTCCGCTTCGCTCAGTTCGCCTATCTTGCAGATCAATGGGACGAGACGCGCGAGGATTCTTGGGCCTTCTCGAAGGCCGATGAACAAGAGAAATCCCGCTTGAAAGCCATCCATCAGAAGACGGATGAGCTTCTCACTCAGATGCTGGCGGACGCGAAGCCCCTTCACTTCGCTCCTTTCTACATCGCCCTCATAGCGCCGACGGGCGCAGAAGAGCCTTTCTCCGACATCATTAATGCGTTTGAGTCCATGGTGCGTGCCAGCACCCCGAAGTCTCGCTCTCTCGAGCTGCCCAACGGATGGAAAGCCGTCGACATCGATTGCCATGGCTCGTTGAGCGCTGGCTGCAAAGCCTCGTCAAGGCGCTGGGTGCTTCCCCTGTTTGAAGGCCTGCACTGCTATCTCTGCTACCGAATGGACGGCAACGTCCTGCGCATCTGCATCTGCATGGATCCGAATCAGATGCAGTGGCCCGACAGCATCGAGGATTCGCGAGTCAGCGATGCGGATGTTGCGAGAACCCTCCCGGCCGGTGACGGAAAAGCCCGCTTTGCTCTCAACATCAGCCAAGAGATGCTGGCGACGCTCAGTCAGGGCATCAGCAGCATGCTCAATCTGGGCGACAAGTGCTCGGCGCATTGGAGCCGGAGCACCAGTGCCAAGGTGATCTCCGGCATGCTGGAGTCTCTTTCTGAGCATGATGCAAGCCTCGGAATCAGAGAGAGGCAACAGGATTGGCTGGTGCAGGCCCGCTGGGGTCTGCAGGGCATCAACTTCCTCCCCGGGCATGTGGCTCTGCCGACGGCTGCCGAGGAGGACGAGACCTTCTTCTTCGCCTCCCTCAGCCCGATGCGCATCAGCACGAAGGAGCTCGATGCATCTCTGGCCGAAATCATCGGCACAATGAGCGAAGGGCTCAGCATCATCGGCTCACTCAAGGATGACAAGCCCTCCGCGGCTCTCCGTCTCAACATCGCGGACGCTCCTGCCTTCTCCCGCATCTTCAGCAAACTCACGGGGCAGAGCATCGACCTCAGCAAGGCTGTCCGCTGGCAGCTGTATCCGGATCTGATTCTCACCGGCAAGCTCGACGGCAAAGAGCTCACCCTGAGCAGTGATGACGCGGCGGCCGCTGCCCTGTCTGCCGACGACGCCGGGCCGGAGGCTTTCCGCGGCGCGATCTTCCGCTTCCGCTCCGACTACCTTACCGATGTTGCCCACACCATGACCGGCGCCGCCATCGGCGTCGTCTCCGGCGCTCTGTGTGAAAAGGACGGGACGATGATCCTGCATCTCTCCGCCTCGAAACCCGACAAGGAGGAGCAGAGGACATGCCCGAGCGAGCCTGCCGCCGCGGCTGAGCCCGACACCGCACCGAAGGGAGCCCCGGCGCCTGCGGCTGAGTAAGAGAAGGGCCCGCACTTCTCTCCTTTCGACACCCCGCTTCGCCCCCTGCGCGAAGCGGGGTGTTTCGTTGCGGAGAAGAGGCTGGGCGGAGATTCGCTCTTCAGGGGAGCTCGCTGACTCCCGAGGCGCACAAGCCCGGGCTCCGAGCTCTGCATCACCCATCGCCGTCTTTGTGACTAAAACGTCACCGCCGATCTCAGCCATCCCGCGAGGAAGCCGCGAAAGGAGCTTGACCCCTTACGGGCTTTCTGCTACCCTTGAGGGGAAATGAAGAGAGCGCTGGCAACTTTGGTGGTATTCTTGGGTGCGCTATTTCTGTTAGGAAGTTGTCATCGCGAGGACCCGAACAGCCGGGTCATTCGCATCGGCTGCTTCCCGAACGTGACGCATGTGCAGGCGCTCGTCGCGCGCAACATGACGCGCCACGGCGAGGGCTGGTTTGAGCGCTACCTGCCGGGCTACAGCTTCGAGTGGTACACGTATTCCGCCGGCCCCACGGCGATGGAGGCGATTTTCGGCCGCACGGTGGATCTGACCTACGTGGGGCCGAGCCCGGCCATCAACGCCTATTCCGTGTCGAGCGGCCGCGATGTGCGCCTGCTGGCCGGCGCGGTGAACGGCGGGGCGGCCCTGGTGATCGCCCCGGATTCGCCGATCAAGGCGCCGGCGGATTTTCGCGGGCGCAGCATTGCGACGCCACAGCTCGGCAACACGCAGGATGTCTCCTGCCGCGCCTGGCTGGCCCGCAACGGGCTGACCTGCACGCTGGAGGGCGGCGGCGACTGCCGGGTGGCCCCGACGCCGAACTCGATGCAGCTTCAGCTCTTGCAGCAGGGTGACGTGTCCGGCTGCTGGACGGTGGAGCCCTGGGTCTCTCGGCTGGAGCAGATGGCGGGCGCCCGCGTGATGGTTGAGGAGCCGGATGTGGTGACGACGGTGCTCGTCGCCCGCGTCGCATGGCTGAAGAATCACCCCGATGCCGCCAAGGCGCTCATCCGCGCCCATGCCGAGCTCACGGACTGGATCCGCGAGCACCCGGAGGAGGCGCAGCGCCGCGTGGTTGAGGAGATCACGCTGCTGACGCAGAGCGAGATGCCCGCGGACATCGTGAAGCGGGCTTGGAAGCGCCTGAAGCTCACGACGGAGATTGATCTGCCGGGGCTGGAGCAGTTTGTTCGCGATGCGCAGGCCGCCGACCTCATCTCGCGCGTTCCGCCGCTGGACGGCATGATTTATCACCCCGAATCGAGCCCTTCCGAATCGAACACCACCGAATCGAGCAACCCATCGAGCCACACCCCATGAACCAAGCTTCTCTGCAAAAGGAAATCCATGCCTACCCGGCCGCCAAGCTGAGCATCGAGCATGTGTACAAGGATTTCACCAACGCGTCGGGCGACACCGTGCGCGCGCTCGAAGACGTGTCCATCACCATCAATGAAGGAGAGTTCGTCTGCTTCGTCGGGCCCTCGGGCTGCGGCAAGTCGACGCTGCTCAACATCATCGCGGGTCTGGAGAAGCCTGATGCCGGCATGGCGCTGCTGGACGGGGTGCCCATCACGGGACCGGGCCGCGACCGCATGATGATGTTTCAGGAGCACGCGCTCTTCCCCTGGCTCGACGTCATCGGCAACGTGATGTTCGGGCTCAAGCAGAAGCCCAACCTCAACAACAAGGAGCGCTTGGAGGTGGCGAAGTATTACCTCTTCCTCGTGAAGATGGACAAGTTCGCCCACGCCAACATCCACGAGCTCTCGGGCGGCATGCGGCAGCGCGTGGCGCTGGCGCGCTCGCTGGCGCCCAACCCGAAGATTCTGCTGATGGACGAGCCCTTCTCGGCGCTGGATGCCATGACGCGCGAGCGCCTCTACGGCGACATTCAGGACGTGTGGGAGAAGCGCAAGAAGACCATCGTCTTCGTCACGCACAACGTGCGCGAGGCCGTCTGCCTCGGCAGCCGCGTGATTCTCTTCTCGCCGCATCCCGGGCGCGTGCGCCGCCAGTTCCCGGTGGATCTGCCCCGCCCCCGCAACATCAATGATCACGACCTAGCTGACCTCTCGCAGCTCATCACCAGCGAGCTGAAGGGCTATCAGGCGGCCGAATCCGATTGAGGACCGCCGCGACCGCCTGCTGCACGCTGAATTTTTGCATCACCATGAAACGCATTCTCATTTCCGTCTCCTTCTTCGTCGGCATCATCATCATCTGGGCCGCGCTGACGGGCGATCTGGCCTTTCTGGGGCTCGACGAGCCTCTGTGGTCTCCCTACGTCATGCCGCCGCCCAGCCGCGTGGCGCTCTACCTCTGGGACAACACGGTGAACGGCAAGCTGCCGCTCTCCATGCTCGTCACCCTGCGCCGCCTGCTCATCGGCTACGCCATCGGCCTCGTGCTCGGCGTGCCGCTCGGCATGCTCACGGCACGCTTCCGATGGATGCAGGACACGCTCGGGCACCTCGCGCTGAGCTTTCAGGCCCTGCCGAGCGTCTGCTGGGTGCCGCTGGCCTGCATCTGGTTCGGGCAGACGGAGGCGGCCCTGCTCTTCGTCGTGATCATGGGCACGATGTGGAGCGTGCTGCTCTCGACGGAGAACGGCATCCGCAACGTGCCGCCCATCTATGCCCGCGCCGCGCGCACCATGGGCTCCCCGCCCTTCCACACCCTCATCTTCGTCACCCTGCCGGCCTCCGCACCCTTCATCGTCAGCGGCATGAAGCAGGGCTGGGCCTTCGCCTGGCGCTCGCTCATGGCGGCGGAAATCTACGTCTCCGTCATCTCAGGCTTCGGCATCGGCCAGCACCTGCACTACGGCCGCGAGCTGCAGCGGATGGATCAGGTCATCGGCGTGATGTTCATCATCATCCTCGTCGGTTTGCTCGCCGATAAACTCATCTTCTCACCCGTCGAGCGCTTCCTGCACCGCCGCTGGGGCACCGGGCGAGACTGACCCCGATTGAGACACCACCCGACAGAGACACCATGAGTCAAGCGAAACCCGAAGCCGCCTGGGCGGCGGAACTGCGCGCACGCCTTGAAGCCGCAGGGCTGCCCGCCGAGCACCTGCACACCGACGAAGAAACGCTGCGGGCGCATGCGTCGGACAAATGGCACGCCTCCGCCCTGCCCGAAGCCGTGCTGCTCGCCTCCGCCACGGCGGAAGTCAGCTGCGCCATGCGCTTCGCCTGCGAGAAACGCATCCCCGTCACCCCGCGCGGCGCCGGCGTCGGCTACGTCGGCGGCTGCGTCCCCGTGTGCGGCGGGCTCGTCATCTCCGTCGCGCCCATGCGGCGCATCATCGCCCTGCGCCCGCAGGACGGCCTCGCCATCGTCGAAGCCGGCGTGCTGACGGCCGAGCTTCAGGAAGCCTGCGCCCGCCTCGGCTGGTTTTACCCGCCGGACCCCGCCTCGCGCAAAGAGTCCAGCATCGGCGGCAACATCGCCACGAACGCCGGCGGCCCGCGCTGCCTCAAATACGGCGTCACGCGCGCCTACGTCCTCGGGCTGGAAGTCGTGCTGCCCGATGGCCGCATCTGCTCCTGCGGCGGCCTCACGCACAAAAACAAGCAGGGCTTTGACCTCGTCGGCCTCTTCTGCGGCTCAGAGGGCCTGCTGGGCATCGTCACCCAAGCCACCCTGCGCATCATCCCCGCCCCGCCGGCCCGCGCCGCGCTCAGTGCGAGCTTCCCGCGCTTCGCCCTCGCCGCCGAGGCCGTGCAAAACGTGCTGCAAGCCGGCCACCTGCCGAGCGCCATGGAGATCTCGGACGCCTTCACCCTCGCCGCCGCGCGCCGCTACCTCGGCCACTCGGCCCTGCCGGACGACGCCCGCGGCCACATCATCGTGGAGATCGACGGCCAGGCCGACGCCCTGAGCCACGAGCTGGAGGCCATCGCCGGCGTGCTCGAGCGCACCGGAGCCACCGCCATCGGCCGCGCCACCACGCCCGAGGCCGTCGAAGGCATCTGGCAGCTGCGGCGCGAGTTCTCCTACAGCCTCAAGGCCACGGGGCTCACCAAGCTGAATGAAGACATCGTGATCCCGCGCTCGCGTCTCGTGGATCTCGTCGAGTTCTGCGAATCAATGCAGCGCGAAACGGGCATCAACGTCGCCTGCTTCGGCCACGCGGGCGACGGCAACATCCACACCAACATCATGGTGCCCAAAGACAGCGAGGGGCACGACATGCGCGCCCCCGCCGACCGCCTCGTCGAGCGCCTCTTCGACTGGGTTCTGAAAGCCGGCGGGCGCATCACGGGCGAGCACGGCATCGGAATCGCCAAGGCCCCCTGGTTCCACGCCGCTGTCGGCGACGTCGCCTTCGACCTGCACCGCACCCTCAAGGCCGCCCTCGATCCCGCCGGCATCCTCAACCCCGGCAAAATGGGGCTCTGAGAAAGGCCTCGCCGCCCTTCACACCACGCCTTTCCCGCTCTTCCCCGTACATCGGGGGCTCGGTGCATCCGGAGCCTGTTGCATCGCAAAAAAGGCCCTGCGTTTCCCCGCCTGCGCAGAGACGCCCCTCAGCCGCCCCTCACTCCCCCTCGCGGGGCTCGCGGCTCTTGCGCGCGACGACCGTGAGACTGCGCGGGGAACCCGTGCGCCCCTTGCGGCCGGCCGAGCGCTCGAGCTCGCGCTGCCGGCGGCTGGGGCCGAGTCCGAGCCGGTGCTCGAGCTCATCGCAGAGAGCGCGGCGCGCAAGGTAGCGATTCACCTCGCGCTCTCGCTCGCGGTGACACTTGATGACGAGCCCGCTCGCCTCGTGGATGAGGCAGACGCAGTTGTTGCTCTTGTTCACCTTCTGCCCGCCGTGCCCGTGCCCGCGCACGAAGGTCTCGCGCAGGTCGGACTCGCGGAGGCCGAGCGCACGCATGCGCTCGGCGAGCTCCCGAATCTTTTGAGGCGTCACCGGCATGGCGAGCAGTCAAGCAGCAGGGGCGCCGACGCAGGCCGACGCCCCTCCAAGCATCAGTCAAGCACCACCTCGCCGCAGATCGGCTCACCGTCCGCAAAGTGGTGCGGCCCGTTGACCACCAGACGGCGCGCGTGCTTGAGCGAGGGAACGCCGAGCGGCCCCAGCGACTCCACCAGCTTGTAGAGCTTCGGGTTGAGCAGCACAACCGGCGCCACGCCCTCGCACTCCGGCGCCAGCTCCATGCCCCCGTCCTCGCGAATCTCCACCGCATCCGAGCGCAGCAGCAGCAGATCCGAGCACGTCTTGACCGGGAAGAAGCGCGAGCGCGGAACGCAAACCACGCGCGCCCCGCGGAAACACTGAATCGCCGCCCCCATCGCCGTCTCCAGCTGATACACCTTCTGCGTCGAGGCATCGCGCGGATCCACCGTCTTGACATTGCGAATCACCGGCAGCGGCACCACCCCGCCGTTGGCGGCGAGGAAGTCGCGGAGCGCATCGAGACGCACCCAGAGGTTGTTCGTATTGAAGTAGCGATACTTGCTGATATCCTGGAAGGCGGCGAGATCCTCATCCGGGCACTGCGCCACCTCGCGCAGCAGCGGCTGGCCGTCGCTGCGGCGAATCGCGAGGTGACCGCCCTTCTTGTCCGCCTCCGTGCGGCGCGTCACCTCCATCACGAAGGGCGCCCCACTCTCCGCGAACCAGCGCAGGAAGCGCGTATCGAGCTGCGCGCCCAAATTATCGGAGTTCGAAATAAAGGCATACTTCACCCCCGCCGCCAGCAGGCGATCCAGCCAGCCCGAGCCCAGCAGCGCGGGATAGAGATCACCGTGGCCGGGCGGGCACCACTCAAGCTCGGGATGCGCGGGGAAGCTGACCGGCTCCAGCGTATCAACGCAGAGCTTGGGCACGCGGTTCTGAATCATCTCGACCTGCTGGGGGTCGGCAAAACCCTCGGCAGCGTAGCGCTTTAGGTAGTCCATCGTGTCCGCACTGGTCGAGAAAGAATCCATCAGCAACAGGCGGACGGGGCAGCCCGCGCGGCGGCGCAGACTCATCACCTGGCGCACAATGAGATCGAGGAAGGTCACCCCCGGCTTAATCTCCAGCAAACTCTTCGCCTTCTGCAAGCCCATGCCCGTGCCGAGCCCGCCGTTGAGCTTAATGAGCACCGCCTGCCCCAGCAGAGCGGCATCGGCCTCGGGCGCCGACGCCGTGAGCGTCTCCCAGTCCGCGACATCGTCGGCCGGCGCGATCTCCGACTCCGGGATCATCATCGACTGCTGCGACGTGAGCACGTTGACACTGTGGCGGAAGGCCCCGATAGCGGCCTGCGAGAGGCCGGCGGCCTCCATCTTGCGTTCGATCACATCAAAGTCATTCATGACGCCCTATACTACCACACGGGCAACACGACTTCAACCCGCAAAGCAGCGCAAAAGCAAGTTCAGAACCGCAAAAAACACCCCGAGCCCGTCTCGGACGGCTCCGAGGGCAGAACAGGAGAAGGGGAGAATCCTCAAGGTGCCTCGTCGCCGTACGCATGCAGCAAGTCGACAATTGCCGCAAAACCATGCTCCTGCGCCACATCCGCAGCAAGACAGCCCCCCGCATCCGCGACCTCGGAATCAGCCCCGGCCTCCGGCAGCAGACGGACGACATCCGTGCGCCCCTCCTCAGCCGCCCGGTGCAGCGGCGTCTCACCGGACTTGTCCCTCGCATTGACATCGGCACCCGCAGACAACAACAGGCGCGCCAACTCAAGGTCGCCGTCACGGCAAGCAGCCGGCAACTGCTCGTCGTAGGCAGACGCTTCAATCAGTCGCTCCGCAAGCCGTCGCCGAGCAACAGCAGCATCATCCGAGTCAGGCAAGTGGGCAAGTGAGCAGCGAGGTTTTGCGTCTTCATGGCTTTGAGCCTGTCATTTCTCCCCAAAAAGCAGAACAAGAGGCTGAAACTACCTTATAAGAGGGTATCTCCTCCTATCTGCGAAGATCAAATAGCCGACCTGGCGGACAAAAATCCGGCCCGTCACATCCGGCCCGTCAGCACGAAGGACGCAGGCGGAACGCACGGAAAGAAACATTCCGCCTTTACACTCAAGATGATGGGCAGGTTGCGAAAAGCTGCGCGCGCCATCCTTCGGGGGCTTTCCGCGCCGCCTCACGGCCGCGCGGAGCTTGCCTTGATCTGAGGCGCCACTCCCGCGAGCCGGCACCAGCGGGCTCGGGAGCGGCGACAAAGCGCCGCGCCGCTTCAGCCGGACTCACTTGGCCCCGTGCGCCCACAGCAGTTCAACGACGTCCGAGTGCCCCCACATGCCAGCTGCTTGCAGAGGAGTTTCGCCGACCTTATTCTTCGCGTTGACGTCAGCGCCGAATTCCAGTAGCAGGCGCACCAAGTCCGCTTGACCCGCCCGAGCCGCCAAGATCAGCAGAGTATCGCCGTCCTTGTTCTTCGCGTTGACATCGGCGCCGGACTCCAGCAGAAGGCGCACCAAGTCCTCACGGCCCCACCCGGCAGCCAAGTTCAACAGGGTGTCGCCGTCCTTATTCTTCACGTTGACATCGGCCCCTGACTCCAGCAGCAGGCGCACCAAGTCCTCACGACCCTGCCCGGCAGCCAAGTTCAGTGGGGTGTCGCCGTCCTCATTCTTCGCGTTGACATCGGCGCCGGATTCCAACAGTAGGCGCACCGCATCCGCACGGCCCAGCCAGACTGCCCCGTGCAGCGGAGTCCCGCGGTCCTTGCCATCCCCCGCGTTGACATCAGCGCCGGACTCCAGCAGAAGGCGAACCGCGTCCGGCCCCCCATTCATGGCAGCAAAGTGCAGCGGGGTAAGGCCTCCCAGAGCCTCCGCCTTGACATCGGCGCCGGATTCCAGCAGCAAGCGCATCGCGTCCACGTTCCCCTCCCCCGCCGCCCAATGCAGCGGAGTAATGCCCAGCATATCCTTCGCCTTGACGTCGGCTCCGGCCTCCACCAGCAAGCGCACCGCGCCCGTATGGCCTCTCCCGGCCGCCTCGTGCAGCGGCGTCGCGCCGCTCTGAGCCTTTGCGTTGACGTCAGCACCCGCCTTCAGCAATTCGCGAACCCTGTCCGTCAAACCGGCAGAGGCGGCAACGTGCAGCGGGGTGTCGTCCTTGCCATCCCCCGCGTTGACGTCAGCGCCGAATTCCAGCAGCAGGCGAACCGCGTCCGGCCCCCCATTCATGGCAGCAAAGTGCAGCGGGGTAAGGCCTCCCAGAGCCTCCGCCTTGACATCGGCGCCGGATTCCAGCAGCAAGCGCATCGCGTCCACGTTCCCCTCCCCCGCCGCCCAATGCAGCGGAGTAATGCCCAGCATATCCTTCGCCTTGACGTCGGCTCCGGCCTCCACCAGCAAGCGCACCGCGCCCGTATGGCCTCCCCCGGCCGCCTCGTGCAGCGGCGTCGTGCCGTCGGCGGCTCTGGCCTTGACGTCCGCACCGGCTTCCAGCAGCAGGCGTACAGCTCTCACATGCCCATCCAACACAGCCATATGGAGAGGAGAGCCGCCATTTGCCGACAAAGCCTGAATATCGGCCCCCTGCTCCTGCGAGCGCTTGATGGTCTCAACATCGCCTTGCGCGGCGGCATCGAGCAGAGCTTTATTGAGCGGCGGCTGCGCCGCAGCCGTCGCCGGCGATTCTTGGTGGGCAACGGTCGCTGCGCGGCAATCGACGACGAGTGCGCCGAAACAGAGCCCCGCCAGGGGCAGCAAAAGCATGTGAGAAGCGTTCATTCTTGTCATAACTTGTTGAGTAAATCAGCAGAGCCCAGCCCTCGCCGCAACTTCTCCCCGATCAAGCCCGGCATCGCCCGAGCCGCAGGAACAAAGCGCAGAGCGGGGGCGAAAAAAGGACGACGAGCAAACTCCGCGAGACAGCGAGACGCACGAGCCCCGGCAGGCTTCCTCTTCTAGCAATTTTTCGCGTCGAGGACAAGTCAAAAACTCGACGGCACGCGAGAATGACTCACTTTCCCTCTCGAACCTCGTGGATCCCTAGGCTCCGTCGCGAAACATGCCCCATTTCCCGCTCTCCTGTCTCAAACTGACGAAGCTACGCAGACGGGCACACGAAAACAAAGACGTAGGATTCGCCCTCTTGTCGACCCTCTCTGCACCGCCGGAGCCCCGACACCTCCCGCTTCCTCCGGCTCCTCGCCATTCGACTCACCCCATGCGTGCTTCGGCTCCCCCGCGCGCTCGAACGTGAGTGACGTTTCGTCCACCCCTCACTCCGCCGTGGCGGCGCAGCAGCTCCGCCACGGCGGTGCGTCCGTTGAGAATCGCCTCTTGCAGAGGCGTTCGCCCGACGCGATTGAGGCGAGTCGCATCCGCCCCGCTCTTCAACAGGCAGGCGGCGACCGCAGCGTGCCCCCTCACCGCTGCCGCATGCAGGGGCGTCCACCCACGATTGTTCACGGCATTCACGTCCGCCCCTCGGGCGATCAGCAGGCACGCCGCACCGGCATGCCCCCACGCTGCGGCGGCGTGCAGCGGGGTGTTGAGGCAGCGATCCGCGGCGTCAACCTCCGCGCCGTGAGCCAGCAGCAGACGCGCGGTTTCCATCTGCCCCCTCGCGGCCGCGCCGTGAAGCGGGCTATCCCCGCAGGCATCCCGCGCCTTCGCGTCCGCTTCGGCCTCCAGCAAGAGCAGGGCCGCAGAGGCATGCCCGTTGCGCGCCGCCGCATGCAGGGGCGTCGCGCCGTCGTCAGCCTTTGATCCGGCATCGGCTCCGGAAGCCAGCAGCCCGCGCAGCTCTTCGGTGAGCCCCGCCGAGGCCGCCAGATGCAGAGCCGTCCACCCGTTAGCCAGCGCCTGCCGACGACAGGCGCCCGCCGCCAGCAGGAGACGCACGACGACCGTATGCCCCTCGCCGGCGGCGAGACGCAGGGGAGGCGGCCCACCCTCAACACGGGCATTGACCTCGGCCCCGGCCAGCAGGAGCGCGAGCGTCGCGGGCGCGTCTCCCTCGGTTGCGGCAACGCACAGGGCAGCATTCAGCGGGGCTTATCTGCCGCAGGTGCTGTCAGCCGCACCGCCTTCCTCGGGCGATCCCATCCGGGCTACCGACATCCGGGCCACCGAGCCGCCGGTGGGATTCACCGAGGTCGCCGAGTCCTTGACAAGCCCCGGCCCTGACGGCCATGAAGCAAGGCCCGAGGCTGCCACGGTATCGGAGAGAAGGCAAACCGAAGCGAAGAGGGAGAGTGTACAGTTCATCATGAGATCAAAAGCGCCAAGATCGAGGAGGCCGGGATCCACATGCTCGCGAACGGCGCAGCTCTCGCGCTCCGATGGGGACGGGCCTGTCGTCCCCGCCGCGCGGCGACGAGTGTACACCGGATCAGCGGCCGATGACGCGGCGCGCCTCTTCGCGGGCCCAGGCGTCATCCTCGAGAATCGCCGTCAGGCGGCCCTCATAGTCGCGGGGGTGCGCCGCCGAGAGCACGCTCTCCACCGTCTCCCAGATGCCCGGGAAGGAGAGGCGCCCGTCGATGAAGGCCTGCACCGCCACCTCGTTGGCCGCATTGAACATCGCCGGCATCGTGCCGCCCGTCATTCCCACGCGGCGCGCCAAACCCAGCGCCGGGAAGTCATCCCAGCGCGGCGCCTCAAATTGCAGCCCCGCGAGCTGGGCCAAATCGAGGTGAGGAAGGGAATTCGGCGTGCGATCCGGCCAAGTCACCGCGTACTGGATCGGGAAGCACATGTCGCTCGCGCTCAGCTGAGCGAGAATAGAGCCGTCGCAGTACTCCACCAGCGAATGCACGATACTCTGCGGATGCACGATGACATCCACGCGCTCCATCGGAACACCGAAGAGCCAGCGCGCCTCAATCATCTCCAGTCCCTTGTTGAAAAGCGTCGCCGAGTCAATCGTGATCTTGCGGCCCATCTTCCACGTCGGGTGCCGCAGCGCCTGCTCCAGCGTCACATGCGCCAGCTGCTCGCGAGGGAGCTGGCGGAAAGGCCCTCCGCTGGCCGTGAGAATGAGGCGGCGCACCTCATCGGGCCCGCCGCGGTGCCCTTGCAGGCACTGAAAAATGGCATTGTGTTCGCTGTCCACGGGCAGCACGCTGATGCCGCGCTCGGCCGCGCGCTTCATCACCAGCTCGCCCGCCATCACCAAAATCTCCTTCGAGGCAATCGCCAGATCCTTGCCGGCCTCAATCGCCTCGAGTGTCGGCCGCAGCCCCGCCGTGCCGATGATCGACACCAGCACCATGTCCGCCTCGGCCGAGGTCGCCAGTTCGCAGAGACCGTCAAGCCCCGTCAGCACACGCGACCCCGCCGGCAGCATCGCCTCGAGCTCGGCGGCATGCGTCGGGTCAAACAGGCAGACCTGGCGCACCCCGAACTCCCGCGCCTGCGCCGCCAGCGCCTCATAGCTGCCGTGAGCCGCCAGACCCACCACCTCCATGCGCTCGGGAATATCACGCGCCACCTTGAGGGCGCTGGTGCCAATGCTGCCGGTAGATCCCAGAATAACGACGCGACGCTTCTTCATGCGGCCGCCATTATAGCAAATGTGCGTCCAAAATCAAGAGCGGAAGCTCACCGCTCGCGCATCACCCAGTCAAAGCCCTCAAAGCGCTCGCGGACGCAGCGGCGGGGGAACTGGGCCTCAAAGGCGGGGAAAAAGGTGTCCGCCTCGTGGCGGCCGTGCACCTCCGACACGCTGAGGCGCTGCATGCGCGGCAGCAGCAGCTCGTAGATCTGCGCCCCGCCAATCACCATCACCTCGCCGTCCATCAGTTCGAGGCCCGCCAGCTCGGCAAGATCGTGAATCACCACCGCCCCCGGCGCCTCGTAGCCCGAGCGGCGCGTCAGCACGATATTCTGACGGCCGGGCAGCGGGCGACCGAGAGACTCCCACGTTCGCCGCCCCATGAGCACCGGGTGCCCCATCGTGAGGCGCTTGAACAGCTTCATGTCCTCCGGCAGGCGCCACGGAATCGCGCCGCGCAGGCCAATGCCCCGCTGCTCATCCATCGCCACCACCCCCGTGAAGCGCAGCTGCTCGACGGACGCCACGATCATACCGACACCTCCGCCTTGATGTGGGGATGGGGATTGTAGTTGCAGAGCTCGAAGTCCTCGAAGCGGAACTCGTCCAGTGAGCGCACCGACGGATTGAGCTTCATCTGCGGCAGGGGGCGCGGCTCGCGCGTGAGCTGCAGGCGCGCCTGCTCCAAGTGATTGCGGTAGAGGTGCAAATCGCCGTAGGTGTGGATGAACTCCCGCGCCTCATAGCCGCAGACCTGCGCCACCATCATCAGCAGCAGCGCATAGCTCGCGATGTTGAACGGCACCCCGAGAAAGAGATCGCAGCTGCGCTGATAGAGCTGCAAGCTCAGCCCGGGGCGCTCCCCCTCCCGCTGCGGCGGGATCACGCAGAACTGAAAGAGGCAGTGGCAGGGCGGCAGAGCCATCTCATCCACCTCCGCCACGTTCCAGGCCGAGACAATGTGGCGACGGCTCCAGGGATCCTTCTTCAGCCCCTCGACGAGGCGGGCAATCTGGTCGATGGTGCCCCCCTTCCCGTCCGGCCACTTGCGCCACTGCGTGCCGTAGACTGGCCCGAGCTCGCCGTTCTCATCGGCCCACTCGTCCCAGATGCTCACGCCGTGCTCCTGAAGGTAGTGCACATTCGAGCTTCCCTTGAGGAACCAGAGCAGCTCATAGATGATCGAGCGCAGGTGCAGCTTCTTCGTCGTCAGGCAGGGGAAGCCCTCGCGCAGATCAAAGCGCGCCTGTCGGCCAAAGACGCCGATGGTGCCGGTGCCGGTGCGATCCTGCCGCCCGACACCATTCTCCAGCACGTCGCGAAGCAAATCCAGATACTGTCTCATCGGCGCGTCGCAGCAAGTCAGAATCGCGAGAAAACCCTCACAGGCCCAGCGCGCGGCGGATGCTCTCCGCGTAGCGCGCCGCCTTTTCGGCAAAACTCAGCTCAGGCTCGCGGTAGAGGATGCCGCGCGACACATTGACAACGGAGGGAGCCGCCCGACGGCTGCCGGCCAGCGCCTCAATGTCACCGCCCTGTGCCCCGAAGCCCGGGATGAGCAGCGGCGCATCCGGCAGTTGCTCCAGTAGCTCGCCGCTGGCATTCGTCAGCCCGACGACCATGCCCACATCCGTCGCGCAGCCCTCGGCCTTCGCGCGGTCGACCATGTCGCCCACCAGCTGATACACCCGGCGACCGTCCGCCAGCGTGCGGCGCTCAATATCCGCCGCACCGGCGTTCGACGTCACCGCCAGCAGGTAAACACCCTTGCCGGGGCGATCAAGGAAGGGCTGAAGGATGTCATAGCCCATGAAGGGATTGAGCGTCACCGCGTCCACATCCCAGCGATCGAGGTAGGCCTGCGCGTAATACTTCTGCGTCTCGCCGATATCCCCGCGCTTCGCGTCGAGAATCACTGGGATGTCCTTCGGCATCTCCGGCAGCAGCTCCTCCAGCACGCGGAGGCCGGCGAGCCCCATCGCCTCAAAATAGGCAATGTTGGGCTTGTAGGCAGCGGCATAGGGAGCCGTCTCCTCCACCACGCGGCGCAGCCAGTCGGCCAGCTCGGTCATGTTTTCCGAATCGGGGCGGGGATCGAGGCCGACGCAGAGCATGGAACGCGTCGCCTGAATGCGTGCCTGAAGCTTTTCAGAGTATCTCATCGCGCTGCGTATGGTAGCAAACTTGCGGCGGCATGACAAGCAAAATGCCGCCTGCGAGCGGCCTGCCCGGGCAAGCCGCTGAGACGGCGCCGTCCCCTCAGCCGCGCGAGCGACGGATGAAATACAACCCGGTGTACACGCGCGGATCGACCGCCACGCCCTGCTTCATCTGCTCGGCCAGCCACGTATCCACCTCATCCAGAGAAACCTCGCGCACCACAATGCGCTCCGACTCCACGCCGCCGCCCTTCCCCACGCGCTCCAGACCATCCGCCAGATAAAAGCTGAGCGTCTCCGAGGTCAGCCCGGGGGACGACGGCCCGTCGAAGAGGAGGGTCATCGTCGCGGCGCGGTAGCCGGACTCCTCCTCCAGCTCGCGGCGCGCGGCCTCCTCGGCACTCTCGGCGTGCTCGTCGCCGATGAGACCGGCCGGGAAGCAGAGGCAGCGGCGCCCGATCGGCGGGCGGAACTCCTCCACCAGAATCACACGCCCCTCGGGCGTGCACGCAAAAATCATCGCAGCGCGCGTCTCGCGCACGCGCTCGCAGTACTCCCAATGCCCCTCGCGCACGAGATTGAGGAACTTGCCGGCATACAAACACTCTTTCATCGCAAATAAAAAAGATGAAGGCGGAGCCAGCGCCTGCGGCCCCGCCTTCGGAGAGTTTAAGACTTCGTCATCGGCGCATCACTCGCGCACCAGCTCCTTGTAGCGGGCCAGAATGCGCATCGTCACCGGGCCGGCGTGGCCCGTGCCGATCGTGCGACCGTCCAGCGACGACACCGCAATCACCTCAGCGGCCGTGCCCGTCAGGAAGCACTCGTCAGCGCTGAGCACATCGTAGCGGTTCATCACGCGCTCCTCGCAGGGAATGCCCAGCTCGGCGCAGATATCCATCACCGCATGGCGCGTAATACCGCCGAGGGCGGACTCCGTCAGCGGCGGCGTCATCACCACGCCCTTGCTGACAATGAAGATATTATCGCCCGTGCACTCGGCCACGTTGCCGCGCTCGTTGAGCATGAGAGCCTCGCCCGCGCCCTGCTGCACAGCCTCGAGCTTCGCGCTGATGCTGTTGAGGTAGTTGAGGCTCTTGACCTGCTGGCAGATCGCATCAGGATCGGGGCGGCGATACGAGCTCGTGATGAGGCTCAGGCCGTTCTCGTACATCTCCTTGGGATACAGGGCGATGTCCTCCACGATGATGAACATGCTCGGCGCCGGGCAGTTGCGGGGATTGAGACCCAGATCGCCCACGCCGCGCGTCACCACCAAGCGGATGTAGCCGTCGCTCATCCCGCTGGCCGCCACCGTCTCCTCCGTCGCCTTGCACACCTCGTCAAAGGACCAAGGAAGATCGATCATGAGGTAGCGCATGCCGTTGAAGAGGCGCTCGATGTGCTCCTGAAGGCGGAACACCTTGCCGGAATAAAAGCGGATACCCTCAAAGCAACCATCACCGTACAGAATCGCGTGATCGAAGACAGAGACCTTCGCCTCGTCGCGATCCACCAACTTGCCGTCGAGCCAGATTTTCATGTGAATCAAAGAATTGTTGTCGCGGGTTATTATAAACCGATTTGACCGTATGTGAAGCAGAAAAAAAGCGCAGCGTCACTTTTTCGCGCGCTCCTTCACCCAGAGACGCCGGCGCAGCGCCTCCGCCGCCGCCTCCATCTCCGCCGCATGCTTGCTGGAACCGAGCGCCTCGCCCAGCAGGCGGCCCCGCCAGGAAACCGTGGCGCGGAAGGGCCCGGCCGGAGCATCGGCGCGCACCGCCGCCGTCTCATACACCGGGCCCTCGGGGCCGATGGCCTGAAGCGTCTCCAGCAACTCGCCCTTCGAATTCACCGCCGACAGCGTGCGAGCTTTCGCGATGCTCTCCCCGAGCAGGCGCAGCGACACCTTGCGCGCCGCGTTGTAGTTGGAATCCATCATCACCGCGCCGATCACGCTCTCAAAGGTGTTGGCCAAAATGGAGAGCGTCTCGCGCCCGCCGCTCTTCTCCAGCTGCGCGCTCATCAGCAGCTGCTCGCCCCAGCCGAGGGCGCGGCAGCGCTCCGCCAGATGGCGACGGCTCACCACCGCCGCGCGCCACTTCGTCAGCTCACCCTCATCCGCCTTCGGGTGCAGGCGAAACAGCTCGCAGCTCACCACGAGCTCCAGCACGGCATCCCCGAGATACTCGAGGCGCTCGTAGGCGATATTCGTGCTGCGCTTCTGATCCGCGCTGGGATGTGTCAGCGCCTGCCGCAGCCAAGTCTCATCCGAAAAGCGGTACCCGAGCGTGTTCTCGACCGTCTCTCTGTCCATGACCCCAGTGTAACACAGAGCGCGATGACTGGCGAGCCGAAACTCAGGACGAGGAAGCAGACCCGGTAGTTCAGCGACCTCCGTCCACCCGCCACGCCGCTCCAAGCTCGGCAACACCTGCGCGCCGACACGAGACCGAGCACCCCCCACCCGACGGCAAGCGGCCCTGCCGGAGTATGTCCGGCAGGGCCGCGAATATCCTCAGGCCGCGTAGGCCCGGTGGCTCAGGCGCCT
>DGYMR06203__coassemble_566_pt1 | contig 75083 bp, 74 predicted proteins | sample DGYMR06203__metabat2_low_PE_047 | metagenome-assembled genome bin DGYMR06203 | reverse complement strand
CCGGAAGGGGGGGCGGAACGGAGCGGAACGGGGCGGAACGGGGCGGAACGGAGCGGAACGGGGCGGAACGGGGCGGAACGGAGGGCCTCGCCCTCGGCCGTCAACGTTTTTTAGGAGTATCTGTGTCATGTCGTTTCACTCTGGAAATAATTGTGTTAGCTTGTTGTCGCGGCGACGGAAATGCGGGGCTGCGGGGCGATGAAACGATTTTTTCTTGCGTCCGCAGGAAAAGCAGGCTATAGTGATGATTGCAGAAGGATTCATTGATCCGGCTGCCTTAGAAACACCAGCATAGAAAGAAGGTACACACCATGCAGACATCCAATGTTGACATGAACATTACTGTTACGGGCCGTCACATTGACGTGACCGATGCGATCCGCGATTTCGCCGTTAAGAAGATCCAGTCCATCCACATCGACTATCCGAGGATTGTCGAAGCGCGTGTTGTGGTGGATGTGCAGAAGGATCGCCAGATGGCTGAGATTGTGCTCTATTGTGCGGATCACATCACGATTCAGGCCTCGACAGCCGGATCCGATCTGTACGCTGCCATTGATGAGACGGTCACCAAGATCATGCGCCGTATGCGCAAGCACAAGACTCGTCTGATGAAGCACTTCCGCCCGCATCGCTCGAAGAGCATCCGCACCCTTGAGGAGAATGTCTACGATGAAAACATCCTCGATTACGATGTTGATGTCGACGCTCCCGAAGATCCGAAGCCGGTGCGTATCTCCCGCGAGGGCTATGATCTCAAGACGATGTACAAGGAGGACGCGATTATGGAGCTTGAAATCTCCGGCAAGCCCTTCGTGCTGTATCGCAACGCTCGCCGCAACGTCCTTCAGATCGTCTACAGGCTCTGCCCGGGCGAGTACTCCATCATCGAGCTCGGTAACGAGATTAAGGCCTGAGTTTGGCCACAGGTTCTGTACCGTAGCAGCCGCAGCCCCGTCGGGGGCTGCGGCTTTTGTTTGCGAAGGATGTTTGCAGAGTTGTCTGCTCTAGCCGGTGAATACGTCCCTGCAACGCTTGGAGAATGCCGGAAACGGCTTGGAGGATGACTGCATCGGGGAGTTGGGGAAGATAGTCGGTGAGATCTGCCCGATGTCTGATTCTGCACCGGAAAATAGAGTTGACGCAGCGCTCGCTCCGTGATAGCCTGACAAAGGCCGCTGATGCGTCCTCGAACGGGGGATGCGCGTGGTCGGCTGCATTACTATTATTCATCAATCAACACTGCACCATGATACGCTATCTCCTCCTCGCTCTTTTCGCCGTCACATCCCTTGCGACGGCAAAGCCTCAGAAGGCTCCTCAGAAACTCCCCGGTGGTTGGGTATACGCCTGGGGCGATGAGTTTAACGGCTCTAAACTGGATACTCGCAAGTGGAAATACGAGTTGGGCGTTGTTCGTAACCAAGGAAGCCGACATGCCTACACCAAGGACTGCGTGAAGGTTCGCAAGGGTATGCTGGTGCTGGAGTCGCGCTGTGAAGAGACCCCCAATGAGACCTACAAGCCGGGAGGTAAGACGTGGTTCCAGAAGATTAAAACCCAGCCCTATGCCAGCGGCTCGATTACCTCTCTTGGTACACAGAGTTTCACGCCGCCCTGCCGCTTGGAGTTTCGCGCCAAGGTGCCGAAAGGTCGTGGCGTTTGGCCTGCCATCTGGACGATGCACCAGAACAAGTACGGCTGGCCGGCGAACGGAGAAATTGATATTCTCGAGCATATTTCGCAGGAGCCGAATCGCGTTTACTCCATCTTCCGCTGGGGTAAAAATGGCGGCAATCAGGAGCACAAGGTGATTCGGACGACGGATATTCGTGACTTGAGCAAGGATTTTCACACCTATGTGCTGGAGTGGACGGATGAGTACATGTTCATGGAGATTGACGGTAAGGAAGTCGGCCGCATCAAGATTTCCGACGCTCAGTATCCGAATGGTGACAATCCTCTGCTGACGCCCTGCTACCTCATCATCAACACGGCTATCGGCGGTTGGGCGCAGGCTCCCGTGGCTGAGGATTATCCCGTTGAGTTCCTCATCGACTACGTGCGCTGCTACACCAAACCCGATCACCTCGACGCCTACCGAAAGGCTGATGAGGAGAGCGGACGAAAGAGCAAGGGGGGCAAGCGCAGTAAAAACCGTCGCGACTGATTTCTGAGCGTTCACGCCCTTTCGAGCCCCGGCACCCGATCCTATCTTCTCGGGTGTCGGGGCCTTTTTCTGACTCTCGGCAACTCGCGCGCTGGCTCCCCCCGCTGATACGCGCGCTGACTCCCGCGCTGCTCGTTGCCGAGAGGTATGCGGCGGAAGCCTCGGTCGTTGCCGGAGCTTGTCGGGCTGAGGTGCAGCGGCGCAGGCGGGGGTGAGGCAAGGTGCAGAGGGGGGAGAAAAGGGAGCAAGAAACGGAGCAGGGGCTTCTTCATTCAGGGGGCGGTCGTTGGCAGCTTCGGCAAGCGCCGGGTTCGGCAGCGCTTCATGCAGTAAAAAGCGCGAAAGTCAGCAACATTAGACTTGCAAGGCAATGCGGCAGCCGCTATAATCGCCGACCGCATTCCGCCCGGTGGCCTACAGGCGCCCTCTCAACCACCGGTGTAAGGGCCTTGAGGATATGCGGCAACATTAACCGAAACAATACTCATGAGTAAATCCGAACTGGAAGCTTTGATTGACTCCAAGCTTCCGACTTTCCGCAAGGGTGACATCGTCAACGGTACCATCCTTGAAATCCGCCCGCAGGTCGTCCTCGTCGACATCGGCTACAAGTCCGAGGGTGTCATCCCCATCTCCGAATTTGAGGATGAAGAAATTGAAGTGGGCCAGGAGATCGAGGTGCTCCTCGAAAGCCTCGAAAACGACGAGGGTCTCGTCGTCCTTTCCAAAGAGAAGGCTGCTCACAAGCAGAACTGGGATAAGATCGTCGCCGTCTACAAGGAGGGCGGTCTCGTCAAGGGTAAGGTTAAGAGTGTCGTCAAAGGTGGCCTTATGGTCAACGTTGGCGTTGAGGCCTTCCTTCCCGGCTCTCAGGTGGACATCATTCCGCCGAAGGATCTCAACGAATTCGTCGGCAATGTCTACGAGTTCAAGATTGTCAAGGTCAATGATGACCGCAAGAACATCGTGCTCTCTCGCCGCGAGGTCATCGAGGCCGAGCGCAGCGAGCAGCGCCAGCGCTTCCTTGAGACCGTCAAGGTGGGGGATCGCGTGAAGGGCACTGTCAAGAACATCACGGACTTCGGCGCCTTCGTCGATCTCTCCGGTATGGACGGCCTGCTGCACATCACCGATATGAGCTGGGGTCGTGTCAATCATCCCTCCGAGCTTCTTCACGTCGGGCAGGAGATCGAGGTGCTCATTCTCGAGGTGGATCGCGACAAGGAGCGCGTGTCTCTGGGCCTCAAGCAGCTCACCGAGAATCCCTGGGCCGATATCGAGAAGAAGTACCCGATCGGTTCCCGCGTCAAGGGCCGAGTCACCAAGCTTCTCGCCTACGGTGCTTTCGTGGAGCTCGAGAAGGGTGTCGAGGGTCTTGTGCACGTGTCCGAGCTTTCCTGGACGAAGCGCATTACGCGCCCCAGCGATGTGCTCTCTCTGGATCAGGAGATCGAGGCCGTTGTGCTCAACATCTCCGTCGAGGAGCAGAAGATTTCGCTCGGCGTGCGCCAGCTCGACGAGAATCCCTGGGATGCCATCGAGGCTCGCTTCCCCGTCGGTACGGTTATCTCCGGCGCTGTTCGCAACCTGACGCCCTACGGTGCCTTCGTGGCGCTTGAGGAGGGTATTGACGGTATGATCCACGTGTCCGACATGAGCTGGACGCGCAAGATCAATCACCCCTCCGAGATTCTCAAGAAGGGTGATGTCGTGCAGGCTCGCGTGCTTAACATCGACAAGGAGAACCAGCGTGTTTCTCTCGGCATCAAGCAGCTTGAGGCCGATCCCTGGGAGTCCATCGACAGCCGCTTCAAGGTCGGTGATCTCGTCACCGGTCAGGTGGCCAAGATTGCTTCCTTCGGTGCTTTCGTCAACCTCGACGGCGATATCGACGGTCTCATCCACATTTCTCAGCTCTCTGAGGATCACGTGGAGCGCGTCAAGGATGTCATCAAGGTGGGCGAGGAGATCAAGGCTCGCGTCATCAAGGTCGACAAGGTCGAGCGCCGCATCGGTCTCTCCATCAAGGCTGTTAACTACGATCCCGAGCAGCTCCGCCGCGAGACGGCTGCCTTCGAGACCGTTCGCGCCGGCGATATGGTGGGTCTGGAGCAGGCCTTCAACCTCGCTGCCCTTCAGGCCGAGGAGTGGAGCCCCTCCGGCGACCAGAAGTAAGAGCTGCGCTTCGTTCGCAACTCGGATCTCACTCTGATTTGCACCCGCTGCGGAAATGCCCGCAGCGGGTCTTTTTTTCGGGGCGAGAGATGGGGGCAATCCGGGAGCGAAGGGGGGAAAGGGGGAAAAGGGGGCGAAGGCGAGAGGCGACCTCGCGGGCGGGCGCCTGCTCCGCGCCTTGGTCGGCGGTGGAGTGTTGCTCGGTGCGGCGCGGGCTCAGGGAGGCGAGCGGGGGCCTTCTCTGCGCGCCGCCGCGAGGCCGTAGGACCGGGGCTCGTTGCGGCCGGAGTAGAGGGGAGGGTGGAGGACGCAGGAGCCTGCGGGGGCCGGGGTCTCGTTCAAGGAAGGGAGCTTTTGCTCGGGAATCTCTCGTCGCTCGGCGGGCAAGTCCCCGGAGGCCACAAAAAAGAGTGAGCGCAAACCTGCACTCACTCTTCAGAGAACATCGGTGGGGAAGCGGAGCCGTCGGGGGGAGGTTCACTTCTCGTCGATGGCGGCGTAGAGCTTGTCGACGATGGTGGTGAAGACCTGCCGCTCCTCTTCGGTGAGGTTGGCGGCGAGGCGGTTGGCGGCGTCGAGCATGTTCTGCTCAATGAGATCGGAGGTCCGCGAGCCGACGGAAGTGAGGCTCAGCAGCACGCCGCGGCGGTCATGCGGCGATTGGCGGCGCCTCAGCAGGCCCTGAGAGACCAGCGGGTCGACGAGGCGGGTGATGGCCGAGGGCGTGAGGCGCATCTCTTGCGCGAGAGCTCCGTGGAGCACGCCCGTGCTGTTGTGGCGCGTCAGGCGCCGAACGGCCCCCAGCGTGGCAGCCTGCTGGACGGTCATGGCGCTGAGAATGCGCTTGCCCGAGTCCGTCAGGGCGTTGTAGCCGGCGCGCCTGATGTAGGCCTGCACGGCCTCCATCTTGTCGGTGGTTTCCAGTTTTTTCTCGCGGGGACTCGGCATGTCGTCCATGGCTGCGAGTCTACCACGAATGTGAACCTTTGTCAATATCAACCGCTCAGATGAAGTAACGTTTCGGGGCTGAAGCAATGCGCGGCAGGCGTCCCGAGGCTCGGGCTGCGAATCGAGCGGCGTCCTGAGCCCCGGTGGGGGCTTTCGCAGCCGTTCGCAGCGGTTGAGATGCGGCCTCAGCAGAGGATGAGGAGGCTGCTTCAGTGGCGGATGCGGCGGTCGTCCGCGGGCGGTTCGTCCTGAGGCTGACGGCGGCTCTCGGAGCCGCCTGCGGGAGAGGAGGAGCGGGGGTGGCGTTCGCTGACTCGGCCGCGGAAGCTGCGGCCGTTTTCCGCCGCGATGAAGCGCTCGCTGCGAATGCCGCGGCGGTGCAGGGCGGTGGAGAGGTCGATGAGGGTCTCATCGTAGCCCTCGTGGCCGAGTTGCCAGGTACCGAAGTGGCAGCCGAGGGCCTGCTTCGCACGCAGGGCGAGAAAGATGTCGACGGCTTCATCGGGCGAGACGTGGTGGTGGCGCAGCCAGTCGGGGCGGTAGGCGCCGATGGGGATGAGGGCGAGGTCCGGCGCGCCGAGGCGGCGGCGGATGTGCTCGAAGGCGGGGCTGGCGGCGGTGTCGCCGACGTAGCAGATGCGCGGGCCGCCCGGCGACTCCAGCCAGTAGCCGCACCAGAGGGAGAGGTTGTGGTTGGATGAGCCGCGGTAGCGGTTGCTCCAGTGGTGGGCGGGCGTGAGGGTGATGCTGAGCTTGCCGGCGCTGACGCTCTCCCACCAGTCGCGCTCTTCGATGCGCGCGGGGCCGATGTGGTACTCCAGCAGGGCGCGCAGGCCGAGGGGGACGATGAAGAGGGGGTTGTCGCGCAGGCGGAGGCGCCGCAGGGTGGCGGCGTCAAAGTGATCGTAGTGGTCGTGGGTGAGCAGGCAGATATCGATGGGCGGCAGGTCCTCCCAGACGATGCCGGGCGGGCGGTGCCGCGCGGGGCCGACGCCCTGCACGGGGCTCACGTAGTCGCTCCAGACGGGGTCGGTGAGGATGTTCAGCCCGGCGGTGCGGATGAGCATGGTGGAGTGATTGACCATGGTGCACTCCCAGTCCGGGCCGTCGACGCTCGGGGCGAGCTCGGGGCGGTAGGCGTTTTCGCTCACGCGGGGGTAGAGTCCGCGCTCACTCATGCCGAAGAGCCATTTGAAGCCGGAGCCGGTGCCGTGGATGACGGCGGTGCCGGGAAAGACGTTGTGAAAGCGCTTGCCGTCAAAGTGATCGGAGGGGGCGCCGCTCCAGCTGCCGCCGCGGCAGAGGGTGTGCGCCAGCAGGCGGTCGATGGAGTAGAGGGCGATGCCGACGGTCAGCAGGCCGAGCAGGGCGATGAGCAGACGCCTCCGTCCCTTGCTGAGGCGGCCGCTGCGGCGCTGCCTCCGAGGGGGGCTGAGCGGTGTGGCTGAGGCTCGTGCGGGGCTGTCCATGTGTTTTGTCTACCACAGGCGGGCGCGGAACTCAAGGGCAAACTCCGCCATGAGGCGTGGGCTCGCCTTCGCTCGGCTTCCCCGAGGCGGCGGCGCAGGAGGCAGGGAGAGGCGGTCGGGCGAGCTTCCGCGGGCGGCGAAGGAGGGCTCAAGGTGCCGTCTCGGGCCGCAGGGGCTCAGAGGCTGCGGCTATGGGGCGTCTCTGTGTGCGTCGGCGGTGCGTCGGCGGTGCGCCGGTGGGGTGGCGTGTCAGGTGGCCGAGTGCGGCCGAGTGCAGCCGGCGGGTCTCAACTGAGGGCCAGCAGGCGCTCGCCGAGAAACCACCAGAGCGTGGCGGCGGTGATGAGGCAGGGGCCGAAGGGCATCGGGCGCCCGAAGCCGTGGCGCGCGGTGATGGCGATGAGCAGCCCGAGCAGGGAGCCGGCGCTCAGGGCGATGAGGACGCCGTCCCAGCCGGTGAGGGCGCCGATGGCCATGGCGATCCAGGCGTCGCCGCTGCCCATGGCGCTGCTGCGCGTGGCGTAGCCGCGGCAGCTGCCCGTGAGCTGCTCGTGCGCTTCAAGGGGGATGCGCTGCCCGTCGGGCAGCAGGAGGGCGTCGGCGTGCAGTTGCAGCAGGCCCTCTTCGCGCGGGGCGCCGGGGAGCTCAAGGGTGGCGCCGCGCAGCAGGATGCGGTCGCCGATGTCGCGCAGCAGGCGGCTGAGCATGAGGCTTTCGCTGCCGATGCTCAGCTCGATGTCCTCACCGTCTGCCGCCTGGCGGAGCTGCCAGGTCTGCGGGCGGGCGTAGCGCTTGCTGCGCATGCCGAAGAGCAGCATACCGAGCGCGGCGGTGAGTTTGAGGAGCAGGTAGCCGAAGAGGGCGGATGCGGCGGCGTAGGGCAGCCCGGCGGCGGTGGCGGGGCTGAGCGGGTTTTGCAGCATCCAGGGGTCGGCGGCGGCGGCCAGCAGGGCGGCGGCGGTGGCGGCCAGGGTGAGGCGGCGCATGACGGTCATCGTCTCCAGATCAATGAAGAAGGTGGCTGTCATGGCGGCCATCCAGAGGGCGACCCAGAGGAGGGCGAGGAGGTGCGAGAAGCTCAGGCTGACGGCGATGAAGAGGGCAGCGGTGAGGGCTTCGACGATGCAGTAGCGCGGCGAGATGGGCCGGTGGCAGCAGGCGCTGCGCCCGCGCAGCATCAGCCAGCTGATGATGGGGATGTTGAGATACCAGGGGATGGGGACTTTGCAGTTCGGGCAGAAGGAGCGCGCGGGCTGCGTGGTTTTCATCCCCCGCGGCAGGCGGTAGATGATGACGTTGAGGTAGGAGCCGATGCAGGCGCCGATGAGTCCGAAGGCCGTGGGCAGGAGCCACGGGTGCAGCAGGCGCAGGGTGTTGGTGTAGTCGATGAGGCTCAGATACCAGCTTTCGGGTAGGGTGAGCGCATGGGTGAGGGCTTCGATGCTCATGGCGGGGAGAGCGGGTGCCGGCGCGGATCGGCGGGGCTCAGTCCATGCCGTGCACGGCGCGCCAGATGGCGTAGAGGTTGAAGAGTTTGAGCAGCAGGGCAAAGCTCATGCCCCAGGTGACGGCGATGGTGAGTTTGGTTTTGGGGCTCAGCTTGCGTGCGATGATGAGGGCGACGTAGCCCGTGCCGGAGAGCAGGGCGGCGACGATGAGGGCGGCGGTTTTGTTGAAGCCCAGCCAGTCCAGCGGCATGGAGATGGGCAGCATGAAGGCGAACATCAGAACGGCGGCGTTGCGGATGCCTTCGAGCCAGGCGACCACGGCAGAGGGAATCATGACACAAAGAAGTAGCGTAATTTTGGCCGCTTTGCTGTATCGTTCCTGCTGGGTGGGGATGTACATGATGCTGCGCCATCATGCCAGAGTTTCCCGCCTCTGTCAATCGCTAGTTCCGCCATGTCTCTTTTCAACCTCGTGACCGATTACAAGCCCTCCGGCGACCAGCAGCAGGCCATCGACAAGCTGCTCAAGTCTCTCGCCGCCGGCAACAAGCACCAGTGCCTGCTGGGGGTGACGGGCAGCGGCAAGACGTTTACGATGGCGAATCTCATCGCGGCGCAGGATCGCCCGGTGCTGGTGCTCTCGCACAACAAGACGCTGGCGGCGCAGCTCTACTCGGAGCTCAAGGCTTTTTTCCCGCACAATGCGGTGGAGTATTTCGTCTCGTATTTCGATTATTATCAGCCGGAGGCCTACATTGCGAGCACGGATACGTACATCGAGAAGGACAGCGCCATCAATGAGGAGATTGACCGCCTCTGCCTCAATGCGATGCGCTCGCTGCTGCTGCGCCGCGATGTGATTGTGGTGGCGAGTGTGTCCTGCATCTACGGTCTGGGCTCGCCGGAGGATTATCGCAACCTGACGCTGTCGGTGACGGTGGGGCAGGAGATGGGGCGCGATGCGATGCTGGAGTGCCTGACGGAGCTGCTCTTTGAGCGCAATGACTACGAGTTTCAGCGCGGGCGCTTCCGCGTGCGCGGCGATGTGGTGGAGGTGTACCCGGCGCAGAGCGACGGTGAGGCGGTGCGCGTGGAGTTTTTCGGCGATGAGATTGATGCGGTGTCGCTCATCGACGCAGGCACGGGGCGGGTGCGCGAGAAGCTGCCGGGCTACATCTTTTTCCCGGTGAAGCAGTATGTGTCTGCCCCGGAGAAGCGCGAGGCGGCGATTCGCTCGATTCGCGCGGAGCTGGCGGAGCGCGTGGCGTGGTTCGAGCAGCACAACAAGCTGATCGAGGCGCAGCGCCTCAAGATGCGCACGGAGTATGATCTGGAGCTCATTAGCGAGATCGGCTTTTGCAAGGGTATTGAGAATTACTCGCGCCATCTGGCGGGGCGGGCTCCCGGGGCGACGCCGTCGACGCTTCAGGATTATTTCCCGGCGGATCACTTGACGCTGATTGATGAGTCGCACGCGACGATTCCGCAGATCGGGGGGATGTATGAGGGGGATCGCTCGCGCAAGCAGGTGCTGATCGATCACGGCTTCCGCCTGCCGTCGGCGCTCGACAACCGCCCGCTGCGCTTCGATGAGTTCATGAACCGCCAGGCGCAGCTGGTGTATGTGAGTGCGACGCCCGGGCCGTTTGAGTATGTCAACTGCGTGCCGGGCAATCACAGTTTCATTCCGGTGATGAAGGCGAAGCGCGGCAACACGCACGCGCGCAGTCGCGAGGCGAGCCGGGCGGTGCGCGAGGCGCCCGCCGGCTTTACGGGGGTGTTTTTTCACAACATCGATGAGCTGCGGGTGCCGCCGAATCCCTCGTCCGCGCCGGTGGAGAGCTTTGACCCGACGCGCCTCGGCCAGCCGCTGATCGTGGAGCAGATTATCCGCCCGACGGGGCTGCTGGAGCCGAAGATTACGCTGCTGCCCCTCGAGGGGCAGATCGACCGCACGATCGAGCTCTGCCACGAGCGCGTGAGCCGCCGTGAGCGCGTGCTGGTGACGACGCTGACGAAGCGCACGGCGGAGGATCTCACGGATTATCTGCGCCGCGTGGGGCTGAAGGTGGCGTACATTCACGCGGATGTGGATGCGATTGAGCGCGTGGAGACGCTGCGCCGCCTGCGCGCGGGTCGCGTGGATATTCTGGTGGGCATCAACCTGCTGCGCGAGGGCTTGGATTTACCCGAGGTGTCGCTGGTCTGCATTCTCGATGCCGACAAGGAGGGCTTTTTGCGCAATGAGACGAGTCTCGTGCAGACGGCGGGGCGCGCGGCTCGCCACGAGCACGGTGAGTGCGTGCTCTTCTGCGATGTGGTGACGGATTCGATTCGCCGCCTGGTGGAGGAGAGCGACCGCCGCCGGGCGATTCAGCAGGCCTACAATGAGGCGCACGGCATTACGCCGCACACGGTGAACCGCGGGGATCAGGCGGCTCTGCGCCTCTACACGCCGGACGACGAGGAGGAGGAGCAGGCGCTGGAGGCCTGCGAGGATGGGGAGGCGGCGGATGCGGCTTCTCGGATCGAGCGGCTGGAGCGCGAGATGCGCGAGGCGGCGGCACGGCTCGATTTCGAGACGGCGGCGGTGCTGCGCGATCGCATCAAGGCGCTGCGTGCGGACTGAGTCTGTTCGGATCCGCGCCGCTCGTTCCGGCGCTTTGGCTGCGTTGGTGGCGGTGCTCGACTGCACCCGGCTGCGCCCGGTCGCTTTCAACAGTGTTCAACGGTGTTCAACGGTGTTCAACGGTGTTCAACGGTGTTCGGTCGCGCACGGAGGCGGTTTGAGGGGTTCTGAAGGGTGTTCCGTGGGCTTTCTCTCGGATGGGGGTTGCCTTCTCGGGGGCAATTTGCTAAGATGCCAGGTATGGAGAGGCAGACGATTTCTCTGCGCATTGAGGCGAAAGAGCTCAAGCGCGTCGATGAGTTGTGCGCCGGCAACTGCATGGAGCGGACGACCTTCATCAATTTTGCCATTGAGAGCATGCTGGACTACGCCGAGCGTTGCGGCGTGGTGACGCCGGCCGGGCGCGTGCCCGCGCTCGTGGCGGCGGCTCAGGCGCGAGGCTCCGCGGCAGCCGAGGCGGATGCGGCGGCCATCACGACAGGGGAGGGAGGCTGCTGATGGCTCGCTTGCTGGTGGCGTTGAGCGGCGGTGTGGACAGCGCGGCGGCGGCGGCCCTGCTCGTGGAGCAGGGGCACGAGGTCGTGGCGGCCTACATGAAGAACTGGGTCAACGACGAGAACATCCCCGGCGAATGCCCGTGGGAGCGCGATATTGAGGACGCGCTCGCGGTGTGTCGACGCCTCGGAATCGAGTTCCGCGTGATCGATCTCATCGAGCAGTACCGGGCCCGGGTGGTGAATTATTTGCTGGAGGGCTATCGGCAGGGCTCGACGCCGAATCCCGATGTGCTCTGCAACCGCGAGATGAAGTTCGGGGTGCTGTTGGACTACGCGCTCGAGCAGGGCTTCTGCGGCGTGGCGACGGGCCACTACGCGCGGCGCCTCGATGTGCCGGGTCTCGGCAGCTACGTGCTGCGCGGGCGGGATGAGAACAAGGATCAGTCGTACTTTCTGGCGCTGATGCGGCCCGAGCAGGTCGCGCACGCCGTCTTCCCGGTCGGGGAGATGACGAAGCCCGAGGTGCGCGCGCTGGCGCGGCGCTTCGATCTGCCGAATGCCGCCAAAAAGGATTCGCAGGGTATTTGTTTCATCGGGCAGGTGAAGATGAGCGACTTTTTGCGCCACTATCTGCCGGACAATCCCGGCGATATTGTGGATTTGCAGGGCCGGGTGCTGGGGCGCCACGACGGTCTGCATCTCTTCACGATGGGCCAGCGCAAGGGCCACCATGTGGCGTCGCCGCGCGAGGGCGTGGCCTATGTGGTGGTCGGCAAGGATTTGGAGCACAACCGCCTCATCCTCGGCTTCGAGGGCGAGGAGACGCCGGGGCTCTACTCGCGCCGGGCGGTGGTGGGCTCAATCACCAATACGCTGGAGCCGCTGCCGGAGCGCGTGATGGCGCAGCCGCGCTACCGCGCGCCGGCTGTTCCGGCGCGCTGCACGTCGCTGGGCGAGGGGCGCGTGGAGCTGGAGTTCGACGAGCCGGTGCGCGCTCTGGCGCTTGGGCAGGTCTGCGCCTTTTACGCTCCCGATGCGGGGCGCGGTGAGCGCCTGCTCGGCGGGGGCTTTTTTGAGCGTTGCAGCGGCTGTTGAGGGCTGCTGCGAACAGCGGCGAACGGCGGCGTGTGGCTGTGGACGGCGGCGTGTGGCTGTGGAGGACGGCTGCATGCGGTTGGCGCTCTGCCGAGGCGTCTTTGACGGGGCCCTTTGGACGGTGCGCCGCCGCGCCTGAGGCGCCCGGGGGCCGCGCCGCTGCCGCGCGGGGTTTCCGCGGCTGCGGCTTCAGTGGCTGTAGTCGCGCTTGCCGAAGATGGCGGAGCCGACGCGCACGATGGTGGAGCCCTCTTCGACGGCGACGACGTAGTCGTGGCTCATGCCCATGGAGAGCTCGGGCAGGGGAAGGGGCCCCCGCTCGCGCAACTGCTCGGCCAGCTCCCGCAGGCGGCGGAAGGCCGGGCGGGCGTCGTTCGGGTCCTCGGTGGGGGCCGGGATGCACATGAGGCCGCGGATGTCGAGGTTCGGCAGGGCGGTCAGCTCGTCCCAGCTCTCCAGCAGGCCGTCGGGGGTGAAGCCGTGCTTGCTGGCCTCGCCGTCGACGTTGACTTCGAGCAGGATGGCGGCGCTGCGGCCGAGTTCGCCGGCGATGCGCGAGAGGGCAGCGGCCAGCTTCAGGCTGTCGACGGCTTCGATGAGCGCGAAGCCCTGCTCGAGCGCTTTGCGCACCTTGTTGCGCTGCAGGGGGCCGATGAGGTGCCAGCTGCAATCGGCGGGCATGGCGGGGATTTTCTCCATCGCTTCCTGAAGGCGGTTTTCGCCGAAGAGTCGCTGGCCGTCGGCGTAGGCCTGCATGATGTCGCTGACGGGGAAGGTTTTGCTGACGGCGAGCAGGGTGACGCTGCCCTCGGGGCGCCCGGCGCGCTGCTCAGCGGCGCGGATGGCTGCGCGGATTTCGTTGAGTTGATCTTGGATGTACATGGTGTCGTGGAGAAGGAATTCGTGCGGCCGCCGGGCGGACGGCGGTCTCAGGGGGTGTCGAGGCCGAGGCTCCGGCAGACGGCGTCGGGGCTGAGCTCGGCGAGGGCGCCCGGGGAGCGCAGGATGCGGGTGTCGCGGCCGCGGGCGACGGTTTCGGCGTCCTCCGCGCCGCAGAGCACGAGGGTGGGGGCCCCGCTCAGGGCCGCCAGCTGCGTGAGGCCGCTGACGTTGCCGATGCAGAAGCGGGCGCGGGTGGCGAGGGCCGGAACGGCGCTGAGGCTGCATTGCCCGCTGAGGTCGGTGCAGAGGCCGGGGTTGCTCCCGCAGATGGTGTCGATGATGCTGCGCTCGGCGTTGCTGCCGAGAATGACGCTGCGGATGCCGCGGCGGCCGAGTCGGGCGGCGAGTTCGGCGTAGTGCTCGGCCGGCCAGCGCGTGGAGCCTGCGGCGGCGGGGCCGCCGGGGATGAGCAGGGCGTAGCTCTCGGGCAGCTCGATGTCGCCGAGGCTGCTGCGCAGGAAGCTCAGGTCGGTGGGGCGGGGGATGAAGGTGCAGCCGGAGATGCTGACGCTGCCGCAGCCGAAGCGCCGCGTCTTGCGCAGCAGCAGATGGCGGTAGTCATCGCTCTCGCCGGGTACGGGCAACTGGTACCAGTGCAGCTCGCAGGGGGGCAGAATCCAGCGCATGAGCCTCAGGTACTGGCGCGTGAGCGGGCTGCACTGCAGGTCGTAGATGTGCGTGTAGCCGCCGGAGGCGAGCCGATGCACGAGGGCGGGGGTGTTGACGGCCTTGCCCGTATCGGTGATGATTTCTCCGACGCCGGGGATTTGCTCGGCGAGGCTCAGATGGGCCGGCGAGGTGAGCAGGCTGATGCCGGCGCCCGGGTGCTCGTCGATGATGGCGCGGATGCAGCCCAAGGAGAGCACGAAGCGGCTGAGATTGCCCGGCTCGATGATGAGTACCTGATCCATGGTTGTCTTTTTACTGAGTATAGCTCAGTTGCCCGCCTTTGGCGAGCCGGAAACTCAGCCGCGGCCGGCTTTTTCGCCGACGGAGTCCTCGGGCGGGAGTTTGTTTCTGCCGCGGGGGGAAAGGGGGCGGCTGTCGACAAAAAAGAGGGGCGCCTGTGCGGCGCCCCTCTCACCTTGATGTTAGCTTTGCGGCGGTCGTTTAGCCTGGCTGCCCGCTCTCCTCGGCTGCGGGAGCCGCGGGGGCTGCTGCCTCGGGCGCGGGGGCTTCAGCGGCGGCCTCGGCGGGGCTGTTCTCGGTCGCGGCCTGCGGCGCGGCGTCCGCGGACTCGCCGTTCTCGCGGTTGCCGTGGTCGGTCTTCTCGCTGGCGGCGCTGACCATCAGCTCGCGGCCCATGAAGGGCTGGCCGTGCAGCACCTCGGCGGCGCGGCGGGCGTCGTCGATCTGATACATCTCGACGAAGGCGTAGCCCTTGCTCTTGTAGGTGCGCGGGTTGTAGATGATCTCAACGCTGCGCACGTTGCCGAAGCCCTTGAAGAGATCTTCAAGCTCGGCTTCCGTGGCCTCGTAGGAGAGGTTGCCGACGTAGAGGCGGGCGTTGCGCGTGGGCGGCGTCGAGGCGGGGCGACGGCGGCCGCTGCGAGCCGCGGCGGGGTTGCCGCCCTGGTTGGCGCGAGGCTTCGGCGCGCGCGTCTTTTTCGGGGTGACGTTGCTGTTGCGGGCGGGCTCGCCGCTCAGTTCATCCTTCTTGCGGCCGATGCCGAAGAAGGCCAGAATGCGTTTGAGCAGGGAGGGCTTGCCGGTCGGTATATCCTCACGATGCGGCATGCGCTGGCGGCGATGCCCCTGGTGATGCACAGAGCGGCGGCGGCGCGAACCCATGCCCTGACGGCCTTGTGTGTAGTGTTCTGCCATGTTATCTGTTTGGTTTTGTTGCGGCACCTGCCGCGCCCTCAGACATTCGAGCGCGGCGGCGGCTGTTGATCAGCGGAGCTCATCCGGGAAAAACTCCCGTGCATGAGCTCCACTCTCATCATAGCGGGCAAGGGGCCTTTGGCAAGCCCAAAATGCGACATGCGCGGCTTTATCTTCACTTTCGCGCGCGATGGCGCTGAAAGTGCTTGACCCTGCCGCGCCGCTGTGACAGAATGGCGCTGCCGTCGGGATCCCCCGGAGGCATGGCTGGAAAACCCCGCCAGGACCGAGAGGTAGCAACGGTATTCAGTCCATGCTTGTCGGGTGTGGTCTCGGCGGTTTTTTTGTTTTGCATGTGGCGCCCGCCGTTGTGTTCGGCGCTCGTCGCGCTTTCTTTGGCTGGTCGCTTCCTTTGTTTGGACTGATCAGCATTTGCGGGCCTGACTGAGGCTCCTTCGACGGCGGTGCCCGACCGCAGCGCCCCTGAGTGCGGAGCGTCGGCCGCCGCGTTATTCGCTGGGGGTGTTGGAGAGTCCAAGGCTCCGGAAAGGGGGGCGCGTGCAGGCTATGTCTCAAGGGCGCGATGTTGCCGCATCACACGACAAGGCCGGCAAGCCCGAGGGACTTGCCGGCCGGTGTGTGCGAGCGTCGGGAAGGCGCCGGCGGTTGGGGCCGGCGCTCCGCGTCGCGGTCGCTTATTTGTCTTCGACGACGTCGAGCTCCGAGATGGCGCCGTAGTCGCCGCCGTCGTGCGAGGAGAGCGCCACGAGGCGGACGTAGCGGGCGTTCGCCGGGGCGAAGAAGAGCGCCTGCTGCACGCTGTTGTTGTTGCTGAAGGTGCCTCGGGCCACGGGCTTGCCCCAGTTCTGGCCGTCGAGGCTGGCGTAGACCTCGTAGTCCTTGATGCGGCCCTCGGGCATGGGGGCACCCTGATAGGTGATGCCCTTGAGCTTGCGCTCAACACCCATGTCGATGCGGATGTCGTGCGGGTAGCTCGCGACCGTCACCCCGCGCATGCTGTGCCAGTAGGTGTTGGGGTTGCCGTCGAGCAGGTTGCGCGCGGCGCCCCCCTCCGGCAGCTCGGAACTGACGTAGTTGATGGTGAAGAGCGCGTGCGGCGGGTACTCGCCGACGATGCGGTTGATGATGGGCGTGAACTCGGCCACGGCGGCGTAGGGCTCGCCGGCCTGCATGGGCTCCAGACACTTCATCTTGACGTACTGGGCCGTCTTGTAGTCGGGCATGAGCACGGACTGCTCGTTGTCGCCGTCCGCCATCTCAAGCTCGCAGTCCGGTTTCTCCGGCCAGGTCTTGCCGTCTTCGGAGAGGTAGAAGGCCAGCTTGCGCACGCGGGAGGAGGTGCGGGCCTGACGCGGCGTGATGGTGATGCCGCGCAGCTCTGAGAGCACGCCCAGATCGATGACGACCTCATGCGGGTACTGGGCGACGTTGGGCGCGTGCCACTGGGAGTGCCAGTAGGTGTCGTGGCGCCCGTCGATGAGGCTCCACGGAGACTCGTTGCGCCCCGAGGTGCTGGAGCAGGAGACGATGCGCAGCAGGTTGTCGGGCCTCCACGCGTCGAAGTGCTGGAGCGCGGTCGCCGAGTCGAGGCTGCCCTCGGAGTTGGCCCAGGCGCGGATGTAGCCCTCTTCGCGCAGCAGGAAGGGCTGGCTGTAGTTCATCTCCGTACCGTCGGGCAGGACGAGGTGAATCGTCGCATTGCGGCTCGCGCAGCTCGCCTTCACGTAGCCGAGCTCATCGCGCGAGAGCGTGACGGCACCCGTCAGCGGCAGGGCCTTGCGCCCGATCTCCTCAGCCTTGTCGCCGGGAAGCAGCGGGCGGAGGGAGAAGACGAAGGTCGTCGGCGTCGAGAGCGGGATGTCGCGCGCCAGCGGGATCGGGCCGCAGGAGGCGCCGCCCAGACCCAGCGTCAGCGCATCCACCGAGAGCACGGTGGCGTTGGCTCGCTCGAGCTCGTCGGGGTGCGGCGCGGCGAAGAGGGCCTGCGGCGTGTAGGGCAGGGCAGAGAAGTTCATCGTCTCATCCGTCGAGGCGGCAACGAGAAGGCCCGCGCCCTGCGCGTCGGTGACGGCCACCCACTGGGTGTCCATGCGGTTGCCCATCTCCATGGGCCGCGGGTAGTCCTCCACCATGTCGTTGACGGTGCTGTGGTAGATGCCGACGGGGGAGCCGGTCTTGCGGTCCGGGTAGTTTTCACCGGGGCCGCGGCCGAGCCACTCGACCTTGTTGAAGCGCTCGGGCAGCTTGAGGATGAAGCCGAGCTTGGGCAGCACGAGCTTGTCATCGCTGGGCAGAATGCCGGCCTGCACGCTGATGTAGCCGTTGGGCATGATGGTGTAGACCATGCGCGTCGTGAACTTGAAGTCCTTCTCGGTGATGGGCCCCTGATCGCTGACGCTGAAGTACCCGGCATCGTATTCGCGGCTGTCGAGCGACTCCTTGCGCGTGCCCTGGCTGGTGACGTCGCAGGAGATGCGGACCACGCCGTTCTCCAGGCGCTCGACGAGCATGGGCGAGGCCTTGTGCACGAGGTTGCGCAGGCCGTTGTTCAGCCACTGGTTCATGGCCCACTTGTCATTCGCGAGCGGGGCTCGGAAGGCGTTGAGGTGCAGGGTGGCCTTCTCGCCGATGATCTGCTGGCCGTTGACGATGTAGTTCTTGATGCCGCCGGTGGCCTTGTCAAAGCAGACGGAGAAGGCCGGGCCGATGACGAGCATCTGGCTGTTCTGGTTGCGCACCTCCGTCTTCGTGTTGGCCGGCAGCTTCATGATGCGGCTCTTGGCGACAAAGCCCGTGAGCTCCTCCGGCAGGCTCAGTTGCTCGGTGGCGACCACGTAGCCCTTGTCGGCCCAGGCCGTCTTCTCGCGCAGGCCCAAATTGACGGTGAGGTAATAGTGGCAATCGGGGCGAAGGGTATTGAGCTTCAGCGCGCTCTTCGGGATCGTGAGCGTGGCGTTCTGCAGGGGGGCGCAGGGCAGGGTGAAGCTGCCGCCGGCGGCGAGGCCGCTGCCCTCTTCGCGAAGCTCCCAGCTGCCGTCGTATTCACCGAGATCGGTGAAGAGGTGCTTGTTGCGGATGTTCACGACGATGCCCTGGCCGTCCGGCGTCTCGCCGCCGTAGCGGAACTCGGCGTTCTGCTGCGCCTTGCGCACTTCGTTGTAGATCGGCGTGGGCGTGCGGTCGCTGTAGATGACGCCCTTGATGCAGAAGATGCCGTCGTTGGGGTATTCGCCGTGGTCGCCGCCGTAGCTCTGGCGCACGATCTTCGTGCCGTCGGGGCGGGTGATGACCTGATCATAGCTCTGGTGAATCCACTCCCAGATGCCGCCGCCGATGATCGAGTCGCTCGAGTCAATGGCCTCCCAGTAGTCGGCGAGGTTGCCCATCGCGTTGCAGAGGATGTGGGCGTATTCGGAGATGTACCAGGGCTTGTCGAGCTTGCGGGCGGCCGTCTCGCGCGCCCAGTTGACGCTCGGGTACTGGTTGGAGTGCAGGTCGGCCAGATCGTTGTTGCGCTCATACTGCGTCAGGCGAGAGGGGTCGCGCTGCTTGATCCAGTCGCGCACGGCGGCAAAGTTGGCGCCGGGGCCGGCCTCGTTGCCGTAGGACCAGATGACGACGCAGGGATGGTTTTTGCTCTGTTCAACCATGTTTTTGTTGCGCCAGACGTGCTGCGCCTTCCACTCGGCGGGGTGCGAGAGGGACTCGGCGCCGTAGTAGTAGCCGTGCGATTCGATGTTCGCCTCGTCGCAGACGTAGATGCCCAGCTCGTCGCAGAGCTCGTAGAAGTAGGCCGGCTGCGGGTAGTGCGAGTTGCGGATGTGGTTGATGTTGCCGCGCTTCATGAGCAGGAGCTCCTGCCGGCACTCCTCCTTCGTGACGGTGTGGCCGTTGGCGTGCTGGCTCTCGTGGCGGTTGACGCCCTTGAGCTTGACGGGCATGCCGTTGACGAGGAAGCGGCCCTTGACGAGCTTCACGTCGCGGAAGCCGATCTTGCGCGAGATGGTCTCGGTGACCTCGCCGCGCCCGTTCTTCACGTAGATCATGAGGCGGTAGAGGTTCGGCTTCTCGGCGCTCCACAGAGCGGGCTTGGTGATTTCGGCGGCGAGGGTGACGCGCACCTCGGCGTCCTTGCCCACCTGTTTCGGCACGTCGCCGACGGGCTTGAGGTCGGCCACCTTGCTGCCGTCGAGATTCAGCAGCTCGGCCTCAACGCTGAAGGGGCAGTCGCTGCCGAAGCGGTTGCGGATGTCGGTCTCGACCTTCAGAGTGCTGCGGCTGTAGTCCGAGAGGCCGTCGGCCTTCTGCGGGAACTTGGTGTGCACGAAGAAGTCGCGCACGTGCACCTTCGGCGTGCTGTAGAGGAAGACGTCGCGGAAGATGCCGGAGAGGCGCCACATGTCCTGACACTCGAGGTAGGAGCCGTCGCTGTAGCGGTAGACCTCGGCGGCGATGACGTTTTTGCCGGGCTTGACGTAGGGCGTGATGTCAAAGACGGCCGCGGTGCGGCTGTCCTTCGAGAAGCCGACTTTCTGCCCGTTAATGTAGAGGTAGAAAAAAGAGTCGACGCCGTCAAACTGCACGAAGACCTCGCGGCCGTTCCAGTCCGCCGGCAGATCGAAGTCGCGGCGGTACGAGCCGACGGCATTCGGCTCCGTCTTGGGCGTCGTGTACTTCTCCTCATCGTCGTTGCGCGGCGGAGTCATGACGCGCGGCCAGTCGCGGATGAAGGTGTAGCGCTGGTTGCTGTAGATCGGGGTGCCGTAGCCGCGCATCTGCCAGTTGCTCGGCACGTCGATGGTGGCCCAGCTGCTGACGTCCGTCTCGGGCTTGTAAAAGTCCGCGGGGCGGCTGGCGGGATCCGGCGACCAGTGAAACTTCCAGTCACCGTTGAGCGAGCGGACGAGCGAGGAGTCCTCGCGCGTGCCCTTCAGAGCTTCGTCTCGGTTGGCAAAGGGGTAGAAAAAGGCGCGCGAGTCCTCGCGCCCCTGGCTGAGATTCTGGGGGTTTTCCCAGTCAGGGTTGGGTTGATACGCCTCCTGGCCGAGCACCAGCGACCCTCCCAGAGCGAGGACCGCCGTCATGGTCTTGAGCATGTTCATACGAGACTACTGCTAGCAGAAAGGGGGGGAGCTTTCAAGAAAAAAGAGCCTTTCGGACAGATTGGGCGGCGCTCTTTGTGTCATCGACGCCTTGTTCGGGCACTGATCGGGTCATTTCCGGGCCCGGCGGGGGCTTTTCTCGCGGGGGAAACCCTGGGGCTGATGCGGCGCGGAGACAAGACGGAAAAAAAGCCTCCCCGGGCAGGGGCGGCTTTGAAACGGGGGAGACTCCCGTGCAGGAGAGGTCTCGGAGCAGAGTATGCCGCGGAGCATGGTCGGCCGCGGAGTACCGGCGCGGTGAGGGAGGAATCCCGGGGGTGCGGAGGGGAAGCTCAGGGAGGCCCGTTCAGCTCGCGCTTCCGGCGGCTTCGTGCTCGCTGAGCCAGCGGGTGTAGCGGCGCGGGTCAATTTCGCTCGGCCGCACTTCGGAGCGCAGGCTCCAGAAGACGGCGGTGTGGCGCACGCGGATGCCGCAGGCGGCGAGGTGCGCGTCGATGGCGGCCTTGTGCTCCAGCACGCCCTCGCGGCTGCGGCTGTGCACGACGCCCATGATCTGCGCGCCGCCGAAGCGCTCGCCGCCGCTGCGCCAGTAACAGTGCGTCATGCAGATGTGGCGCCCGCACTCGGCGCCGGCGCGCTCCTCCTCCCCGGGCTCGACGGCCCAGTGGAAGAGACCGCTGGCCCCCGTGCCGCCGGCGCTGCGGTTGCGGCGGTTGGTGTGGTCCAAGAAGGTGGCGAAGCGGCCGATGACGCGGCGGCGATCGAGATCTTCAGCCATGCGGTTGAAGTCCTCGGGAGCCATGCCGATGGCCCGCGCACGGGCGGCCCAGGGATCGGGAACGAACTCGTCGGGCCGCAGGCTCTCCTTGAGCGTGAGCAGCACCTGCCACTCCTGCTCGCTGAGCTCGGGGCGCGCGGGGCGCTGCATCACCGGCGGAGTCTCAAGCTTGTCACCCGGGCGCAGCCCCGCACGGCGCACGTGCCCGACGCCCAGCGCAAACATGCCGACAACGGGCAGCGGGGCAAAATCCTCCGCACCGATGATGCCGGCCAGCAGGCGGCAGTGCGAGGTGACGCTGCCGTAGCCCGTGGGCACCTTGAGCGTCGTCCAGAGGCGGTAGTCGCTGCCGGGGGAGGCGGCGTTGTCCGCCTCGCGGATGACGACGTGCCCGGTGAAGGGATCATTGTCCCGCAGCCAGTCGTAGGCGGCCTCCAGCCGCTCCTCCGGCAGCTTCCAGGCGACGAGGGCGCCGTCGGCCAGGCTGGTGGAGAGCAGCGTCTGGCGCACGCGGCGGATGGTGCCGGCGCGCAGCATGGCGCTCAGGCGCTCGATGACGAGCTCTTCCGGCAGCTCGCAGGCGCGGGCAATGGCGAGAAAGGGGCGGGGGTTGAAGCCGTTGATGCGGTCCTCCGCCACGGCGAGAATGCGGCGGTTGACGGCGTCACTGCTGTCGGTCGGGATGGCGGACTCGGTGAGGTCCGCCTCGGGTGCTGGTGGAATCATGGCGGTCGTCGAAGGGCGGTCGTCGGGGGAACTCGGGTGAGAGGGTGAGGAGGGGGAGGTTTCGGACGGGCGTGTCGCGGGTCCGGGCGCTCCGCGGGCGGTGGGTGTAGGCCGTCGCTCGGGAAGCGCAGGGGGGGGCAGCGGCGACCCTTGCTCGGGCGTCTCCTGCAGCGCCGGTTCGTCGGGAATGGGTTTAGCTGGTCCGAATTTGGCTGGGGAGCTTTTGAGGCGTGTATGCGTTTGAGCCGCGTGTCCGAGCTCGGCGCTGCATCAGGAGCGCTCGCGCTCCATCTGCTCGATGCGCTCGAGAGCCTCGCTGAGCTGCGCCTCCGCCTTGCGGACCTGCTGGTACAGCCCGAGGTAGACCTGAAGAAGCGCCGGGCGACGCCCGCGCCGCGGAACATTCGGGTCAATCCCCGCCTCCTGCAACAGCTTGAGATGTTCGTCAACCTCGCGCTGCCGGGAGCGGAGCTGCTCGCGGAGCTCTTCAACCTCGGCCAGTGCTCGGCGGATGTACTCCGGCTTGCGCCCGCGCTTGCGCGGTGCGGCGGGCGCCTTCTCCTGCCTTGGGGCGGCGTCGGGGGCAGCTGCGCGGCTCATCGGGGAACGGGAGACCTTTGCCGCGGGGGAAGCGGGTGCCTCGGCGTCCAAAGCCTCCGGGGTCTCGGCCGCGGCGCTGCTCATGGCGGCGTCCTCGGCGTCAGAGCGGGCGCCGTCAGCAGCCTCCGAACGGAGAATCAGAACCTCCGGCTCCGCGAAGGTAACCGACGCATCCGTATTGTCGTCAGCGGTTGGGGCATCGTTAGCGACCGTGGTCGCGCCCTCGCGCGAGCCGTCGACGGCCTCCTCCGCCTCCTCGCCGGGCTCGGGATTGACGGTGCCGTGCCACGTGAAGAGCGTCGGATCATAATCCTCGCGGGCCCGCTCGGCGATGAGCCGGGCCTGTTCGCTCGTATCCGTCAGGGCAAAGAGTGCCGAGCCCGATCCGCTCATCATCGCGGCGCGCACCCCGGGCTGGCAGAGAAGCCAAGACTTCAGCAGCCCGACGAAGGGGTATTTCGCAAAGACGGGGCGCTCCAGATCATTGACGAGGCTGATGCCCGACACCTTCTGCACGCCGTAGGGCAGGCCGCGAACGCGCCGCGCGTCGTGCAGGCGCTTGTAGGCGTCGGGCGTCGAGACGCCGAAGATCGGCTTGAGCACGACAATGGGGCTGCGCCAGTTCGCCAGCGCCTCATCGGGCGCCACGATCTCGCCTCGCCCCGTGCAGCGGCTCGGCACCGGGTTGAGGAAAAAGGGAACGTCACTGCCGATGGCGGCGGCCATGGCCGACAGCTCGCTGAGGTCGTAGCCCGTCCCGAGTATCTCGTTGAGCGCGAGCAGCGTCGTGGCGGCATCGCTGCTGCCGCCGCCGAGCCCGGCCCCGTGCGGAATCCGCTTGCGCAGGCTGATGCGGCGGCGAACGGGGCGCCCGTAGGCCTTCTCAAACTCGCGCACGGCGCGCATGACGAGGTTGCTCTCATCGACGGGCAGGCTCGCATCATCGCAGACCAGCTCGGCGGCGTCCGCCGGGCTGAACTCCAGCTCATCGGCCAGATTCAGCCGGGCCATCAGCAGATCGACCTCGTGGTAGCCGTCGGGGCGCTTCGAGAGAACGCGCAGAGAAAGATTGATCTTTGCCGGTGCCGCGTAGATGCTCATGCCCATAATCTACACCAATTCTGAACTGACGTCAACCGATGAGAGCGCCCGCCCGCCAAAAAGAGCGCGCAGGAAATCCCCGGCAAGCGGTGAGCCGGCCGCGCCGAGAAGCGGAGAGGGCCGCGAAGCCCCGCGCTGCCGCCGGCGCCGCAGGAAGCCGACGCGGCTCGAATAGGCCGGGCACGGAAAAAATAACCGCCCTGAAAACTGAAATTGGACTTGCAAAACCCGAGCGGCTATTATAAGCTCCGCTATGGCAGAAATTCAGCTTGGACTTACATTTGATGACGTGCTCCTGCTTCCGTGCCTGAGCTCCATTCTTCCCGGCGAGGCCGACCCCTCTTCTCAGCTCCTGTCGGGTTTCCCGCTCCGACTCCCGATTCTCTCCGCCCCCATGGATACCGTGACGGAATCCGACATGGCCATCGCCATGGCTCGCGAGGGCGGCCTCGGCGTGATTCACCGCAACAACCGCATTGACGATCAGGCCGCCATGGTGGCCAGGGTCAAGCGCTTTGAGAATGCCGTGATCACCCGCCCCATCACGGTGAGCAGCGACATGCGCCTCAGTCAGGTCAAGAGCATCATGCTTGAGCATGGCTTCTCCGGCTTCCCCGTCGTGGATGCCGACAACAAGCTTCAGGGCATCATCACCGGGCGCGACATGCGCGTGTTCGACGGCCATGACCTCGACACCATGCACGTGGCCGACGTGATGACGCCGCTGGCCCGCCTCATCACCGGCGCGCCGAACACCACGCCCGAGGAGGCCCGCAAGATTCTCTACCGCAACCGCATTGAGAAGCTCCCGCTCGTCGATGAGAACGGCCACCTCGCCGGCCTCATCACCGACACCGACATCCGCAAGCGCGAGGCCTTCCAGGAGTCGACGAAGGACGACTTCGGCCGCCTGCGCTGCGGCGCCGCCGTGGGCCCGGGCCCGGAGTTCCTCGAGCGCGCTCAGGCCCTCGTTGAGGCCGGTGCCGACGCTCTCTTCATCGATGCGGCCACGGGCCACACGACGCGCGTGCTCCACGTGATCGAGAAGCTGCGCGAGAGCTTTGACCTGCCCGTGGTGGCCGGCAACGTGGTGACGCAGGAGGGCGCCCGCGACCTCATCTCCGCCGGCGCCAGCGCCATCAAGGTGGGCGTGGGCCCCGGCTCCATCTGCACCACGCGCATCATCTCCGGCGTCGGTATGCCGCAGTTCACCGCCATTCAGGAGGTGGCGAAGGTGGCCCGCCCGGCCGGCGTCTCGGTGATCGCCGACGGCGGCATCCGCTACTCCGGCGACGCCGTCAAGGCCCTCGCCGCCGGTGCCGACCTCATCATGATGGGCGGCATGCTCGCGGGCTGTGAGGAAAGCCCCGGTGCCGTCGTGCACTATCAGGGCCGCAACTTCAAGACCTACCGCGGCATGGGCTCGCTGGGCGCCATGCGTGCCGGATCCAGCGACCGCTACGGCCAGAACGCCAGCGGCAAGCTGGTGGCCGAGGGCGTCGAGGCCCGCGTGCCCTACAAGGGCATGCTCGCCGACGTCATCTTCCAGCTCGTCGGCGGCCTGCGCTCCGGCATGGGCTACCTCGGTGCCAAAAACCTTCAGGAGCTGCGCGAGCACGCCCGTTTCGTCCGCATCACGACAGGCGGCCTCAAGGAGAGCCATCCGCACGATGTGACGATCACGGAGGAGCCCGGCAACTACAGCCGCTGATCCTCGCCGTCGCAAATCCTGCTGCGCTCAGAGGCAGCGGAACCCCCGCCTCCGGCCCCCCTCTCGCCTTCCCCTGTCTCTTTTCTCTTCCCCCATCCCCACACCTCTCCCATGACATCCCGCATCCTTCTGCTCGCCGCTGCGGCACTCTGCGCGGCGTCCCTTCTGCAAGCCGCCGACGGCTCCTCCGCTGCCCCGGCGGCCACCGCCACAACCAAAAGCCCCGCGCCCCGTCAAGCCTCGCCCGCCCGGATGGCCCCCGCGCCCGCTCTTCCTGCGCCGCAGGGAGTCCCGGCCGAGCTGCCCGGCGGCTGGGTCTACAACTGGGGCGACGAATTCAACGGCGACGCACTCGACGAGAGCAAGTGGAACTACGAGCTGGGCGTCGTCCGCAACCCCGGCAGCAAACAGGCCTACACCAAGGACTGCGTGAAACTGCGCGACGGCATGCTCGTCATCGAATCGCGCCACGAGCCCACGCCCAACATCAACCACCGCAAGCCGAGCCGCAACTGGATCGAAGCCATCGAGACCCAGCCCTACGCCAGCGGCTCCATCACCTCGCGCGGCAAGCGCAGCTTCACACTGCCCTGCCGCATGGAGTTCCGCGCCCGCATCCCGCGCGGCAAGGGCGTCTGGCCCGCAATCTGGACGCTGCACGAGAACGCCTACGGCTGGCCTGCCAACGGTGAAATCGACATTCTGGAGCACGTCTCGCAGGAGCCGAACCGCAACTACACCACCTTCCGCTGGGGTGAGAACGGCGAGCGCATTGAGCACAAGGTCATCGCCGTGAAGGACTTTGACGACTTCGCCCGCGACTTCCACACCTACGTCTTCGAGTGGGACGCGCAGCACATGAAGGTGTTCATCGACGGCGAGGAAATCGGCCGCATCAACATCAGCGATGCTCAATACCCCAATGGTGACAACCCGCTGCTGACGCCCTGCTACCTCATCATCAACACCGCGCTCGGCGGCGGTTGGGCCGAGGCCGCCGACCCGAAGGACTACCCGACGGAATTCCTCGTCGACTACGTGCGCTGCTACACCCGCCCCGCTGATTGTCCTCAGGCTGAAGGCGCGGAGAAGTGCCCGGCCAAGCCTGAGGCAGAGCACTGAGTCTTCGTGAACAGGGGGGGAGCTGCCGTAGCGGCCCGCGCCTCCTCGGCCTGCGCCCCGGCCCGGCCTTATTCGGGTTCGGGGCGCTGCGCCTTCGGGAACCTCTTTTTTCATACGTGATATCCGCACCGCACGAGCTCGCCTCGCGCGGTGTTGCTGCCTTCGGGGCGGGGCTGTTTCGCTGCGGCGTTGCCCCCGCCTCCCGAGATCGTAGCGGAGGGTGGCGCCTCCGCTACGCGAGGATGGGACGGACGCAGCCTCCCGCGGCTCTCTTTTGCGCCCTCCTTTAGCGCTTGACGCGCGCGGGCGCGCGTGCTAGGCTGAGCATCATGATACCGATTCTCACCCTGTTCCTGAGCCTCCTCAGTCCGTCTTCCCCCGCTGCCCCCGCCGCCCGGGTCGTCATCGCTCCGCCGCCGCCCGCCGGACTGGAGCAGAGCAACGGCGAAGAGCGCGAGCTGGAGATCGTCGTGAGCGCCGGCGGCTGCCACGAGGACACCCTGCTGCCCGCCAACTACACCACCCCCTTCCGCTGGTCCGTCATCGCCGAGGGAGACAGCAGCATCGCCACCGTCAAGCTGGAGTACGAGCCCCCGGCGCGCCGCCCGGGTCCCCCGATCTGCGGAGCCCCCGGCCAGCTGCGCGTGCGCGTCGCCGGCCTCCGCCCCGGAGAGACGGAGTACGTGCTCGGCTACAGCTACCTCGGTGACCCGAACGCCCGCCCCGCGCGGCGCGTCACCCTGCGCATCCTCGTCACCCCCTCGCGCTGAGCTGTGGTGCCGTGAAGTGCCGCGGAGCAGCGGGGCCCGGAGCCGCGCAGGCGCACCGAAGGAGCCGTGAAGGCCAAAGCCCGGCAACCCCTCGGGGGGCGACTCGCGGGGGCAGGGGGGCGCCCCGTGCTCTCCCGGCTCGCCGTGATTTCTCCGAGAGCTCTCCGAGAGATCTCCCTGAGCTGCCGGCGCCGCAGCCGCTGCATGAGGTGGCCGGCGCCGCATGACGGAGAGCGGAGGCCGGCGGAGCAGAGAAGGGCTTGCAATTTGGCGGCGCGCGTGTATAATACCCGTGTCCAATCAACCCCAACAATACATGAGCGACAAAGTATTATTCTTCGACACCACCCTTCGCGATGGTGAGCAGTGCCCCGGAGCTTCCATGAATCTCCGCCAGAAACTCGAAGTAGCCCGTCAGCTCGAGAAACTAGGTGTGGACATCATCGAAGCAGGCTTCCCCTGCATCTCGGACGGCGACTTTGAAGCCGTGCATACCATCGCCTCCACCATCACTAAGTGCCGCATCGCCGGCCTTGCCCGCTGCGTGGAGAACGACATCCGCAAGGCCGGCGAGGCCGTTGCGCCCGCCGGAGATCGCGGCCGCATTCACACCTTCCTCGCCACCAGCCCCCTGCATCGCGAGTTCAAGCTCAAGAAGAGCAAGGAGGAGATCATCCGCATGGCCGTCGAAGGCGTCCGCCTCGCCAAGACCTACGTCGATGACGTCGAGTTCTCCGCCGAAGACGCCAGCCGCACCGAGCTCGACTACCTCGCCGAGGTCGTCACCGCCGTCATCGATGCCGGCGCCACCACCGTCAACGTGCCCGACACCGTCGGCTTCACCACTCCTCGGGAGTATTACAACATGGTGCGCTACCTCAAGGAGAACGTCCCGAACATTGATCGAGCCGTGATCTCCGTGCACTGCCACAATGACATCGGGCTCGCCGTGGCCAACTCGCTGGCCGCCGTCGAGGCCGGCGCCCGCCAGGTGGAGGGCACCATCAACGGCATCGGCGAGCGCGCCGGCAACGCCGCCATCGAGGAAGTCTGCATGGCGCTGACCATCCGCCCCGAGGCCCTCGGCTTCGCCGCCGGAGACAAGCCGCACAACCTCAACACGCGCGAGATCGTCAAGACCAGCCGCGTCGTCGCGCGATCCAGCGGTCTGGCCGTGCAGCGCTCCAAGGCCATCGTCGGCGAAAACGCCTTCGCCCACAGCTCGGGCATCCACCAGCACGGCATTCTGGCCAAGCGCGAGACCTACGAGATCATCGACCCGGCCGACGTCGGCTGGGGCGAGACCGAGCTCCCGCTCACCAAGCACTCCGGCCGCGCCGCCGTCAAGGCCCGCTTGGAGAAGCTCGGGCACAACCTCTCCGATGATGAGCTCAACCACGTCTTCGAGCGCTTCAAGAAGATCGGCGACAGCAAGAAGTTCGTCTACGACGACGATCTCGCCTCGCTCGTCAACGACTCGCTGGACACGCACAACGGCAAGTGGAAGCTCCTGCAGATTCAGTTCATCGCCGGTGACAAGACCTGCCCGACGGCCACCGTCACGCTCGAGAAGGAGGGCAAGACCTACACCGACTGCGCCATCGGCAACGGCCCCGTCAACGCCTGCTTCAAGGCCATTGACCGCATCACGAAGTGCAAGGGCAGCTTGGTGGACTACAGCGTGCGCGCCACCTCCGCCGGGCAGGACGCCCTCGGCGACGTGTCCGTGAAGGTGCAGTTCGGCAGCGCCTGCGACTGCGCTCCCGTCTCGGGCAAGGGTGCGGCGACCGACGTCATCGAGGCCTCGGCCCGCGCCTACCTCAACGCCGTCAACCGCAACATCGTGCTGAGCGAGATCGCCGCCAAGGCCTGAGTGCCTTGAGCCTCTGCTTTCAGGCATGCGGCAGAGCCCGCCCGGCCCTGCCGCATGCTTTGTCTAGAATCGGCGGCATCGGCGCGCACCTGAAGTAAGCCCTTCAATCCCGCCCCGCAGCCCGCTTCCACAGCCGGCGGCCCGTCCCGGCGGACATCACTCCGCGGACCTCCGTATCACAGCTCTTTTCCCCCTGCAACACAAGCGCCATGGAACGCATCTGCATCATCGTCGGTCTCGGCAACCCCGGCCGGGAGTACGCTGAAACCCGCCACAACGTCGGCTTCATGCTGCTGGATCGCCTCGCCGCGCACCTCAACAGCCCCTGGAAGATCGACCGCGCCCACAAGTGCGAGCTGGCCTCGGCTCCCGGCGTGCTGCTCGTTAAGCCGCAGACCTATATGAACAACTCCGGCGTGAGCGTAGGCCCGCTCATGCGCTACTTCAAGCGCAGCCCCGAGCAGGTGCTCGCCGTCTACGACGACATCGCCTTCCCCGTCGGCACCATCAAGCTGCGCGCCGGAGGCTCCGCCGGCGGCCACAACGGCATGAAATCCCTCATCGCCCACCTCGGCACCGAGAAATTCCCCCGCCTGCGCATCGGCATCGGCGTGCCCGGGCAGAAGAGCATGGTCGGCCACGTGCTGGGCAAATTCAGCCCCGAGGAAGCCCCCCTGCTGCAGGAGAGCCTGCTGAAGGCCGAGGCCGCCGCCCTCATGATCCTCAACGAAGGCTTCGATAAAGCCGCCAACACCTTCAACCCCAAAAAGGAGAAAAAGGAGAAAAAGCCGCGCAGCAAGGACGCCGCCGCACCGGAAGAGACCGAAAGCCCCGACTCGGGCGCTGCGTCCCCCGATGCCGGCACCCCCTCGACGCAGACTTCCCCCGCCTCCGCTGCGGACGCCGCGGGCGCCGCGTCCCCGGAGCCGCAGGCCACTGCGCCCGGAGGGCAGGGGACCGAGCCCGGCGGCGCTCCCGCCTCTCGCTGACGCGCGAGCGGTACCCAACGCTGCCGACGCCGGTGCGGGCGACCGCTGAGCGCCCTGAGCATCCCGCCGACTCGGGCGTCACGCCGAGCCCTTTTCCCACCATCCCCGAACCCGACCTCGCGCCATGGATGCGCCCAAGCAGTTCCTCACCCACATCAACGGCCTGCGCGGCCTCGCCATCCTCGCGATCGTTCTCTATCACCTGAGCGCGAGCCTCAGCCCCTGCGGTTACTTCGGCGTCGACGTCTTTCTCGTCATCAGCGGCTACTTCCTCTTCCGCAACGACCTGCCGCGCCTCGCCGACGGTCGCCTGCGCCTGCGCGACTACGCCGCGCGCAAACTCTGGCGCATCGTGCCGCCCTGGATGGCCGTCGCCCTGCCCGTCACGCTGCTCTGCATCTACCTCATGGCCTATGAGCGCAACGTCACCATCGCCGGCACCGTCGGGGCCACCGCCTTCGGCTTCGCCAACGACTACGTTGCCTTCAGCGGCAGCTACTTCAACCCCCACGTTCAGCAGAACCCGCTGATGCACCTCTGGTACATCGGCCTCACCGAGCAAATCTACATCCTGCTCCCCCTGCTGGCGCTGCTGCCCGCGCGCTGCGGCAAGAGGGCGGTGCGCCTCTCCCTCGCCGCCGCCGGCCTCCTCTCCCTGCTCCTCTGCGCCTTCCTCAACTACGGTCAGCACGTCGCGGCCTGTGCCGACACCGTCGCAGAGCTCAATGCCGAGTGGATCCGCCCCTATTACAGCGTGTTCACCCGCCTCTGGGAGCCCCTGCTCGGCGCTGCCCTCGCCGGGCTGAGCCTCGCCCCGAGCGCCGCGGGCACCGGCAGCCGGGCCTCGCGCATCGTGCGGGGGACCCTTGGCCTCGCCGCGCTGGCCGCCTTCATCGCCTCCTGTTACCTGCCCGAGACCGGCTCGGCCATGAGCCTGCCCGCCGCCCTCGCCGCCGCCCTGCTCATCCTCTTCGCCGCCGAAGGCCCCGCCGCGCGCCTGCTGAACCTCCCCCCGCTCCAGTGGCTCGGCAGCGCCTCCTTCTCCCTCTACCTCGTCCATTGGCCCGTCATTGTCATCTGGCAGTACTGCTGCCTCTGGCAGCCCGGCGCGTGGGACATGCTCGGCATGGCTCTGCTTTCCCTCCCCCTCACCTGGCTGCTCTACCGCGGCATTGAGACGCGCTGCGGGCGTTGGCCGGGCCGGCTGAGCCGCCGCGGTCGCCTCTTCCTCGCCCTCATCCCGCATGGCCTCATCGCCGCCTGGTCGCTGTGCATGACGCAGGGCAGCTTCATGGAAGACGTGCTGCCCTCCGGCCTGCCCGAGCGCATCTCCGGCTACACCCATCGCTACCCCCGCGGCAGCACCGAGGGCATCGAACTGGGCGCCCTGCGCGAGCCCTACCCCGAAGGCGTCGCCGTGCTCGGGGAGAACCGCGAAGCCCCCCTGCGCTTCCTGCTCATCGGCGACAGCCACGCCTGGCACCTCGCCGACGGCCTCGACCGCGCCTGCACCGCAGACGGCAGCCTGCGCGGCCTCTACCTGCGCGCCGCCGTCGTGCCGGCCTGGAACTGCCGCATCGCCCTGCTCGCCGGCAGCTCCGTCTGGGAGCGCGCCCGCGGCGAAGCCCTCATGAGCTGGCTCGCCGGGCAGCCCGACATCCGCGCCGTCGTCATCTCCGACCACTGGTGGCTGCGCCTGCAGCCCGAAGCCATCCGCGACTGGAGCGGCAACAGCATCCCCGCCGAGCGGTACCTCAGCACCGTTGAAGCCGGCCTCATTGAGACTTGCCGACGCATCGCCGCCCTCGGCAAGACCCCCGTCATCTTGCGCGACAGCCCGAAATTCCTCGGCGAAGACCCCTTTGAGCGCGCCCTCATGTACAGCGTCACCGGCCGTCCCCTCCCCAACCCCGCCGTCAGCCCCGAGCAGCACGCCGCCAACACCGAGACCGAGCGCCGCCTCATCGCGCACATCGCCGCCGCCGTCCCCGAGCTGCGCGTGCTCGACTCCGCCCCCGCCCTCCTCATCGACGGGCATTACCCCTACCTCGATGAAAGCGGCCGCCTGCTCTACCGGGACACCAACCACGTCAGCCGCTACGGCTCGCAGCGCGTCGGCGCCGCCCTCCTGCGGGGCCTCCTCCCCCTGCTCGGGAGCCCCGCTGAGGAAAAACCGAATAAATGACGCTTTTTTCACAGAAAAGGCTTGCCAAACGGCGAAAATATAGTAACATAGCTGCCCCTGAAACCACGCGAAAAGCGTGCAAGTGAAAGGATTTATCGGGTCCGCCGCCGGACAAACGGCAGGTTTCCTCCAGGTGAGAGGAGCTTGCTGACTGCCGCGCAAGCGCCTGAAAACAAACAAACTAGAAGGAAACATGCCGACCATCAATCAGCTCGTCCGCAAAGGACGTATCGTGCCGGAAGAGAAGTCGAAATCTCGCGCTCTTCACAGCTGCCCGCAGCGTCGCGGCGTCTGCCTCCAAGTCATGACGCGCACGCCCAAGAAGCCGAACTCCGCGCTTCGTAAAGTTGCTAAAGTCCGCCTTACCAACGGCGAAGAAGTCATCGCCTACATCGGCGGCGAGGGCCATAACCTTCAGGAACACTCCATCGTGCTGGTGCGCGGCGGTCGTGTGAAGGACTTGCCCGGTGTTCGTTACCACATTGTTCGCGGCGCCCTCGACTGCCTCGGCGTCGACAAGCGACGTCGCGGTCGTTCGAAGTACGGTGCCAAGCGCCCGAAGGCCGGTGCCGCTGCTACTCCCGCCAAGAAGAAGTAAATCAACGCTTTAAGAATTACTGTTATGGCTCGTCGTAAACGCGTCTACAAGAAGATTGAACGTCGTGACTCCCGTTACGATTCCGTGCTCGTGGGCAAGCTCATCGGCAAGGTGATGCTCTGCGGCAAGCGCTCTCTGGCTGAGCGCATCGTCTACAAGGCCATCGATCTGGCCAACGAGGGCACCGACACCGTCAGCCCGCTCGAGGTGCTGACTCGCGCCATTGAGAACGCCAAGCCCCGCGTCGAGGTGAAGAGCCGCCGCGTGGGTGGTGCCACCTATCAGGTGCCGCTCGAGGTTGCTCCCGATCGCTCCGAGGCTCTCGCCATGCGCTGGATCATCGGCTATGCCCGCAACCGCAAGGGCATCCCCATGGCCAAGGCCCTCGCCAACGAAATCAAGGAAGCCGCCGCCAACCAGGGTGCCGCCGTCCGCAAGCGCGACGATGTGCACAAGATGGCTCAGGCCAACCGCGCCTTTGCTCACTTCCGCTGGTAAACAGCCCGTGGAAGTTTTCTCGTAATCTCTGAAAATCAAGACATTCATATTACTAAGACTATGGCTAGTGTCAGCAGCCCCAACCGCAAGGCCCCGCTTGAGCGCTACCGCAACTTCGGTATCGCAGCTCACATCGACGGCGGCAAAACCACGCTTTCCGAGCGCATCCTTTTCTACACCGGCATGATCCACAAGATCGGCGAAGTGCATGACGGCGCAGCGACGACCGACTGGATGGAACAGGAGCAGGAGCGCGGTATCACCATTACGTCCGCCGCTGTGACGACCAACTGGAAACAGCTCCCCGCTGAGGGCTGCTACAAACTTTTCGAGAACGAGAACTTCCAGTTCAACGTGATCGATACTCCCGGGCACGTGGACTTCACCGCTGAGGTGGAGCGCTCCCTGCGCGTGCTCGACGGCGCCATCGTTGTCTTCTGCGGTGTTGCCGGCGTTCAGCCCCAGACGCAGACCGTCTGGCGCCAGGCCACGAAGTACAACGTGCCCCGCATGTGCTTCGTCAACAAGATGGACCGCACGGGTGCCAACTTTGAGAACGTTCTCAACGACATCCGCACCAAGCTCGGCGCCAACGCCGCCCCTGTCCTCATCCCCATCGGCTCTGAAGACAGCCTCTGCGGCCAGATCGACGTCGTGAACCAGAAGGCCATCATGTACGCCGACAACGACCGCATGGGCTCCACCTACGAGATCGTCGAACTTCCCGAGGAGCTCAAGGAAAAGGCCGCCCTCGCCCTTGAGGAACTCAAGGAGCGCGTGGCTGACGTCGACGACGAGCTCGGCGAACTCTTCCTCATGGAGGAACCCATCGACGCCCCGACCCTCAAGGCCGCCATTCGCCGGGCCACCATCGCCAACAAGTTCGTGCCCGTGGCCGGCGGCTCCGCCTTCAAGAACAAGGGCATTCAGGCCCTTCTCGACGCCGTTGTCGACTACCTGCCCTCGCCGCTTGAGGCCAAGCAGGCCGTCGTGACCTCCACGGTTCCCTCCGGCCTCGACGAGAACGGCTATGAAGTCTTCGACACCAAGGAGATCATCCCCTCCGATGACGACAAGCCCGTCGCCCTCGCCTTCAAGCTCTGGGCTGACAAGTTCGTTGGTTCGCTCGTCTTCATCCGCGTCTACACCGGCGTCATCCGCAAGGGCGACACCGTCTACAACCCGCGCACCCGCAAGCGCGAGCGTGTCGGCCGCCTTCTGCAGATTCAGGCCAACGTCCACACCGACGTCGATGAAGTCTACTCCGGCGACATCGCCGCTATCGTCGGTCTGAAGAACGCCACGACGGGTGACACCCTCGCCTCCGACGACTTCGACTACACCCTCGAGCCCCCGACCTTCCCCGACACCGTGATTTCCATGGCCGTCGAGCCGCTCACCAAGGCCGACCAGGAGAAGATGTCCAACGCTCTCCAGCGCCTCTCGGCTGAGGACCCGACCTTCCGCGTCAAGACCGACGAGGAGACCGGCCAGACCATCATCGCCGGCATGGGCGAGCTTCACCTCGACATCATCGTCGACCGCCTGCGCCGCGAGTTCAAGGTCGAGGCCAACACCGGCAAGCCGCAGATCGCCTACCGCGAAACCATCACCAAGAGCGCCGATCGCGTGCAGGGCAAGCTCGTCAAGCAGTCCGGCGGCCGCGGTCAGTACGGTGACGTCGTCATCGCCATGCGCCCGGGTGAGCGCGGCACGGGCCTCAAGATCGCCAACAAGATCGTGGGCGGTGCCATTCCCAAGGAGTACATGAACGCCGTCTACGCCGGCCTCAACGAAGCCATGAACTCCGGCTGCGTTGCGGGTTACCCCGTGGAAGACGTGGAAGTGGACGTCATCGACGGCTCCTACCACGAAGTGGACTCCAACGAAAACGCCTTCAAGATGGCGGCTATCTTCGCCATGAAGAACGCCTTCGCCAAGTGCGGCCCCGTGCTGCTCGAGCCCATCATGAGCGTCGAAGTCACCACCCCCGCCGAGAACCAGGGCGACATCATGGGCGACCTCAACCGCCGCCGCGCCCAGGTCAACAACATGGAGCACAAGGGCAGCGAGTGCATTCTCACCGCCTCCGTGCCGCTGGCTGAGATGTTCGGCTACTCGACCGACATCCGCACCCTCTCCCGAGGTCTGGCCTCCTACTCCATGGAACCCTCTCACTTCGAACAAGTGCCCCCGAACCTTGTCGCTCAGATCGTCAAGGCCCGTGGTGGCAGCAAGTAAGCCAACCTGAACTCATAACCCTAAACATACCGCACGTTCATGCAAAGCCCGAAAATCCGCATTCGTCTCCGTGCCTTTGACAGCCGCGCGATCGACCGTTCCGCTTCCGAAATCGTCGAGACCGCCAAGCGCACAGGCGCCAAGGTTGCCGGTCCGATTCCTTTGCCGACTCGCATCGAGAAGTTCTCTGTGAACCGCTCGGTTCATGTTAACAAGAAATCTGCCGACCAGTTCGAAATCCGTACCCACAAGCGCCTGCTCGACATCATCGAGCCGACCTCCCGCACGGTGGAAGAGCTCAAGAAGCTCAACCTGCCGGCCGGTGTGGACATCTCGATCAAGATCTAAGTTGCCCACCGCACCTCGGATACATATTACGAACCTACAACACAGATTTCATCAACATGTCTTTAGGACTTATCGGTAAGAAGGTTGGCATGACCCGCGTCTTCAACAAGGAGACCGGCGCCATGATCCCCGTGACCGTCATCGACGTCACCGGCAACACCTACGGCCAGATCAAGACGGCTGAGAAGGACGGCTACACCGCCATTCAGGTCGCCTTCGACGCTCAGAAGGAGAGCCGCCTCTCCAAGCCGGTTGCCGGCCACTTCAAGAAGCTCGGCATCGCCCCGGCGAAGCTCCTGCGCGAGTTCCGCGTCGAGGCCTCCGAGCTGCCCGCCGAGGGTGCCGCTCACCCCGGCTGCGAGCTCTTCGCCGAAGGCGCCTGGGTGGACGTCATCGGCACCTCCAAGGGTAAGGGCTTCCAGGGTGTTATGCGCCGTCATAACTTCCACGGCTCCCCCGCCGCCCACGGCTCCATGATGCACCGCCGCACCGGCGGCATCGGCGCCTGCGGCACGCCCTCCCGGGTCTGGAAGGGCCAGAAGATGCCCGGTCACCTCGGCAACGAGCGCAAGACCGTCCAGAACCTGAAAGTCGTTCAGGTGCGCAAGGACGACAACGTCATTCTCGTCTCCGGCCCCGTTCCCGGTGCCAAGGGCTCCTACGTTGTCATCCGCCCGGCCAAGAAGAAGAACGGTAAATAAAGAAATACGAACTAGGAGAACCTATCTATGTCCGCTACAGAATTTACAATTGAGGCAGCCAATGCCGCCAACATCGTGACGGTGGGCCCCGAGAAGGGCAGCCAGGCCGTGCACGATCTGGTGACTGCCTATCGCGCCAACCGTCGCACCGGCTCCGCCAACACGAAGACCCGCGGCGAAGTGGCCGGTAACAACCGCAAGATGTATCGCCAGAAGGGCACGGGTAACGCCCGTCACGGCGACCACCAGTCCCCGATCTTCGTCGGCGGTGGTGTCGTCTTCGGCCCCCGTCCCTGCGACTACAGCAAGAAGGTGAACAAGTCCACCCGCAAGCTGGCCCTGCGCCGCGTGCTCGGTGACATCATCTCCGGCGGCAAAGTCGTGACCGTTCCGGCCTTCACCATCGAAGACGGCAAGACCAAGAGCTTCGTCTCCTGCGTCGCCTCCATCGCCGAAGGCAGCAAGATCCTCATCATCGCCAAGTGCTTTGATGAAATGACGAAGCGCGCCGGCCGCAACGTCGCCGGCGTGACGCTCATGTCGGCCGACGAAGTGAACGTCGAGCAGCTGCTCGGCGCCCGCAAGGTCGTGCTCGTCGAATCCGCTCTCGAAACCCTCGCCAACCGCACCAAGTAACATGAACGACATCTACGACGTTATCAGGAAGCCCCGTGTCTCTGAGAAGGCAGCCGTGCTGCACGAAAGCACGGGTGAGCTTGTGCTGGAAGTGGCGGTCAAGGCCACGAAGATTGAGATCAAGCAGGCTGTGGAGAAGACCCTCGGCAAGAAAGTCGCCTCCGTTCGCACCGCGAACTACGACGGCAAGGAGCGCCGCAAGCGCACCAAGGACGCCGGCACCGCTCCTGCCTGGAAGAAGGCCTACGTGCGCCTCGCCGCAGGCGAAAGCCTCGACCTCGTCTGATTATCGAACCCCTAACACGTAAGCTATCATGTCCCTCAAGTCATTCAAGCCTACCACTCCGTCCAACCGCTACAAGGTTCTGCCCGGGTTCGACGAGATCACCAAGAGCAAGCCTGAGAAGAGCCTGCTCGAGCCGCTCCGCAAGAGCGGTGGCCGCAACAACAACGGCCGCATCACCACCCGCCACATCGGCGGTGGCCACAAGAAGCACTACCGCCTCGTCGACTTCCGCCGCACGAAGACGGAGCCCGCGACCGTGCTGGCCATCGAGTATGATCCGAACCGCACCTGCCGCATCGCGCTCGTGCAGTACACCGACGGCACGAAGAGCTACATCCTCGCCCCCGTGGGTCTCACCGTCGGCATGACGGTGCAGGCCGGTGAGAACGTGGCCCCCAAGGTCGGCAACGCCATGCCGCTCAAGAACGTCCCGCTCGGCACCGCCATCCACAACATCGAGGTGCGCCCCGGCACCGGCGGCAAGATTGCCCGCTCGGCCGGCCAGCAGGCCGTGCTCTCGAACCGCGACGGCGAGTACGCCCTCGTCAAGATGCCCTCCGGCGAGGTGCGCAAGTTCCGCGTTGACTGCTACTGCACCATCGGCCAGGTCGGCAACACGCAGCACATGAACGAGTCCTCCGGCAAGGCGGGCCGCACGCGCTGGATGGGCATCCGCCCGACCGTGCGCGGTATGTGCATGAACCCCGTCGATCACCCCAACGGTGGTGGTGAGGGTAAGTCCAAGTCCGGTGGCGGTCGCCAGCACCTGAAGTCCCCGTGGGGTCACGTCAAGGGCCAGAAGACCCGCCGCATCCGCAAGCCCAGCGATGTCTTCATCGTGCAGCGCCGCAAGTCCAAGTAACCTAACCCTCAACATCATTACATACAATGGGACGTTCCCTCAAAAAAGGACCCTTCGTCAGTCAGTCTCTTCTCGACAAGGTTGACGCCCAGCTTCAGAGCGGCGACCGCAAGCCGATCAAGACCTGGAGCCGCGCCTCGATGATCATCCCTGACTTCGTGGGCATCACCTTCCTCGTGCACGCCGGCAAGAGCTTTGCCACGGTGTACGTGACGGAGAACATGGTCGGCCACAAGCTCGGCGAATTCGCTCCGACGCGCATCTTCAAGGCGCACGGCGGCATCGGTAAGAAGTAAGACCAACATCTGATCCTCACATCATGCTCGCGCCTCATCGCTGCACGGCTCTGCTCGCCCTGGCCCTTCTCGGGGCAGGCGTGCCGGCCGCGGCAGACGGTGAGGCCGAGGATGCCAGAGACGCCAAAATCACCTCGCTTGAGCGTCAGCTCACCACCCTGCGTGAGAGCTACGCGATGGCGCGATCCGATGCGGATGCGGCGCGCAGCCAGCTGCGGGAAATCCGGGCACGCCTGGAAGCCCTCGGCGGCTCCGCCCTCGGGGACAGCGAAGAGCGGCTCATCGAAACGGTGGCCCAACTTCGCAGCACCCAGGAGCAGCTTGAGCTCACCCGGCAAAGCCTGCTTCGCCTCACCGCAGCACTCAGCACCTACCTCCAGTCCGCCCTCGTGGAGGACGCCGAGGCAAGGGCCGGCCTCGAAGCCGCGATGCTCGATGCTGACGTAGCCCTCGGGCTCCGCCAGCCGCAGCAGGACGAGAACACCGGGACGCTCGATGAAGCCACCGTGCTGAGCATCGACGCCGAATCCGGCCTCATCGTCATCAACGCGGGCCGCGAGGCCGGGGTGAAGGTGGGCATGCCCATGCTCATCACCCGGGGGGCCGAGACGGTGGCCGAGGCCATCGTCACCGACGTTCGCAAGAAGGTGGCCGGCATGCTGGTGCGCAAGCACCTCAACCCCACGCTTAAGGTCAGCGTCGGCGATCAGGCTTCTCTGACATCCAATGACTAATTCTTCAACAAATACCATAACCATGGAAGTGAAAGCAGTATACAAGAATGCACGCATCTCTGCGAAGAAGATGCGCGATGTAGCCGCCGCCGTTCAGGGTATGTCTGTCTCGCAGGCGACCGACGTGCTGAGCTACTCCCCGAAGAAGGGCGCTTATCTCCTCAATAAGACGCTCAAGGCCGCCGTGGCCAATGCTGAGAACAACAATGGCCTTGCCGCCGATGAGCTCGTGCTCAAGAGCGTCATGGTTGACGAAGGTCCGACCTTCCGCCGCACGATGGCTCGTGCCCGCGGTTCTGCGAACATGATTCGCAAGCGCACCTCGCACATCACCGTCATCCTCGCTGACTCCAAGGCATAACCTACACATCTACATAACACTATGGGACAGAAAGTTAATCCGATCGGTTTCCGTCTTGCCGTTACCAAAGACTGGCGCTCCAAGTGGTATGCGACGGGCAAGGACTATGCCACGAAGCTCCACGAGGACCTCAAGATTCGCAAGTTCATCAAGGACTTCACGACGAACCTCAACAGCGATCTCAAGGGCTCGACGCCCGCCATCTCGCGCATCACGATCGAGCGCGCCTGGAACAGCGTCCGCGTCACGATCGCCACGGCTCGCCCCGGCCTCGTCATCGGCCCGAAGGGCAAGAACATCGAAGAGATGACCACCGCGCTCAGCAAGCTTTGCGGCGGCGCTCAGGTCAAGCTCGACATCATGGAGATCCGCCAGCCTGAGCTCGACGCTCAGCTCGTGGCCGAGAACATCGCCGCTCAGCTCGAGCGCCGCGTCTCCTTCCGCCGCGCCATGAAGCGTGCCGTGCAGGTCGCCATGGACTTCGGCGCCGAGGGTATCCGCGTGCGCTGCGCCGGCCGCCTCGGCGGTGCGGACATCGCCCGCGCCGAGCAGTACCGCGAAGGCAAGGTGCCGCTGCAGACGCTGCGCGCCCCCATCGACTACGGCTTCGCTGAGGCCCGCACGCTCTACGGCGTGATCGGCGTCAAGTGCTGGATCAACAAGCGCCCCGACCTCGCCGGCTCGGCTCCCTCCGGCCGCAGCGGTCGCCCGCAGCGCCGCCGCGACTCCCGTCGCGATGCCTGAACCCCATGAACCTTTAACGAGTAACAGGAGAATAAGACTATGCCTTTAATGCCTAAACGAGTCAAGGGCAACCTCCGCAAGATGCACCGCGGCAACCGCGGCGGCAACGCAACGAGCGGTGATTATGTTGCCTTCGGTGAATTCGGCCTGCAGGTTCTCACCCGCGGCTGGGTCACCAACAACCAGATCGAAGCCTGCCGTATCGCCATCAACCGCTATCTGCGCCGCCGCGGCCGTGTCTTCATCCGCATCTTCCCGCAGAAGTCCTTCACCAAGCGTCCGCCGGACACCCGTATGGGTAAGGGTAAGGGTGCCGTTGAGGGTTGGGTGGCCGTCTGCCGCCCCGGCAACATCATGTTCGAGGTCGGTGGTGTGACCGAGTCCGCCGCCCGTGAGGCTCTTCGCCTTGCTTCGAACAAGCTGGGCATCCGCACGCGCTTCGTCTACCGCCAGGGCTTTGAGCCCCAGGGTTAATCCTTAACATCACACCGAATTTTATCACTATGCCTGTCAAGAAAGCCAAAGACTTCCGCGGCATGACCGCCAAGGAACTCGCCGCCCACATCCGCGGGCTGCGCGAGGAGTACTTCCAGCTTCGTCTTCAGCATGCCACCGGGCAGCTGGAGAACAACCAGCGTATCCGCATCGTCCGCAAGGAGCTCGCCTGCGCCCTGACTGTTCAGGGCGAGGGCTGCTGCGCTGACGCCGAGTAAACACGAACCCCCAGAGGACCAATATGAGCGAAGAAAATACTACGAGCAAGCCCCAGGGCCTTCGTAAGACCCGCGTCGGCGTTGTTGTCTCGACGAAGATGAGCAAGACCATCGTCGTTGAGTACGTGGCCCGCGTTCCGCACCCCGTCTTCAAGAAGATCGTCAAGAAGAGCAAGAAGTTCTATGCTCACGACGAGAAGGAGCTGGCCAAGGTCGGCGACAAGGTGCGCATCCGCGAAACCCGCCCCCTCTCCGCGCTGAAGCGCTGGGAGCTGGTTGAAATCATCAACAACTAAGCAGAAAGGACACAACTGACATGCTTCAGATGGAATCCCTCGTCCAGGTCGCCGATAACACCGGCGCCCGCACCGCCAAGATGATCGGCGTGATCGGCAAGGCTACCGCCCACGCCCACATCGGCGACATCATCACCATCCACATCCGCGAGTCCATCCCCACGGCTTCCGTCAAGAAGGGCTCCGTGGTGAAGGCTGTCGTGGTGCGCACGGCCGCCCCCATCCGCCGCGATGACGGCTCGGTGCTGCGCTTCGACTCGAACGCCGTCGTGGTGATCGACAAGGACAACAACCCCCGCGGCACCCGTATCTTCGGGCCGGTGGCTCGCGAGCTTCGTGAAAAAGGTTTCATGAAGATCGTCTCCCTCGCCCCCGAGGTGCTGTGACAGGGAACGGTATTTGTTGAAGTTCTCACTTCCCTGACCAGTCGGGCCGGCAGCGAAAGCTGCCGGCCCTTCGCGTTGTCGTTTCTCGGAATGGTTGGTGTCGATATGCGTTCATTACTGTCGAACTCGGCGGGGAATGATCAATATTGGCCATTTGTGCGCGGAAGCTATGAGCCTTTCACCATCCGTCAAATAAGGCTTTTTTTTTTGCAAAGTGGTGTTAAAATCTCTCTGTGAACTTTGGGCTTATCGACGAGGAAAAGAGGAACGGATTAAACCTCCGGACAGGGAGGTGAAAGGGCGTCGCATTTCGGAGTCGAGAGTTTCCGATATCCATTTGCTTTTTGTGTGATGAAAACCGCCGCTATCATTGGTGCAGGAGTTTCAGGTTTGGCTTCGGCGCATGTTCTTTCCGATCGCTTTGATGTAACCGTCTATGAGAAGGCAGAACGACCCGGTGGTCTCATTCGTTGCGAGTACGTTGGCGGCGTGCTTTATCATCTCGTTGGAGGACATGTTTTTAATTCTCGTCGAAAAGACGTCCTAGAGTGGTTTTGGAGGAGGTTTGATCAGGCGGGGAATTTCACGAAGGCTGTTCGAAAGGCTGTCGTTGCTCTTGATCGTGGTGTTTTCGTGGATTATCCCATCGAGAATCATATCTATCAGATGCCGAATGAGATGGCGGATGCCGTCATTCGTGATTTGTTGCGGATTGCGGCGGAGGGCTATGGAGCCCCCGGCAATTTTGACGAGTTTTTACAGAATCGTTTTGGCACTACGCTCTATCGGGAGTACTTCAGACCGTACAATCAGAAGATATGGCAATGCTCTCTCAGCAGTATCCCCTTGGACTGGCTGGACGGCAAACTCCCCATGCCCACGGTCGAGGAGATCATGAGCGCGAATATTCTCCGTTCGCAGGAGATGAACATGGTGCACAGTACCTTCAATTATCCGCTCCGAGGAGGCTCTCAGTTTATTGCCGACACCTTGGCAAAGGGGCTCAAAATCGTTTACAACGCGCCGGTTCAACGTTTGGAGCGCCGTGAGGACGGCTCTTGGTTGGTGGACGGTACTCCGTACGACTTGGTCGTCTTTTGTGGCAACATCCGGCAGCTCCCGGATATGGTGAGAGGGAGCGTCTCTTGGGGAGGGGGGCTTGAACAAGACATTCTCTCTCTTCAAGCCCACGGGACGACCTCGGTGCTTTGCGAGGTGGACGCTAATCCGTACAGTTGGATCTATTTGCCGGGCGAGGGCTGCGCTTCGCACCGCATGATCTGCACGGGCAATTTTTCTCCCTACAACGCTCCGAGTGAAAAACATACGGCTACTGTTGAGTTTACGGGGCAGTTGGACAAGGAAACGATTCTGAAGCAGCTGGCTCGTATACCTTACGCTCCGCATTATATGGCTCACCACTACGAGTCTTGCACCTATCCCATTCAAAACGGGAATACGAGGCAGTGCGTTCAGGCGGCCAAAAGGCTGCTTGCCCCGATGGGCCTTCACCTGATCGGCCGTTTTGCCGAGTGGGAGTACTACAACATGGACGCTGCGATCGGGGCCGCCTTGGATCAACTGAGCTCGCTTCCTGATTGATGCGGTCGCAAAATGTCGCCTCTCACTGCGGTCGCTAAGTGCAGGAGAGACGGGCTGCGGATAGGCTCGGTGTACCTCTTTCATCGTGCTCCAAAACGTACCTCGACGATGGAGGGTGCAGGGGTGACGGGTTGTGTCAGATCCTGCTCGTCACAAGTCGGGCTCGGGGCTTGCCTGCGGGGCGACTTCGCTGTATAATGCGCGGTATGTCGATTTCCGAGGAGCTTTTTGAGCGGGCCTGCCGGGTGATTCCCGGCGGGGTGAATTCTCCCGTGCGCGCATTTCGCCGTCTGGAGCGCGCGCCTTTTTTCGTGACGCGGGCGCAGGGCTGCCATCTGTGGGATGAGGACGGTCGTGAGTATATCGACTACGTGGGTACCTGGGGGCCGGCGATTCTCGGGCACGCGCCTGAGTGCGTTATCAGCGCGGTGCAGAAGGCGATACCGCAGGGGCTCGGCTACGGCATTCCGACGCGCGTGGAGGTTGAGATGGCCGAGACGGTTTGCCGCTGGGTGCCGTCCATTCAGAAGGTGCGCATGACCAACAGCGGGACGGAGGCTACGATGAGCGCGATTCGACTCGCGCGCGGCTATACGTCTCGCCCCTACATCATTAAGTTTGCCGGCTGTTACCACGGGCATGCGGACAGTCTCCTCGTGGCGGCCGGCAGTGGGGCGCTGACGCACGGTGAGCCGGACAGCGCGGGTGTTCCGCGCGCTTTCGCGGAGTTGACGCTGGTGCTGCCTTACAATGATCCCGAGGCGGTGAGCGCGGCTTTTGCTCGCTACCCCGGGCAGATTGCGGCGGTGATTGTCGAGCCTTACCCGGGCAACGCGGGTTTTTATTTGCCGAAGCCGGGCTATCTGGAGTTTTTGCGCGAGGTGACGGAGCGCGAGGGTGCTCTGCTGATTTTTGATGAGGTGATGACGGGATTCCGCATTTCTTCGGCGGGTGTGCAGGGCAAGATCGGGCTGACGCCGGATCTGACGACGCTGGGCAAGATTATCGGTGGCGGGCTTCCCGTGGGGGCTTTCGGTGGTCGGCGCGAGATTATGGATTGCGTTTCACCGCTGGGCGCGGTGTATCAGGCGGGCACGCTCAGCGGCAATCCGGTGGCGATGACGGCTGGCCTTGCGCAGCTGCGTGAGTTGGAGGCATGCGACGCCTACACGCGCCTCGAGATGCTGGGTGCGCGTCTGGAGGAGGGTGTGCGGCGCATTCTGCACGACTGCGGGCATCCGCTGACCTTCAAGCGCAGTGGGTCGATGTGGTGTCTCTTCTTCACGGAGCGCGATGTGACGGATCTTGATTCGGCGATGAGCGGTGATTTTGATCTGTTCCGACGCTACTTCCTCTCGATGCTTGAGCAGGGGGTCTATGTGGCTCCGTCTCCCTATGAGACCGGGTTTATTTCGACGGCGCATACGGAGGCGGATATCGATGCGACGCTCGCGGCGATGCGCGTGGCGATTCCGAAGGCTCTCGGGTGCTGAGTCGGGTGCCGGGCGGGGCCGCGCTGCCGGTCGAGTGCAGCGGGCTCTGCCCGGCGTGCCCCGGGACGGCGGGGAAGCTTGCGCGGCTCTCGGGGCGGGGCTGTCGGCTTCCTCTCCTGTCTGCAGCGCGGCGGGGCGGCAGGGGAGCGTCGGGCGGGCGGCGCGCATGTCGTGCAAAAGGCTTGCCAAGGAGTTGACAAGAGGTTATGATATCGGCATGAGGAATCGCCTTTTTACCTGTCTGCTGCTGGGCCTTGTCTCTGCCGTGGCGCTGCCTGAGCTCTCGGCTCAGAGTGCTGACTTGACGGAGCAGGAGCGCGATGTGGTGCGCGTGCTGCGCCACCCCGATGGTACGCGCTCGTTTTACAAGCGTCAGGCCGGGTGGAAGGGGATGCAGTGTGCGACGTACACGGCCAGCGGCAAGTTGGCGGCTATTAATGATTACACGGAGGGGCGTTACGGACAGCTCATGGGCTGTGTGATTTATAACAATAAACGTGAGGTGATCTACAAGGTTTCTTACGGCTATGATCGCAAGGCTCGCCTCATTGAGGAGCGTATGTATTCGTACCCGGAGCAGAAGTTGGTGCAGCGTGTGATTTACAAGTATGATGCGCGCGGCAAGCGCTCGAAGCCTCTCATTATTTCTCTCAATCCGAATGCGGCGGCGATTGCGCCGACCATGGATGAGGATGCGACGCGTATGCATCAGGAGCTCAATCGCCGCGGCGGCAGGCGCTGACGGGCGGTGCGCGTGGCCTGTGCGTCGGCTGTGTGCGGCGCTTGGATGTCGTTTCGGATTGGCTTTCAGTTTTAATTTTAACGCAGATTAGGCAGAGTTCTATGGAGGTTTTTTCCTGGCAGGATAAGGATGCGGACGGCAACAAGGTTGTCTATGAGGCGTCGTATTTCGGCGGTTGGTGGCAGTTGGCTTCGGCTCCGAAGCTTGGGCGCTCTCAGCGCGATGAGGTGGTGTTTACGCCGGTGGATTTCACGGAGGAGACGTGGACGGCGCTGCGCGATTTGCTCTGGCGCAAGTATCAGCGCCGGCGCGTTTCGTGGGACATGGTGCAGCATATCGATGACATTTTAGCCGGCAAGGCGCGCAATGAACGGCGCGACCGCCGCGGCAACAAGTGATTGGCCGGGTGCCGAGCTTGAGTCTGCTGTGTTGATTTTTCCCGCTTTACTTTTTTGTTCACGCACATGAATACGGATGGGTCTCTCGTGACGATGACGGATGATGAGATGATGCACTGTCAGCAGCCCGAGCGGCAGCTGGAGCGCGCGATTGCGATTATGCATCGGCTGAGGGCGCCGGGCGGTTGTCCCTGGGATGCGGAGCAGACGCATGAGAGTTTGGTGCCGAATCTCATTGAGGAGTGCTACGAGAGTATTGATGCGATTCGTGCGCGCGACTGGCCTCATCTGCGCGAGGAGCTCGGCGATGTGCTGTTGCAGGTGCTCTTTCATGCGGAGCTGGCGCAGGAGAATCCCGAGGCGGGCTTCGGCATCAATGAGGTGGCGGCGGAGCTCTGCGAGAAGCTGGTGCGCCGCCATCCGCATGTTTTCGCGCTGGCTGAGGCCGATGATGCCGATGCGGTGATCAGCCAGTGGGATCGCATCAAGCGCCGCGAGCACGCGATTGAGGACAAGCCCTACCTGCAGGACTGCGGCAAGGGGCTGCCTTCGATGCTCCGCGCGTTCAAGCTGACCCGCAAGGTGGCGAAGGTGGGCTTTGACTGGCCCGATGATGCGGGGGTGGTGGACAAGATCCGCGAGGAGACGGATGAGGTGGCGGATGCTCTTGCGCAGCCGGATGCGGGCGCTCATGTGGAGGAGGAGCTGGGCGATCTGCTCTTCACGGTGGTGAACCTCTGCCGCCGCCGCCGCGTGGATCCGGAGCTGGCGCTGGATGCGGCGAATCGCAAGTTTGAGCGCCGCTTCAATGCGCTGGAGGCTGCCTTGAAGGCTCGGGGCATCGGTCTGGCTGAGGCGACGAGCGAGCAGATGGAGCAGGCCTGGCAGCAGGTGAAGGCTGAGGAGGGCTGAGGCGATGAAGGTGCGCGTTTTCACGGCGGTGGCGCTGGCTTCTCTGCTGCTGAATGCCTGCTCGGTGTTTTCGGGCGGGGAGAAGAAGGCGGAGGACAGCGAGCCGCATCAGCTGGCTCCCGATGAGTTGCCGCAGCTGGGCAATCCGCTCTTGGCGAACAAGGGCGATATCAATGCCGTCAACGTGAATGTGGCGACGGAGGAGGAGCTGCGCAGCTTTGACAATGGCGCGGAGGGGGAGCTGGTGTTCTCGAATCCGGATGACATTGAGTCGAGCGAGGCGCAGATCAATGCGCTGTTTGAGAATCGCCGGCAGGGCAATAGCTGGATGTCTGATTACAATGCGGCGCTGGCTCTGGCGCGCCGCACGGAGCGCCCGATGCTCATCTGGTTTCACGATTCGATTGCCAGCCCGAAGAGCAATGCGCTGGCGGAGACGGTGCTCAATTCGGCGCATTTCGATGAGTGGTGCCGCGACCGCGTGATTCGCGTGCTGCTCGATGACGGCGAGACGACGGATGAGTTCACGGGGCGCAAGTCGCGCTATTCGCTGAGTGATCTGCGGGCGATGGGGCGCAATTTCGGGGTGAGCCGCCGCCCGGCGGTGGTCGTGGTGTCGATGTCCGGCAAGGTGACGCCCGTCATTGACGGCATCGATGACGCGGACTGGAAGGCGCGCGAGGCTGAGATTTGCAAGGCGCTGGAGAATGCGGAGCAGGATTACGAGAGCTACAAGGATACGCTGCGCGACAAGGGTTACCGCGACTGGACGCGCTCGAACCGCCGCGGCACGGTGTTCGCGAAGCTTCAGCGCTATGACCGCCGGCAGGGCTACATCTATCTGCGCCGCGTCGGCGGGCGCATTCTGCGCATGAAGTTCAAGAATCTCACGCCCGAGGATGCGGCGGCGGTGGAGGAGGCAGTCGGCGGCGCGAAGGCCTCCGCTCAGGAGTCCAAGGCTGAGTTCTGAGGCCGAGTCTCGCCGCTGCGCTGCCGTCGAAGGGGCGAGGCCTGCGGGTGCTGCTCCCGATGCAGGGTGCTTGGCTCGCTGTGCGGCGCTCCCTCCCTCATAGTCTGTTGAAGATACGCGAACGATGAACAAGTCCGAAGCCACGAAGGCGCAGATTATGCGCGCTGCCATTGCTCAATTTACCGCTCTCGGCTACCGCGGGGCGGCGGTGCGCGATATTGCTCAGGCGGCCGGGGTGAATATCGGTCTGATCCGCTACCATTTCGGCAGCAAGGCGGATCTCTACCGCGACACGCTGGCCTATCTCTCGGTGCAGTACAATGAGGTTTGTCTCGAGGCGCTGGAGGAGGCGCGGGAGTCGGGGGATGCCCGGCAGATCATTTACTCGTGGCTGGCGGCGCCGATCACGCGCTGGCGCGATGCGACGGTGGCTGACGGGGTGCAGCTGCTCTGCTTCCTCAACAAGATGGGCTATGAGAGCCCGGAGCTCACGCGTGATGTCTATGAGTCGCACTACGCTTGGGCGCAGCAGGAGTGGCAGCAGGCGGTGCAGTCCTGTTTCCCGGGGCTGTCCCGCACGGATTGGCTCTGGTGCCTCACGAGTCTGCGCGGGATGTATTTCAACCTCGTGGCGCACGACGAATTTACCCTGTGGGGTCTGCCCCGCATCGGGGATCGCGAGGCGGCGATTTTCCGCCTCTCGTCGGATATGGTGGCGCTGCTGAACACTTACGCGCGCGCCTGAGCGGGGGTGTGTGCCTGTTCCGATGCCGTGAGCTCTGCTTGGGTCGTGTGGTCTGTGCGGAGCGCCGGCGGGGGTGGGGCTGCCTGTGCTGCGGCGATGCCGCCGGAGTGGGCTCGGCGGAGGTGGGGACAAATCGGCGAGGCGGGCGATTGTCGCCGAGCTTCAGGCCTCGGGCAGCTGCTGCATGAGGGCGTCCCAGCGGATTTTGGCTTCCTTGATTTGCTCGGCGGGGACGGAGGGGGAGAGCTCCCAGGTCAGCGGCATGCTGCGCTTGAAGAAGCGCGGCAGCAGGTGTTCAAAGTCGACGTCGCCGCCGAAGAAGGGGGCTCGGTGGTCGCGCGCGGGCCACTGCACGTCGTTGATGTGGGAGCCGTAGAGCCAGGGGCTCAGCGCTTCGAGATACTGCTCGTGGTCGAGTAGCAGGAGGTTGTGTTTGCGCTGGATGTGGCCGAAGTCATGCCAGTAGCGCACGTGGGGGGTGTCGCGGAACTCGGCCATGAGCTGCAGCATTTCGGATTCTCCCGGCACTTGCTCCATGTGGCTGCGCCCCTCGACGGCGAGGACGAGCCCGAGCTCGCGCGCCTCTTCCGCAAGGCTGTGCAGGGCTTCGCGGGCGCGGTCGCAGTAGAGGGCGCCGAGGCGCTCGCGGCGCCGCACGAGCTGCCCCTTGAACTTCAGGTAGGCGGGGCTGCCGAGCTGGCCGTTGCGCGCCATGCGCTCCAGGAGCCGCGTGCCTTCGCGCCTCTTCATGATTTCGACGGTGCCGAGGTGCAGCACGACGTATCGGGCGCCGAGGCGGGCCGCCGTTCGCAGGCTTTCCTGCGTGAGGCGCAGGGCTCGGGCGCGCTGCTCGGGGCGGTGCGAGGTGAAGCGGTACGCGTCCGGCGCGTCTCCCTGAATCTCGATGGGCGCGGGGCAGAAGTTGTGCACGCCCGCGACGCGGATGCGCTTTTCATCCACCGCGCGCACGAGGCCCGGCAGCATGGTGAGAGGGAGCCCGTGCGAGGCTTCGATGGTGTCGAAGCCGAGGCTGAGGATCTCGTCGCACATGGCGCCGCCGTCTTTGTGGCGCTTGCTGTTCCAGCAGGTGGAGAAAACGTTCACGCAGGGGAGTGTAGCAGCTTCAGAGCGGCGGTTCAAGCTTTTCCGAGGGTGCGTCGGCGGGGGCGGCACGTCATGAGCGCTTGCCGAAGCGCTGCCGGATGAGGCGGCGGAGGCGCGAGGGCTCCATGATCAGGGCCGCCATCATCATGAGACCGCCGCGGATGTAGTGGTGCTCGACGAGGTGAAAGCCGCCGGTTCGATAAAAATATTCGGCGTAGATGGGGTATTTGAACTTCAGCAGCGATCGCAGCCCCTGCTTGTGGAAGGAGGCGCAGAAGGTCTCGAAATCAATGGGCTCAAGCCCACTGCGGCGCCGCCGCAGGCGATCGCAGACGTATTCGTGGTAGTGTTTGCAGAAGACGAAGCGCGAGGTGCAGATGGAGTTGCCGTGCAGGCGGTACTGGGAGAGGAACTTGGGGATCGCGATGACGTCCCAGCCTTTCTCCAGAATGATGTTCCACATTTCAATGTCTTCGCTGGCCGGCAGCGAGGTGTCGAAGCGGAGGCCGTCTCGCGTGATGACTTCTCCGCGGATGCAGACGGTGGAGCAGAACATGCCCACCGGATTCATGCTGCGGCGGTAGCGCTCCGAATCCTCTTCGGTGAAGCTGTAGATTTGTCTCCCGACGCCGAACACTTTTCCCTTGGAGTCGATGTATTGGACGAAGCCTCCGGTGACACCGCAGTTGGGGTGGTCGTGCATGAACTTCAGCGTCTCTTCGACGCGCGTCGGCAGGGAGACGTCATCGGCGTCGTTGAGGATGTAGAAGTCCGCCGGGTAGCAGTCAAAGCCCTCATTGCGGCAGCCCGAGCGACCGAGGTTGCGAGGGTTGTTGTGGATGATCAGGTTATCGTGCTCGGCCACGAGGTCTCTGATTTCCTCTTCAAAGCCGTCGGTGGAGCAGTCGTTGAGCACGACGATGAGATCGGGCTGGCGCGTTTGATTCAGCAGTCCCAGAACGGCCTCGCGGATGTAGGCTCGCGTGTTGTAGCAGGGAATCAGCGCGACAACGCGCGGTTGCTTTGCCTCTGAGGGAGAGTCTTCAGGCATACCGCTACAATACTGCTTGAGGTCGCCGAGGTCAAGAGCGTTATGTCGGGAAAACTCGTTTTTGACTGGGGAGCCGGAGGCTCAGAGAGAGTGTCATGCCGAGACTTTCGACAAAAAAGGGCTTCTCTTGATGCCTGAGATGTGGTATACAACAGCCATGAACTCGTGGATCAAGAGCTTGCTGATTCCCTGCTGTGTCGCTGCCGCGCTTTGCCCCTCCCTCGCCTCGGCTGAGGAGGGAACGCCCCGTGCGGATGATTTGCTCGCCGCCATGCGCGAGATGACCGTCAGTCAGGGTGAGCGCGATGTGCTCGGCACGATTCGCAAGGGGCGTGACAAGGTTCCCTTCAGCCTCAGTGCTCGCGGCGACACCATCGTCTTTCAGTACAAGAAGGACAAGGCTTGGGATCGCTTCGACGTGCGCATCCGCGAGACGAACGTCAGCCTCTACCGTGTGCAGAACAACCGGGCCGTGCAGATGTCCCCAGCGGACTATGACAAACCCATTGCCGGCACCGATGTCTGCTATGAGGATCTCTCCCTGCGCTTTCTCTACTGGAAGGGCGGCAAGGTGATGCAGAATACCTCGGATTCCCGCATCAAGGGGCGCGACTGCTACATTGTCGAGGTGCCTAACCCCAACGCCTCTGTCGGGCAGTTCGCTTGGGTGCGCGTGTGGGTGGACAAGGAGAACGGCACGGCTTGGCAGATCGATGGCTACGGCCGCGACGGCAAGCTCCGCAAGCGCTTCTCAATCACGTCCATCCAGAAGCTCTCGGACGGTACGTGGTTTTTCAAGCAGATGAAGCTGGAGGTGCGCAACCCCGAGAATCCGAATCGCACCATCGCTCTCAATTATCTCGAGATGGAGGATCTGCCGGAGTCCCGCAAGTGAGCTGAGCGCCGCTGCCTGCCCGCCGGCCGCTGCCGGGGGCTTTGCTCTCCGCTCTCCCGGTGGCCCTCCCTCTCCCCTCCCTCATCTGTTCCTGTCTGACGATGCGCCGCCCCTTGGTGATTATCTGTGCGCTGCTGCTGCCCTTTGCCCTCTTCGGGCTTTGGGTGCGCTGGGGGCAGGAGCCCATCGATGAGAACGCCGGCCCGCTGGCCGGGTTGCCGCTGCTCAAGCGTGTGTTGCCGGCGCTGGTGCTGCTGGTGTTCATTGTCTCCTTCGTCCTGCGGCGCTGGGTGCTGCCGCGCTGGGGTCAGAAGATTGTTGAGAAGATCTACATGGGCAGCTACTTCCCCGGTGAGGATAAGCTGCTGAACCTCATTGCCGAGGTGGAGAAGAGCAAGGATGAGGCTCTCATGGCGGAGCTGGTGCTGACGGTGCGCGCCGATGCCAGACGCGTGCGCGGATGGCAGGAGCTCGCCCGCCTCTACGAAGAGACCTTTCACCGCATCCCGGCGGCTCTCGATGCTCTGACGGAGGGCGCTGAGGCCGTGAGTGACCCTCAGGACAAGGCCTTGCTTTATTACCGCGCCGCGCAGTTGTCTCATCGCGACGCCCCCGACAACGTGCTGCGCGAGCGCCGTTTTTTGGAGCGCGCCGCGGCCTTCGATCAAACCGTCTACGGGAAGATGGCGGCTCAGCGCCTCTCGTGAGGGCGTTCGCCGTCGGCATCCCTTCCCGAGCCTCTGCGGGTCGGCTGAAATCTCGGCTCGAAGAGCGCCCGCTGGGGAGCTGCTGAGGGCGATTGGTTCGCTCTTCATCCACCCACCGCCATGCACCCCTCGCCGCGTTGTCGGCGCCGCTCTCCCCGAGGAAAGACGCGATGCCGCTTTGGACGATGAAGTGGTTCTCACTTAGGAGCTTATAATAAAGAGAATAGGGGTATTGAAAGCGCGGAAAATCGTTGTTCGTTATGTGTAATATCTCTGCTGGATAATTCTTTATTAAACACTTTTTGTCAGATGTTTGTGTAATTTATGACAAAAACTTTGAAGATCTGATGTATAAAAAGTTATTGATGCGGCAACCAACCGCGTCAGCCATGACACAATGTCTGAGAACTCTAAAACTTTCAAGAATACCTCGATTGCAGAAATAGAAGTACAGAATTATGTTGAGGCCTGATCAATTGCCTCGAACGCTGGTGGGGGCCGGCGGCATCCGCCTCATAGACATGCCGGGTGTGATTTATCCGCCTGAGGTGATTCTCGGGAGGAAGGATTGGAATCGTCGCAGCGGGCGCCCCTATACGAAAGTTCCGGACTGGGGAATTTCGTCGCGTGAGGCAGCGGGTTTGTTACAGTGCACGGTCTCCGCTGCTCGGGCGACGCTCGCGCGGCACCGTGTGCGACATCGCAAGGTGCAGGGTGAAGACAAGGTGATGCGCCTTTACTGGAAAAAAGACCAGGTGCTCGCTCTTGTGCAGAGCCGAGCACCTGTGACGGAGGCTCCCTCAAACAAGCTGATTGAGGTGCCGGAGGCGGTTCAAATTCTCGGTGTGGCGCGCAGTTCGCTCTACCGCTATGTGCAGAAAGGGCGACTCAAGGAGGTGAAGCTGCGCTTCCTCTCCCCGACAAGGGGCCTGAAGCTCAGAAGTTATTTCATCCGGGCGGAGGTGGTCAAGCTGGCCGGTTACCTCCGAATGGTACGCGAAAAGGAGCGCGAGCTCCATTGCCTGCGCTGCCACCAAAACACCGGGTCTCGGAAGGATGCCCCCCGAAGCTGAGAAATCAGCGGTATCGGGCAAAAATAGCTTCGCTCTCCGTGGGGCGAAGCTTGAGCTCGTCGATGATGCTGTTGCGCATCGTCAGAGCTGCCTGCAGGGCCGCCTCCGGACTTCCGAATTGTTTATCGGAAAAATATTTCGTAAACTGCCGACTGTTGCGACAGATGTTGAGCCGCCAGCCTTGAAAGGCTGTCGTGTCGTAGGTGTATCTGGTAATGTTTTTGATCTTCATGGGGCCTATACATAAACCCCGTGCTTGAGCAGGAGTTTCACCGGGTTTCCGTAAAAATGCAAAAAAAAGACCCTCAGCGCGCTTTTTTTACGGCCGCAGGGCGGTGAAGGGTGCGCTGAGGGGGAGGCATCCGCGGTATGGCCTCATTGACCCGGGGCGATGCCGGGGTCGCGCGCTCTCTCAGATGAGCTTGCGCTCGCGGAAGAGGTGGGCCCTCAAGGGGTCGGTGGCGGCCAGGTGGGTGTAGCCGATGGCGAGGGCGTCAGCGGCGTCGGGCTGCGGCGTTTCAGTGAGGTGCAGCAGGGCGCGCATCATGTAGGCGACTTGCTGCTTGCCGGCGCTGCCGCGCCCGACGGTGGCCAGCTTGACGCAGCTGGGCGGGTATTCGACGATGGGCAGGTCGTGCAACGCGGCGGCGAGAACGCCCGCGCCGCGCGCCGAGCCCATGGCGATGGCTGTGCGGTGCGACTGCACGTAGATGATGGCCTCAATGGCGAGGCTGTCGGGCTGCCAGCGCTCGATCAGCGAGCAGAGATGCTCGTGGACGGCGCGCAGGCAGGCGCTCTGCCTCGCCGAGGAGGGCATGCTGAGGGTGCCGTAGGCCAGCGCGCGGGCGTCGCGGTAATCGCCTTCCAGAACGGCGAATCCGGTGTTGCGGATGGCCGGGTCGATGCTGATGACGCGCATGCTGATCAGCGGCGACGGCGGGGTTTGGGCGCGGGGCGCGGCTTGCGGATGGGCTTGAGATCCGTGTCGAGCAGGGCCGTGTAGGCGTAGTTGAAGCCCTCGAGGCGCCGGCGCTCGATCTTTTGCTTGATGAAGCCTTCGACGCTCTTGGCGAAGTCGATTTCATCAGCCGTCAGCAGGGTGAAGGCGTCGCCTGTGGCCTCGGCGCGGCCGGTGCGGCCGATGCGGTGGACGTAGTCCTCGGGGTTCTCCGGCACGCGGTAGTTGATGACGTGCGTCACGCCGCTCACGTCGATGCCGCGCGCGGCGACGTCCGTCGCAACGAGAATGCGGTATTTGCCCTCCTTGAAGCCGCGCAGGGCTTCCATGCGCTCTTTCTGCGGGATGTCGGAGTGCATGACGGTGACTTGGTCGCCCCAGCCGTTGTTGCGCAGCATGCGGCTGACGGTGTCGGCCTCTTTGCGCGTGCGGGTGAAGATCATGAGGTTGTGGAAGTCCGTGGCGCGCACGAGCGCGAGCAGCAGCTCATCGCGCTGGTCGAGGCCGACGGGGTAAAAGGCGTGCGAGATTGTGGCGGCCACTTCGCTGCGCGCGATGGCGATTTCCACCGGGTCCTTGAGGCACCACTTGGCGAAGCCTTGGAGGATCTGCGGCATGGTGGCCGAGAAAAAGAGGGTCTGGCGGCCTTCCCAAGGGCAGAGGTTGACGATTTTGCGCACGATGGGCAAAAAGCCCATGTCCGTCATGCGGTCCACTTCGTCGAGTACGAGGTGGCGCACCTTCTTGAACTTCATGTTGCCGCGGTAGAAGTGGTCGACGAGGCGGCCGGGGGTGGCGACGACGACGTCGGCGCCGGCTTTGAGGGCTTCGGACTGGGCGCCGTAGCCGACGCCGCCGTAGAGCAGGGCGACGCTGATGTCGGTGTGCGCAGCGTAGGTGCGGAAGGCTTCCGCCAGCTGGTCGGCGAGCTCGCGCGTGGGCTCGAGGACGAGCACCTGCGGCTCGCCCGTGTGCTGGATCATCGAGAGGAGGGGCAGGGCAAAGGCGGCGCTTTTGCCGGTGCCCGTCTGCGAGGCGCCGATGACGTCGCGGCCTTGCAGAACGTTGGGGATGGCCTGTTCCTGAATGGGGGTGGGGTGTTCGTAGCCGCAGTCTTTGACGGCTTCCAGAATGGGGGCTGAGAGGCCCAGTTCTTCAAACTTCATCGTTTCTTCTGTTCTTCGTGTGTCTTCTTTTGTCTTCATCTCGAGGGCCGGCCGGCGCTGCGGCGAGGGGCTCTCGTGTCGGGCGCGCCGACGCGCGCCGCGGCTCTTCAGCAGAGCCAGGGGTTGTTGAGCAGCTCTTCCTTGAGGCTGCTGGCCGGCCCGTGGCCGCTGAGAATGCGCAGCTGCGGGTCGAGTTGGGAGAGTTTGGTCTCGATGCCGTGCAGGAGGTCCTTCTGGCTGCCCCCGGGAAAGTCGGTGCGCCCGACGGAGCCGGCGAAGAGTACGTCGCCGGTGAAGAGGGTCTGCCGGGAGTCGAGGCGGTAGACGATGCTGTCGGGCGAGTGGCCGGGCAGGGCAATGAGGTTCCAGTGCAGGCCGCCCCAGTCTCCCTCGCTGCGGTCGCTGCCGAGGACGTCGTCGACGCGGTAGGGCTCGACATGCAGGTTGAGCCCCCAGCCGAGGCGCGCCATGGATTCGAGCGTCAGGTCGGTGCTGTAGGGCGAGTGGGCATGGATGCGGCAGCCGGTTCGGGCCTTGAGTTCAGCGGCGTCCTGCACGTGATCAAAGTGCTGGTGCGTGAGCAGGAGGTGGCTGAGCTTGGCACCCTCGGGCAGCCAGCGGCAGGCCCAGGCGGCAAAGCCTTCGGGGGCGTCGACGGCCACGAAGCCGTCCGGCCCCTCGACGAGATAACCGTTGCACATGGTGGCGCCGCCTGTAAAGACTCTGATGCCGTCGCTCATGGCGGCAGTATACACCGTTTGACGTCATTTGACCAGCCCAAATTCAGCGCCTGTTAGCCGAAATCGGTCGGCGGTGAGGCTTGCGGGTGAAGGCGTCTCGGCAGGATGGCGCCGCCGCTCGTGCGGAGTTTGCTCGCCGTTCGTGCGAAGATTGTGCGGAGCCTGTCAAGACCGTGCGGAAGGCGTAGCTTCGCGCGGGAATTCGTGCAGGAATGCGCGCAGAGCTTCCCGCAGGGACGAGGGGCAGGGGTGGAGCGCTTCGCCACTCTCGGCCGCCGGGCGTGATCGGGGAGCGGACGGGCGTTCTGCTGCGGCAACGGCGCCGCCCGTAACGAGGGGCAGGGGAGAGCCGGAGGTGGAGCCCCTCCTCAGATAAAAAAGACAGCGGCACAGCCCTCATTGCTGAGAGCTGTGCCGCCGCAAGGGGTTGGCCGAGCCGCGCGTCAGGCCGTGATGCCGAAGTGGCGCTGGATATCAGCAAAGATGCGATCGCGCAGGGAGCGGGCCTTGTTCAGGTCTCGCGTCTTGAGCGAGAAGCGCAGGCGCTCTGCCGTGGCATCGGGCTTGTGCACGGTGACGTGGCACCACCAGACACCGCGGTTGTTCCACAGGTGGTGATTGACGTTGTCGTCATTGATTCGCAGCGCGATCTTGGTCTGTTGTTTGCTCATAATTGTATAGCCGTTGAAGATTCTGATAGTCGGGGTCTCGCTCGGGGGGATCCGCCGTCAGGTGACGCACGCGGCGCGTCGTTTAACAGTCGACGCCTCGAGACCCTTTAATAGGGACACACGAGGCGTCGAATTGTTCAAAAAAAGTGAACGTTAGCCAACGATGATGCCGGCCTTGCGAAGGGTCGTGAGAGCCCCGTTGCGGGAGATGGAGCGCAGAGCCTTGCAGGTCAGCTTCAGGCGGAGGTAACCACCCTTGCCGTTGTTCAGCTCAGGAACCCAAATGCGCTTCTCCTGAAGGTTCGGGTAGACAACGCGATTGACCGTCTTGGTGACGTGACGACCGATACCGCCCTTCTTCTTGGCGAGACCGGAGCGATGGATGCGGCGGCCCTTGTGGGGGGTGGCAAGTGTGAGATCGCAGATTCTGGACATAAGCTTGTAATTCGGTTAAAGGTGTTTCGCGGGGCGATATTTTACATGAAAACAGAGCTGAGTCAAGTAAAACTGCGACTTTTGATAAAAATTTGTCGGGCAGGCCCTGCGCTGACACATAAAGTTATAGTTATTTAAGAAAAAGACGGATTCGGGGCTTGAACTCGTCCGCGCCCTGCGCTAGCATGCGATTTGTGCGGAAGAGCGGGGACGCAACGGTGCGCTCCGCCCGTTTCCGAGGTTCAAAGTGAATGATATTCAGACGATGAAGAAGATGAACGGAAAAGGTTTGTCGGTGGCGCTGCTCGCGGCGCTGTGTCTCGGCGGGATGACCTCCTGCGGCTGGGATGATGACTATTACTACGGCGGCTACAGTCCCTATTACGGTTCAAGCGCCTGGAATTCGGCCTGGTACGATTCCAGCGGTTACCCGATTTACGGCTACAGCAACGGCCGCCCGGTGTACGGCTACACCTCGTCCGGGCAGGCCATTTACACGCTGGCGGGGCTCGGCGCCGGCTGCTTTGTGCCGTCTTGGAGCCCGGCCTCGTGGTGCACGAGCAACTACCACTATGTGCACAACGTCGTGCGCACGGATCGGCCGCGCCACGTTCCGGCGGATCATCGCCCGACCGTGCGCCCGCCGCGCCCGGTGAGTCGCGTCGATAACGACCGAATTTTTCAGGAGCACCGCAAAATCTGGAACGAGCGCAAGCCGGGTGCCGCGCCCAAGCCGGGTGACCGCCGCCCCGATTTCAGACGCCCGGAGCCCGGTAAACCCGATGCAAAAAAGCCAGGCTCTTGGCGGCCGGAGTTGAATCGCCCGGGCTCCGGCAAGCCGCTGGCCGGCCGTGAGGATCACCATGCCCAGCGCCCGATCGGTTCGACGCGCCCGAATGTCGGGGCGGACCGCCCGTCTCGGCCGGGCGTCGGTTCGAATCGACCGTCGCGACCTGAGGCCGGTGCCGGCCGCCCGTCGAGGCCGAGTTTCGGCTCGGATCGCCCGTCGCGTCGCGATGCCGGTGCTAGCCGTCCTTCTCGTCCGAGCGCCGGCCCCAGCCGCCCCTCGCGCCCTGATGCCGGTGGCGCCCGCCCGCCGCGTCCCTCGCGCCCGGAGCCGAAAAAGTCCTGAGCTCGCTCGCGGTGATCGCGCGGAGCCCTGACGGGGGCGTTGAGCCGCCCGTGTCGGCGCGTTCGTGTTGACGTTAATCCCCGGCCTCACCTGTTCGTGAGGTCGGGGATTGTTGTTGGCGGGCGCTGTCGGCCCCGACAGTCGGCGTTACGCTGTCTGCACCCCTGCGGCACTGAGCCGAGTCCGTGTGCGGCGGCGTTGCGCTTATGCCGTGGCGGGACGGTGCTGCGCTCGTGCGGTGCTGCGCCGAATCTCATGCGGCGCCGTGTCTGTCCGGATCAAGCGCTGGTGGAGCGGAAGCCGTTGCGGCGATCAGAGGCGGCGCCCGAAGGCGAGGCGGTCGTACTGCTCGTTGGCGTAGCGGTGCTGCGGGTGGTTGCTGCGCATGTAGGCCTCGTGCAGGGGGTGGCTCGGGTCTGCCGCGATGCGGCGGGCCTCCGCCGGGCCGTCCGGCGTGCTGCCTGTGTGCAGGGGAGCCTCGTGCGTGCGCCTGGCGGCGGTGAGCATGAGGCGCGCGAAGTCCGCATTGGCTCGCAGGGCGGGGTTGTCCATGAGGCCGGCGACGTCCACGCCGGCTTCGTCGCCGAGGCGGCTGAGGAAGTTGCCGATGTCCTGCATGTTGTCCTCGTACTGCTCGCCCCACTCCTGCTGCAGGCTGGCGTCGGCCTGTTCGATGGCCTGCTGCTCAACCTCGCGGCTGTGTTGCAGCATGCGGGTGCCCAGGGCGCTGTAGCGTTCGCTAAGGGCCTGCATGGCGCGCGGCGGCACGCCGTAGCGGTAGGCGACGCCGGCGAGGTCTTCCGCAAGGGCATCATCCCAGATTTCATCCGCAGCGCCCTCGGGGCGCGTGAGGTGGTAGTCCTCGGCTTTTTCGGGCAGGCCCACGGCGAGGCGGAAGGCTTCCATGCGCCGCGGGTCGGCGGGGTCCGGGTAGCCTTTGAGGCGCTCGAGGTGGGCGTAGCTCTTGGCGAGGGCTTCGGGGCGGCGGAACTTGGCGAGGCTTGCGGCGTAGGGCTCGAGGTCGCTAAACTGCTTGTACCACTCGGGGCAGAAGCTGCCGTCTCCCTCCAGAAGCCCGGGGGCTCCCGACACGGGGGCGCCGGAGGGGCCGGCGGGGGGCTGGGCTCCCGGCTGCGGGGGCAGGGGGGCTGCGCTGCCGTCTCGCCGAGCGATCAGGGCGACTGCGGCGTCCATGGCCGCCGCCTCGCGTGCGGCGCGCGGGCTCGGGTAGCCGGCTTCGCGGGGCGCGGCGCTCGGGGAGCCCGGGCCGCGGTCCGCCAAGGCGGAGCGGGGATCTGCGTTGTCCGGGTAACGTTCGCCCGGGTAGGCGTCGCCCGTGTAGCGGCTCCCGGGGTCGTGATAGTCGAGGTAGCGGCCCTCGGCTGCGGCTGCGCTGTCCCCGGGGTAGGTGCCTGGGGCGTCGGGTGCAGCTGTTGCGTCGGCTTCGGCTGCGCCGCGGCGCAGGCGTGGATCAGTTGTTGTCCGAATCATGGTCGTGTTCGTATTCATTGTTGTTTTCTGTGGCTTCCTGCCGGGCCAGATCGAGCTGGCGGCGTATGACGAGGAAGACTTCTCGCTGGGCGTCCCGGCGCATGGCGTCGAGGGCGTCGTAGTGGCCGGCCTTGCCCTGAAAGACGGGCAGGTCGGTTTCAAATCGGGCTTCGAGGCGTTGCAGGACGGCTTCTCCGTCGGCTGTGCCGAGTACGGAGAGCAGGCGCCGCCTGTCGCTGCGGGCTTGTAGCGCGAGTTCGCGCAGGGTTCGGGGTTGCAGGTTCATGTCTGCGTAGGTGTCGGGTGGGTTTTGTGTTGGTGTGGGTTGTGGCGGAGCCGATCCCGCTCAGCGTCGGCCCGGGTTCATCGGATGCGGCTCGAGTTCATCAGAGGCGTTCATAGAGGCGCTCGTCAGAGGAGGCCGGCGCCTGCTCCCGAGGCGGCGGCTCCCGCCATGCCGACGGATGCGGCTCCGGAGCTTCCGGCGCTGCCGGCGGCGGAGGCGTCGCTGCTCGACGCGCTGCCGTTCAGGGCGCTCAGGGCGTTCTGTCGCTGTTTGCGCAGGCGCTTGACGCTGCTGAGCGAGCGCAGGATTTCCTCGGGGGCGCCGTTGAGGCGGGCGGCGAGGCGGAAGCTGCGCTCCAGGTCGATGTGGTCGCTGATGGTGGGGTCGAGATTGCTGAGCTGCTGCATGAGTTGCAGGGTGTTGCTGATGCCTTCGCTCTGGATACGCCGCATGATGGTGGCGATGCGCCCCTGATAGACGACGTGGGGCTCGGCGATGCTCAGCTCGCCCCGTCGATCGGCTTTCATCACGCTGGATGGGGGCTGCGGGAACTTGCCCTGCCGGAAGAGCAGCGCGAAGAGTCGCTCCATGAAGGGCTGAAAGTCGGTGGCGAAGAGGGTGAAGGAGGGCGAGAAGAGCATGACGCGCTCGTTCTCTCTCGCGTAGACTTCCGTGGCGCTCATCTGCTGCTTGCGCTCGCTCCAGAGCTCGAGCATGGGGACGAAGAAGGCGCGGTTGATGGCGTCCTGTTTCTGCTTGAGGCGATCCATGCCGACGTCGTAGCGCCCCTGTGTGGCCCATTCACGCGGGAAGCCGAGGCTGGCGCTCTCCGGGTTGATGAGGGTGCGCCCGCCGGCGCGCAGATCCACTTCGCCGACCTGATTGGCCAGCTCGAGGATACGCGGGAAGGCGGCGATTTCTCCCAGGGTGTCGAGGATGCGGTTGAGGAACTGCGCCTGCCGGATGTCGGGGTAGACGAGTCGCGCGGGGGCGAGCCCGTAGGGGCCGTCGCCCCATTTGAGGAAGCGGGTGACCATGTAGGGCAGTTCGCGGTAGCCGCCTTCTTCGACGACGCAGGAGTCGTCGAGGCTGTAATAGATGCTGCTCCAGGGCATGTTGCCGGCGTTGTCGCGGCGGCGATCCCGCTTTTCGCGCGGGCGCACGATGTGCAGAAAGCGCAGGCTGCCCTCGTGGGGCCTGCGACCGCTGTCCAGCAGGGCGCGGGCGCGCGGGCCGAGGGCTTTGCGGCCGAACTGGCCCGCGGCCTGATGCGGGGTGAGGCAGAATTCGCGCATGTAGGTGTCGATGCTGCCTTCGTCGTTTTCCGCACAGACGAACTGCCCGCAGGGGATGTGGCGGAAGAGCAGGCGCCCGCTGCGGCTCGTGCCGCTGAAGAGGGAGCCCGTGCCGAGGCCGACTCGGTCCAGAAAGCACTCGTGCAGCTCGGTGTAGAAGTTGCTGAGAGCGAGCTCGCGGTTGGCGATTTCCGAGCAGCTGGCGTACCAAGACTCGGCCTCGTCGCCGGCGTCGGCGTCCGGGCTGCTCCACTTGAACCACAGTTCGTTGCTCGGGGTCATGTACGACATGTGGCCGCTGGCGAGCTTCTGGCAGGCTTCGACGGCGGTGGTGTCGCTGAGGTCGCGGCTGCGGTCGGCGTCCGGCAGCTCGCCGCGATCGCTCGGGCGGCCGGGCAGCACGTAGCGGCGCAGCTCGTCCCACCAGCTTTCCCAAGGCGCGCGGATGGCCTTGAGGGCGTTGTAGTCGGCAAGGATGGTGTCCATAGTGCTCAGCCGAGGGTGCTGTTGCCGCCGGGGGTGTTGTTGCTGCCCGCCGTGTTGAGCGAGCTGCGCTTGTTGCCGCTGCGCGACAGGATGGTGGAGAGCAGCCCGCGCCGCGTCGAGTCCTTCTGCTGCTGGCCGGCGGCGACGTTCTCGTCTTGGCTGACGGTGACAACGGGAGGCTCGGTCTTGACGGTGGTCGGTGCCGAGGGCGTTTTGAACAGGTTGGAGAATCCCATGGTGGTGTTTTGAGTTATGCGTTGGTTTCGGTGTCGGTTTCGATGTTGTTGCCGGGGCGGGGAGCGCCGCCGTGGCGCAAGGCGCGCCGCCAGCTGTGCCGGTGAGGGCGGCCGGAGCGGCTTCCCCGCTGAAAGCAGAGCAGGGGCAGGGGAGGCAGCGTGTGCCCAAGTTGCAGGGCGAGCTGCAGGTCGCCGACCAGCAGGTGCACGTACCAGGCGTCCGCCGCGGGCTCGTCCTGTGCCAGCTGCTCGGCCCAGCTCTCGGGCCGATGGCTGCAGACCGGGCGCATCAGGGCGAACAAGCGCGGCGTGCTCATGACGATTCCCCGCGGGTTGCGGCAGAGCGCGGCCACGTCGGCGGCCATGCTGCGTCCGCTCCCCGCGTAATAGCGGGCGGCGAGCTCTCTTGCGTCCTTGCTCATGCCTCCAGCATATCCCGTGTCGCCGCGCTTTTCCAGCATGCGAGGGGGCTGCGCTTCACCTGCCCGCACTGGGGGCGGTGAGGCCCTGCCCCCTCGGGAAGTTGCTCGGACGCGATCTTTGTGACACTCTGATGATGCGCGCTCTGCGCGCCTTTGCCATATGAGTACAGTACAGAATAACACAATTGACGATACGGCCCCTCCGGCCGTTCCGCTCACCGCGCTCGGCATCTGCAACCTCGCTCTCTCCAAGCTCGGTGAATCTCCTCTGGAAGCCATCGACGCCAACGGCTCCCCTGCGTCGCGCATGTGCTACATGCACTACCACCCGGTGCGCCGCGAGGTGCTCATGGCGCATCGCTGGTCCTTCGCCACACGCCTGGCGCAGTTGGACTGCTCGGACGAGGGCGTCGACGGATCCGGCGCGGCCTCACAGACGGATCTCGAAGCCTCGGGCGAGAGCAGCAGCGGTACCCCCGAGTCCGTCAACCCGCCGCCCGGGGCTCTGTTGCCCCACTCGCTGCCGCAGGACTGCCTGCGCGTGCTCGAGGTCAATCGGCACAACTGGGTGCTGCGCGGGCGCGCGATTTTCTGCCCCGGGCAGCGCGTTCGCCTCCTCTACATCGCTGACGTGGAGGATCCCGCGCTCTTCGATCCTCTCTTTGCCGAGGCGCTGGCGTCCAAGCTCGCCATCCGGCTCTGCATCCCGCTGACCAGCAGCACCACGGCGCGCAAGGCCCTCACCGAGGAGTATCGGAGCATGGTCCTTCCCGAGGCGGCGCACTTCAACGCCGTGCAGTCCTTCTCGAATGACACGCACCCGCTCTACCGCTTCTGGAGGGACAGTCACCGCGGTGTTGAATGGTGAATAACTCGGTGGATAAATGAAGTAATTCTTTCGAGTTCAGTCGATAAGCTATGTGAATAACTTTGTGGATAAATTGTCGATAAACAATGAAAGCGATTGATTTTGCCTGCCGTCTGCTGATGCGCGTCGAGCAGGATTCGATGCCCTCGGGTTGCCGTCTCGTTCTGCTGATGGTGGCGGCGGGGGTGGACAACGCGCAGGATATCGCGGCGATGACGGGGCTTCGCCCGTCGAGTTGCACGAACCTGCTGCGCAAGCTGGCTCGCGAGCGCTACCTCAGGGGGGTGGGGAGCGCTCAGGACGTTTACCTGCTGGCCCCGGCCGGCAAGGAGTACGTGCGCCACCTCCTGACCTTTTTCTCCAGCCCGCCTCCATGCGCCTGAAACGACACCTGACAATCGACGAGAAGCGCGACTGGCTCGCCGGCATCTTCCGCGATGAGAGCGGTGAGGTGAGCCACGCGGACAAGTTCAAGGCCATGGCGGAGGACACGCGCCTCGCCATGCTGGAGGAGGAGAGCCGCCGCGAGGAGGAGAGCCGCCGCCGCAAGGATCGCGCGGCTCAGCTCGATGCCTCGCTGCTCGATTTGCTGCCGCCTCCCCTGCCTCCGCAGGAGGACGCCGGCGGCGGGGGATCCGGCCTCACCGGGCCTCCCCGCTGCGGCTGACGGCTCCCTCGCGCAGCGTGAAGGCGGCTCGGTGCAGCTGGATTTGCGGCTGCTCGCCGCCTCGGAGGGTGACTTCGACGATGTCGAAGCGGATGGGCACGCGCTGCCCGAGCAGACGCAGCCAGTTGAGCGCCCCGCAGCGCAGCCTCCGGCGCTTGCGGGCGTCGACGTGCTGCCCCGGGGCGCCGTAGCGCTCCGTTGAGAGGCTCTTGACTTCCGTGAAGACGAGCGTGTCGCCGTCCCGGCACACCAGATCGAGCTCGCCGATGCGCCCCCAGCGGAAGTTTTGACGCAGCACCTTCATGCCCTGTGAGCGCAGCCACGATGCCGCGACGAGCTCACCGTAGGCGCCGAGCTTGCGCCTGCCGGGCACCGTCTCAGAGGTCCAGGGGCAGCGACATCTGTGCAACAGGTGCAAACGAGCGGCGATGATGCGGAGTAATTCCATATTCCCGCAGAGCTTTGAGGTGGGCGGCCGTGCCGTAGCCGGCGTGGCGGGCAAAGCCGTACATCGGGTATTCGTGATCCAGCTCCTGCATGAGGCGGTCGCGCGTGACTTTCGCCAGAATGCTGGCGGCTGCGATGCAGAGGCAGCGCGCGTCCCCCTTCACGACGTTCTGCGAAGGCAGCGGAAAATCCGGCACAGGCAGCCCGTCGATGAGGCAGAAATCGGCCGGGGGATTCAGCCCCTCCGCCGCGCGGCGCATCGCGAGATGCGTGGCGCGCAGGATGTTGAGCTTGTCAATCTCCTCCACCGAAGCCTGGGCGACACTCTTGATGATGCGATCATCGCCCATCAGAGCCTCGTAGAGACGCTCGCGCTTCGCCGCGCTGAGCTTTTTGGAGTCATTGAGCCCCGGCAGCTCGATATCCGGCGGCAGCACGACGGCCGCCGCAACAACGGGCCCGGCCAGCGGGCCGCGCCCGGCTTCGTCGATGCCGCAGACGCGCGCATAGCCCGCGGCGTGGGCCTGCTCCTCCGCCTCGCGGTCGGGAACGGAGCTCGGTTGATGGGGGGGGCGTCGTGCTGTCATCGGAGTCCTTGGGTTGGTGTTGGAGACATGGGGAAAGAGAGAGAGAAAAGGGGAAAGGGGCGCGGGGAAACGGAGACGAACGGGGGAGTGAACGTGAGTGTGAAAGTCAGCGGTGAAGGCTCGTGAGCCGGAGCGCGGGGAAGGCAGGCGACTGCGGGCGGGAGAGCGGGGAGCCCTCGCGGCCTTGCACCGCTGCGACTCCGGCCGCGCCCCGTCGCCATGCACCTCAGGGCTTCGCAGGGCGGGGGTGAAGCTTCTTCATGAGCTCGCGGAGGCGGGGCGGCAGTCCCTCCCCCTCCGGCAGCGTGTGCAGCGCCTCGATATCATCCAGATAGCGGCTGATAGCCGTCGTGGGGCCGGGTTCCTCCTGCCGCAGCAGGCGCATGGCCTCCATGTAGCCCTCCAGATCGACCGGGTGATCCCCGCCGCGGGTTGAAATCTCATACCAGTCCAGATAATCGCGCCCGCGGATGCCGGTGACCATGTAGGCCTTGCGCAGCTCGCGCACCGGCCCGAGAATGGCCTGCACCTCATCGGCGCTCGCCCCCTGCACCATCTCATTGATCGCGCGCAGATACTCGTTGATGATCACGCGATAGCCCGGGAAACAGCGGTGGCTGAGCCGGAGAAGCTGGTCGATATTCGTCTGCACCTGGCTCTGCCAGTCCTCCAGCCCGGTAACGGTGTAGGCGTCATCCAGACTGATCGGGCGCACCAGCGCCGTGTAGGGATCGAAGTAGCGCAGCGTCAGCGCCTCGCTCAGCGCCTTGTCGGACTCCGGCGGCGTGAGCATCTCGTCCGCCAGAGGCGCGGCATAGGCCGCCAGCTCCAGCGCCCACCACTGGCTGAGCCTCTCCTCGTGATCGCTCAGCTCCAGAAAGAAGCGCGCAATGATTCGCTGCGGCTCCTCATCCGACAGCGCCGCCGCCTTGATCAGCTCGCGCAGCGAGCCGTCGCCGCCCGGGCGATGCAGCAGACACATGATGAGCACCCCGCAGGAGACATCGTAGACCTGTCGCGACGCCGCATCGAGCTTCCACGGCGTCTTCACGTTGACAATTTTTTCCGGATCCGGCATCTCGGCGCGATTGGCGAGGCTCTGATACGCCCGTCGATCCGCCTTGCCCTGGCGGCAGAGAATCGCCTGATAGAGCCCGGTGACCAGCCAGTCGGGCATGTTGACCTGATCCGGCAGCTCATCGCCGCTCAGGTCGCGCAGAGCAAACTCGTAGAGCATCGTCGCGATGAGCGCGCGATCGAGGCGCTCCAGCTTGATGCCGCCGCCGCAGAAAATGCGGATCTGAAAATTGGGCTCCTTGTCGATCACGCGCACGCGGACGCGCACCGGCGTGCGCGAAGGCGGATCCTCGTAGCGGCCCAGCAGGCGAATCGAAATCGCATAGCGCCAGCGATTGCCGCAGTTGAGCAAACTCACCAGCTGCGCGCGCAGAGCATCCGCCCGCGACGCAATCGCCCCCATGCGCAGCGCCTCGCCGCCGCTTACCGAAAACATGCGCGACTGCGACACCACGTGCTGATCCTCCCCCTCGGGATTGACCTCCACCCCCGGAAAAACATCCGCCGCATGCCCCGAGGGCGCAGCCTCCCCTCCGTGGGCCGCCGGGCCGTGCCCCGTCGCCTCCGTCGGCGAGGGCTCGGGGAACGCCTCTCCCGCAGCGGCATCCGCCGGATCAACCGCAGGCGGAACCGACGGCGCATCAGAGGGCGAAACAGCCCCCGCATCTGCGCCCGGAACGCTGTCGTCCGGCACGGTGCTGCCATCTCCTGACCCCGCAGCTCTCGGCCCCGCGCTCGCACCGCCCGCAGCTCCATGGTTTGCCTCAGCTCCGGCGTCGGAGGCTCCGCTCGCTGAGCCCGCATCAGCTCCGGCGCTCGGCGCCCCGCTGCCCGCTGCATTCGCCGAGCCCTCAGCCCCCGCTGCCGAAGCATCGGCGGAAGCCCCCTGCGGCCGGCCCGAGTCATCGAGCTGCGAATCATCAAAAAGGTCCGCGGGATCCTTCCCCGTCGGCGTCTCAATAATCGTATCGTCAGCCCCCTGCGCCGAGCCGTGAAGAGCCGCCAGCGAGAGCAGAGCCGCGCAAATCGAGAGACGCACCGTCATGGCTCCCATGCTACCAGAGAGCCCCGCCCCCTGCAAGAGCAAAGCTTGGCATTTGCAAGCCTCCCCCCTTGACGCGGCCCGCCCCTGCGTGTAGAGTAGCAGCATGAAGATCGCCTCCGCCGCCGCCATACGCGCCGCCGAGCAGCAACTCTTCGCCCAAGGGCGCATCAGCTCGCTGCAACTCATGGATGCCGTCGTCCGGCGGCTCGCCGCACTCTTCTCGCCCGGGCAAAGCGAACTCGCGGACCTTCACCCCGCGCGCGTCGTCGTCTACGCGGGCAAGGGCAACAACGCTGGAGACGCCATCGGCCTCGCCGCCGCCCTGCATCTGCCCGTCACCCTGCGCAGCATCGGCGGGCCCGACAGCCTCTCCGCCGACAGCCGCGCCCAGCTCGCCCGCATCCCCTCCTCGCTGCTCAGCCTCGAGAAAGCGGAGCCCGAGCCCCATCTCCTCATCCTCGACGGCCTGCTCGGCTCGGGAGCCCGCGGCCCCCTGCGCGACGACATCCGACGCCTCGCCGACGAACTCAACACCCTGCGCGATGTAAGCCCGCGCAGCCTCACCCTCGCCATCGACCTGCCCACCGGACTCGACGCCGCCGACGGGCAGGCCGACCCCTCCGCCATCCGCGCCGACATCAGCTGCCCCATCGGCTGCGTCAAACCCGGCATGCTCGCCGACGGCGCCTCCGCCTTCGTCGGCCGCCTCCTGCCCGTCGCCCTGCCCGAAGTCACGCTTGCCGAAAGCGCGGAGGCGCCCGAGGCGCAGGCGTACGCGGGCACCGTGCTGGCGGACGCCGCCCTCATGCGCGGCTGGCTCCCGCGGCGCAGCTACGACTGCTTCAAAAACCGCGCCGGTCGCGTCGCCATCGTCGCCGGCAGCATCGGCATGCTCGGCGCGGCCCAGCTGGCGGCCGAAGCTGCCCTGCAAGCCGGTGCCGGCCTCGTCTGCCTCTACTGCCTGCCGGACGCCTACCCCATCCTTGCCGCGCGCGTCGCCCCCGAAATCATGGTCCGTCCCGTCGAGAGTTACGCCGAAATCGACGAGGCGCAGGCCCAAGCCCTGCTCATCGGGCCGGGACTGGGCAACAAGCTGCCGCCGGCGGAGCGCGAAGCCCTGCACCGCCTCGCCTCCGACTTCCGCGGCAGCGTCGTGCTCGACGCCGACGGCCTCAACATCGCCGCCGCCGACGCGTGGCAGCCGCAGCGCCACTGGATCCTCACGCCCCACCCCGGTGAAATGCGCCGCCTCTGCCCCGATGCCCCGACCGATCGTCTGGCCTGCGTGCGCCACTACCGCGCGCTGCATCCCGCCACCCTGTTGCTCAAGGGCTCGCGCAGCATCATCGCGGGCGACGAAGTCATCGCCTACAACAGCAGCGGCGGCCCCTGCATGGCCAGCGGAGGGCAGGGCGATGTCCTCTCCGGCGTCATCGCCGCCCTCGCGGCTCAGGGCCTCTGCCCCTGGCGCGCCGCCGTCATGGGCGCCTGGGCCTGCGGGCAGGCTGCCCTGCTCGCACAGATGCGCCGCGGTCGCACCCGCGCCGTGCCCGCCGGCAACGTCATCGGCTGCGTCGGTGAAGCCCTCGCCATGCTCGCAGTTTCCTGAGCCGCACAGACCCCAGCGAAACGCCGAAACCCGCGAAGCCGCCCCGTCTCCGAGCCCCCACATACCCCCGCCAGGAAGCCGGAGTACACGAGCCCGCGCTCGGAAAGGCGGCACACGAGCCCGTACGAGCCCGTGCGCGGAAAACACCGAGTGGCCGCAGCCTGCACCCGCAGCTCGCGCTCGCAGCCCTATCCCGTGTCCGTATCCCGCAGCGCCCTTGCGCTTGCGCATTCCGCCGAGCAAAAGCGCGGGCAGTCGCGCTTGAGGCTTGACAAAAGCCGCTCACTCTGAGACACTGCCCGGCGCATGCTGGACATCTGTCTGCTCGGAACCGGGGGCACGCAACCCCTCGTCAATCGCTGGCTCACCGCGCTCGTGGTGCGCTACAGCGGCCACGCCCTGCTGATCGACTGCGGCGAAGGCACGCAGATAGCAGCCCAGCGCGCCGGCATCAGCCTCAAGCCGGTGGACAAAATCCTGCTCACCCACCTGCATGCCGACCACGTCAGCGGCCTGCCCGGGCTGCTGCTCACCATGGGCAACATGGGGCGCACGGAAAGCGTCTCCGTCATCGGCCCGCGCGGCACCGAGCGCCTCATCGACGCCGTGCGCGTCATCGCCCCCAACCTCCCCTTCGAGCTGCGCGTCAGCGAGCTGGACACCGAGCAGGAGCTCATGTACTTTCTGGAGTGCGACATTGAAGCCTTCGCCGTTCAGCACGGCGTCCCCTGCTACGGCTACAGCATCAGCCTGCCTCGCGCCGGAAAATTCGATGCCGCCCGAGCCCGTGAACTCGGCATCCCGCTGCCCTTCTGGAGCCGCCTGCAAAAAGGCGAAAGCATCGAGCACGAAGGGCAGCTCTACACCCCGGAGCTCGTCATGGGCCCACCCCGCCGCGGGCTGAAGCTTACCTACTGCACCGACTCGCGCCCCACGCCCGCCATCGCCGCCGCAGCACGCGACGCCGACCTCTTCATCTGCGAAGGCATGTACGGCGACGACGAATCCCTTCCCAAGGCCCGCGAAAACCGCCACATGCTCTTCAGCGAAGCCGCCCGCCTCGCCGCGGACGCCGGCGGCGTGCGCGAACTCTGGCTGACGCATTACAGCCCCTCCCTGCCCAACCCCAAAGCCTACCGAGACGTCGCCCGCGCCATCTTCCCGAACAGCTTCACCGCCCGCGACGGCTGGGTCAAGGAGCTGCGCTTTGAGGACACATGAGCTGAAGCCCCTTCCCCTGCCGCCCGTCAGGCAAAGCCCCCTCCTCCCCTCCCTCTCCCCCTTCCGCCGTACCCGCGCCGCAGGGGGCTTTTTTTTGCCCGCAGGCGTCGGTCGGACGGTGCCGCTCAGGGCAGGGGCTCCGTCCGCGGGTGTCGGGGGCAATCAGGGCGCAGGCAGCCGGCTTTGGCGGAGGAGGCCATGGCGGCATGGCCGTCACGCCGGGCCTTCGGAGCCTGCGTCTTTCTGTTGCAGGCGGAAGAAACGGTCGATGGTGTCCAGCATCTCTTGTACGGTGATGCTTTTGATCATGTCTGCGGCTCCTTTTTTGTGAGAGATCATACTTTGGCGGACGGATTCCCACAGATGAGGCTCTTGCAAGGCCTCTTCGAACAGATGGAGATCGGCGATGATGGCAGGGGTGAGGCCCTCCACTTCTTTGTCGTCTTCGGGATCGGCATCCAGCAAGAGCAGGCAGGCATCATTGCGGTGCTTGTTCATTTCATCCGAGCGCGGGCGTGTCTCTCCGGCCTTGGCTCGGCGCATCTGCCTGATGTTGAGGTAGGCCTTGATTTTCAGGACGACGAGGGCAAGGCGCGACGGTACGGGAATGCCTTGGAGATGACGGGTATTTTGGCGCAGAAAGTCAAAGTATTCGTCATCCATGAGGATGCAGGAGAAACGCGTGTAGGCGTCGCCGGCTTTCAGAGGGCCGATGTATTGTTCCGGAGCAAGCTTGAGCTCGCCTTTGCAGCTCAGCAGCTCGATTTGCTGGGGGCGGCAGCGTTCGGGGCCGTTGTGAAGCGGTACATGCGGACGGGGGGCTTTTCTTCGGAAAAGATGGAGTAGGCTTGATATTTGTTTTCTGTCAAATAGCTGTTTAGGGCATCTGCAAACTCCGTCGGTAGGGACTTGGCGAAGAGGACGACGTCCACGTCTTTTGTGGGGCGAAAGGCTGCTTCCTGGTTTTCGTACCAGAGGGCGCAGGCAGAGCCGCCTATCAGGACGTAGCAGTCGGGGTATTTCTCAAAGTGGGAGCAAAAATGCTTGATTTTGTCGTTCATTGCCTGAAGAGAGGTAAGTTGTTCAGTTCCTGACGAACTCTGTCATCCGTCGAATGCCGCAGAGAAAGATATAGGGAAAGGGAGTCCACGCACTTGTCATGGGGGGACATGAGCAAATGCGGGTCATATCTCCAGTGCTCAATTTCTGCATTGGCTTCTTCCTCTTCACCGACTTCGTTGATACCTTCCGTGCTCAGGACGTCTTTGATGTGCGCCTTCCCGACGGCGTAGACGGGGCGCGAGCTTTCACCGAGCAGGGTTTTCATGCTCAGCGCGCTTTCTCCGGCGAGGGGAAGGTCGTCGAGCGGCACTTCGGTGCGGATCAAGTATTTTTTTTGAACCGGCGTGCGGAGATAAGGCAGAGCTTTCTCCCACAGCGTCTCGCGGTCCTCGGGAAATTCCGTTTTTCTGCGGGTGGCTGAGCCGGTATCGGCGCAAAGCCCCAAGTCTTGCATCTGCCGTTTGGCGAGGTTGATCGTCATGACGGAGTAGGTGCCCAAATGTGAGGCCAAGTCGCGAAGGTTTCGGCCCTGGATATCCCCGAAGAGCAGCTGACGCAACAAAAGAGCCTGAGCCGCCGGGGTGAGATGCTCGGTGCGTGTGCGTGCTGTGCGCCGGAGTTTTGTGGGCGCGAGATGAAGGAAGAAAAAGGGGATGTGGATGTGTCCTCGATCCGTCATGAAGGAGACACCGGCATCGATCAGTCTTCGATACTGATAGGAGGAGGTGAGCGTGATGAAAAAAACGACGGGCAGTTGGGTCCTCTTGAATAGCTCCTGCTGGTATCGGCGGTAGTGAGCCGGAGTGTCGCCCACGCTGTCCAGAACTGCCAGCAGGCGTTGCCCACCCATGCGCATCAGAGCGTAGGAGAAGCGACGGGTGAGAAACAGTGACACGGCCGGTCGAATCGGAGTGAATTCAACCTCTTGATTGAGAAGTGTGCGCCACTGCTCGGCCCATGGAGTCCACGGATTCATGCCTTAATTGTACATAAAAAAATGCTATTGTAAAGTTTGTATATATACAATTGCAAAAAAAATATACAAGGCTGTCTCTCAATATATTGAAATCAGACGCGAGAAGTCGAAAAAGGGGTGGCAGGCCGTGGCCTGCCACCCTTGAGAGGCGTGTGTCTCCTGCGGAAGTTGCGGGAGCCCCGCGCTGTTTCGTGTTTAGTTGGCGACGATGTTGACGAGGCGACCCGGCACGACGATGACCTTGCGGATGGTCTTGCCGGCCGTGAACTCCTGCACCTTCGCCGAGGCCAGAGCCGCGGCTTCCAGCTGCTCCTTGGTCGCATCGGTCGGCACCGTCAGCTTGTCGCGCAGCTTGCCGTTGACCTGTACTACCATCTCGCGCGTGTTCTCGACGAGGTACTCGAGATTGTAGCTCGGCCAAGTCTGGCGGCAGAGCTGGCCGGCGGGCAGGCCCGGGAAGGCCGCCTGCAGAATCGAGTAGAGCTCTTCGGTGATGTGCGGCGCAAAGGGATTGAGCACCTGCAGAAGCTGCACGTAGTCCGCCAGCGCGACGGAGGACGCCGACGTCATCGCGTTCGTGCACTCCATCATCTTCGAGATGGCCGTGTTAAAGCTCATGGCCTCGATATCCTCCGTCACCTTCTTGATCGTCTTGTGCAGCTCCTTGCGCACCGGCGTCACCGAGCCGTCGTCCTCTGCCGTGATCTTGCCGGAGAGCACCCAGCGGCCCTCCTGATTCTCCTGCATCGCCACGCGCCAGACGCGGGCGAGGAAGCGGCTGATGCCCTCCACACCCTTCGTGCTCCAGGGCTTCACCTCCTTGAGCGGACCCATGAACATCTCGTAGAGGCGCAGCGAGTCGGCACCGTACTCACGCACGACGTCGTCGGGGTTGACGACGTTGCCGCGGCTCTTGGACATCTTCTGACCGTCCTCGCCGAGGATGAGACCCTGATTGACGAGCTTGAAGAAGGGCTCCGGCGTGCTCACCAGACCGTAGTCATAGAGCACCTTGTGCCAGAATCGCGAGTAGAGCAGGTGCAGCACCGCGTGCTCCGTGCCGCCGACGTAGAGATCGACGCCGCCGGGCTTGCCCGCACTGCCCATCCAGTACTCCTCCGCCTCCTTGCCGACGAAGGCCTCGTCGTTGTGCGGATCGAGGTAGCGCAGGTAATACCAGCAGGAGCCGGCCCACTGCGGCATCGTGTTCGTCTCGCGCGTGAAGGCGTCCGAGTAGTGAATCCACTGCGTCGCCTTCACCAGCGGGCCGCGCGGATCGCCCGAGGGCTTGAAGTCCTCCATCTCCGGCTGAAGCAGCGGCAGCTCGGACTCCGGAATGGCGTAGTGGTGGCCGTCCTTCGTGCTCCAGACAATCGGGAAGGGTTCGCCCCAATAGCGCTGGCGGCTGAAGAGCCAGTCGCGCAGCTTGTAGTTGACCTTGCCGTGGCCGTAGCCCTTCTCCTCCAGCCAAGAGATCATGCGCTTCTTCGCCTCCGGAACAGGCAGGCCGTTGAAGTGCTCGGAGTTCACCATCGTGCCGTCGTAGCCGCAGAAGTTCTGCCACTGCGTGTCGGCATCATCCGGCTGCACGACCTGAATGACCGGCAGACCGAACTTCATCGCAAACTCGTAGTCGCGGCTGTCGTGCGCCGGCACGGCCATGATGGCCCCCGTGCCGTAGCCCATCAGCACGTAGTCCGCAATCCAGATCGGAATCTGTTTGCCGTTGACGGGGTTCGTTGCGTAGGCGCCCGTGAAGACACCCGTCTTCTCCTTGCTCAGATCCGTGCGCTCGAGGTCGCTCTTGCTGGCGCAGGCGTGGCGGTAGGCCGCCACCGCCTCGCGCTGCTCGGGCGTCGTGATCGTCTCCACCAGCTCGTGCTCGGGCGCGAGCACCATGTAGGTGGCACCGAAGAGCGTGTCAGGGCGCGTCGTGTACACCGTGATCGTGTGGCCGTTGCAGTCGAAGTTCACCTCGGCGCCCGTCGAGCGTCCGATCCAGTTGCGCTGCAGCAGCTTGATGCTCTCAGGCCAGTCCAGCGGCTCCAGCTCGTCGATGAGGCGCTCGGCGTAGGCCGTGATGCGCAGCATCCACTGGCGCAGCTTGCGGCGCTCCACCGTGAAGCCCTTGCTCTTCCACTCCTCGGCCTCCTCGTTGGCCAGCACCGTCCCCATGTCCGGAGACCAGTTCACCAGCCCCTCCGCCACATAGGCCAGGCGCACGTTGTCGATCTCATCGCGGCTCCAGCCCTTCGCCTCCAGCTCGGAGACCGGGCGGGCCTTCTTCAGCTCCTCATTGTAATACGAATTGTAGAGGCGCAGGAAGATCCACTGCGTCCAGCGCACGTAGTGCGGATCCGTCGTGGCGATCTCGCGATCCCAGTCGTAGGAGAAGCCCAGCATCTTGAGCTGGCGGCGGAAGTTGTCAATGTTCGCGTAAGTCGTAATCGACGGGTGCTGCCCCGTCTTGATGGCGTACTGCTCCGCCGGCAGACCGAAGGCATCCCACCCCATCGGGTGCAGCACGTTAAAGCCCTTCATGCGCTTGTAGCGGCTCACGATATCCGTCGCCGTGTAGCCCTCGGGGTGCCCCACATGCAGCCCCGCGCCGCTGGGGTAGGGGAACATATCGAGGATGT
>DGYMR06203__coassemble_564_pt1 | contig 77043 bp, 50 predicted proteins | sample DGYMR06203__metabat2_low_PE_047 | metagenome-assembled genome bin DGYMR06203 | reverse complement strand
GCGCATGTCCCTTTCTCGCTCGATTTATGGTGCGGATTTTTGTCCGTGTGCGCAGGGCCCAACGGTCAGCTTTTGGGCTTTTCTGCGACGTTGTTATGAGTTAGGATGCCTCTCATGCAGCAGAAGGACGATTCTTTCATCCGCATTCGCGGGGCGTGCGAGCACAATCTGAAGCATGTCGATGCCGATGTGCCTCTCGGGGCGCTGACGGTGGTCACCGGTCCGAGTGGCAGCGGCAAGACGTCTCTGGCGATGAGCACGCTCTACGCCGAGGGGCAGCGCCGCTATGTGGAGACCTTCTCGCCCTATGTGCGCCAGTTCATGGATCGCATGGATCGGCCTCAGGTGGATGCGGTGGAGAACGTTCCGCCGGCCATTGCTCTCGGGCAGCGCAATTCGGTGAAGAATTCGCGCTCGACGGTCGGAACGATGACGGGCATCAACGAGTATCTCAAGCTGGTGTTCTCGCGCCTCGCGGTCGGGCGCGATGCGGAGGGGCACGTGGTGCACCCGGCAACGGCTCAGGGGCTCGCGGAGGATTTGTTGCGCGACGCTCTCGGGCGTGAGGTGCTGGTGGCTTTTGAGGTGAAGGTGGTCGGCGGGTTCGAGGAGATGCGGCGCGCGCTGGAGGCTCAGGGCTATCTGCGCGTGCTGGCCGTGGGCGACAGAACGGCGGAGAAGGGGCCTCGTGAAGGAGGTCCTCGTGAGGGAGAATGTGCGGCCGATGTATCCGCGGAGCCTGAGGCGTCTGAGCCCCCCTCGGGGGACGGAGGGAGGGAAGAGTCGTCACCGTGGGAGGGTCGACTCCCGGAGGTGTTGCGGCTCAGCGAGGCGACGGAGGATCGCCTGGATGCGGAGCGCTGGCTGCTGCTTCAGGATCGCGTGAAGTTGCTGCCGGAGAATCGCTCGCGCCTGATGGAGGCGCTGGAGACGTCGCTGCGCCTCGGGCTGAGCCGGGTGTTTCTCTCGCTGCGCGGTGAGGATGGGAGTTGGGGGCCTCTGCGCCTTCACCGCAGTGACTGGTATCCGCTGCTGGAGCCTCGCCCGGAGCTCTTCAGCTCCAATTCGCCGCTCGGCGCCTGCCCGGAGTGCAAGGGCTACGGGCGCGCGATTTCGTATGACTACATGCGCGGGATTATCCCGGAGAAGAGCATTCGCGACGGGGCGCTTCGCATGCTGTCGTCCGCGACGCTGTCGGAGTGTTTTCGCGATTTCGTGGCGGCGAACAAGCGCAGCCGCGCGGTGCGCATGGATGTGCCTTGGGTTGATTTGACGCAGAAGGAGCGCGATTGGGTGTTTTACGGCAATGCGGGGGACTGCGATCCGTGGGAGGCCGAGGCCCGCGGGCTCTGGTACGGCTACAAGGGGATTTTCGATGACATGGAGAAGCACGCGCACAAGATGAGCGTGCGCGTGTTTCTCGCCTATTACCGCGTCTATAGTGTGTGCCCGGCCTGCGGAGGCGGGCGCCTGCGGCCCGAGGCTCTGGCCTTCACGGTGGGGAATCTGAGCGTGCCCGAGGTGCAGGCTCTGCCGATGGAGGAGTTGCTGGCCTGGGTGGATGCCCACGTGCTGCCCCGGGTGGGCGCGGATCGCTCGCTTCAGCAGGCGGTGCGCGAGCTGCGCAGCCGCGTGGCGTATCTCTGCGAGGTGGGCTTGGGTTACCTGAGCGCGAGCCGACTGACGCGGTCGCTTTCCGGCGGCGAGGTGGAGCGCGTCAGTCTGACGGCCTGTTTGGGGGCGGCGCTGACGGAGACGCTTTTCGTCCTCGACGAGCCGACGGTGGGTTTGCATGCGCGTGATACGGCGCGCCTGATTCGCGCGATGCGCCGCCTGACGGATCGCGGCAACACGCTGGTGGTGGTCGAGCACGAGGAGTCGGTGATGCGGGCGGCGGATGCGGTGATTGACATGGGCCCGGCGAGCGGTTCGGCCGGTGGGCAGGTGGTTTACGCCGGTGATCCGGCGGGGCTGCTGAAGGTGCCGGAATCGCTCACGGGCGGGTACCTCAGCGGGCGGCTGCGCATTGAGCCGCCGGCGCAGCGGCGCCGTCCTTCGGGCTTTCTGCGCATTCGCGGGGCGGAGTGCCACAACCTGCACGATTTCGACGTCGATCTTCCGCTGGGGGTGTACTGCTGCCTGACGGGGGTGTCGGGCAGCGGCAAGAGTACGCTGGCCTGTCAGGTGCTCTATGGCCGGGTGCATCCCGATGCGCTGGATGATGAGGAGCGGGTCTCTCTGCGCTCGCTGGAGGGGCTGGAGGCGCTGGATGATGTGCTGCTGGTGGATCAGAGCCCGATTGTGCGCACGCCGCGCTCGACGCCGGCGGTCTACATCGGCGTCTTTGAGGATATTCGCGCGCTCTTCGCGGCGGAGCCGGCGGCTCAGGCCCGCGGGCTCAAGCCGGGGTATTTCTCGTTCAACAGCGGGGAGGGGCGCTGCCCGCGCTGCGCAGGCCTCGGGCAGGAGAAGGTGGAGATGCAGTTCCTCTCGGATATCTTTGTCCCCTGCGCGCTTTGCCACGGGCAGTGCTACACGCCTCAGGCGCTCAGTATCCGCCTGCTGGGTTCCAACATGGCCGAGATGCTGGCGATGGATGTGGCGTCGGCGCTGCGTCTGTTCGCGGCGGAGAAGGGGGCTCGCGCCCGCCGCATTGCGTCGCGTCTGCGCGTGCTCGTGGAGGTGGGGCTCGGGCATCTGGGGCTCGGGCAGGGGCTCAATACGCTTTCGGGCGGCGAGAATCAGCGCCTCAAGCTGGCGCGCATTCTGGTGGAGTCCCTCGCCGGCGAGTCTCGCGGCAAGGGCAAGCTGCTGATTCTCGATGAGCCGGGAACGGGGCTGCACTTCAGTGATCTGGAGGTGCTGCTGGGCGTGTTCCGCCGCTTGGTTGATCAGGGCAACAGCCTGCTGGTCATCGAGCACAACCTCGACCTCATCAAGTGCGCGGATCAGGTCATTGATCTCGGTCCGGAGGGGGGCAGCGGCGGCGGCCGCATTGTGGCTCAGGGGACGCCGGAGGAGGTGGCGGCGTGCCCTCAGGGGCACACGGCGCGCTACCTTCGCGCGGCGCTCGCCGGGCAGGTTCTCTCAGAGGCGCCGGTCGAGGTGCTGCCGGAGGACGCGGAGAGCCTGCGCGGGGTGATCGCGCTGCGCGGGGCTCGCCATCACCAGCTCAAAAATATCGACGTGGATATCCCGCGCCGCGAGATGACGGTGGTGACGGGGCTTTCGGGCAGCGGCAAGAGCACGCTGGCCTTCGATATTATTTTCGCGGAGGGGCAGAAGCGCTTCTTGGACGTGATGAGCCCCTACGCCCGCCAGTTCACGGAGCAGATGGAGACGCCCGATATTGATCGCCTCACGGGCCTGCCGCCCACGGTGGCCATCGAGCAGAACCGCACGCGAGGCGGCAGTAAGTCGACGGTGGGCACGGTGACGGAGATCTGGCAGTATCTGCGCCTGCTCTACGCGAAGCTCGGCACGCCGCACTGCCCGAAGTGCGGGGTGCCGCTGGGGCGCCGCTCGCGCGAGGAGATCAATCGCCTTGTGTCGCAGGAGCTGGAGAAGCGCCCGCGCCGCCTGCTGATTGCCGCTCCCGTGGTGCGCAACCGCAAGGGCCACTATGCCGACCTCGCGCGCTGGGCCGCCCGCCGCAAATACCCGTGGCTCCGCGCGGACGGTCGCTTGGTTGCGCCGGACGATTTCGCACCGCTGGATCGCTATGCGAATCACGATGTGGATGTGGTGCTGGCCGATGTACGGGTGGAGGGCAATCGCGTGAGCTGCAACGGCGGCGACTGCGACTATGCCGGCCTGCTGGAGCTCGTGGGGCATGCTCTGGAGATGGGCGACGGCTATCTGCGCCTCAGCGTGACGCCTCGCGAGGGTGCAGAGGGCGCGGAGGGCAAGCGCGCGGCATCCGAGTCCGGGGCACCGCGCCGCCGTCGCTCCGCTCGTGCGGCCGCGGAACGCGGGAAGGAGGCCGTTGCCTCAGGCCGCGCGGAGTCTGCTGAGGTCGCTGTGGCGGCTGAGGGCACCGGGGACATCGAAGCCGGGGCGGAGTATCACTGCCTGATCGGCACGCGCCTGAGCTGCCCGGACTGCGGCACCAGTTATCCGGACCCGGAGCCTTCGACTTTCTCGTTCAACTCGCCGCACGGCTGGTGCCCCTGCTGCCTCGGCCACGGCCACGTCAGCGCGGCTTCGACGCGCGAGCGGCAGGGGGATGACAAGCTCAGCCATTTGGAGCTCGAGCTGCGCTACGATCGCGATGTGGAGAAGGCCGATGAGAAGGCGGAGGACAAGGGCGAGGCCGTGCGCGTCTGCCCGGCCTGCGGCGGCGCGCGCCTGAATCCCTTTGCGCTGGCCGTGCAGCTCTTCGGCCGCAACATCGCGGAGATCGGGGCGCTCGACGCGGCGTCGGCGCTCAAGCTGGTGCAGAGCTGGCACTTTGAGGATCGCGATGCGGAGATTGCCCGCAACGTGGTGGCTGAGATCGAGCCGCGCCTGCGCTTCCTGCAGAGCGTCGGGCTCGGCTACCTCTCGCTCGATCGCGCGGCCACGACGCTCTCGGGCGGCGAGTCGCAGCGCATTCGCCTCGCGGCCCAGCTCGGCTCCGAGCTTCGCGGGGTGCTCTACGTGCTCGATGAGCCGACGATCGGCCTGCACCCGCGCGACAATGAGCGCCTGCTGGGCACGCTGCGCGATCTGCGCGACCGCGGCAACACGCTCCTCGTCGTCGAGCACGATGAGGAGACGATGCGCTGCGCGGATCACCTCATTGATCTGGGGCCGGGTGCAGGTGTGCACGGCGGCGAGGTGGTGGCTGAGGGCAGCTTCGATGAGATTCTCGCCAACCCGGCTTCGGTGACGGGGCAGGCGCTCCGCCATCGCGAGAAACACCCCTTCTGCGGCCCCTGGCTGCCGCTGGAAGGCGCGGATTGGCTCGAGGTGACCGGCTGCCGCCTGCACAACCTTCGCGACGTCACGCTGCGCGTGCCGCGCGGGCGTCTGACGGTGGTGACGGGCCCCTCGGGCGCGGGCAAGACCTCGCTGATCACGGGCACGCTGGCGGCGGCGGTTCGCGTGGCGCTCGGCGGCTCCGTCAGCCGCGAGGAGAGGGCAAGCTGGGATGAGGCCAAGGGGCTGGAGAGCATCCGCGCGCTCTACCGCGTCGACCAGTCCCCGCTCGGCAAGACGCCGCGCTCAACGCCGGCCACCTACATCGGCATCTTCGATGAGATTCGCGCGCTCTTCGCCCGCACGGCGGACGCCCGGCGGCTGGGCTTTGCGGCCAACCGTTTCTCCTTCAATACCGCTGCCGGCCACTGCGAGACCTGCAAGGGCACGGGCTACGTGCGCCGCGAGATGGACTTTCTGCCTCCCTGCACGGTGCCCTGCGAGACCTGCCGCGGCGCCCGCTACAACTCTCGCACGCTTCAGGTGCGCTACAAGGGCAAGACGATTGCGGAGGTGCTGGACATGAACATGGAGGAGGCCGCCGCCTTTTTCGCCGGCCAGCCCCGCCTGTCCGATCCGCTGGAGCTGCTCTGTGAGACGGGGCTCGGCTACCTCACGCTCGGTCAGGCCAGCAACACGCTCTCCGGCGGCGAGGCCCAGCGCATCAAGCTCGTGACGGAGCTCATCCGCGGGCGGCGAGCCGTGCAGTTGGCGATTCGCCGCGGCCGGGCGCTGCCGCAGGACCTCTATCTGATTGAGGAGCCGACGATCGGCCTGCACCCGAATGATGTTCGCCTGCTTGTGAAGGTGCTGCGCCGCCTCGTGGAGATGGGCAACACAGTGGTGGTGATCGAGCACAATCTGGAGCTGATCTGCGAGGCCGATTACATCATCGATCTCGGCCCCGGGCCGGGCGCCGAGGGCGGGCGCATCGTCGCCTCGGGCAGTGTGCGCGAGGTGTCGCGCAGCCGCCTCAGCCCGACGGCTCCCTTCATCCGCGCCGAGCTCCGCTCAAGGCCGAGCTGAGTGCCCGCTCTTTCCCCGCCGGCGCTCTGCCGGTGCGGGAGGGGCCGCTCCCGTGGTCGGAGGCTCCGCAGGCTCGGGGAGGGGAGGAGGGTGCGCGTTGGCTCGGTGGGAGGATGCGTTTCGCGGAGGGCTCGTTTGGACAGCCGGGGTGCCGCCTCGTGTTGAGCCGGAGGGCGCGTCCCGCCCGTTGGATCGCCGTATCGTGCTGCGGCGAGCGCTCCTTGACGTCGGGCAGAAGCGCAGCATATGCTGAGCCGTGAGTCTCCTTTCGTCAGTCAGGGCAGGGCTCTGCTCCGAGGCGGAGCCCCGCCTCGGCAGAGGAGAGTGAGGGGGGAGTCAATCGGCCTCAGGGAAGGCGCAGTAGGTCGCGGGCGTGAGCTTCAGCGCTCGCGCCGTGCATGCCGAGCATGCGCATGAGCTCCGACACGCGTGCGTCGCCCTCCACCTCGCGCAGCTGCGAGACCGTGCGGCCGTCCCGCACGACCTTGCTGATGAGGTAATGGTGGTTGGCCAAGGCGGCCACCTGCGGGAAGTGCGTGATGGCGATCACCTGATGATCGCGGCCCAGCTCGCGCATCTTGAGGCCGACGCAGCGGGCAATCTCACCGCCGACGTTGGCGTCAATCTCATCAAAGATGAGCAGAGGCGTGTCGTCCTGACGCGCCAGCGTGCTCTTGAGCGCGAGCATGACGCGCGCCAGCTCGCCGCTGGAGGCGATGAGGCGCAGCGGCTTGAGCGGCTCGCCCGGGTTCGGCCCGAAGAGAAAGTCCACCGTCTCCGCGCCCTGGGCCCCGGGCTCGTCGAGCGGCTGAAATTGCACCTCGAAGAGCGACTGGCGGAAGCCGAGGTGCCGGGCGTTTTCCAAAAACTCGCGCTGAAGGGGTGCCGCGGCGCGTCGACGCGCCGCGCTGAGGGCCCGGGCCGCCTCCTGCATCTCAGCGCGCCGTGCCTGCTCGCGCTCCGCGAGCTCCTGCAGGCGCTCCTCGCGGTTATCCGCCTCGTCGAGGCGGCGGCGGCAGTCGGCCAGATGGGCCTCGATGCTCTCCCAGTCCTGCCCGTATTTGCGGCGCAGCGAATCCAGCAGGGCGATGCGCGCCTCCAGAGCCGCGAACTCCGCCGGGTCCGAGCACAGGCCGTCGACATAGCTCTGCAGCGACTCGCCGACGCTCTCCAGCTCCTCGATCATGCCCTCCAGCGGCGCCAGCCACGAGGTGGCAGAGGCATCGAGCCGCTCCAGCTCGCGCCCGCTGCGCACGAGGCGGCGCAGCTCCGAGAGCAGGGAATTGTCGTCGCCGTCCACCATCTGCGCCATCGGCAGAGCCGTGTCGCGGAGGCGTGAGGCATTGCGCGCGCGCTGCCAGCGCTCCTCCAGCCCTGCCACCTCTTCGGCGGTGAAGGCCGCCTCCTCGATCTCCTCCACCTGATGGCGCAGAAAATCCAGCTCGCGCTCGTTGGCCATCTCGCTCTCCAGCAGGTCGCGGTGCGCCTGTCGCGCCGCCGTCCAGAGGCGGTAGGCCGACTGATAGGCCTCCAGCTCCTCCTGATCCTCCGCATAGGCGTCCAGCAGGCAGAGCTGGCGCTGCTGCGAGGTCAGCGAGCGGTGCGCCTCGGGGTGATGCATGTCCACCAGCCCCCCCGCCACCTCGCGCAGCAGGTGCAGCGTCACCGGGCTGTTGTTGATAAACTGTCGGTTGCCCGTGGGCGTGATGACGCGCCGCACCAGCAGCTCGCCCTCCTCGCAGGGATTCGCGCCCGCCGCCTCCAGCTTCGCGTTGATCTCATCCGTCTGCGCGAGGTGAAAGACCGCCTCGATGCTGCACTGCGTTTCCCCGCTGCGAATCATCGACTTGTCGGCACGCTCTCCCATGACGAGGGCAATGCCGCCCATGATGACGGACTTGCCGGCTCCCGTCTCACCCGTGATGCCGAGAAATCCCGGTTGAGGTTCCCACACGAGTTCGTCGACGAGAGCCAGATTCCTGATCTTGAGCAGCGTGAGCATATTTTGCTTTCCGTATCGGGCGGATTATGGCATAATCCGGCGCGAAAGTACAATCCAAAATCAGCTTGTATGAACGTTCTTTTTCTCGGCACAGGCACCTCGACGGGGGTGCCCGTCATCGGCTGCGACTGCCCGGTTTGCCGCTCGGAGAACCCGCGCAACAAGCGCTGGCGCTCCTCCATCCTCGTGCGCACGGAGAAGACGACGCTGCTGGTGGATTCCGGCCCCGACCTCCGTGCCCAAGCTCTGCGCCACGGTCTCACGGCCATTGATGCCGTGATCTATACGCACGAGCACCTCGACCACACCACGGGCTTTGATGAGCTGCGCGCCTTCGGCTGGAAGACCGACAAGCGCCTGCCCCTCTACGCCGGCAGCGCCTGCCTGGAGCGCCTGCGCGCCATGTTCACTTGGGCCTTTTCTCCGCAGAACACCTATCGCGGCTACGTGCGCCCCGACGCGCGCGACCACAGCGGGCGCCCCTTCACCGTGGGCGACATCAGTGTGACGCCCGTGCGCGTCGAGCATGCCACCGTTGAGACTTACGGCTACGTCTTCCGCGCGGACGGCCGCAGCTTCGGCTACGTGCCCGATATCAAGCGCCTGCCCGAGGATTCGGCGCCGCTGCTCACGGGGCTGGATGCTCTCGCGATGGACGGGCTCTGTTTCCCCGAGCACCACACGCACCTCACCGTCGATCAGAACATCGCGCTGATGCGCCGCCTCGCCCCGCGCCTCGGCTATGTGACCCACAGCGGCCACCGTCTCGATTACGACGAACTGGCCGCCTACCTGCCGGACTTCATGAGCCCGGCCTACGACGGCTTGCGCGTCGATTTGTGAGCGAGGCTCCGCGACGCCGCTGCATCTGGCGGCGGCTTGGGGGCATGCGGACATCGTCGAGCTGCTGCTGGCTGCCGGAGCGGATCCCGAGGGGCGGGGGCTCTTCGGGCGCGAACGGCTCACGCCTCGGGAATGCGCTCTCCGCTCGGGGCGCGAGGGCTGCGACGCCTGTGTTCGCTTGTTGAGCGCGGCGGAGAAGCCTTGATGGCATGCCGGGGCCGGTGGAGACCAGCGCTGCCGGAGTACCGGGGCCGGAGGAGAGCCGTAGCAGGTGGCACGCCGGGCTGACGGCGTGCTGCCGAAAAACGTCATCCCCCTCGGCCTGTCGAGGGGGGAGGGGCGGGGACAGAGGGAGGAGAACCTCCCCCGCCCGGCGGACGTGACGCGCGCGGGAGCTCTGTAGTGCTCCTGAAACGCAGGAGGACGCCGAAGGGCGCGGGAGGGTGCAGAAGGATGCTGAGGGTGCAGAAGGATGCGCCGCGGGGAAAAAGAGCAAACCGCCGGCCTCAGGCCTTGTCCGCAGTGGCCGAGACGACGCCGTTGCGGTAGCCCGTCACGGTGGCTTGGTCTCCCGGCTTGAGGCCGCTGCGCGAGGCCTCGTCCACGGGCCAGAGCTCATCCGCGATGCGCAGGTGCATGGCTTCCCCCTCGCCGACAACGGTTCCGTGGCGCCCGACCATCAGCTCATCGTCCTCCGGCGCCGCATTGCGGAGCAGCGTCTTGGCGACGAAGGGGCGGACGAAGCTGACCCAAAGCGCATAATAAAAGGCGATGGAGACGCCCAGATAGACGATGAAGACCAGAACGGACCACTCCCAGGCCGGCCCCGTCAGGTAGGTGCCCCATGCGGCCATGCAGATGAGGGCCAGCCACGAGATGAGCTCGGTGTTGAAGAAGAGGTCCAGCACCAGCAGGGTGATGGCAATGGCCGGGGCCCATTGCAGGAGCAGGGAGATGCTGGTCGGCATATCCGGCATGGAGTGAGGAGGGTTCGGGTGCGGGCGGGACGCAAATCCCGTCTCTATCGTTGCGGACTTCGGTTCAGTCCTTGATGTTGAGGGCTGCGGGCAGGTTGCTGGGCAGGTAAACCTTGGCGTTCGGATCCTTCGAGATGGTGGCGTAGCCATCGACGGTCTGGCGGTTGATGAGCACCTTGGCCGCTGCTTCGACGCCGATCACGTCCGCGAGCTTGCGGAGATACTCGGTCTGCGCCTCCGCCTCGAGTCGGAGGGCGGCGGCGAGACCCTCGGCGCGCAGCACGGCGGCCTCTTTTTCCGCTTGAGCAATCTTGATCTTGGCCGTGCTTTCGCCGACGGCCTGAGCGGCAATGGCCTTGCTGCGGCGCTCGGCTTCGACAATCTGGCGCATGGCGTCGGCGGTGGCGGCATCCGTTTCCAGCTCTTGAATCTCGACGGAGGTGAGGGTGATGCCCCAGCGCAGCAGCGTGGGGGCAACGGCCAGCGTCACCTTCTCCGACAGGGCCGAGCGGCCTGTCAGCACGGTGTCGAGCTCCATGTTGCCGATGGTGGAGCGCAGCTCGTTGAGCGTCACCTCGATGAGGCTGGGATGCAGGCTCGCCACGCTGTAGACGGCCTTGATGGGGTCGGTGATCTTCCAGCGGATGATGCAGCTGATCTCGACGTTGACGTTGTCCTTGGTGGTGCAGACGCGCTTCTGCACGCGGCAGAGCTGCTCCGTCAGTTCGATGTAGACGCCCTTCAGGTTGGTCTCCGTGCCCCAGAGGGAAGAGACATCGCGGAGGTGCTGCAGGATCGGGATGTAGAAGTTCAGCCCACTGCGCTTGACGGCGCAGGGCTTGCCGAACATTTCCACAATGGCGCAGTGATTCTGAGGGACAACGAAGATGAACATGGCGGTAAGAGGAGGTAGAGAGTAAGAGGAGGTAGGGGGGAATGGATGAGGGGGAATGAGGGTGCCGGGGCGTTCCGGGATGGTGCGTCGGTGCAGGGAGCCGGAGCGGGCAGGCCGGCGCGGCGAATCTGCCTGATGGAAATGTAGCGACGTGCGTATCAAATGTCAAGCCTCCTTCGCCCTCCGAGCGGGAATTTGTTCAGGTGATGACACGCTCGATGCGCTCCCGCCGGAGGTGTCTGGAGGCGCCTGCGCGAGGAGTTGCGGAGGCGAACGGGGGCGGCGATCAGCGGAGACGGAGATCGGAGCCGTGGCGCAAATCGGGGGGAGATTGGCCCGGAGATGTGCCGGAGGACTGAGGTTTGCCGGAGGACGGGGGTGCGCCGGGGAACGTCAGGGCCCCGGGAATCATGACCCGGGGGCCCCGATTCGCGGGCATCTCTAGCCGTTGTTGAATGATGCGGGTGGGTGGCGTGTCAGAAGGGCGGAGCTTCATGATTGCCGCTATGTTCAGGAGAATCGGACGCATACTGGAGGACGCCTGGGTGTATCTCGGGTCGCTGGCGGCAATGTCTCTGCTGGTGGGGGTCCTGGGTATGGGAATCTACCATATGGTGACGTGGCGTGAACATCGCGAGCATGTGGAGTTTTTTCGCGGGGCCTTCAACACGGCCGATGAGTCGCTGCCCCAAGGGGTGGATCCTCTGCCGGCCTGCGTGTCGCGCGGTGAATCGCTGCCGCACATCCGCTTCGAGTATGAGCCCGGCGGGCGCCTGAAGCGCCTCGTGCATGTCGACGGCGAGGGCGAGGTCTGCGCCATGCCGGGAAGTCGTGTGGCGGAGCAGCGGATCCGCTATGACGCGTTCGGGCGCGTGGTGTCGAAGTCGAATTACGGGGCGGACGGGAAGCCTGCGCCCGATGCCGCCGGCGTGGCGAGCCGCCATTTCACCTACGATGAGCACGGCCACTGCGTGCGCACGGAGCTGCGCGGGGCGGACGGACGCCTCGTGTGCCCGAAGCTGCCGGGCTACGCGGTGGAGCGCGCGAGCTATGACGCCCAGGGGCGCCCGCTGTTGGTGGAGTACCTCGATGCTCGGGAGGCCTCGGTGGTCAATGCCATGGGTGAGAGCCGACTCGAGTACGCCTATGACGATGTCGCGCACGAGTCTCATCGCCGCAATTTCGTCAACGGTTCCCCCGCAGACAATGTGCTGGGCTATGCGGTGGAGCAGCGCTCGCTGACGGATGACGGAAGGGGCCTGCAGCTTCGCTGGTTGAATGCCGCCCAAGAACCCGTGGTGAATAGCTCCGTCGGTGCCGCCATGGTGCAGCGCTGGCCGCAGGATGCCCTCGGCATCGAGCGCGAGCGCTTTTGCAGCGCCGGCGGCGAGCTGATAAAAGCTGGGGGAGGTTGCGCGGAGCGCGTGCTCCGGCGCGACGCCAGGGGGCGTCTGCTCTCAGAGCGCTTTTTGGATGAAGAAGGCGAGCTCAGCAGGGGAGGCTCTGGGGGCTACGCCGAGAGACATTGCGAATACCGAGCTGACGGCTCGCTGGAGCGCGAGCTCTTCACCGACGCGGACGGCAATCCGGCCGCCTGTGCCGAGCGTCGCTACCTCATGCGCGGGCCCGACGGCGTGCAGCTGATGCTGGTGCTGCACCGCGACGGCAGCACCGAGCTGCGGCGCGCGGACGAGAAGACGGGGGCCTGAGTCGGCCTTGCTCCGCCGCGCTTTCTCCTTGCATCGGCCGGATTCTTTGTGTAGAATCTCGCGGCTTGAGCCGCCATGTGTCCCGACCGCATCGCAGAGGAGGAGGCTGAGGAGAATCCCGCCTTCCTCAAGGAGCAGATTGTTACCTATCTGGGTAACAAGCGCTCTCTCTTGGACTATATCGAAGCCGCCGTGCGCCACGCGCGTGCACGCTTGGGCGGGCGGAAGCTGCGAGCGGCGGATTTGTTCTCGGGTTCCGGCATTGTGGCCCGCCTGCTCAAGCGGCATGCCGAGCTGCTGGTCGCCAATGATCTGGAGTCCTATGCCGCCTGGGTTAACCGTTGTTATCTGGCCAACGCCGACGAAGAGCGGCCGGCGGAGCTGGAGGAGGGCCTGCGGTGGCTGCGCGAGCAGATGCTCGAACCGAAGGAGGGTTTTATCTCCGAGCTGTACGCCCCGCGCTGCGATGAGCTCATCCTGCCCGGCGAGCGCGCCTTTTTCACGAGGCGGAATGCCTGTTTTCTCGATACGGCCCGGCAGGCGATAGAGCATCTCCCGGCCTCGCTGCGTCGCTTTTTTCTCGCCCCGCTGCTCTACGGCGCCTCCGTGCATAATAACACGAGTGGCGTCTTCAAGGGATTTTACAAAAACCATCAGGGCGTCGGCCAGTTCGGCGGCGAGCGGCGACAGGCGCTCTCGCGCATCACGGGCGACATCGAGCTGATGCTGCCCGTCTTCTCGCGCTTCTGCTGCGACTACCGCATTGAGCAGACCGAGGCGCTGGCTCTTGCCGAGAGTCTCCCGGAGCTGGACTTCTGCTACATTGATCCGCCCTACAACCAGCACCCCTACGGCTCCAATTACTTCATGCTGAATTTGATTGCGGAGTATAAGCGCCCGCAGGAAGTGTCGCAGGTATCAGGCATTCCGGCGGACTGGAACCGCTCCGTGTTCAATGCGCCCGGGCGTGCGCGCGAGGCCCTGTTTCGCCTGCTGGAGATCTGCCCCGCGAAGTTTTTGCTCGTCTCGTACAATTCGGAGGGCTTTATCGACCGCGCCGAGTTCATGGACTTTCTCGCTCATCTCGGTCGGGTGGAGTGCACGGAGATCCCCTACAACACCTTCCGCGCGAGTCGCAATCTGCACGCGCGTCCCCTGCGCGTCAAGGAGTACCTCTTCCTCGTCGAGCGCTCCTGAGGCTGCGGCTTAGAGCGCCCCCGCATCGGTTCCCGGAGGAGGGAGGGGGAGCTTGGGCTCGGAGGTGGGCCCGGAAATACGGCGAAATACGGGAAAAAGGAACACGGGCGACACGGCTGGCGCCTCGGCTGAAGAGGCGGTTGGAGTCGGCGTTCGCCCCCAAGTAACAGCCGGCATAGGCCTTCGCCTGCCGCGTTCGGGAGGGCTGTTCAGCTCTCGCTGTCCGGGGCGTCCTCGGGCAGGGGCTCGGCCGCGAAGCGGCGGCGCGTGGTGACGAAGAGGAAGATGAGACCCACGACGACGGCCATGCAGCCGTAGAGCAGGAAGGTCGGCGTGCTGCACGGGTCGCTCACGGCGGAGGAGAGATACATGACCAGCAGATTGCCGAGCGTCGAGGTGAGGCACCAGAAGCTCAGGACGATGCTCTTCATGTTTTTGCCCGCCGCCGTATAGGCGTACTCGAGACCCGTGGTGCTGACGAGGATTTCGGAGGTGGTGAGGATGAGGTAGGGCAGGCACTGCCAGAGGATGCTGAGCTGCGCGCCGCCCTCAAGCTGCATCTGAATGCCGGCGACGGCGAAGTAGGAGACGCCGGCGAGCACGATACCGACGCCCATGCGACGCAGCGGAGAGCCCCACTTGCCGATGCGCGGGTAGAGCAGCAGCGTGACGAGCGGCACGAGGATCATCACCAGCAGCGGGTTGAAGCTCTGAATCTCTTCAGCGCCGAAGCGCCACGCGTGTCCGAAGACGCTGAAGTGCATGGCCTGCATGCTGTCCCCCTGAAGCACCCAGCTGGACATGGTCTGGTCGTAGAGGCTCCAGAAGGGGATGATCATGAGGAAGACGATGAGCACGCGGAACATGTTGCGCGCCTCCGCACGCTGCGTCGGGCTGTAGCGGGCCTCGAGCTCCTCGCGGCGGCAGTAGAGCATGCTGCCCGAGACGCCGAAGAAGCCCTTGGAGCCGAGGGTGGCGGCGACGCGCAGCCCGGCCAGAGTCAGGGCGGCGATGAAGAGCAGCAGGCAGATGAGCCCGCAGAAGGAGGAGAGCGCCGCGCTCAGGCCGCTGAGTAGCGCCAGTTGCTCCGCGCCGTTGTAGGCCCAGCGGGCGAGCAGGACGACGATGGGCGCCAGCACGATGAAGGTGGCGATGGAGAGGGCGGTGTTGACGGCTTTGCCGACTTTGTCTGCCCCGTAGCGCTCACAGGCCCGCTCGCGCCCGAGAAAGAGACGCGTGGCCAGGGCCTGCAAAAACTCCGGCTGCGCGGGCTTTTTGTGCCGGTAGTGCCGGCGGCCGCACCAGAAGATAAGGGTGGCGATGGCCATGAAGATGCCCGGGATGCCGAAGGCCCAGCCGTAGCCGAGGCTTTGGCGCGCCCAAGGGACGACGAGGAAGGAGAAAAAGGAGCCCAGATTGATGGACCAGTAAAACGCCGCGTAAATGCGCGTCATGAGGGCCTTGTCGCGGAGCCCCTCGGCCTGGTCGCCGACAAAGGCCGAGACGCAGGGCTTGATGCCGCCGGCGCCGACGGCGATGATGAAGAGACCGGTGAAGAGGATGATGCGCTTCGTCTCGATGTCGCCCGTGAGGTCGGCGAGGGCGAGCACGGCATGGCCGATGCAGTAAAAGATGGAGACGTAGAGGATGGTGTGGTAGCGCCCGAGAAAGCGATCGGCGATCCACGCGCCGAGCATCGGCAGGATGTAGATGAGCGCAATGAAGAGGTGCGAGATCTCCATGGCCTCCTTCTCGCTCATGAGGAGGACGGAGGTCATGTAGAGCGTCAGGATGCTCCTCATCCCGTAAAAGCTGAAGCGCTCACAGGCTTCGTTGCCGACGATGTATTTGGTTTGAGGAGGCAGACTGAGTGCCATGGCGAATGGGTGGGTGGCGGTTTGAGGTGGCGGAGTGGCCGAAGATTAGTTGATAACAGGGAATCTGGGCTGTGAGGGCCGATAAATCCGCTCCGAGGAAATCAGATTTCGGCTTCCTCGAGGAGCTCCGGCGGATCTGCTCGCGGTCGCCCGCCCTCGCTGACGCGGTGACACGTGGTGACTCGTGGTGACTCGTGGTGAGGCGCCGGTGGGCCGGGCTCTCGGGAACGTGAAGGAGGCGCCCGAGCGAGCCTCCGCACGATGGCAGGCGGGGCTCATGGCCCGGCGGCCTGCCCTTGCCGCTCGCTTGTCCTCGGCTTTGCAGGGCGGCGGATGGAGCGGGGGGCTTTACTCCATGGCCTTCGGGGAGAGCAGGAGACCGTGGCGGCGGTAGGCGCTCACGAGCCAGTCGCGCAGCAGGGCCTGGCGCAGCACGCTGTCCGTCTGGCCGGCAATCATTGCGCGGAGAGCGCGGTATTCATTGCTGTCGACGACCGTGCGCGAGGTCACCACGGCGAGGCTGATGCCTTCATCGCTCTGCTGCATGGGCGCCAGCTTGCCTGAGGCGGAGGTGAGCAGGAGACCCACACTGTAGTTGCTCGGGGGATTCTGCGTGTCGAAGTCGCGGATCTCGGCCCCGGCAGCGCGGGCAATCTCCATAGCGGCGTCAACATTGCCCTCTGCCAGAGCCTTGTTCATCTCCTCGCTCAGCTTCTCGCCGGTGCGAGTCAGGGCATTCTCCTCATTGAGGCGGCGCAGATCGGCCAGCGCTCGCTCGCGGGCGTCCTCGTAGCTGAGGACGGTGGGCACCTCGATGGCCTCGACGCGCAGGATGTAGTTTTTGCCCTCGTGGTCGAGCGGGCCGCGCACCTGATTGAAGGTGACGACGTCATCGGGGCGGCCGCTCTTGACGGCACCCTCGTACTGCTCGGGCGACGGGGCGGTCTTCACCTCATTGAAGGCGATGTCGCCCAGCGACACATTTCCCGGCTCGCCCTGAGCATTGTTGTAGGGAATCTCCGTGCGCAGGCCTTCCGGCAATTCGCCGGCCGTGCAGAGCGGGAAGGTTTCCTTCGAGTAGGTGAAGGGCGGGTTTTCCGGATCCTCCGAGGTGGCCTTGAGCAGCTCGTCCATGCCGCGGCCGTTGTTGGCGGCCGCCTGCTCGAGAACGATCTCCGTGACGCGCGGATCCATGCTGCCGTCCTGAGCCGTGAGCGTGTAGAGCGTCACGATGCGGCGCTCCTCCGTCTTGTAGTTGTTCTTGTTCTGCTCCCAGAAGGCCTTGAGCTCGTCCTCCGTGGGCTCAGCGGGTTTCTGAGCCGCCGAGGCGGGCAGCCAGGCGTACTTGCCCTTGAACTGCTGGAAGAGGACGTCCGTGAGGCGCAGCTGCGTGGACGGATGGGCGCTGATGTCGCCCGAGTAAAATTCGCAGAGGGCATTCCACGTGATGACGTCGGCAATCAGCTCGCGGAACTTGCGCTCGTAAGCGCTGCTGTGGTTGGCCTCGCGCCCGACGGTCTCGCGGTAGAGCTCTTCGTCGAAGCTGCCGTCATCGTTGCGGAAGAAGGGCAGGCTGCGCAGGTAGTCATCGATCTGGTCGCGGTTGGGGCGCAGGCCGAGCTCCTCGCCCTCGGCGCGGATGATGGCGCGGTTGATGGCGATGTTCGTCTCGCTCTTGGACGGGCCGAAGAGCCAGTTGTAGCGCGTCATCTGCAGCAGGTTGCGGGCGAGCATGAAGTCGGGGTGCTGCACCAGCCAGGCATCCTGCGCGGCCTGCTCAGTCGCGTCGAGCTGGTCATCACCGTTGGCGTCAAAGCGGCGCAGAAGCTTGCGGTCACCGGCGAAGATGAGCTGGCGCAGGGCCGAGTCACCGCTGTCCCCGAGGCTGAAGGAGTCCTCATAGCTGTAGTTCGTGTCACCGACCTTGAAGAAGTAGTCGCGGGAGAAGAGGGAGCTGCTGCCGGCGTAGTCCATCACGATGAGGCCGGTGCCGACGCCGGCGATGGCGATGAGGACGATGATGGAGTTTCTGCGGATGAAGTCGAGAATGTTCATGGTGGATGAGCCTGATAGCCTGTAAAGCCTATAAAAGCGGAGGCCCCGGGAGACAGGGGCAACGCGCCTATTCTAGCCTAAAATAGCGCCGTTGCAAGCCTAAAAGAGCCCCCTGCGTGTCATCCGCTCCCGCGGGTTGCGGCCCGCGCCGCACCGAGGGGAGGCGGCGCTCGGCGTCCCTCGACCCTCAGGATCGTGCGGGCTCCTTTTGGCGGATGCGACGGCTGGGCAGGCGAACCTTCTGGTGCTCTTCCTTGCCGGTCTCCTTGTTTTTGAGCTTGGCGTCGAGCCCGAGGCTCCAGCTCAGGTCATCGACGGGACCGTCCACGACGATGTCAAACATGAAGTCGGAGAGCACGGTGATGGGGGAGAGGATGATGGTCGGAATGCTGTTGATCTTCGGCCAGAGGTTGCCGTGCAGCGTCATGTCGACGAGGTTGAGGTCGAGCTGCAGGGCAACATTGAGGTTGCAGCCGAGGGCCTTGCCGTTGCGCGTGATGAAGTGGCCGTTGACGATGTCAAAGTTGGTGTAGGCGTCCGTAAGGCTGTACTTGATGAAGTGATTGGCGAAGGGAATGCGCGTGGCGGTGTTGCCGATGCCGTCGATGACGTCGCTGGTGGTGCTGAGCGCGCCGGCTACGGATCGCAGCAGCGACGAGGGCTTTTTGCCCGTGTGCATCTTCTCCTGAATGTTGTCGACGTAGTCCGGCAGGTCGGTCAGAAGTTCGCTGACGGGGCGGAAGACTTGCAGCCTCATCAGGTTGCCGCTCGTGGCCTGGAAGTGCCCGTAGCCTTGGAGGGCGGTGAGCTCGGGGCTTGCGGCCTGGAAGCGGAAGAAGCCGTTGCAGAGCGCGAAGTTCTGCTCGCTGTCCAAGCTCTTGGCGATGAGGCTCAGATCCATGTTCGAGGCCTTGAGGTAACCGTCGAGCGTCGTCTTCGGGCCGCTGATGCCGACGCGGATGATGGCGTCGAGACTGCCGCCCCAGCTGCCGGCGTTGAGGTGATCGAGGGTGACGAAGTCGTCGCTGAGGCGGATGAAGCCCGAGAAGTCCTCCAGCGGGATCTCGACGCCGAGGTCGTAGGTGATGGGGGTGCTGGCGCAGCAGCGGATGGTGCCGGTCATGGCGCGCTTGCAGCGCTCGCTGTTCGGGAAGAGGCAGTAGTCGCTGGTGACTTCGACCGGGTAGGGGATGCTCATGTCCTCCATGATGGAGAAGAGCTCCGCGTAAAAGATGCCCAGTGAGTAGGCCGGGTAGACATTGCCGCGCACCTTGAAGATTTCCGTGCTGTTGGCTTCGAGGTCGAGCACGACTTTTTCGCCGCTGAGGGTGGACTCTTCAGGCCCGAAGCGGAACTTGTGGCGCTGCATCCAAGGGCGGTTGTTGAAGACGAGAACGGGGTTGAGGATGCTGACGGTGCAGCGGTCTGCCTCCGCGCTGCCGTCAGCGCGCTTCTTGCCCTCGCTGATGTCGGCATTGACGTGGCAGGTGGCACGATTGACGCGCACGAAAGGATCGGGGCCGAGATCGGAGCGCAGCCACTGATCGCCGGTGTAGTTGCCCTGCTGGTCGCAGGGTAGGCGGTAGGCGCCGAGCTGGTAGCCAATGTGATCAAGTGTGACGTCGCAGTCAAGCTGCACGGCGAGCCCTTGGGCGTAGTCGACGGTCAGGTCGATGTTGTCGATGATTGTCTTGCTCTGGTCGTCGAGTTTGAAGTCGCAGATGATGGCGTTGACATCCATGATGTCAATGAGGCGGTTGAGCACGTCGAGGCGGATGTCGCTGCGCCCCGTGAGGCTGAGGCCTCGCTGCGGTGAGCCGTGAAATTCCGCCGCGAAGCTGCCGCTTTCATGGTCGACGCTCAGCTTGCCCTTGCAGACGAGCTCGTCGCTCTTCGCCGGCGTGCGGGCACTGAGGTCGAGTTTCAGCGCGACGGCTTCACTCTGGCCGCGCAGGGCCGGAACGGCGCAGCTGTTGCGCACCAGATGCGGAACGGTGAGGCTGAGCTTGCCTGAGCGGATCCGCTTGTGCTCGAGGTCGGCCGAGAGCTCGCCGGAGAGATACAGGGCGTCGGGCAGTTCGATCTCCTTGACGCTGGCGTTGAAGGCGTTGAAGAGGGGTGCGAAGTCGGCCAGCGGAAGGTCGGCCTTGATGTCGCGCAGCTCGATGCTGTGCTCGGGGTCGATGTTGTAGTGCAGCGAGAGGGTGCCGCGTCGCGCCGGGCTGCTCGCGGCCTCACTTGCCGCGGGGGCGGCACTCGGCGCGGTGGCTCCCGTGGTTTCGTCGAGGGAGGCGGGGGCCTGGGCGTCTGCCGTGGCCACGGTGGACGTGGTTACGGGGGCGGCCGTGAGGGCTGCGGAGTCGGCGGTCGTGGTATCAGGCGCGGGGGAGTCTGCGCCGCCGGGCGCTGCGCCCGGCTCAGGAGTCTCGTTGCTCGCGCTTCGTTGCAGGAGGGTGAGCTCGAGGCTGCCGGCGCTGGCCGTCTCCTCCGGCAGGAGGGCCAGGGTGGCGTCGCAGGCCGGCGAGTTCATGAAGCTGATGCCGTCGATGCGAGCTTGCAGGAGGGGCGGCAGGGTGTACTGCTGCGCGCGCTCGCGGCTGAGCAGGGCTCCGAGATTGCGCGTGAGCACGGTCGTGGCGCCGCAGCTCAGTTCCCCCAGATGCAGGGAGCTGAACTTCAGGGTGTTGGTGCCAAGGCTGAGCTTCAGGGTGCTCGGATCGGCGAAGTCGCTCATGCCGATGTCGGTGAAGTGCGAGTGGAGCTCGGGGGCGCTGATCTCGGGCAGGGCTTTGACCTTGAGCACGGTAGCTTGGTCGGCCTCGGCGCGGATGTCGAGGGAAGCCGCCTCCTGCGGAATGTGGGAGTCGCCGGGGCGCTTGATGCCGCGCAGGCTGATACTGACGCTGGGATCCGTCAGCGAGAGGATGCCGGGCAGCAGAAGTCGCGAGGTGCCGAGGCGAAGGTCGAGGTTGCTCAGGTAGGGGATGGTGTTGTCAAAGGTGAGCATTTCGCCTTCGCGGAAGGGGACGCTGATATCGGCACTCAGCTCGATGTCCGCCATGTCGCCGATTTCAAGCTGCTCCGGCAGGGTCACCGGTTCGCTCGTGAACTCGGAGATGAGAGCCAGGGTTGCCGCCACGGGAACACGCCCGGTGGCGCTGATGTCGCCGCTGCCCTTCGTTGAGTGGGCCGAGAGGTTCAGGGAGCCGCCGCCGTAGCTTGCCTCCAGGTTGTCGAAGTTGAAGTCCCCGTCGTTGTAGGTGAAGGAGATGTTGAGCTCGTCGATGAGCTGTTGGCCAACGTGCAGGTTGTGCTGTTCGAGCGTGGCGAGCACACGGGCGTGCTCCAGCTGGTTATCGGGGTCAAAGGTCAAGTCTCCCGACAGCGAGATCTCCGGCGCGTTGTCGCGGTCGTGGTTGAATTTGGCCAGCAGGGGAGGCGGATTTTTGAGCGCCTTGCGCGCGATGGGGATGAGGGCCGAGGTGCTGCGCAGGCGGAAGGAGAGGCTGCGCGTGGGAATCGAGCAGGCGGCGCGCAGCGAGACGGATGAATCGGGATCAACCGTCTTGAACCTCATGGAGTTGATCGTGATGACGTCCTCGCTGACAAGGGCGTGAATTTCCGCATCGCGGAAGTGAAAGTCTCGCGTCTCGTAGAGGGGAACGTGGATGTCGACGGTGGCGTCGATGTTCCCGGGGGCGAAGCTCGCCTCGGCCGCGATGCTCGGCCGGCTTTCATCCGTCCAGCGCTGATTGCGGAGCTTGGCGTTAATTTCATCGACGATGGGGGCGGCCTGGGCAATGTAGCCCGCAAGCTGCGTTTCGAAGTCGTCGCTTTCCTCCGTCTGCTCCGAGGCGTCACCTCCGGCGCTGTCGCCGGGGCGGCCGCTGTCGGCTGCACTCGCCGCGGCCTTTGACGGCCGCTCTTCGCCGGGCGGCGGAAGGGTGAGGTCGCAACTGATGTTGATGGGGATGCCGGCGGCGAGCAGACGCAGATCACCGTCCGCACGCCTCTCGCGCGGGGTGACGATGATGTCTGCCTGAATGCCGGTCAGGGGCAGGGGCGGGGCCCCCGCTTCACCGGCCGGAAGGCTGATGCTGCCGTTGACGAGTTGGAGCCTCGTGGGAGCGACGGAGCCGACGAGCAGGCGCGAGAAGGAGAGCGTCACCAGCGCTTTGGGAACCTCCGCCAAGGGCTGCTCATCGTCCGGGTGGACGTAGAGTCGAAGGTCCTGCCCTCGAATGGCAAAGCCGGCGCTCGGGCTGATGCGCAGTCCTCCGATGTGCAGGTAGATGCCGCGCTCGGCGGCGGCCCGCTCTATGGCGCGCAGGGCACAGTCCGGCAGTCCGATCGTGCACAGCCAGATCGCAGCGCCGATGAACAGCAGCAGCGCCAGAAGGACGATGGTCGGAATGACCGAGCTGACCCGCTTGATGGTCAGACGATATTTCATGGCCGGCGCTCGCGGGCTCAGATCTCAGGGTCGTGCTCTCCCTCGGGCAGCGGCGGCGCTTTGGGCAGGTTTTTCTCGATATCGTCGAGGAGGTTGACAAGCTCAACGCCGCGGCGGGCCGAGTCGTCGTGCCTGAAGCTCAGCTTCGGGGTGCAGCGCAGGACAACGCGGCGGCTGACGGCGTTCTGGATGACTCCCCGGCTGCGGTTGAGCTTGTCGAGCACCTGAGCAGGGGACATTCTGCCCACCACGCCGACCCAGACGCGGCCTTCCTTGAGATCTTCGGTGATTTCAACTTCAAGGATGGAGACGATGGTGCCGGGCCATTCGAATTCCTTCTGAATGAAGGTTCCGATTTCCCGCTTCATCAGCTCGTTGACTTTGTCGAGTCGGCGTGAGGGCATGGTGGGTTTGTAGGGTTAGGGATTTGCGGCGATCAGAGGGTCTGCTTGATCTTCTCGAGCAGGTAACATTCGATGATGTCGCCCTCTTCGTAGTCGTTGTAGTCGGCAAGGCGAATGCCGCACTCCAGACCGCTCTTGACCTCTTCCACTTCGTCCTGGAAGCGGCGCAGGGTGGACATCTTGCCGTCGAAGACAACCTGTCCGTCGCGGATGACGCGAGCCTCGGCGGTGCGCTGCATCTTGCCGTCTGATACGTAAGACCCCGCAGCCTTGCCTTTGTTCAATTTAAACACCTGCTTGATTTGCGCATGACCCAGAACAGTTTCTCGCGTCTCGGGCTCGAGCAGGCCGAGCATGGCGTCCTTCACCTGGTCAATGAGCTCGTAGACAATGGAGAAGATCTTGACCTGCACGCCCTCGCGCTTGACGGCCTTGACGGCGTTGCTCTCGACCTTGACGTTGAAGCCGAGGATGACCGCGTCCGACGAGGAGGCGAGCAGCACGTCGCTCTCGGAGATGGGGCCGGCGGCCGCGCCGATGAACTCGCACTCGACCTTGTCGCTCTTGATGTCCATGATGGCCTTCTTGATGGCCTCCACGGAGCCCTGCACGTCGCCCTTGAGGTAGAGCTTGAGCACGGCCTTCTGGTTGCCCTCGCCCATCATGGCGAGAATGTCCTCCATGCGCGAGCGCTTCGGGGCGGAGAGGCGCTGCTGGCGCAGCTCTTCCTGACGCTCGGTCGAGAGCTTGCGCGCGGCGCGCTCACTCTCCATCTCGACGAGCTCATCGCCGACGTTGGGCGTCTCCAGGAAGCCGGAGACCTCGGCGGGCATGCCCGGCGTGACTTTCTTGATAGCCTTGCCCTTGTCGTTGAAGAGCGTCTTGACCTTGCCCGAGTAGGGGCCGCAGATGAAGGGCATGCCGACCTTGAGCGTGCCGCTCTGCACGATGACGGTGGCGGAGCTGCCCTTGCCCTGCTCCATGCGCGCCTCGATGATGGAGGCGCGGCAGTTGGCGCGCGGGTTGGCCTTGAGCTCGAGCACTTCGGCCTGCAGGCAGAGCAGGTCGAGCAGCTCGTCGATGCCCTCGCCCGTCGCGGCGGATACGTTGACGCACTCAATGTCGCCGCCGAAGTCCGTCGGCATGAGGCCCTCCTCCATGAGCTGCGTGCGCACGCGCATGGGGTCGGCCGCGGGCAGGTCGCACTTGTTGATGGCCACGATGATGGTCTTGTGGGCCGCCTTGGCATGCATGATGGCCTCGCGGGTCTGCGGCATGATGCCGTCGTTGGCGGCCACGACGAGCACGACGATGTCCGTCACGTCGGCGCCGCGGGCGCGCATCTCGGTGAAGATGGCGTGGCCGGGCGTGTCGATGAAGGTGATGGTCTTGCCGTCATGCTCGACGGTGTAGGCGCCGATGTGCTGGGTGATGCCGCCCGCCTCGCCCGCGACGACTTTCGTGCGGCGAATGTAGTCGAGCAGCGAGGTCTTGCCGTGGTCGACGTGCCCCATGACGGTGATGATGGGGGTGCGAACCTTCAGAGCGTCCTCGGGCTCTTCCTCGGGGGCGACGGCTTCGGGCTCCTTGATCTCCTCAACCGGAGCCTTGACGCCGGCGCCCTTCTCGCGCTTGACGCGCTCGAAGGTGAAGCCGTGCTTCTCGCAGAGGGCGGCGACCTGATCGCTGTCCAGCACGGTGGCCGGATTCGCAAAGACGCCCATGGGCAGCAGCTCGGCAATGAGCTTGAAGGGCTTGAGCGACATCAGCGCCGCCAGATCAGCCACGCTGATGGGCGCCTTGATGTTGAGAATCTTGCCGTCGGGCGTCACCGGGGCAGGGGCCTCCATCTTGGGCATCTCGGGCTGTGCCGGTGCCGCGGCGGGAGCCGGCTGAGCAGCCGGAGCTGCCTCGGCGCTCGCGGAAGCCGGCGCGGCTTGCTTCTTGACAACCTTGCGGGGGCTGAGCAGGTCGAGGACTTCCTTTTTCGGCGCCGCGGGGCGCTTGGGCTGCTCGGCGGCAGGGGAGACAGGGGAGACAGGGGAGACAGGGGCAGCAGGGGCAGCGTCCGCGGCCTTGCCTGCGGTGCTGTGTTTCTTGGAGGATCCGCTGATGAGATCCAGCACGACGCTCTTCTTCTTCGGTTCTTCGTTAGCCATAGGCTGGGTGAGAGGGGGTAGACGGGTTAGCAGGCCGCTTTGGCCTTTTCAATGATGGCGGTTGCTTCTTCTTCGGTGATCTGAAGGGCCTCGACGAGGTCCTCCGGCTGCACATAGGCGGCGATGCCCTGTGCGGTGGTGAAGCCGGCGGCGACCATGGACGCGGCCAGCTCGGGGCTGACGCCCAGCTGAGTCGCCAGCTCGCTCGTGCCGACTTCGGCGGCGGCGCTGGCCTTGGCTTTTTCATCGTAGGCTTCGACGCGAACTTCCCAGCGGTCGTTCGGCGAGGAGATGAGGCGGCCCGTCAGGCGGACGTTCTGGCCCTTGCGGCCCTTGGCCTTGGCGGCGTCCTTCTCGGTCTCGACCTGAACGGTGACGAGTCGCTTGTCGTTGTCGACGATGATGTTGACGGGCTCAACGGGGGAGAGGGACTGCGTGACCATGGCGGCCTTGTCATCGGAGTACTCGATGATGTCGATCTTCTCGTGATTGAGCTCGTTGACGACGTTTTTGACGCGCATGCCGCGGATGCCGACGCAGGAGCCCACGGGGTCGACGTTCGGGTCGTTGGCGCGCACGACGAGCTTGGTGCGATAGCCGGCTTCGCGCACGACGTTGACGATGTCCACCGTGTGCTCGGCAATCTCGAGCACTTCGTGCTCAAAGAGGCGACGCACGAGGTTGGGGTGGCTGCGCGAGAGGATGAGCTCCGTGCCGCGCACGCCGTCGCGCACCTCAACGACGTAGAAGCGCATCTTGTCGCCCGGGGCGTATTCCTCACCGGGGATGCGCTGACGCAGCGGAACGATGCCCTCGAACTTCTCGACTTCGACGATGACGTCGCCCTTGTCGTAGCGCTTGACCGTGCCCGTGACGAGCTCGCCGGCGCGGTCGCGGAAGGCCTCGGCGAGCATCTCCTGCTCGGCCTTGCGGATGCGCTGCTGCATGGTCTGGCGGGCCGTCTGCACGGCGATGCGGCCGAAGTCCTTCGGGGTGATATTCACCGGGAAGCTGTCGCCGACCTGCACGTCGCGACCTCGCTTGGCGGCGGCGGCCTGAGCCGTGCTCAGCTTGATCTCGTTGAAGGGGTCGTGCATGTCGTCATCGGCCACCACCGTCATGTCTGCAACGATTTTTACCGTGCCCTTCTGGGTGTTGATGACGGCGCGCAGGTTGTGGATGCGGTCGGCACCGGTTACCATCTTGGAGTAGGCGGTGAGGAAGGAGGCCTCGAGAGCCTGAATCACGCGTTCGCGCGTCAGATCTTTCTCGCGGACGTAGAAATCGATCAGTGCGGTGATGTCTGTGGTGGGCATGGCGGCTGTTGTGGCGTCGTTGGTTATGGTTGACAGTGTGTGAGCTATAAAAAAAGAGCGGGTGAATCACCCGCTCCAATCCTACAGCAGACCGGAACTTGTACGCGTTGATTATAACTCGATACGCAGTATTGTCAAGGATTTTGACTCGGTATGTCACGATGCCGGGTGCGGCTCCCGCATTGCTGCGTCCTCCGTCGGCTGCCACTGACGGCTGCATGTCGGCTGCATGTCGGCTGCACGCCCGGCGGCTGAGGAGCTTTGACGACTGAGGGACTTCGATGGCCGGGGGAGCCGGACGTCGATGGGAGTGTCACCGAGGGAGCTGCCGTGGCTCGCCACCGAGGCGCGGTCGCGGGGGGCGTGTTCCTGCTGTCTGTTACTGAGGGGTATCACCCGAGGAGGCAGAGAGCTCCATCCCAGGCGCGCCGGAAGAGACACCGTCGCCGGGGCTGTCCGCAGAGCCGTTTTCGGAGATGTCCTCGCTGTCGGCCCCCGAGTTGTCTCCGTCGACGGACTTCGAGCTGTCTCCGGGGATGTCGTCCGCGAGGTCGGAGTCGGTGATGACGTTGAAGGGAATGGCGTCGTTGGTTCGGGGCAGGGGCGAGTTGCCTCCGTCGGCGGGGTCTGTTGTCGAGTCTCCGCCATCGCGGAAGCTTTCGCCGAAGATGCGTCCGAAAGCTTCGCCGTTGATGAAGTCGGCGAGATCCGCCGAGTTGTGGCAGTCCTTCTCCTGCAGGTAGAGCAAGGTCGGGATGACGGCGCGGTGCACTTCTTCGGCGGCCTCGCGGTCATCCCCCCAGTTCTGCGGCCAGGGTGCCTGCGCGTCGGCGCAGAGCTGCACGAGCTGCTCCGCACGGCTTTGCAGGACGGGCGCGGCGGCATCGGCCGTGCGCGCATCGGTGATGGAGGCCAGCAGGTCGAGCAGGCGCAGCATCTGCTGCCGTCGGAAGCTGCCGCTGTAGCGCGCGGGAAGCTCGGGCGCGCCCGGGGCACGGGTCAGCTCCGCGCCCTCGCTCGGCACGAAGAGGTAGGCTGAGGGATCCATCGGGTCAAAGGTCCCCGCGACGGGATCGACCAGCAGTAGCTGATGGAGCGACGAGTTCAGCGTCTTTCCCCAGAAGGAGGGCGTGAGGCGGGCGGCGATGGCGAGCTCGATGACGTATTTGTTGTGAAAAGACCCGTCGGGCATGCGCACGCGATACCGGCTGCGGAGAGCGAGGCGGGACTGCGTTTGCACGAGGCAGCTGCGGTCGACGGCGTGCAGCAGCGGCGTCTCCGCATTGATGAGGAGCTTGCCGTCACTCACGACAAAACCGATGCACCACTCGGCCCGGCGCAGGCAATCGCGAAAGAGGTTGACGCCGTCCGGGCTGCTGCTCAGGGTGATGCCCGGGCTGTCGGCGAGATCCCAGCGGTAGCTCACGGCCAGTTTGTCCGCGGCCTCGGCCTGATCCGAGGGCAGGGGGATGTTCAGCCCGGCATCCTGCTGCTCGACCTCGTCGGGCACGAGAGCCGGGCGCATCGCAAGCGCGATGAAGCCCGCGGCTCCGAGAACCAGCACCAGCAGGGTGCGTTTGTGCCATCGCTTCATGCGGCTATTGTAACCGCAGCGCCTTCTCGAATCAAGACTTGAGTTTCTCCCGCGGGGGTATATAATGCTGCGCGTCATGAGCATTACTTCGTACGCGAACCCCTATGTTCTGGACTTGGTCGCCTACCAGCCCGGCAAGCCCATTGAAGAGACCGCCCGCGAGTTGGGGATGAACCCCGCAGACATCGTGAAGCTGGCATCCAACGAAAATTCTCTCGGGCCCTCGCCCAAGGCGGTGGAGGCCATGCAGCGCGCTGCCGCCGGTGCTCATATCTACCCCGACGGCGCGAGCTTCGATCTGCGCAGCCGCATCGCGGCCGACTTCGGCGTGAGCTTCGAGCAGACCGTCGTGGGCAGCGGCAGCAGCGAGATCATCGAGTTGCTCTGCCACGCCTTCCTGCATCAGGGTCTGGCCCTCGTCGCCGCCCGCCACAGCTTCTCGATGTACCCCATCATGTGCAAGCTCTTCGGCGCCCAGTACATCGAGGTCGAGAACAAGCCCGACTGGTCGCACGACCTCATGGGCATGCTGCGCGCCATCACGCCCGAGACGCGCCTCGTCTTCATCACCAACCCGACCAACCCACTGGGCACGATGGTGCACCAGCAGGAGCTCGATGACTTCATGGCGCAGGTGCCCGACCACGTCGTCGTCGCCATCGACGAGGCCTACATCGACTTTGCGGACGACAAGCCCGACACGGTGAAGTACGTGCGCGAGGGGCGTAACGTCATCGTCATGCGCACCTTCTCGAAGGCCTACGGCCTCGCCGGCATCCGCGCCGGTTTCGCCGTCGCCACGCCTGCCATCGCCGACCTGCTCAACAAGGCCCGCACCCCCTTCAACCTCAACCTCATCGCCCAGGCCGGCGCTCTGGCCGCCCTCGATGACCGCGAGCACATCGAGCGCTCCGTCGAGATGGTGCGCCGAGGCCGTGAGCAGTACTGCAGCGCCTTCAAGTCCTGGGGCATCGACTACATCCCCAGCCAGGGCAACTTCGTGCTCGCCAAGGTCGGGCACGGCCGCGAGGTCTTCAACAAGGCGCTCGCTCAGGGCGTCATCCTGCGCCAGATGGACGGCTACGGCCTGCCGGAATACATCCGCATCACCGTGGGCACCGAGCGCGAGAACGCCCGCTGCCTCGAGGTGCTCGCCGGCATCCTCGGCAAGTGAACCGCCACTCGGGCGCCGAGAGCCGGAGGACGGCCTGTGAACGGCCTCCGGCCCCGGCTGAGCCCCCTTTACGTCGAGGGAGTGCGATCGCGAGATCGCACTCCCTTTTTGCGTCGTCGGGATGTGTTGATGCCGGCAGGGTGGGGCGGAGCCCGCGGACCGGGCCTCAGTCCCGCTTCTCGATGAGCGTCAGAATCTGGAAGGGACGCAGGCGCAGCACCTTGCAGGCGTCGGCGGAAACGCCCTCACCGAGGTCGCCCGGGCGGGGTGTGAGCTCGGTGACGCGGGCCTCGGGCTGCTCGGGGTTCGCCTCCTCCAGCAGGTTAGCCGGCACCGGGGCCGGGGCACCGGGCGGCGTGAGCAGCACGCAGTTGCTCGGGCTCCCGCAGGTCTCGACGAGGCGCAGAACGCGCGCATCGGAATCCTCGGCGCGCTTGACAACCTCGAGCTTCACCGAGCTGCCGGGCAGCAGGCGGTAGCCCGACGGATGGCGCAGCAGGGCCGCGCAGCCCGGCAGCACCACCGGCTCGCGGTTGAGCCCGTCGGCGGCATCGCTCACCAGCGTGTTCTCCGCTGGGTTGCCCCTGTGCGGCAGCAGGCTGTAGGTGAAGCGGTGCAGCCCCTCCTCGTGGCGATAGTCGGGGTAGAGAGCCGAGCGCAGCAGCGTGAGCTCCAGCGCATCGCGGCGCAGCTTTGATCCGTATTTGCAGTCGTTGAGCAGGGCGAGGCCGCCGTCGGGATCGCTCAGGTCGATGTAGCGCTGGCAGGGCACCTCGAACTTGGCCATCTCCCAGCTGGTGTTGGCGTGCAGCGGGCGCTCGACGAAGCCGTACTGAATCTCGTAAAAACCGCGGGGCCGCGCCGTCTCCACGGGGAACTCAACCCGCAGCACGCGCCGCTGCTCGTGCCAGTCCACCTCCGTCTCAAAGTCGAGGCGCTTGGAGCCTCGCGGCAGCACGAGCGTCTGCCGAATCACCGAACGGCCGATCTCGTAGCGCACGCGCAGCGAGCACCCCGCCGCCGACCGGCGGAGGCCGTCGACCTGCACCGCATGCGGGCGCTGCGGCACACCCTCGGTGCGGTACCACTGATCGAGATCCCAGCCCTCGTAATTGTTCGGGCGATCCACATACAGCAGCAAATCATTGCCCCCGCAGCCGAAGCGCAGCGTGCGCCCTTCCTCGAAATCGCGCAGACAGACCAGCCGCATCGACTCCGGCGCAAAGCCGTAGGCCACGCGCTCATTGCTCAGCCACAGCAGCCTGGGGAACTCCTCCTCCACAGCCGCCGGCTCCGCCGCCGAGCCTCCCGGCGTTGCCCCGTCGACCGAGGCGCCCTCCGGGTCCGCGAGCGGAGTGGTGTTCTCGCGCAGCGTCAGCGTCCCCTGCGCCGGAATCCTCACGAGCGCCCGGCAGTCCTCCTCCCCAAGCTCCAGAATCGAAACCTCGCGGCCCTCCTCGTCCGTCCAGCGGCGGCCGCGGCAGGAGGCCGGCAGGCGCACCAGCCCCTCCCAGACCGAGGGCAGCGTGTTGATGAGGGCCACCGCATCCTCCTGGCGGCGGCAGAGCTCGCTCGCCAGCGCCTCCGTCAGCTCTCGGCAGGCGCGCAGCGCCTCCTCGTGCTCGCGCTCCGTCGTGCGATAGGTCTGCTCGATGGACGAGCCCGGTATGATGTCGTGAAACTGGTTGAGCAGCAGCACGCGCCAGAGACGCTTGAGCTCCTCGCGGGGATAGCGCTGCGGCGGCAGGCAGGCCGCCACCCACTCCAGCTGCACCAGCGCCTGCTCCAGGCGGCGGTTGTTCCGCTTCGTGCGCGCCTGATTCGTCAGCGTGCCGCGGTGCATCTCCAGATAGAGCTCGCCGTCCCAGACGGGCAGGTGGTCGCGGTAGCGCTCCAGCGCGCGGAAAAAGTCCCGCGCCGGGCGGAACTGCGAGCGCGGGCAGCCCTCGAGGTTGCTCACGCGCAGCTCGCGCTCCAAGTGCCCCTCCGCCGGGCCGCCCCCGCCGTCGCCCAGTCCGATGAGCGAGGCGAAGAGCGGCGCGACATCCGCCTGCGCATAGTTGTCCTGCGCGTGCGTGCGGCGAATCGGATCGGCCTCCGAGGAGTAAGTGTCCTCGGGCGGGAAATGCGTCAGCACGCTGCTGCCGTCAATGCCCCGCCAGATGAAGCTGTGGTGCGGAAACTTATTGTACTGGCTCCACGAAAGCTTCTGCGTCAGGAAGTACGAGCAGCCGCTCAGGCGGATGATCTGCGGCAGAGCCGCCGAATAGCCGAAGACATCCGGCAGCCAGAGCTGATCCACCTGCTGCCCGAAATAGCGGCGGTAAAAGCCCTGCCCGTGCAGGAATTGCCGCACCATTGACTCGCCCGAGATGATATTGCAGTCCGCCTCCACCCACATACCGCCCTGAAGCTCCCAGCGGCCCTCCGCCACCGCCTGCTGCACCTTGCGGAAGAGCTCCGGCGAGCGCTTCCGCACGAACTCGTAGAGCTGCGGCTGCGACGCGCCGAACACGTAGCCCGGGTAGCGGCGGATCATCTCCAGCTGGCTCGCGAAGGTGCGCACCGCCTTGCGGGCCCCGTCCTGCACCGTCCACAGCCAAGCCACATCGAGGTGCGCGTGCCCGACGGTATACACCTGCAGGGCGGACGACACCGCTGGGCGCGCCAGCTCCGGCGCCAGCACGCGGCGCGCGGCCGCCGCCCCCGCCGGATCATCGCCGTAGGCGTCGGCCGCCGCATTGAGCACCGTGAGCAGCTGGCGGCGGCGGTATGAGCCCTCGGGGCAGCACCGGCAAAGCTGGTAGAGCACCTCGCAGTCGTAATAGAGCTGCCAGGCCTCGCGGTTGAGAATCCCCAGCCGCATCCGCCGCGCCGTCGCATCAAAATCACCGCCGATGCCGTCGTCCGTGCGGTGGGGATCCGTCCGCAGATTGACCCCGAAGAGCGAACTGCCCGTGCACTCCGCCACAAACTCCAGCCGCGAGCCCCGGCGCATCCACCCCTGCGGGAAAAACAAATCCTTGCGGTAGGTCACATTGAAGACCGAGCAGCCCGTCACCGCGTACCAGGGGCAGAGCTCCGCATCGAAAACCAGACACTCGCCGCTCATGTCGAGCTCAAAGGCGAGATCCTCCTGCTCCCAGCCCGGCGGCAACTCCACCGAAGCTCGCAGCCAGGCATTCTCCCACGGCCCGCCCCAGCGCTCCCCCTCGCGCAGCGGGCGAAACTCCTCGCCCAGCGCCTCCTCGGGGCTCAGATCTCGGGTGCCGACGCAGGCGCACGTCACCTCCAGCGGTATCGTCGTGCGGAATCGATCACGGTGCAGGCGCTCGACAAACAGCTCGCAGCGCCGCAGACGCAGGGCAAATTCTTCCTTGAACATATCAGACTGTCAGAGTAGCACGCCGGAGGGGGGAGGGGCAAGCCAAATGTGAGGTTGACAGCGAAGCGCTCGATCGTTATACTGTTTGCATGGTGCAAGCAATGGATTTGGCGGGAACCTGGCAGATGACGGGCGGCGGCGTCAGCATCGCAGCCGAGGTGCCGGGTGATCAGTACAGCGCCCTGTTGGCCGCCGGACGCATCCCCGACCCCTACATCGGGCTCAACGAGCAGAGCGTCCAGTCCTGGCGCGAGTGCGACTGGGTCTTCAGCCGCGAGTTTGAACTGCCGAGCGACCTGCTCGCCTGCACCGAGATCTTTCTGCGCCTCGACTACCTCGACACCGTCGCCCGCATCGAGATCAACGGCGAAGAGGCGGGGCAGAGCAGCAACATGTTTCGCCCGCTGCACCTGCCCGTGAGGCACCTGCTGCACCCCGGCCTCAACAGAATCGACATCAGCTTCCGCCCCGCGCATCGCGAGGCTGCCGCCCGCGCCGAAGCCGCCGCTCGCGAGCTCGGCATCGACCTCGCCGCCCCCGTCTCGGACAACAACCGCCTGCCCAACATGAACATGCTGCGCAAGGTGCAGTGCCACGCCGGCTGGGACTGGGGCCCCTGCCTGATGGTCTGCGGCCCCTGCGGGCGCGTCGACCTGCTCGGCGTCCGCGCCGCCCGCATCCGCTCCGCCTGCACCGAGAGCCGCCCCGAGACCCCCGGAGCACTCGGCGGGCCCTGGCTCATCGATCTGGACGTCACCGTCGAGCGCGTCGGCGAAGCCCCCCTGCCGCTCTGCATCCGCGCCGACATGCCCGGAGCCGAAAGCTGCACCGTCGACATCGAGCCGGGCAGCAGCGAAGCCCGCCTGCGCCTGCGCGTGCCCGAGCCCCGCCTCTGGTACCCCGCCGGGCAGGGCGAGCAGGCTCTCTACGAACTCCGCATCAGCCTCTACCCCGACACCGCCGCCCGCCTGGCCGAGAGCGAGGCGCGCGGCTGCGGCATCGCGAGTGACGACGAAGTCACGCGCACCATCGGCCTGCGCCAACTGGAAGTCATCCGCCGTGCCGACGACATCGGCGAGAGCTTCACCGTCTCCGTCAACGGGCGCGAGCTTTTCTGCAAGGGCGCCAACTGGATCCCCTGCGACGCCCTGCCGTCGCGGCAGAAGCCCGAAGTCTACGAGCGCCTGCTGCGCGACGCCGTCGCCGCCAACATGAACATGCTGCGCGTCTGGGGCGGCGGGCAGTGGGAGCGCGACTGCTTCTACGAACTCTGCGACAGGCTCGGCCTGCTCGTCTGGCAGGACTGCATGTTCGCCTGCATGCACTACCCCGCCACCGCCGGCTTCCTCGAGGACATCCGCGCCGAGATCAGCGCGCAGGTGCTGCGCCTGCGCGACCACCCCTGCATCGCCCTCTGGTGCGGCGACAACGAGTGCGCCGGCTCCTGCGCCGGCGGCGACGCCCCGGCCGAAGAAGCCAAGGCCGCCAACTACCTGCGCTTCAACGCCTGCGTCGCCGAGGCCGTGCGCCGAGCCGACGCCACCCGCCTCTTCTGGCCCAGCTCCCCCTGCAACGGCGAGGGAAGCCTTATCGGCTCCTGGCACGACGACACCACCGGAGACATGCACTACTGGGCCGTCTGGCACGGCAGCAAAGCCTTTGAAGCCTACCTCGACGTCCGCCCCCGCTTCTGCAGCGAATTCGGCTTCCAGTCCTTCCCCTCCCTCTGCACCGTGCGGCGCTACACCGAGGGGAAGGAGCACGACGTCGAAGCCCCCGTCATGACCCTCCACCAGAAGCAGACCGGCGGCAACCGGCGCATCACCCGCATGTTCGAGCGCTACTTCCACCACCCCCGCAGCTTCGAGGACTTTCTCTACCTCAGCCAGGTGCAGCAGGCCCTGGCCATCCGCACCGCCGTCGAATACTGGCGCCACAGCAAACCCGTCTGCATGGGCACCCTCTACTGGCAGCTCAACGACAACTGGCCCGTCGCCTCGTGGTCATCCATCGACTACTACGGCCAGTGGAAGCAGCTCCATTACCACGCCGCCCGCTTTTACGCCCCCGTCGCCATCGCCGCGCGAAGCCTCGGCGACGAAGTGCGCCTGAGCGCTGTGAGCGACCTGCCCGTCCCCTGCCGCGGCACCCTGCGCGCGCGCTGGATGACCTTTGAAGGCGGCGTGCTCTCGCGCTGGCTCTTCGTCGTGAAGCTCGACGCCAACGCCCCCGCCACCGAAGTCGGGCGCATCCCTATCGGGCATCTGGACGCCGAAAGCGGCTTCCTCGTCGTCGACATGGAGGCCGAGGACTGGCAGGGGCGGCAGCACCGCCAGCGCATCACCCACTTCCTGCGCCCCCCGCGCCAGTGCCGGCTCGCCCGCGCCGACGTGCAGATGCGCGTCGACGGCGAGACCATCGAGCTGAGCACCGACAAGCCCGCCTTTTACCTCACCGTCGAATCCCCCGAGCGGCCCCTGCTGCTCAGCGACAACTCCATCACCCTGCTGCCCGGCGAGCGGATCACCATGCGCGTCCTGCGCGGCGGCCCCGTGAGCGCGAGCGAGCTCAGCTGCCGCCACCTGCGCCAGACCTACCGCTGAGGGCCCTCGGCGCCGTCCTCGCTTCACCGCCGCTCGCGGCTGTTCGCCGCGGATTGCGGCGGATTGCGGCGGACTGCGGCGGACTGCGGCGGACGCGTTAGCTTCGGCCGCCCCTTTCGAGGCAGGGGAGGGGGTGAACGCGGCCGCCGCATCGCCGGGGAGCAGCGCCGCAGCCTCCGACGAGAGAGCCCGCCCGTGTAACATGGGGGGGGGCGGAAAAAGGCCGTAAAATGAAACTATCCGTTTGATAATCAATGAATTCAATTCAATATAAAAAATGTGTCAGCAGGCCACTTTTTGCTTGAATCCCCGCGCCGGAATCGTTAACCTATCACTAATGCGGCAGAGGATGCCGCGCACACTCATCTACCGAAAATATCACATACCCAACTCCCGCCCGCCAAGGTCGGAGTATACACGGATTAATACGTTATGAAATTCAGTACCGCACTGATTGCCCTCGCCGCCACCACGGCTCCCCTCTATGCCCAGCAGGCCCCCGCCGCGCCTCTGACGAACACCATCGCTGCCGTGCAGCAGGCTCCGGCCGCCGCCAAGGCCACGCCGGCGCAGCGCGCCGCCGCTTTCCCGACGCTGGCCCTGCTTCCGGCGAATGTCGATGTCTTCCTCGCCTCGGCCCAGAATGACACCATCATTTCCTGGTTCAAGCAGCTCGGTGCGACGCCTGATTGCCCCCTCAGCATGTCCTTCGGCATGACGCCCGACTCCGCCGCGCTGATGAACATGCTTTCCTCCATCCTGTCATACACGATGCTGGATGTCTTCCCGGCGCAGCTCGGTCAGCCGGCCCCCTCCACACCCGATTTGAAGCCCCTGCTCGAAGCCGCTGCCTCCAAGCAGCTCACGCCTGTGTATGTGGTCATCTCCGGGAACGAGAAAGAGATGACGGAGCTTTACCAGTCCGTCCTAGAGGGCTTCCAGGCCGGTATCGAGGAGATGGGTGACTGCGCCCGTCCCGAGAAGATGCAGGGCATGGAGGGCATGACCCTCGACTTGGAAAAACTGGCGGCTCAGGCTCCGGAAGAAGCTCGCGAAGACTTCGGTGACGTCCTCAACCTGGCCAAAGGCCGCAAGGTCAGCGTCTTCTGCAAGCTCGTCGGCGACAAGCTCGTCTTTGCCGCATCAGAGAACCCCGAAGCTATCCGCATTCCGGCCTCGGCTGAGGAATCCGTTCTGGCGACGGACAAGTGCGCCGCCCTCGATCAGTCCCTGTCGACCACGCCGCTGTGTTACGCGTATGCCACGCCCGAAGTGATGAAGGGGCTGACTGCCGCGAACGCCGCCAGCATTCGTACGTCGATGCTGAGCATCAAGGATCTCATGCGAGTATCGTTGAAATCGCCGGAGGCGGCTAAGCCGGTGTACGACTCCATCGACAAGGTGACGGATCTGCTGCTTCGCATGTATGAAGGCGCGGGGAACATGAAGCACCCCTCTTCTCTGCTGGTGTGGATGAGCCCGGGTGACCTCCACATCGAAGTGAGCGGTGATGCCTGCGGTCTGACCGTGGCCAAAGAGCCGCTGAAGCTCACCACCCTGGCCGCCGATCCCTCGGTGGCGCTCTACTACGAGCAGAACAAGTTCATCCTGCCGGATTATTACCCCTCGGCCTCCGAAGTTTTCGAGACCGTCGAGGGCTTCACTCTCGCCATGCTGGGTGCCCAGGGTGAGCAGGAGAGCCTCGCGCTGTACCAGATGGTGCGCCCGGATCTCGACACCCTCGGCAAGGGCCTTTCCACCATGGGTGACGGGCTCAGCGGCAATGTCAGCTTCACCCTTCGCGAAAACCCGGACGCCATTCTCGCCGGCAGCGTCTATTGCGGCGTGAGCAATCGCGCGACGCTCGCGGCCGGGTGGCAGCAGGTGCTCAAGGCTGCCGCCGACTGCGGTGCCCGCTTCGGCATCAACCCCGACTTCGTCAACACCCTGCCCATTGCCCAGGCCCCCGGCCCGAAGGGCTCGACCCGCTACAGCATCGTGTCGCCGATTCCCCTGCCTGCCGGTCTGACTCCCAACGTGCTGGTGTCTGATCAGGCCCTCGTCATCGGTAGCAACGCCGAGCTCAACGATCACCTGGTGAACTCGGTCTCGGCCACGGCAGCCTTCCCCGGCTACGTCTTCAGCTTCAACCCCGATGCCGCCGCTCGCATCGCGCGCCGCATGGCGGATCAGCTCAATGCGGCTCCGGCTCTTTCTCCCGAGGCGAACATGGAGGTTGAGGCCTCCGTTGACGTCGAGGATGACGCTCCCGAGGTCGAGGGCCCCACGGCTGACATGTCGGGTGATGAGGAGGACGTGGAGTACGTCGATGAGGGTGAGGACTACGAGGAGGTCTACACCTGCGACGATGACGCCTGCGGCTCGTCGGACTGCGCGACGAATGTGGCGGACGCCCTCGAGATCTTCGCCTCGAAGGTCGGCCTCATCACGGGTGCCACTGCCGTGAAGGATGACGGCACGTACAAGGTTCGCGTCGACGTGAAGATCAAGGGCTGAGCCACTTGAGCGAGTCCGCAGCGCTCCTTGCCGCGGTGCTCGCTTCGCTCGCTTCACGCCCCGTCCTGCCCGCCGGCAGGACGGGGCTTTTGCATGCCGTGCTCCGGTGTGCGCTCGCTGGGGTGCACGCGGCATTGTGCGGTGAAGGGCTCGATTGCGCGGACTGTGTGGCCCGCGTGGGAATTGTAGGACCCCGTGCCTGCATGGGATGGGCGGGGGAGATCCGGTGCAGCGTGTCTCGACCTTGACGGCGAGGCCGGGGAGCATGGTGAAGGAGGGCAGCCGCGAGGAGGCTCGAGGGTTTCGGAGCAACGTCGCGGAGGGCGGCTTGTCGGGCGGCGCCGGACGGGTAGGTGGGTGACGTGTTCCGCACGGGCGAAGGCCGGGGCACGCACGTGGGGTGTTCTCGGAGGATTTGGCCGGGAGCGGGCGGTGTGCGCGGACGCTGGGAGCTGAGTGTGCCGCACTTGGCGCGTGCCGGGAGAGTGCCGGATGGACGCTGGGTGGGCGGGAAGCTCTCGCTTCGCTGTTCCCCGGGAGCACCGGGGCGAGCGGGTGGAGGAGCCGAGCAAGCCCCCGCGGGCGCCCGCGGCGGTGCCGTAAAACAAAACATGCGGCCCGAGGGCCGCATGGGAAGGGGGAGGGAAGCTGTTGGGCAGAGGAGCTGTTGCGAGGCGTCAGCGCAGCGGGCATGCGTGCGGGTCCGCCGGAACGGTCGACTCGTCCTCGTCGCTGTCGGCCTCCAGGGGATCGTACTGCACGCGCAGTTGGTTCACGCGGCGGCCGTCCGTTCCCGTCACGGTGAAGATGTAGTCCTTCACGCGAATCTGCTCGTTGCACTCCGGCATGTGGCCGAGGCGATCCGTGATGTAGCCGCCGATGGTGGTGATGCCGCCGTCGCTCTCAATCTCGCCGATCTTCGGCAGGGCCTCCTCGAGATCGAAGAGCGCCATCGAGCCGTTGACGATGTATTCGCCCTTGCCCGTGGCCATGAAGTCCTCGGAGTTCTCGGCCTCGAACTCGTCCTGAATGTCGTCGCCGACGATTTCCTCCAGCACGTCATCGAGGAAGACGAGGCCCAGCGCATCGCCGTATTCATCGACGACGAGGGCAAAGTGCGTCTTCTCCTTCGAGAAGAAGTCGAGCAGCGTGTCGAGCTTCATCGTTTCGGGCACCACCTTGAGCTCACGGGCCACGCTGCGCACGTCGGGCTTCGTCATCTTGACGAGCTTGAGGACGTCCTTGACGTGCAGCCAGCCTTCCACCTTATCGAGGTGGCCGTCCACGAGCGGGAAGCGGCTGTGGCGGCTGTTGATGACGAGGTCGAGGTTCTCCTCGAAGGGGGTGTTGATGTCGAGCAGCTCGACGGAGCTGCGCGGCACGAGGATGTCACGCACGCAGCGATCATTGAGCTCAAGCGCGTTCATCGAGATTTCCGCCTCGGTCTCCGTCACTTCATTGCTGCGGCCGCTTTCTTCAACGATGTGGGCGATCTCCTCAGCACTGTGGTGGTTGTTGGGCGAGTAGTGGGGGTCGACGCCGAAGAGGCGGTGGGCAATGATGTTGGCCGTGTTGTTGAAAAGATTGATGACGGGGGCGGCGAGGCGAGCAAAGCGCACCATGGCCGTGGCCGTGCCCAGAGACACCTCGAGGGGATGGCGGATGGCCAGGCTCTTGGGTACCAGCTCGCCGAGCACGACGTGAGCGAAGGTGAAGAGGGTGTAGGCGACAGCGTAGGAGATGCCGCTGACGATGGCCGGAGCCAGGTGGCAGTAGTAGGCGAGCGGCGGGGCAATCAGCGCCTCAATGAAGGGTTCGCAGAGGCCGCCGAGGGCGAGGGAGGCGATGGTGATGCCCAGCTGGTTGGCCGAGAGGTAGGCGTCGAGGTGGTTGACGATGCGCACCGTGTTTTTGCGGCGCCGCGCCTGGGCTTTCGTTTCGCCCTCCTTCTCCAGCAGCTGGCTTTCGCGCACGCGGGCTGCCGCGAATTCGTTGGCGACGAAGAAGGCGTTGAGGAAGAGGAAGAAGCCGGTGCCCAGCAGGAAGAGGACGATCTCTCCGAAGGAGGGGTAGGTCCATTCGAGTTCCGCGATTTGCTCAGGCGTCAGGAAGATGTTCATAGATCAGAGGGTCGGTGAGAGCGAGGTGTCAGGTGGTATGGTGAGGGTGTTTTTTTATATTGCAGCGTGCCGATGCGTTCGGGAAGCGCCGCGGGGCGCTGTGCGGGCGGGGTCTGCCGGTGAGGTAGAGGGTGCTGCCGGGAAAAAACGGGGAAGGGGGCCGGTTGGACGGGACGGTGACGACGGGTATAGACGGAGAGGCAGGGCACGGTCAAAGTTTTTCGTAGGTGCCGCTGTCTCGCTTTTGCAGGACGGTGAAGCCTGCTTTTTTCGCGTCGACCACGGAGGTGGGTGCAAGAAGAGTCGGTACATTCACGGCGCTGATTTTTTTGCGCACCGGATTCTTGCAGTAGAGACAATGGGTGAGCGGGGCCCGATCGGCGGGACGCATCAACTCAAACCCCTTGCGGCAGATCGGACACGATCGACCGGGGTCATCGGGGTTTTCGGAGATATACTCGTAGATTGGCATAAGTGGCGCGAGCTATTCGTTGAGAATAGCTCGCGCTGCAAAAGGTGTCAAGTTTGCAGTTCGTCTTACCAGCTGGACTTCGTGACACCGGGAATCATGCCGGCGTTGGCGAGCTCGCGGAAGGCGATGCGGGAGAGGTGGAAACGACGGAGGAACGCGCGGCGACGGCCGGTGAGCTCACAGCGGTTCACCAGACGGACGGGGGAGGCGTTGCGGGGGAGCATCGTGAGACCGATGTAGTCGCCTTCTTTCTTCAGCTTGGCGCGCAGCTCAGCGTAGCGAGCGGCGACAGCTGCCTTCTTCTTGTTTCTTTCGATCCAGCTTTTCTTAGCCATAACTTTGTGGGGGAGATATTTACAGTAATTCGACGCAAAAGTCAAGCGGAATTTTGTGTTCGCGTTAAAAAAGGAGCGGGGCGGGGCAGCTCAGACGGTGCAGGCGCCGCCGGCGCAACCTTCTTCACGCAGTCCGTCGGCGTTTTCCGTCGAGAGGAAGTTCTGGTAATAGAGGGTTTTGATGCCGAGGTTGAAGCATTCGATGATCTCGCGCAGCACGTCGCCGAGGTGCAGCTGGCGGTCGGGCGAGCGCAGGGCGTTGGAGTACTGGTTGAGGGAGATGGATTGGTCGACGAACTTCTGGATGCAGGAGATGAGGCGGAAGTAGTCGATGTTGTTGAAGGCGTCGCTCCAGGCGGTGGTGTAGTAGTCGCGGCTGGTCTTGTAGTAGGGGACGAGTTGCTTGATGGTTGAGCTTTTGTCGGCCTTGACGGTGACGAGCTCGCGCGGGGGCTCGACGCCGGCGGTTGAGTTTGAGGGCTTGCTGGAGTTGCTCGCGGGCGGGATGGCGCAGAGGGTGGAGTGCCGCAGCCCGTGGCGCTTGATGGAGGCGCGCAGACTCTCCCAGTCGCAGTGCAGCGGAAAGTCGTTCCAGCGGTTGGGACGGTAGCGGTCAAAGACGACCATGCCGTCCGCGTAGATGGTTTCGTTGAAGAGGGGGCAGGGGCCTTTCTCGATGGCGAGCTCGTTGGAGGCGCGCAGGAGGTGGTAGTAGAAGCTCTCCATGATTTCATGGACGTGTCGGCGGGCTTCTTCGCTGTTGTAGGCGAGGCGCTCTCGGGCGAGGTATCCGAAGAGGTTGGAGATGCCGATGCCGAGGGTGCGGCGGTTGCGCGCGGCGTATTCGACTTCGGGGATGCTGTAGTCCGAGGCGTCGATGAGCTGCTCGAGGAAGTTGACGAGGAAGTGCGCGACCTTCGGGATTTCGTGCGGCTCGGTGTAGCCGAGGTTCATGTTGCCGAGGATGCAGCAGCCGATTTCCGGGCGCCCCTCCGAGCCGTCGAGGGCGCGCGCCGGCAGCGAGATTTCGGTGCAGAGGTTGGTGAAGTAGAGCGGCTCCTTGAAGCTGGAGTTGACGAAGTTGTCGGCAAAGGTGAAGTAGACGCGGCCGGTGATGGAGCGCTCGAAGATGAAGAGGTTGAGCAGCTCCCAGGCGTTGACTTGCTTTTTGTGCTCGGGGGCGACGGAGGCGGCGTAGCGCTCGTAGAGCTCGGCGAAGCGCTCGCGGTAGCCCAGGGCTTCGTAGAGGCCGGGCACTTCGTTCATGTGGAAGAGCCAGATGTCTTCGCGGTGCAGGGCTTTGTCGATGAACCAGCGGTTGAGGATGATGGTTTGGTCGACGTGGCGCGTGCGGTTCTCCAGCGAGCCGCGCGAGTCGCCCAGCTGGCTGAAGAGCTCGATTTCATAGTGAAAGAAGGGCATGGTGACGTTCGCCGAGCCGGAGCGCGAGATCTGGCAGAGCGAGCCGACGGCCGCTTCAAAGGTTTTCATGAGTGGCAGGATGCCCGAGTGCTGCATGCGCGCGGGTTTGCCGATGTCGGCGCCCAGACCGCGGATGTGCGAGGCGTTGAGGCCGATGCCCGATTTGGCGGCGGTGCACTCCATGATCTTGCCGACGGCGCGCGAGAGCGAGAGGGTGGAGTCGCCGGTGTTGATGAGGTTGCAGGAGATGTAGCGCCGGTAGTCGGTGCGCGCGCCGTTCATGATGGGGGTCGGCAGCGAGATCTTGCGCGTCGAGAGCAGCTCGTAGCCGGTGCGCACGAGCTCGTTGCGCCGGGCGGTGTCCTCCATGTCGGCAAAGATGGCCATGGGGATGAGCATGTAGATCTCCTGCGGCACTTCGATGATGCGCCGATCGTGGCGGATGAGGTATTTGCTGTAGAGCTGGCTGAGCGCGGAGTACGGGGTCTCGTTGTCGCGGTCGTAGTCGATGAGGGCGCCGAATTCCTTGATCTCATCGTCGCTGTAGCTCAGCAGCTTGCGGCTGTAGTAGCCGCGATCGATGCGGCGCATGACCTCGTCGAAAAAGTCGCGCGGCTCGTAGCGGCCGTAGACTTCCTTGCGAATCTTCTGGTTGAGCAGGCGGCCGGCGGCAATTTCGTAGTCCGGCGTCTGTTCGCTGATTTTTTCCGCCGCGGCCTGAATGAGGGTGTTTTGGATGTCGACGGAGCGCACGCCGTCAAAGATCTTCAGCCGGGCATCCATGATGATGCTCGAGTGGAGGACGGCCAGACCCTCGCAGGCCTTCTTGACGTGCTGGTGGATTTTCTCCGGCCGGAAGGGCTCGCGCTCGCCGGAGTTTTTGATGATGGTGATGGTGTCCAGATTGATGCAGGTGTCGGCCATTACTGCAGGAGGTGTTGAAGGTTGCTGATTTCGGCTTCGGTGATGGACTGGTTGAGGATGTCCATCTTGTAATTGAGAATCTCGCTCTCTTGCGGGAGGTTTTCGGTGAGGTCGTTGTTGATGTAGGTCTCGACCCATTCGAGCGGGTTCTGCATTTCTCCGGGGTAGAGGGGGGGCTCGCCGATGGCGCGCAGTCTCTTGTTGGCCAGATAGCGCAGGTAGGAGCGCGCGAGGTCCGGGGTCATGCCGAGGAAGGAGCCGTGGCCGAAGAGGTAGTCGATCCAAGCGGATTCCTGATCCAGCGCGTCGCTGTAGAGGTCGGCGATGTGGGGCTGCCAGAAGTCCCAGGCCTCGCGGAAGCCTTCCTCGGGGACGGTGCGGAAGAGGCGCAGCAGGTACTGCGTGATGGCCAGATGCAGGTTTTCATCGCGGCAGATGAGTTGCAGCACTTTGCCGGTGCGCTCCATGAGCCCTTGGCTGTAGTGCATGCTCCAGATGGTGGCGAAGCCCGAGTAGAAGCGGATACCTTCCAGAATGTTGATTTCGATGAAGAGTCGCACGAGGGCTTTGCGGAGTTCCTGCTCAAAGCCGGCGCTGATTTCCTGCCCCTTGATGAGCTTGTAGTTGTATTCGGTGACGTAGTTGAAGCACTCGTCGTAGGGCTCGGAGATGCTGCGCGTGAGGCTGACGAGTTCCGGGATGGCGAAGGAGCTGTCAAAGACGGCCGTGGGGTTGTCGTAGACGGAGCGCAGGATGTGGGTGTAGGATTTGGAGTGTTTGTCGATTTCGAAGTGCTGCCAGATGGTGATGCAGGCTTCGAGCTCGGGCAGGGTGATGATGCTGCCGAAGCTTTGCAGCAGGCCGCGCCCCTGAATGGAGTCGAGGAAGATGAGCTTCTGGAGGACGCCGGTGTAGGCGTGTTTCATGGCGTCGCTCAGGTAGACGAAGTCCTGTTTGTCTTTGATGCAGTTGACTTCATCGTGCGTCCAGTCCTGCCCCATCATGCGGTCGGCCATGGTGTCGAAGAAGGGGTACTTGAGCACGTCGTAGCGCTGCGAGTTCTTCCCTTCGCCGAGAAAGAGTTTCTCGCTGTTGAAGTTGATGTACTCGGGGTTGTAGATGGTCTGTTTGTTCATGAAGTGTCAGGGTGAGGGCCGGTGGCGCCGCCTCGACCGGGAGGGAAAAACGGCGGGGGAGACGTCGCGGGCATTATAGGGGCTCGGGGCGCTTTGTACAGTAAAAAAGAGCCCGGCGCATCCTGCCCGCCTTTTCAGATACGACTGCGCTCGTCGGTGTAAGTCTCCGTGTTTCATGAGCTTGTAATTTAGAATGGTTCTTTGCCGGAGAGTCTATTTTTTTCTGTCAGCCCCGACGGTGCGCGATGCGGGCTGGTGGTTCGCGGCGAGGTGCTCTTGCGCGCGCCCGATGGGTAGGCGGCGGAGCCGTGAGAGGGGAAAAAAAGGGGGTGCGCCGGCTCTCTCTACCCGCTTTGCAACGGGGGAGGGCGGCGGGCTGTCTGACCGACATGGACAGTCAGAACGATGCGATGCCGGCCGCGGCTTTGCCGACGGCGGTCGGCGATGTGCCGGGTGTGCTCGAAGAGGCGGATGTTCTCGCCGAGGCGGCGCTCGGTCACCCCCTTCACCTCATGTGGTCCCTCTACGCGGAGTGCGGCCACGAGGGGCCGGAGTTGCGCTCGGGCGAGGCTGTGCCCTACCTTCAACCCAATCTCAGTCATCATGAGCAATAAACCAATCAAGACCGGCTCGTCGGGCAGCGGCACTCTCAAGATGGGGGTGTTTACTCTGGCGATGATCAACGTTTCCGCCATCGTCAGCCTGCGAGGGCTGCCCGCGGAGAGCACCTACGGACTCAGCTCCGCCTTTTATTATATTTTCGCCGCAGTGTTTTTCCTCATCCCGGTGTCGCTGGTGGCCGCCGAGCTGACGACGGGCTGGCCGCAGAAGGGCGGCGTGTTTCGCTGGGTGGGCGAGGCCTTCGGCACGCGCCTCGGCTTTCTGGCGATCTGGCTGCAATGGATTGAGAGCACGATTTGGTTCCCGACGGTGCTGACCTTTGCGGCGGTTTCCATTGCCTTCACGGGGCCGAATCAGAGCTGGGATGAAGCGGTTTCGGCCAATAATTACTACGTGCTCGCGATGGTGCTGCTGGTGTATTGGGTGGCGACGCTGCTCAACTGCCGCGGCATGAGCATGAGCGGCGCCATCACGAAGTGGGGCACGCTGATCGGCACGGTGATTCCGGCGGCTCTGCTGGTGGTGATGGGGTTGATTTACTGGGGATCAGGCAATCAGATTGATATCGCCATGGCGCCGGGCGACTTTTTCCCGGATCTGACGAACTTCAACAACATGGTGCTCGCGGCGAGTATTTTCCTGTTTTACGCGGGTATGGAGATGAGCGCGGTGCACGTGAAGGATGTGGAGAACCCCGGGCGCAATTATCCGAAGGCGATTTTCATGGCTTCGGTGATCACGGTGGCGATCTTCGTGCTCGGTACGCTGGCGATCGGCTTCATCATCCCCGAGAGTCAGATCAACTTGGTGCAGAGCTTGCTGGTGGCCTTTGACAAGTTTTTCGCCTACTTTGACATGCCTTGGCTCGGGCCGGTGATGGCCGTCTGCCTCGCCTTCGGCGTGCTGGCTCAGGTGGTGGCCTGGGTGGGCGGCCCGTCGAAGGGTTTGCTGCAGGTGGGCTGCGCGGGCTATCTGCCGCCGCTGATGCAGAAGACGAACAAGCACGGGGTGCAGGTGGGCATTCTGATGATTCAGGGGGCGGTGGTGACGCTGCTGTCCATCTTCTTCGTGGTGCTGCCGAGCGTGCAGACGGCGTATCAGATCATCTCGCAGCTGACGATCATTCTGTATCTGATCATGTATCTGCTGATGTTCTCGGCCGGCATCTACCTGCGCTATCGCGAGCCGGACACGCCCCGCAGCTTCCGCATTCCCGGCGGCAAGTTCGGCATGTGGTTGGTGGGCGGTCTGGGGCTGCTGGGCAGCTTGATTGCCTTTGTGTTCAGCTTCGTGCCGCCGAGTCAGATTCCCGTGGGCAGCCCGGCGGTCTATGTGGGTATTCTGGTGGCGGGTGTGGTGATTTTCGCGGGGATTCCCTTCCTCATCTATGCGCTGCGCCGCCCGGAGTGGGCGGATCCGAAGAGTGTGGCCGAGTTTGAGCCCTTCGGCTGGGAGCACAAGGAGGGACAGAAGGAGAGCGCCCCGCAGCGCTGACGGACGGCTCGACGGCTCTCATTCGGCTCTTATTGTTTTTTGAATGAACTCTCTATGACGCATATGAATCAGACGGACATCACGGCGGACGTGCTCCGCCGCACGCTTCAGGAGGCGCACGACAAGTATCGCCTCGCTCGCGGGGGCAAAAATGCCTCCTACATTCCGGCTCTGGCCAAGGTGGATGCAGAGCTGTTCGGCCTGGCTGCCGTGACGGTGGACGGGCAGGTGGTGACGGTGGGGGACAGTGAGGTGCCCTTCGCCATTGAGTCGATTTCCAAGGCCTTCAATTTGTCGCTGGTGATGGACATTCACGGGGCGGCGGAGCTGCGCCGCAAGATCGGCGCGGAGGCGACGGGCGAGGCGTTCAACTCGGTGATTGCGCTCGAGCTGCACGGGGGCCGCCCGCTCAATCCACTGGTGAATGCCGGCGCGATTGCGGCGGTGAGTCTGGTGCCCGGGGGCGATTCGGCGGCTGTTTGGACGAAGATGATGGCGCGCTTTACAGAGCTGGCCGGCCATGAGTTGCCGGTGATGCAGGATGTGTACGCCTCGGAGAGCGCGACTAATCAGCACAACCGCGGCATCGCCTGGCTGATGAAGAGCTACGGCTTCCTCTACAACGATCCGACGCAGAGCGTGGATTTGTACACCCGCATGTGCAGTCTCGCGGTGACGACGCGCGATCTGGCGGTGATGGGGGCCTGCTACGCAACGGGTGGTATTAACCCGCTGACGACGCGCTCGGTGGTGCGCCGCGAGCACGTGCCGCAGATTCTGGCCGATATGATGATGGAGGGGCTCTACACGGGCTCGGGCGACTGGCTCTACGCCAACGGTCTGCCGGCCAAGAGCGGCGTGGGCGGGGGGCTCGTCTGCGTGGTGCCCGGGCGCTTGGCGCTGGCGGCCTTTGCGCCGCCGCTGGATGCGGCCGGCAATTCGGTGCGCGGTCAGCTGGCGCTCAGCTATGTGATCGACAAGCTGGGGCTGAGCCTGCTGCGCTGCTGAGGTCCTCGTCGGAGGATGCGTCCCTGCGCGGACGCGGTGGGCGCGGCTCTGAGCTCGCTTCGCGCAGGGGGCGCCGGTTCGCACCGATGCGCACAGGGCGGACGCTCGACCGAGTCCGCAACAACAAACCCCCGCGACGTTCGCGTCGCGGGGGTTTGTGTTGATCGGCTGAGGTCGGTACCCGGGGGGCTGCTCACGGAGGCGTGCGGAGCCCGGCCGGGGCCTCAGGGGAGGCTCCCTTATTCGGGGAGCTGCTCGCCTTCGACGATCTGCTCGAGCGTCTGGCGCTTGCGGATGACGCTCCACTTGTCGCCGTCCACGAGCACCTCGGCGGCCAGCGGCCGCGAGTTGTAGGTGGAGGCCATGCTGAAACCGTAGGCGCCGGCGCTCATCTCAGCGAGCACTTCGCCGGGCTTGACGTCCGCGATGGCGCGGTTCTGTGCCTGGAAGTCGCCGGATTCGCAGATGGGGCCGACGATGTCGGCGGTGATGGTGTCACCGCTGTGCTCCTTGACCGGCCAGATCTCGTGGTAACCCTCGTAGAGCGCGGGGCGGATGATGTCGTTCATGCCCGCGTCGATCATCTTGAAGGTCTTGGCTTCGCCCTTTTTCTCGTACAGGCAGGTGGTGAGCATGACGGCGGCATTGCCGACGAGGCGGCGGCCGGGCTCGACGAGGATCTTCAGGCCGAGCGGCTGCAGCAGGGGGATGATGGCCTCGGCGTAGCTCTTGATGGTGATCTGCTCGGGGTGCTCCGCCCACCACTCGGGCTTGCCCGAGGCCAGGCAGCCGTCGTAGACGATGCCGATGCCGCCGCCGATGGACCAGAACTCGATGCCGTAGAGCTCCTTGAACTTGCGGGCAATCGGGGCGACTTTGCGGATGGCCATGACGAAGGGCTCCACCTCGGTGAGCTGGGAGCCGATGTGCATTTGAAGGCCGCGGATGTGCAGGTTGGGCATTTCAGCGGCGATGGTGGCGTAGAGCTCTTCGATGCGCGAGATGTCGACGCCGAACTTGTTTTCGTTGGTGCCGGTGGTGATGTATTTGTGGGTGTGGGCGTCGACGTTGGGGTTGACGCGGACGGCGACGGGGGCCTTCACGCCCATCTCACCGGCGATGCGGTTGATCGTGCGCAGCTCGTTCTCGCTCTCGCAGTTGAAGCAGTAGATGTGCAGGCCGAGGGCGTAGCGGATCTCCTCCTCCGTCTTGCCGACGCCGGCATAGGTGCAGAGCGTGGGGTCGCCGCCGGCGTTGACGATGCGCCAGAGTTCGCCGCCCGAGACGATGTCAAAGCCGACGCCCTGCTGCGCCATGAGGTTGAGGATGGCCTTGTTCGAGCAGGCCTTGACGGCGTAGGCGATGTGCGCGTCGAGCGGGGCCAGAGCCGCCTTGAGCTCGGCGAGGTCATCGGTGATGGTCTTGCGGCTGTAGACGAAGGTGGGCGTTCCCACGGCGGCGGCGATGTCGGCCAGATTGACTCCTTCGCAGTAGAGGGAGCCGTTGCGGTAGGCGAATGTGTGCATGGTTGATTGGTGTTGTGTGTTGATTGATTCCGTTGAAGGGTCGGGTGCCGCCGGATGTTTCGGGAGCGGTGTTGAGAAATGGTGTTGAGAAATGCGGTTGAGGAACGTGGTGCGGCGAGGTGTCGCGCAGGTGCGGGAAGGTGCGGCTGATCAGTTGTGGTTGACTCGGTGGAGTGCGGCCTCGCCGAGGCGGGCTTCTTCCGTGCGGGCGCTTGCACGATTGTCGGCCTGGGCGGCGGCTCCCTTGTCGTCAATGAGCTTGGCGATCCAGGCGAGATCCTGCGAGTTCTCCATGGCGAGCTTCAGCAGCACGGAGAGGGGCACGGCCAGCAGCATGCCGCAGGGCCCGAGCACCCAGCCCCAGAGCAGGACGGAGAGCAGGACGACGGAGGTGGAGATGCCGAACTCCTTGCCCATGAAGAGCGGCTCAAGGCAGTTGCCGATGGCGGAGTTGATGGCCAGATAGCCGCCCGCCACGATGAAGGTTTCACCCCAGGTGCCCAGCAGCATGGCCAGCAGAATGGGGGGGATGGCGGCGACGATGGAGCCGATGGTGGGAATGTAGTTGAGCAGGTAGGCGACGAGTCCCCAGAGGAAGGCGAAGGGGACGTTCATCCAGGCGCAGAGCCCCCAGGCGAGCAGGCCGGTGACGGCGCTCGCGACGGTTTTGATGAAGAGGTAGCGCTGGATGCCCATGACGGCGCGCACGACTTTCTCCTTGCCCTCGGGCGAGGTGTTAAGGCGGTCGAGGTTGCGGCGGAAGAGGGGCGTTTCGCCCAGCAGGAAGGTCATGAGCACGAGCACGAGCGTCGTCGTGGTCATGAAGCCGGTGAGCGTCTGCGTGAGCGAGAGCAGCACCTGGGCGTTGAAGATGTCTCCGGGCGCGCTGATGAGGCTGCGGGCGTGGTCGCCGATGCCGATGCGATCGAGCGGCATCATGATCTCATCGTACTTGGCGTTGAAGCGCGCGATGAGATCGCCCTGAAGCGTGGCGCGCATGTCTGCCGCCAGAAACCTGATGAGCATGAAGATGCCGTAGATGATGGCGCTGTCCACCAGCACGGTGAAGGTGACGGCCAGCCAGTGCGGGAACTTCAGGTAGCGCCGCAGGGCGACGGTGATGGAGTAGCTGATGATGGCCAGAAAGCTCGCCATCATGACGGGGACGACGACGGATCGCGCCTGTTGCAGCCCCAGCAGCACGATGATGATGGCGGCCAGCGTCAGCAGCACACCGGCGCCGTCCTTGAGATAGAGCTTGTTGACATAGGGTTGCTGTCGTTTCCGGTTGGCTTCGGGGGTCATGCGTGCGCGCATTGTACACAGGGCGCGGGCGGATTGCAAGTACAATGGCCTGAGATGACGGAGAAAAGGCAGCGCTCAGCGCCCCTCGAAGCGGATGCTCGTGCGCACGCGGCTGGTGACGCGGCGGCCGTCTCGCTCGGCAGGGTAAAAGCTCCAGTGCGACAGGATCCAGTTGCGCGCCGCCCGGTCGAGCTCCTCCCTCCCGGCGGAGCGCAGGATGCGGACGCTCCCGGGCCGTCCGTCCGCCCCGACCTCGATGAGGACGACGACCTCGCCTCGGTAATGCCCGGCGCGCATGGCAGCGGGGTAGGGCGGCGGCGGGGCCTTGCGGTAGCGGGGCGGGGTGTCCGGGGCTTCGTCGGCGCCGCCGGCGGTGGCGGAGGAGGAAGCAGCTGAGGCTCGGGAGGACGCGCCCTGAGCCGCGGCGGGTGAGGTGCCGCGGCTGCGGCGACTGTCGGAGGTTGCAGCGGGCGTGGAGACCGTGGAGACCGTGGAGCTCCGGCGGGTGCTCGAGCGGCGACCGGGGGGAGAGGTCGCGGCAGACTGCGGCGGTTGAGCCCTCCTCGTCGGCTCGGAAACTCCTGCGGGCTCGGACTCGGACTGGGGGCTCTCCGTCGGGGAGGGCGCGGGGGCCAGAGAAAGCAGCTCGGACAGCGCGGTATCGGGCAGGGGCGGCTCCGAAGCGCTCGCCCGTGCGCTTTGAAGTTCAGCGGTGGGGACGTTTTCGCGGAGCTCCGCGGCGGCGTTCTCGATGGGCTGGGGCGGCCGTTCGGCGAGTCGGCTGCCCTCGAGAGGGGCCGTGAGGGCGTCTGAGGCTGGCTCTGGGGTTGGGGGGAGGATGTCAGCGGCGTCGGGAAGGGGTAGCCGAGAGAGGGCCGCGGAGTTTGCCGCTGCGGCTCCGGCAGCGCTTGCGCCTTCGGGCGCCGGGGCGGGCAGCGCAGCGAAGGTGCTCGGCGTGCGGAGCTCCGCGTCGCCGCTGGAGGCCGCCTGAGTGCCGTGCGGCAGAAAGCGCCCGCCCAGCAGGAGGAGGGCGGCGATGCCGGGCAGCAGCGCGAAGCTCAGCGTTGCGGCGCGCCGCATCTGCCGCAGGCGCTCTCGGTAGAGCTCTGCGGGGCGAATGCGGCTGAAGCGAAAAAAGCGGCTCATGGAGAAGGCGGGAGCGCGGTAGGCGCGGGCCCCGAGGGCTCGGGGGCGCTCTCGGGCGGGGGCTCGTAGCGCCGCTCGACTTCGTACCCGGCCGGGCGATGCCGGGGATCAATCCAGTAGAGGTGAGCCTCGGCAATTTCGTAGGGAGCGGGCGTCGAGAATCGGCACCCTTCGCAGTCGGGGAAGCGCACCTGGTGTCGGCAGGCGAGCAGCACGAGGTTCTCCTTCCATCCCGGCAGCCAGACGGCTTGCTCGGCGATGAGGCGATCGACCTTCGCCATGGCGGCAGCCCGCTCCTCGGGGCTGTGCGCCCGCTCGGCGTCCGCGATGGCGTCATCGAGCTGCGGGTCGCTGAGACCGAAGGGGGCATCGTAGCCCGAGGCCCCCGTGCCGAAGTGGCGGCGGTAGTCGGGCCGGGGGCTGCCGGCCATCGTCGCCCAGAAGATCAGCTCGTGCTCGCCGTGTTGCAGGCGCGCGGCGCTCTGCTGCCAGGGCATGGCGTCGAGCCTCAGCTCAAGCCCGCATCGCTTTGCGCTCTGCGCCAGCAGCGTGGCGAGCAGAGAAAGTTTCTCGCTCGGCACGTAGGTGAAGCTGACGCTGAGGCGCGTGCCGTCGGCACGTTGCAGAATGCCGTCAGCCCCGCGCTCGGTGTAGCCGGCTTCGGCAAAGAGCGCGCGTGCCGCCTCGGGGTCGTAAGGGTACTGCGGCGTGTGCTGCGGAGTCAGCGCCCCGTAGCCCGTGCTGAAGGTGCGCAGCTGCTCCCCCTCGCCCGGAAAGAGGCGATCAATCGCCCCCTTCATGTCCAGCGCCTGCATGATGCCCCGGCGCAGGGTGAGATTCGGCAGCGTCGCCGCATTCAGCGCGATGCCGTAAGGGGGCATCGGGTAGTCGGCGCGGAAGCAGTGCCGCTCGATGCTCCCGTCGAGCACGTCCGCCTCGCTGCCCGACTCCATGTGGCGGCGCCAGGCATTCAGATCGCGCGTCTGAAGGAGATCCAGACGCCCCCGCAGGAGCAGCTCCCAAGCCTGCGCCTCATCCGTCAGAAAGTGGTGCTCGATGCTGTCGGCATTGCAGGTGTAGCGGCGATAGCGCAGGTCGGCCGCCCACCAGTGCGGGTTGCGCCGCAGCTCGATGAGGCGCCCGCGCTCGCAGCGCCCGATGACGTAGGCCCCGGTCGTCGGCGGAATGCGGTCGCGGTAGCGCTCCGTGTAGTCGCTGCCGAACTCGGCGTAAAAGGAGGGCTCCGCCGCATAGAGCAGGGCTGAGACGCAGGCCGCCGAGAGATCGTCCGCCTCGTCGCGCAGCTCGACTTCCAGAAGGTCATCGGCCGGCACGCGAATGGCGGCGATGGCCTGAGCCTGAGCCGCCGCTTCGGAGCTCGGGCCGCCGAGCTCGGCCAGTCGGCGCTTCAGGTGCGCACCGAGCGCGTAGTCCCCCGCGCGCACCGGTCGCCCGTTGCTGTATCGAGCCGCCGGATGAAGGCGGAACCAGACCGAGCGCCCCCGGGTGGCCCAAGCCTCCGCCACCCCGGGGATGCTGCGCCCCGTCATCGGGTGCGTCGCCACGAGCGGCACTGCCACCGTTGTGAAGCAGTTGTAGTGAAAAAACTGCGGGCTCGGACTGCCGAAGGCCAGAAAATTGGCGGGGAAGGGCCCGGCATTGCTCAGCCGCAGCGTTCCGCCCTTGAGCGCGGCCGGATCGCCGATCTCCGGCTCCGTTGAGCCGCTCTGCCAGTCGAGATCCGCCGGCAAATCGCCGAGGCTGCCGCGCGTGATGCGCAGGCTGCCGAGATCCTCCGCCCCGCCCGAGGGCGGCTCAGCTTCATCGCGCCAGAGATCGTCCGGATACGGCGCCCCGGGCAGCAGCTGCTGCCCCACAGAGGCGTGCGGAGCAGCAGCCACCGCGTCCCGGAGCACGCGGTAAGCGGGCAGGCAGATCGCCGCCAGCACGGCGAGCAGAGCGACAACGGCGAAAAGCTGCCGGCCTTTCATGGGTATATCAGAAGGTCAGAGTGAAGCCGCCGTAGACCCCGAGCCCGGCATTGATGATAGAGTTGGCCGGGTCGCCGTAGGCCTGATACGTCACAAACTTCTGATCGGTGAGATTCTCAACCCGCAGGTGCAGGCTCAGATGCTCATTGACCTCATAGGTGGCATACCAGCGCAGACTGTAATAGGAGTCGAGGCGCCCCTGCGAGGCGTCCCAGCCCGTGCGCCCGGCGGCGGCCACCAGCCCGATCCCCGTCGTCAGCCCCTCGAGTGGACTCGTGTGCAGATCGGCATACCAAGTCTGGCGCGCCGAGTTGACAATCTGGTGATCGGACTCCGTCAGCGGCTGCGTGAGCGTGCAGGCCAACCGGTAGCCTGTGTTCCACTGCTTCTCCAGCGTGCCGTGCAACGCCAGCTCCACGCCCTGAATCGTCCAGTGACCCGTCGCATTGGCGTAGCGGTACATCGTGCGGTAGGTCGTCGGATCCGTCTCGCCGTATTGCGTGATGGCATCCTGCTTCTGCTGCCAGAACAGCGTCGCGCTGAAGCTGTGATCGCGGGCAATCTGCTGCTCAAAGCCCAGATCGACCGAGACGCTCGTCTCGCAGTCCAGCGCAGGGTTGCCGTAATAGTCCGCGTAGGCCGTCCGGTAGACGGAACCCGAGCGCTGGAAGGAGCTCGGCGCCCGATAGCCCGTGCCGACCGAGGCGAAGACGCGCGAGCGCTCGTTGTTGAAGCGGTAGTTGCTCGCCGCGCGGAAGGAGAAGTGCGAGCCGTAGATGCTGCTCGTCTCCAAGCGCAGCGCCAGCGAGTTCTCCCAATTCTTGATTGGCGTGTACAGCTGCTCGGCAAAGACGGAGTAGGTGTTCTCCAGATTCGAGTACGAGCGATCGCGCACCACCGGCATCCCGCTCTTGACCGTGTAGAGACTGCGCTGCCAGGCGAAGCCCGCCGTCGTCGTCAGCTGATCATTCCAGTGCAGCGCATTGCGCCACTCCAGCTGCACGTTGCGGAGCTCCGTCCAGTAGTTGCTGCCCAAGTCATTGTTGATGCCGTAGTATCCGGCCATGAAGCTCGTGCTGTACACCTCGTTGATGCGGCTGTTGAGCTTGGCCGTCACGAGATTCGAGCGGAAGCTGTAGGGCGTGAGCGACTCCATCGGCTGGCCTGTGTAGTAGTCCGTGTAGCGCTCCGTGTTATTGTGGTCGGCATCCTGCCGGCGGTACGTAAGCGTCAGCGTATTGTCGTCGTTGAGCTCGCAATCGAGGCGCAGTGCCTCCTGCCAGTTGGTGTAGCGCCCCGCGTGCCGAACAACGGGCTTGCTGCCGTCGGCATACCGGATGTCATTGTTCGTGTGATCATAGGTCACCGACAGGAAGTACGCGAGCCGCTTGTACTCGCCCTGGAAGGTCGTGTTGTGCGTATAGCTGTCATAGCTGCCCACCTCATTGAAGACGGAGAGGGTCGGCTCCCCCTTGCCGCGGGGCGTCTCCATGTAGATGACGCCGCCCATGGAGCCGCCGCCGTAGACGGCACCCTGCGGCCCGCGCAGCACCTCGACGTTGCCGAGGCCGAAGAGACTCTCGCGCGCCAGCACATTCTGCGTCAGATTCGCCGAGGTGTTTGTCAGGCGCATCCCGTCCATCATCGGCATGACGTCATTGCCGCCGCTCATGCCGCGCAGCGTCACCGAGGCCACGTTGCCGCGCTGGCATTCGCCGCCGCCGGGGATGATGAAGAGCCCGGGAACCTCCTCCAGAGCCGGCGCGAGATCCGTCACGCCCTCGCGGATTTTTTGTTTCACATCGACGATGGAGACCGAGACGCCCGTGCAGTCATAGGGCACGGCCTCGCCGTTGTGCGCCGAAACCGTCACCGGCGGGAGATCCGTGACGGCGGCGTCGACGTCCGCAGTACCATCGGGTGTGGTGACCGCGAAGGCTCCGGCATTCGGGGCGGCGGAACCTGCCGGCGTTGTTGCCGCCGCTGCCGCCGCTGCCGCTCCTCCGGCCACGGCGCCGTTTGCCGCTGCTTCGCCGGACGTCGGGGTTACTGCTGAGGTGAATGAATAGCCTGCGCGCTCCGCCTCTTGGGCGGAAGCCTGCGCAAAGGCACAACTGCCTGCCAACGCAAGGGCAAGCACAACACGAGTCGCACCCGTCGCGGGTGCCATGGTTTTGTCTTTCATCAGGTATGGATGCCGGATACGAGGCAGTGGACCGCTGCCTCCATTGGGGCTGGCATCTCGGGCTGGCATTCCGACTGGGGGAGCCGAAGCTCCCGACACGGTTGCGGCACAGCGACGGATTCTCACCGTCTTCCCCATCTATTTCCTGCGGCTTCCCGCCGCCTCCCGAGAAGGCAACCGCGGCCGATGCAGGCCGCGGAGCTGCGCGGCGATTAAAGCATAAGTCCTGCCGCGGTTCAAGCCTTTTGCCGCCCCTGAAACCCAAAAAAGCCCGCCGGAGCGAGGATTCCGAGCAAAGAGAGCGGCCCATACTCCGGCCCCGCGGAGAAGGCGTACGACTCCCCGACATGCCGGCATTTGGGCTTGCGTCTGCGCAGCGGCACGTGTATCATACCGCTATGAGTCATCTGGATGATTTGTTTGCCTTTCTGAGTATCCCCAGCGTCTCAGCCCTTCCCGAACACGCCAAGGACGTCGAGCACTGCGCGGACTTCCTCGTCGCCAAGCTCAGCTCCCTCGGCTTTGATGCCCGCCGCGAGCTGACGGACATTCACCCCATCGTCATCGCCCACAGCCCGAAGCTTGAGGGCAAGCCGACCGTGCTCATCTACGGGCACTACGACGTCATGCCCATCGACCCGCTGGAGCTCTGGCAGAGCGCTCCCTTCGCCCCCGAGATTCGCGACGGCCGCATCTACGCCCGCGGCGCCTCCGACGACAAGGGTGAAATCATGGCCATGATCCGCGGCGCACAGCGCGTGATCGAAGAGGACGGCGCGCTGCCGCTCAACGTCATTTTCCTGCTCGAAGGCGAGGAGGAGCGCGGCAGCGAGAGCCTCTTCGCCTTCATTCGCCGCCCCGAGGTGCAAAAGGAGCTCGACTGCGACGTCATGGTCGTGAGCGACACCGGTATGGCCGCCCCCGACGTCCCCTCCTTCTCGTACGGCCTCAAGGGCCTCTGCTGCTTTGAGCTCGAGGTCAGCGCCCCGGCCATGGACCTGCACTCGGGCATCTTCGGCGGCGCCGTGGCGAACCCCATCACCACTCTCTGCGAGATGATCGCCTCGACACACGATGCGGACAACCACATCACCGTCGAGGGCTTTTACGACGGCGTCAGCGACATTGAAGACTGGGAGCGCGAGAGTTGGAAGCGCGTGCCCGGCATGAGCGACGCCGAGCTCGCCGAGCTCACCGGCGTGCCCCAGCTGCGCACCGAGACTGGCTACACCGGGGCCGAGTGCGTCTACGCTCGCCCCACTTTCGAGCTCAACGGCATCTCCGGCGGCTATGAGGGCGAGGGCTCCAAGACCGTCATCCCCGCGAAGGCTGTCGCCAAGATGAGCTGCCGCCTCGTGCCCGGTCAGAAGCCTGAGCGCATCCTCGACCTCGTGGAGGCCCACTTCCGCAAGGTCTGCCCCCCCTCCGTGCGCATGAAGTTCACGCGCCAGCACGGCGGCGAGCCCTACCTGAGCAACCCGCACTCGCCCTACGGCAAGGCCGCACAGAAGGCGCTCGAAGAGACCTTCGGCAATCCCCCCGTGCTCGTGCGCGAGGGCGGCTCCATCCCCATCGTGGCTGAAGTCTCCAAGCGCCTCGGCAAGGACGCCCTCTTCCTCGGCCTCGATCTGCCCGACGCCCGCATCCACTCGCCCAACGAGAACATGCGCGTGGAGATCTTCGAAAAGGGCATCACCATGGCCGCCACGTTGCTGCGCCTCATGAGTCAGGTCAAAGCCTGAGCCGGTTTGCGCGGTATCCTCGAGGAGTCCTCCGAGCTTCCTTGCGAAGCCTGAGGACTCCCCCAGAGGCGCCCGGGGCACCCTCGGCGAACCTCCGATCTCAGAACGCCAGGCGCTTCCCCAGCAGGCGATGGTCAGGGGGCAGCCCGGCACGCGACACCCTACCGAAGTCATCGAAAGAGCAGACGCGACATGAACGCCGTCGAGATTGAAGACATTCACAAGAGCTTCCCCGGCCACTGGGGCAGGGGAGGCGTGTATGCCGTCAAGGGCGTCAGCCTCACCATACCGGAAGGCGGCGTCTACGGCCTCATCGGCCCGAACGGCTCCGGCAAGAGCACCATCATGAAGGCCCTCGTCGGCCTGCTGAGGCCGGATGCCGGGCACTGCCGCGTCTTCGGCAAGCCCGCCACCGCGGCATCCAACCGTCGCGAGATCGGCTTTTTGCCGGAGAACCCTTATTTTTATAAATTCCTCACGGGCGCGGAAACCGTCCGCTTCTACGGCCGCCTCTGCGGCCTGCGCGGGCAGGCCCTGCGCGAGCGAACCCGTGAAATGCTCGAGATCGCCGGGCTCACCGAGGCGGCGGATCGCCGCTTGGGCGGATACTCCAAGGGCATGCTTCAGCGCGTCGGACTCGCCCAGGCCCTCGTGCAGGGGCCTCGCCTGCTGGTGCTCGACGAGCCCACGGCGGGCGTCGATCCCATCGGCTCGCGCGCCATCCGAGACATCGTCCTCGAGCTCAAGCAGCGGGGCATGACGGTCTTTCTTTGCTCCCACCTTCTGGAGCAGGTGCAGGAAATCTGCGACCGCGTCGGCATCCTCTGCCAAGGCTGCCTCATTGCCGAAGGCAGCATGGAGGAGCTCACCCGCGACCAGCGCCGCACGGAAATCACCCTGCGGGACGCCACCCCCGAGTTGCTGGACCAACTGCGCGCTCTGGCGGGTGATCACTGGCTGAGTGCCGGCCCGGCCCGCAACTCGCTCGAATCCGTCTTCCTGCGCGGCGTCCGCGCCAAATGGCAGGAGCAGCAGGCGGCGCAGAACGCCGCTCCGCCCGAGGATGCGCCCGGGAGCAAGCCCTGATGCGCCTCGGGGCCGTCATCCCGAATCCGCCTTGGGGAAGAGGCTCTCTGTGTTTGCCCGAGAAAGGGCGGACGCTCCGCTGCATTCATTGATATTGTGATACTCGCGTTCCCCATGCGATTTGCCGCCGTTCATGCCGAAATCCGCGCTTGAAACCCGGTGGCGTTCTGCTATACTAGCCCGCATGAACGCCTTTCGAGTCACCATCATCGTCTTGCTCGCGGCCGTCGTGGGGCTGATGTTTTACGTGCTGGCCGTGTATCTCCCCGACCAGAGGGAGCAGTACAGCGTCTATCAGGCGATGAAGAACAAGGAGAGCTGGGATCGCCGCCAGGAGGCGCATGATCGCCGCCTCCGCCAATACGGCCCGGGCGCGGAGAGCGCTGAGGAGGAGCAGGCCCGAAAGGAAGCCGAGCAGCATAGTGCCGAGTTGGACAAGAAGCTCAACGAGGCCGAGGAGCGCAGCGTGCTCGAGGAAGCGCAGCGCCGCGAGGAGGCTGCTGCTCGTGCCGCTGCGGACGCAGAGGCCGCCAAGGAGGCTTCCCCCCAGCCGCTGGGCGTCGTGGCCTCCATGGACACTGAGTGGAACATCATCCTCTGCAGCCCCGCCGGCCCCTGCCCGGAGAACGGCACGGTGGTGGCTGTCATTCGCGACGGCCGCCTCGTGTGCGAGGCAACGGTCGACGGTCAGGATCCGGAATCCGGCCAGTTTACGGCCACGCTGCGCCCCATTGCCGCGCCGGAGGGGGATACGACGGTGGATATGTCCAAATTCACGCCGAAGGCCGGCGATGCCGTGATTGTCTCGCCTCTCATCAATATCGATGACGCGATGGAGTCCTACGTTAACCCCCACGCCAACCCCACCCAGAGCATCCCCTCCGGCAACAGTGCGCCTGAGGAGATCGAGGGTACTCTCATCCCTGTCCCGTAATGAGCAAGGTCGATTCCATTCTCTTTGACCGCCGCCCGAGTTTCTCCTTCGAGTTTTTCCCGCCGAAGACGGAGGAGGGCGCCCGGTCCCTGCTGGAGACGGTGCTGAAGCTCCAAGAGTTTCACCCGAGTTTCGTGAGCGTAACCTACGGCGCGGGCGGTGGCTCTCGCGAGCTGACGCGCGCCGTAGTGCACGATATTCAGAGCCGCGGCATCCCCACGGTGCCCCACCTCACCTGCGTGGCCCACACGGAGGAGGAGATTGCTGCCGTGCTGGAGAGCTACACCCAGGCCGGGGCTCGCGCCGTGATGGCTCTGCGAGGGGATCCTCCCCGCAACCGCCCTTATGATCCGAGTCGCGACGCCTTCAAGCATGCGGCCGATCTCGTGCGCTTCATCCGCCGCTGGGAGGAGCAGCGCCACCTGCCTTATCGCCTCAGCATCGGCGTTGCCGGCTTCGCCGAAGGGCACCCCGATGCGCGTAACCGCATCCGCGAGATGGATTATCTGAAGGCCAAGATTGACGAGGGCGCGGACTACATTTGCACGCAGCTCTTCTTTGACAATCACGCCTTCTTTGACTTCCGCGACCGCTGCCGCATTCTCGGCATCGACGTCCCCATCATCGCGGGAATCATGCCGGTGACGTCAGTCTCGAGCATGAACCGCATGGCGGATCTGTCGCCGGGCACGAACTTCCCGGCGCGCCTGCTCAAGGCGCTGCTGCGCGCAGGCGGCGACAAAGCTTCGCTGGAGCGCGTGGGCATCAACTACGCGAGCAACCAGTGCAGCGAGCTGCTCGATGATGATGTGGACGGCATCCACTTTTACACGCTCAACCGCTCGAAGGCGACGCTGCAGATCTATCGCAACCTCGGCATCAACAGCTGCTATGATGTGGATCGCATCCACATGCTCAACGAAATTTACAACTCATAAGACATGGACACCAAGAAACAGACCCCCGAGGAGGCGCCCGCGCTCTCCGAGGCTGAGATGAAGGCCATCGGCGAAATCTCCATCGGCCCCTCCAAACACGAAGTTTTCCTCAACAACCACTACAAGAAGCTCATCTGGGGCTGTGTGGCGCTCGGACTCCTCGGCGGTGGCGCCATTGCCTGGTTCTCGTATCGCCACACGACGGATCAGGATGCGGCTGCCGCGCTCGTCGGCGCGATGAACGCCCAGCACGCCCTGACGGATCTGAACCCGGCGGACTTCAACGGCGAGGGCCTGCGCAGCATCACTGAGAGCTCGCGCTACGGCAAGACGCCCTCGGCCGGCACGGCTCGCCTTCTGGAGGGCCTGCGCCTCATCGCGACCGGGCAGCAGGATGCGGGCATCAAGGCACTGGAGCCCATCGCGGCCGACAGCTCGCGGCCCGAGCTCGCCGCCCGCGCCCACGCCCAGCTCGCTTCCCTCTACATGCAGCAGGAGAACGATGAGAAGGCCGCCGCCCACTGGAAGGCGATTCTCGACCTCGGCCCGACGGCCTACTCCGCCTTCGCCTGCATGTCGCTCGGCGATATCGCCCGCGCAGCCGGTAAAAAGGATGAGGCCAAGTCCTGGTACGAGCGCGCGGTGAAGGATTACACGAACAGCGATCTGGTGCGCATCTCGCAGGGAGCCCTGTACGAGGGCGAGAACCAGGCGCTCGCGAGCCTCCTCTCGATCGACTTCCGCATGAAGCTTCTCGATACGGATCCGCCGATGCCGGTGTCACCGGCCCCCGCACCCGCTCCGGCGACCGGCGCTGAGGCGTCCGGCTCCTCGCTTTTGCAGGGCGGTTCGTTGCTCGATGCCGGTTCGTCCCTGCCCGGCGGCACGGGCACCACCGGCGGCTCCTCTCCGCTCGATGTGACCGGCGGCTCCGCGCCGGCGACGGACACAACGAACTGATTTACGGCCATGAGCATCTTTCAGGATCACTTCTCGATGCTCTCCGAGATGGAGCGCTTGGCGGCGATGGCTCAGGACCCCGCCCGGCGCCTCACGATGGGGCCGGCCGAGTGGCCCATGGCCATGATGGCCTTCAGCCTGCTCGTCAGCAATGATCCGTCTCGCCTCGACGAGGTGCTGGAGATCTACCCGCTCTTCCGCGAGAAAACCTCGGCGGCGGAGCGCGTCAAGAGCTTGGCTCTTCTCGAGGCCTTCATCCGCCAGCGCAAGGGCGAGGGATGGCGCGCCATGCTGGGCTACGCTCTGGGCGATGAGCCGGCGGTGTCGCTGCGCGCGGCCAAGCTCGTCACGCTGATGGCGAAGCCCGAGGAGGGTGAGCGCTTCACGGGGGTGCGCGAGCTGGTGCGCCTGCTCATGCAGCGCAGCGATGCGCCGAAGACTCTGCTGAGCGCCGTGCTCGATCTGGCCGATCTGCGTGTGGAGCCCCTGCTCGAGCCACTCTTCGGGATGGACGGCGAGCGCTTGGCGAAGCTCCTGCCCGCGGCGATGGCCAACCGGCTCAGCTGCAACTGGACGCTCTCCCTGCTGGAGAAGCGCCCCGAACTGGCGGAGCTCGTCACTGCGTCGCTCTGCGCCATGGGCAGCACGCCCGAAGTGCTCGACGTGGCCATGCCCATCCCCACTTGGTCTTTCAGCTCCCCGAAGTGCCAGCCCCTGCACGGCTGGACGGCCCCCGAGTATTTCGCCCGCATGTTGCCGAGCCTGAGCGGCAGACTCAGCGAAGAGCAGCTCGGCCGCGTGCGCTCCGCTTGGGGCGCCTGAGCCGCCCTCACGGCCTCGGGCGGAAGCCTCCCCGTTTCCCCTGTTTCTCCCCGTCTCCGCGTCTCCCGTTGCGGACTGTGTTCCCGCAGCGGCGGCGCTGTGGTGCCCCGGTGGCTCGGCGGCGGCGCTGTGGGCGCGGTGTTGCGGGTGAGGTGTTGCGGAAAAGCGGGGCGCGCCTGCTTTTCTGCTTGCTTTTTGTTCGGCGATAGTGTTCAATAACCGCGCAACCGCGGCCCCGTAGTTCAATGGATAGAACGGCCCTCTCCTAAAGGGCAGATGTGGGTTCGATTCCCGCCGGGGCCAGCGCAACGCCCGGCCGCTCGCCATGCCTCTTGACTCCCCTGAAATTCTCGCCCCCGCCGGCAACTGGGACTGCGTGCGGGCCGCCGTGGCCAACGGTGCTCATGCGGTCTACTTCGGCCTCGATCGCTTCAACGCCCGCATGAGGGCGGACAACTTCACGCGCGACGACCTTGCCACCCTCATCCCCTACCTGCATCGCCACGGCGTGCGGGCCTGCGTCACGATGAACGTCCTCATCTTTCCCGATGAGTGGCAGGAGGCGCAGCAGTACCTCGACGAGCTCGACCGCGCGCGCGTCGATGCCGTCATCGTGCAGGACATCGGGCTGGCGCAGCTCATCAGCCGTCGACGCCGCGAGGGGCGCTGGCAGCTGGAGCTGCACATCAGCACGCAGATGACCGTCACCGGGCCCGAGAGCGTGCGCCTGATTGACGAGGTGCTCGACCCGCAGCAGATTGTGCTCGCCCGCGAGCTCTCGCTGGAGGAGATCGCCGCCTGCGCGCGAGCGACGACGAAGCCCATCGAGGTCTTCTGCCACGGCGCCCTCTGCGTCGCCTACTCCGGCCAGTGCCTGACGAGCGAGAGCCTCGGCCTGCGCAGCGCCAACCGCGGCGAATGCGCCCAGGCCTGCCGCCTGCCGTACCGTCTGGAGGTGGACGGACGCCTGCGCGATCTCGGCGAGCGCCGCTACCTTTTCTCTCCGCAGGATCTCTGCGCTCTGGAGCGCATCCCGCAGATGCTCGCCGCCGGCGTGCGCAGCTTCAAGATCGAGGGGCGCCTCAAGAGCCCCGAGTATGTCGCCGCCACGACGCGGGCCTACCGCCGCGCGCTCGATGACGCGCTGGCGCTTCGCGCTCCCTCGCAGGCGCAGCAGCGCGAGGATCTCTACGCCATGCAGATGGCCTTCTCGCGCGGGTTCTCGACGGGCTGGCTCGACGGCACGGATCACCCGCGCCTCACGCACGGGCGCTTCGGCAAAAAGCGCGGGGCGCTCGTCGGCCGACTGGCGCGCTGCGGCGAGGGCTGGGTCGAGCTCGCCGGCGAGAGCGTCGTGCCTCTGGCCCCGGGCGACGGCTTCGTCATCGACGCGGGGCAGGATCGCAACGAGGAGCAGGGCGGGCGCATCTGGCGCGTCAGCGGGCGGCGCCTCTTCTTTCACGGCAAAGGCAGCCACATTCGGTGGAGCAGCGTGCACCCCGGCCAACTGCTCTGGAAGACGGATGACCCCGCGCTCGACAAGCGCCTGCGCGCCACCTGGGCCCACTTTGACAAGCCGGAGGCACCGAGCGCCGCAGAACAGAGCCTGGAGATGGAGGTCGAAGGCCGCGTCGGCGTTCCGCTCGCTCTCCGCTGCCGCAGCATCTGCGTCCTTAGCCGCCGCCCTCTCGAAGCCGCTCGGCAGCACCCGCTGACGCAGGAGACGCTCGCCGCCCAGCTCGGCCGACTCGGCGGCACACCCTATCGCCTGGGTCGGCTCCACTGCCGCTTGGAGGGCGAGCTCATGATGCCGCTCAGCGAGCTCAACTTCATGCGCCGTCAGCTCGTCGCCGCGCTGGAGACCGCGCCCGCTGCGAAGGCTGCAGCCGATGCATCCAAGCCCGCCGACTCCGTCGCCTCGGCAACGCACCCTTCCTCGGTCGCGGAAGCGACGCCCGTTCCCGCTGCCGGTTCAGGAGCGAGCTCTCCGACGGTAAAAGCGGCTGCGGAGACATCTCCGGCGGGCGATGTGGAAACTCCAGCCTCTTCCGATGAGGCTCCGGCTCTGCCCGAGCTCTCTGTCCTCTGTCGCAGCGAAGAGCAGGCGCTCGCCGCCGTGAACAACGGCCTGAGCCGCATCTATCTCGATCTGCGCCACATGAGGGACTTTGCCGACTGCGCCAAGCGCCTGCGCGAGGCGGATCCCGCCTGCCGCATCTGGCCGGCGACCCTTCGCATCATGAAGCCGCACGAGGCCGGTTACTTCAAGTACCTGCTCGCGGCGGAGCCGGACGGCATCCTCGTGCGCAACATCGGCGCCGTTCAATGGCTGCGCGAGCATACGGAACTGCCGCTCATCGGAGATTTCTCGCTCAACACGGCCAATGCGGCTAGCATCGAATTCTGGCGCCGCCTCGGCTTGCGCCTCTGCACCGTCAGCTACGATCTCAACGCGCAGCAGCTCGACGACCTGCTGCGCTGCGGCTGCGGGCCGCAGCTTGAACTCACGCTGCATCAGCACATGCCGCTCTTTCACATGGAGCACTGCGTCTTCTGCACCTTTTTGTCGCAGGGTCACAACTTCAAGGACTGCGGCCAGCCCTGCGACCACCACAGCGTCCGCGTGCAGGATCGCACCGGGGCGATGCACCGCCTCATCGGCGACGAGGCCTGCCGCAACACGCTCTTCAACGGGCGCGCCCAGACGGCCGCGCGCCTCACCGACAGCCTCATGCAGCGCGGCCTGCGCCGCTTCCGCATCGAACTGCTCGACGAGAATGCCGCGCGCGCGGCAGAGCTGATCGAGCTCTACCGCCGCCGCCTCAGCGGGCAGGTCTCCGCAGAGGAACTCATCCGCCGCCTTGGGGCACTTGATCGCCTCGGCGTCACGGAGGGAACGCTGCGCTGATGTCATCGGCTGCGCTTGCTTTTGTGAGACGTCTGTGGTAGAACGGGGCTGTGAGCGAGTCTGAGGAGAGGAGTCGCGAGGAGGCCGAGCAGCGCTTCCTGCAATTCATGGAGGGCGAGCGCCGGGCCTCACCCTGCACGCTGGAGGCCTATGCCCGCTCGCTGATGCAGTTTCGCGCGTGGATGGGCGAGCGCTTTCTCTGTTGGGAAAGTTGTGGGGCTGACGACTTTCGCGCGTGGCTGTATGAGGCGCTGGAGCAGCAGCTCAAGCCGGCGACCATCCGCCTGCGCTTTGCCGCTCTGCGCTCGCTCTACGCCTACATGATGCAGCGCGAAGGGCTCGCTGCCAGCCCGCTGGCTGAAGTGGCGCTGCCGCGCGCCTCGCACAGCCTGCCGGTGCATCTGAGCATCAGCCAGATGGAGGAGCTGCTCTCTCTGCCGCTGCGCACGCCACGGGACAAAAAGAGCCCGGCTTGGCTGCCGTACCGCGATGCGGCGATCCTCGAGCTGTTTTACTCCTGCGGCATGCGCCTCAGCGAGCTCGTGGGGCTGAACGCCGATGCGCTGGAGCGCCGCCGCAGCTGCGTGCGCGTGCTCGGCAAGGGTCGCAAGGTGCGCCTGGTGCCCGTGGGGGAGTATGCGCGCGAGGCGCTGGAGCGCTACCGCTCCATGGCCCCGCTCGAGGAGCACGGCCCGCTCTTCATCAGCCGCCTCGGGCGGCGCATGACGGGGCGCAGCGTGCAGCAGATGCTCGACAAATACCTGCGCTGCTCCGACATCCCCTTCCGCATCTCCCCGCACAAACTCCGCCACACCTTCGCCACCCACATGCTCGACGCCGGAGCCGATCTTCGCTCCGTGCAAGAGCTCCTCGGGCACAGCTCGCTGTCGACGACTCAGATCTACACCCACGTCACGAAGGCCCGCCTGCGCGAAGCCTACCGCATGGCCCACCCCCGAGCCGACGGGCCGCTGACGGCGTCCGCATTCGACGAGCCTCCCGAGCTGCCGCCTCTGCCCGACGATGACGACGAGTCGGAGCTCTGAGCGAGACCTGAGCGAGACCTGAGCGAGACCTGAGCGAGACCTGAGCAGGGCTCGGGTCGCGGCGCTCGCTGCTCAGGGGGGGTATCGCGAGGCCTCAAGGCGGGGGCTCAGGGTGCAGACGCGGCGGAGAGAGCGGGCTCGCCGGACTCCAGAGGACTCCGCGGGCTTGGCGGATGGAGAGGCTGCTGACAGCCCTGCGGATGGAGCTGATGGCTCCGATGGTTCTGACGGCGCTATTCAGACGCTGTTTCAGAGGATGGCGCTGATTCAGCGGACGAGTCAGGGGATGGAGCAGCCTCCGCCGCATCATCGGATGCTCGGCGGCTCTGCTGCAAAAACCAGCGTCGCACACCGCTGACGGGGTAGCCGAGATCATTGCGGAGGTAGTCGCGCAGCTCGCGGAGGCCTTGGCTGCGCGAGCCGAAAATCTGCTCGAGACTCAGGCGCTGCTCCTCGGGCACATCGAGCTCTTCCTGAAGGTCAAAAAGGATGCAGCAGAGCGAAGGGCTGCGATGCTTCGGGTCCTCAAACATCCGACGGGCGATGCTCAGGCTCTCCTCCTTGCGGTTGTGCAGGCGGCAGAGGCTGTAGAGCTGCCAGCGGCGATAATACTCCGGCGCGCCGTTGTCGGCGGCGCGGGCGTACAGATCTGCCGCCTCGGCGTAGCGGGGCGGGAGGGCAACATCATTGCAGAAGCGGGCGCTCTCCAGCAGCAGCGTCGGATCGTTCGGATTGTTTTTCAGCCCGTCGATCAGAAACTGCTCGCCGCAGCGGCGGTACTCCTGCGCCAGTTCCGCGCGCCGATGCAGATCGAGCGAGCGATCGGCGCGCACCTGAGCCGCGGCATTGCGCGCCATCTCTTGCGAGGCGCGCGCCCAGTAGTTCACGCGGTGCGGGCTCAGCGTGGTCACCGCCTGCCAGCGGCGGCGCGCCCGAGGCCAGTCATTTTTGAGCCAGGCGTCCGTCGCATCGAGCACGAGCATCTCGGCCGCGAGCGAGCGCAGCCCCCCGAGGCTGAAGAGCGCCAGCTGCTGCGAGAGCGCGTCTCGCCCGTCAATGCGGACGGGCGGGAGCCGCAGCTTCCGCTCCGTCTGCTCCTCGCGCAGAGGGGCGGACGCCAGCGACAGCGCCGCCCCGCCCGCCGCCAGAATCAGCAGCGCGGGCAGCTGCCGCAGGCAGCGGCGCAGAGAAGCGTGGCGCAGAATACTCATGCGGTATAGGGCGGGTTGCGTCGGGTAAAAGTGTCTCGAGAGCCTCGCCGCGGGGCGGCCGGGGCGGAGGGCACTGAGGCGAGTATGTCGAGGTGAGGATGTCGAAGCGGGAAAAAGAGGGGAAGGGGTAGCTTGGCGGAGCGAGGGAGCCGCGCGACAGCCCGGAGGACGTTTGCGAGGTGCCGCAGCCCGCCGATTCAGGCCGCGCCGGCTTCAGGACTCAGAGGCTCCGGCGGCGTCAGTCCGCGAGCTTCAGGCGCCGGCGGATCTCGGCGGCGAGCTCCTCCCATTCGGGAATCGGGGCCTTGACCTCGCGGGCGCGGGCCAGTGGCGTGCCCCAGATGGCGTCATACTCAACCGGGCGACCGCGCAGGTAGTCCACCGCGCTGCTGGGGATGAAGTCACCCATCAGCGAGGTGCGCTGCATCTGCTCCTCCACCAGATCCATCGGCAGGGGGAAGCCGCGCATCTCCGCCGTCAGGCAGACCTCATTCATGATGCGGCGCGCGCGCTCCGGCTGCCCGGGCATGGCGAAAAGCTGTCGAATGCTGATGCCGCCGTGCGCGAGGCAGAGCCCGTTGAAGGGGATGTTCCAGGAGAGCTTCGTCCAGAGAATCTCCTCCGTGTGCCCGAAGGCCTGAGCCTCCACGCGCGCCTCGCGGAGCATCGCGGCGAGGGCCTCCGCCCGCTGCCGACCGGCAGCATCGGGCACCAGCGGCGCCACATGCACCTTGCCGCCCTCCAGATGGCGAATCACGGCGGGCTCATCCATCATGCAGCACACGAAGCAGAGCCCCACGAACACGCGAGAAGCCGGCACCACCTCGGCGATCGCCTCCGCATTGCCCATGCCGTTCTGAAACGTCATCACCTCCGTGCCCTCGTGCAGCAGCGGCGGCAGCGCCTGAGCAAAGAGGGAGTTGGCGCAGGTCTTCCAGCTCACGATCACCAGATCGACCGGCCCGCACTCCTCGGGATGCGCGCAGACCGACGGCGTCGGCAGCGTGATGTCGCCGTCCACACTGTGGACGCGCAGCCCGCGCTCGCGCATCGGGCCACAGGCCGAGCGCGCAATAAAAGTCACCTCGTGCCCGGCCTCCGCCAGGCGCGCCCCATAGTAACAGCCGAGAGCCCCGGCTCCGAGAATGGCGATCTTCATGAGCTCACCATAGCACAGCCGGCCCAAAAAGCAATAAAAAACGGGCTCAGACCCTGAGATGGTACAGGTCTCCCAGGGTGTGGCCCGAGGAAAACGCCGACCCCCGCCCGATCTCTGTTCCCCTTTGTCCCTGAAGGAAACAAGCGCCATCCGCCGCTCACTTCAATGGGCTCCCATGGGCTCATTGCACGGCTGGAGCTCCGAGACGCAGGGCTCACCCTATGCCAACAGGTCCCTTTGCGAAGAAATACTTCAGTTCTGTTATATAATGCCGATGAAACGTTACCATGTTAGCGCTAAAACTAACGAATTTTTTCTGAAAAGTTTCTTTTTCCTTGACGAATACTTTTCCATATGATAGAAAGAAAATTCAGATTCTATTATTAATAAACGATAAAGAATTTATACCTATGAAGATAAGCTACACAGCTCTCGCATTGTTGGCTGCCATCGGAATGAACTTTATGGCAGAAGCTCAGGATATCAATTTGGAAAACGGAAATATATTTGTTGACAGGGGAGGGTCGCGCTACTTGGATTCTGTAGACATAACGATTGACCGGACAGGCGACGTGAGAAACCAGAGCTGCACGACAGACAATTTTGAAAGGGAAGGGGATTGGGGTACGGGCATCTTGGTGTGGAGATCATCCTTCCTGTCCGTTGACGGAGACGTCGACATTACGGTGAGACCGGCGGATTGGCCGGGAAGCAAGATAGAGCAGGAGCGACGCGGCATAGAGCTGAATGGAGGCGGTTCCATTGACGTGAAAGGAAAAACCACAATTACCGTAGACAACTATATCCACACAGACGAGTATCCGCCTGAGGGTGATCGGGAGGACTACGGGCTGGACTCTCAGAAGGGCTTCGAAGCGATGGGCGCAGACTCCGATTCCTATTTGCGCGGGGGATTGGATATTACGATGCTCAACGGTAACCGATCGATAGGTATTTACGCATATGATCAGGCGAAACTCTCGGTGACGGGCGGTACCAAGATCGTTGTCAAGGATGCGGCGTACTACACTTGGGGTATCAGCAATTTTTACAGCGATCAGGCATACAGCTACAATTACGGGCAGGAAGATGCGAGGCTGAGCTTCGATAATCTGGATATTACGGTGCAAGGCGGCAATAATGCCATCGGCATTATTTTGCGTGATTACAGGAAAAATGCCGACGGAGAAGATAGCATCACCGTTACCGGCCATACCAAGATTGATGCGTCCGGAGCGACAGAGTACACGGATCGGGGGCAGTATCAAGAATTTCCCGAACGCGTTTCGAATTACGGTATTTTTCTCTTTAACACGGCAGGTGCAACATTCAACACGGCCGAGATTACCACGGATGCAACTCAAGTTGCCGGGACTGAGGCCATTGGTACGTATGTCTTTTACTCCAATGCCACGTTCCAAGGTGATGTGAAGTATGTATCGAAAGCGCAGAGTAAGGAGTATGAGATCGGAGCGTTGGCGCGCTACGGAAGCTTGCTTGATTATCAGAAAGGAATGGTGTCGGAAGCTGCGGTTGTGCTCAATGCCCTGTCAAAATCAACTATCAAGGTCAATTCCTCAGAGGATCCGAATGCCAAGGTGAAGTTGACCGGAAACATTGTTGTCGGAAGGACTGAGGCTACAGACGTTCACCCCAATGCTGAGACCCCCGGGGTGGACGGATGGGAGTCGAAAGAAATGAATCCGATCGGAACGGTTACGGTCAATCTACTGAACGCAGAAAGCAGCTTCACCGGAGTGAATGAATTGGCCGGCGAGGGGAGCCGAGTGGATCTGAACTTCCGAAACGGGGCGAAGTGGAATGTGACGGCAAGCTCTCCGGTTACCAATCTCCAAGTGGCCGAGAATGCCGAGGTGAACATGACCTACGGTCGAGGTCAGCAGAGCGGTTCCGATGGTTTTGAGCCCCGCATTCTGACCGCCTCAACACTGAGCGGAGAGAATGGCATCTTCCGCATGCAAGTGGATATCGCGGATGATCTGGCAGACCAACTCCACGTGCTGGGAGAAGCATCGGGCAACCATCAGCTTGCCGTGAGCAACACGGGGGTAGAGCCCACAAGTGAGTCGATGAATACATACTTGGTGCGCCAGGAGCAGGGCTCGGCGACATTCAGCCTCGTCGGAACGACCGTGGATGCCGGTGTTTACAAATATGGTTTGCAGAGTCGCACGGATGGAGACGCAACGGAATGGTATCTCATGCGTCAGGGGCAGGAGCTGACTCCGACGGCTGAGGCCGTGCTGGGCATTTCAGGTGCGATCTCCTCCTATGCCATGTGGACGGCTCGCTTGTCCAGCATACGTGAACGCATCGGTGAAGTGAGGCGAGACCCGGTTGCGGCGGCTCTGGCTCGGGATGCCGCCGACGGCAGCGCCGCTTCAGAGGATGAAGCCCTCTACAACGGGTTGTGGTGTCGGGCCTTTTCCGGCCGCAATGACTTGGTCGGCATGGCCGGCGGCGGCTTTGAGCAGGATTTCTTCGGAGCGGAAGCCGGCTATGACCGCCTCTTTGCTCTGGATGATTCCCACTACGTCCTCGTTGGCGGGCGTATGCAGTACAGCTCAGCCAATCAAAGCCTGTACGGGAACCAGCGCAGTGCGGGAGATGTCGATAGCTATGGCGTAGCTGCCTATGCTTCATGGTACGATAGGGAGGGCTGGTACGCCGATACGGTCCTCTCCTGGGACTTGATCGACCAGAGTTTGTCCACCGCCATGAGTGACGGCACTCCCGTGACGGCCTCCTATGATTCATATGCTTTGGGTTTAAGCCAGGAGGTGGGCAGAATGTTCCGCCTGCGCCATCAGATCTTTCTCGAGGCGCAGGGACAGCTCTCCTATTACTGGATGCATGGAGCGGATTATGCCACCTCCAATGGCATGGTCGTTCGGCAGCAGGATATGAATGCCTTGATCGGACGCGTTGGCCTCGTCTTGGGCAAACGCTGGGATATCGGGAAAGACAGCTTCATTCAGCCCTATATCAAGGGGGGTGTGAATTATGAATTCCTCGGCGATCGCAAGGTCTCGGTGAACAGCCAGACCTTCCGAGATGATGTGCGCGGCCTGCGTGCCTATTACGGCGTGGGGGTCGACTGGCAGCTCAACCGGCGCGTTCGTTTCTACGGGGAGTTTGAACGCGAGGAAGGCGACTACGTATCCACCCCGTGGAGCGTGAACGTCGGCGTGAGGATTGCTTTCTGAGCCTTGCAGTCGCCTACCTCCTTCATCGGGTGTTCCCGGTGGGGAGGTAGACGGCAGAGCCGGCCGAATTGAGGCACAGCCTCGGCGCCTCCGCCGGCTCCATCGGCAGGCGATTGCCGCGTATCACTGCGGCAATCGCCTTGGCTTTTTTTATGTCGTTCTGAAAAGTTACCACCTCCGTGTCCTCGTGCAGCCGCTGCGGCAGCGCCCGGCCAAAGAGAGGGCGGCGGGCGCATCCTGCGCGCGATCACCGGAGTGATCGGCCCGCACGCCGATGCTCGCGGACCGACCTTATCGGCGGGGAAAAGCGCATGCCGCCCGCTGCGATGGTGCGATAACATGCCCGAGAGCCCCCGATGTCCGGAAATTACCGACTCCGCTGAAAAAAAAGCTCGCCTTTGCGAGGGCAATCGGTATAATCAGAAGAGCACGGTAGACAATATTGACACATTATGATCACGAAGCAATTCACTGTCCTGAACAAACTTGGAATTCACGCTCGACCCGCCGCTCAGTTTGTACGCGTTGCCGGCAAGTTCCAATCGGACGTCACCGTGGAGAAAGATGACGAGGCTGTGGACGGCAAGAGCATTATGGGGCTCATGATGCTGGCCGTGGGCTGCGGTGCGGTGATTACCGTCACGGCGGACGGCCCCGATGAAGAGGAAACCATCAAGGCTCTTCAGGAGCTGGTGGAGAACAAGTTCGGCGAGTCCTGACCCGGCCGCCCCATTCCCCCCCCCCTAGCCCCGAGATGAGTAACGACGCGCCGGAACGCCGCCTCAAGGGCCAGCCCGTTTCGCCGGGAATCGCCGTCGGAACGCTGATCTTGGATGCCCGCGGCCTCAATTCGCCCCAGATTCGCACGATCCTGCCCACGGAGCTGGAGCAGGAGTGGAAGCGTTTTGAGAGCGCCATCGCCCGCACCGAGGAAGAGCTCCGCCTGCTCAAGGAGCGCGTGCAGCGCATCTCGGGGGCTACCGAGGCCGCCATCTTTGATGCCCACCTCCTCTTTCTGCGCGACCGCACCATTCTGGCCCAGCTGCGCAAGGAGATGCCCAAGCGCCTGCAAAACATCGAGGCCGTCTATTACGCCGTTGTGCAGAACTTCATCGAGGTCATGCGCCAAGTGGACGACCCCTACCTGCGCTCGCGGGCGGCGGATGTGCAGGACGTGCTCAAGCGCGTGCTGCGCAACATGGAGCCCGCGCGCACGCCGCGCGTGAACGCCCCCTCGGACGGCCCGGCCGTCCTCGCGGCCTACGACCTCGCGCCCAGCGACACGGCCGACCTCGACCAGCGCAACATCCTCGGCTTTGTGACGGAGGTGGGCAGCTCCGTTTCCCACACGGCGATCCTCGCGCGCTCGCTGGGCCTGCCGGCCGTCGTGGCCGTGCCGCGCCTCATCCTCGACTGCCGCGTCGGCCAGCCCGTCATTCTCGACGGCTACAACGGCATCCTCATCGTCAACCCGACGGATGAGACGCGCGAGTATTACCGCGCCCTTCAGGTGGAGAAGGAGAAGGCCTACCGCACCCTCGTCGAGATGCGAGACCTGCCCCCCGTCACGCTCGACGGGCACCGCGTGCGACTCGCCGCCAACGTCGAATACGCCCATGAGTACAGCGCGCTGCAGCGCTTCGGCGCCGAGGGCGTCGGCCTGTACCGCTCGGAGTTTTTTCTGCTCGGCAACGGGAGCAGCCTCCCCGGCGAGGAGGAGCAGTACGAGCACTACCGCATGCTGGCGGAGAGTTGCAGCCCGAATGAGGTCATCATCCGCACGCTCGATGCCGGCGGCGACAAGCTTCCCTTTGAGGAGTCCGCCGAAAAGGAGGACAACCCCTTTCTCGGCTGGCGCGGCATTCGCGTCTCGCTCAGCCGCCTCGACATGTTCAAGGACCAGCTGCGCGCCATTCTGCGCGCCTCGGCCCACGGCAAGGTCGGCGTCATGTTCCCCATGATCTCCGGCATCACGGAGGTGTGCGACACCCTCGACGTGCTCGACGAGTGCCGCGCCGAGCTGCGCGAGCGCGGGCAGGCCTACGATGAGCACATGCGCGTGGGCATCATGATCGAGGTGCCCAGCGCCGCCGTGATGGCGGACGTGCTCGCCCGCCACGTGGACTTTTTCTCCATCGGCACCAACGACCTCACGCAGTACACCATCGCCGTGGATCGCGTCAATTCCCGCGTCGCGCAGATGTTCCGCCCGACGCATCCCGGCGTCGTCCGCCTCATCGCGCAGACCATGCGCGCCGGCATCCCGACGGCCATCTGCGGCGAGATGGGCGGCGACATCTCCCTCGTCCCCCTGCTCATCGGGCTGGGAGCGCACGAGTTGTCCATGAGCATGCACCTGCTGCCCCAAGTGCGCTTCGCCGTCCGCCACCTGCGCTACAGCGACTGCGTCGCCGTGGCGGAGCAAGCCTTGCTGGCGGAGGACAGCCACACCATCCGCAGCCTCTCGCGCGACCTCGCGAAGAAAGCCTACCCCGAGCTCTTCGACTGATCCACGGCTCCACCCGCTCCGCGTAGCTGAATGCGGTGCCGCGCGGAACGGCCGCGTCCGTTGCCCCCCCTCCCCCCCCCCGATGACGGGCTCTGCGTGCCGTCTCGGCGGCCTGCGCGTCGTTTCATCGGCTTGCGTGCGGCAGTATGTTATCGCGCCGCGTGTGCCGCATGAGCCGCGTGCACAGAGGGATGAACCGGCCGAGAAAATACGCCGACCGCGACGCTAGCCGGAGTGGGTATCGCTTTCGGCGCGAGCAAGGCGCCGGAGTCGGGCAGGGGAAACGGAGCGAGGGCAGGGGGCCGGGGAATCCTGAGCCCCAGTCGCACGTGCGGCTTGCTCCGTACTCGCTTGGGCAGCGCGTTCAGACGGCGCGCTCCGTCCGCTTGCTCGGACGCCTCTCTCGGACGGCCCATCCGGCTCGCCCGAACGCTTCCCACGAGCCGCAGAGGGCTCAGTCGGACAGCTTGTCCTGCAACTGTTTCCACGCATCAAGGCCGACCTGCTGCGGCTTGTCCGCGGGGCCGCGCTGCGTCAGGCGAATCGGCTGCCCCGACTCCGTGAAATAGAGCGCCCGGAGCACCAACGTCTTCTTCATCAGCGCCGCATAGCCGCCCACGGGAACCGAGCAGTCCGCCTTGAGCGCATCGAGGAAAGCCCTCTCCGCCGCCACGCAGCAGGCCGTCTCCTCATCATTGGCCGGCGCCACGAGGCGGCGCGCCTCCTCATCGCCCTTGCGAATCTCGAGAGCCACCGCCCCCTGACCGAGGGCAGGCATGAAGGCATCCGGCGACAAATCCACCGTGCAGAAGCGCTGCCCCTCCACCTCGAGGCAGGAGCCGGTCATCCCGAGGCGATTGAGCCCGGCGCGGGCGAGCAGCGTCGCCGTCATCTCCGAGCTCTCCGCCAGCTTGCGCAGACGCGTGTGCACATTGCCGCGGATGGGCACGCAGCGGGCCGAGCCGCCCCAGTACGCCTCCGCAAAGCGCGCGCGGCGCACGCTCCCGGTGCCGATCACCAAGTGGCGCACATCCGCCCCGGGCTTGAGCACCAGCGTGTCCGCAATCACCTCGCGGGGCAGCACCGCCGCAATCTCGAAGCGCTGATCGAGCGTGCCGGGCATATCCTTGAGACTGTGCACCGCGCAGTCAATCTCCCCGGCCGCAAGCGCCTCCTCAATGGCGGCGATGAAAACGCCCTTGTCCGCCGTATTCGTCGCCGCATTCACGCGGTTGAGCGGCAAATCCGTTCGCGCGTCGCCCGCCGTGTGAATCTTGCGCACCTCGCAGCTGAACCCCGGGCAGCTTCGGCTGATCGCTTCAATGGCGAGACGGGTTTGCGCCAGGGCGAGCTCACTGCCGCGCGTGCCGAGGATGAGGTGCTGCTTCATGCGAACCATTCTAGCGGAAAAACGGCTTCTTGCAAGTCAATTTTCGGGGGCCACCGAGACCCGGCGCGCGTGGCGTCGCGCGAACAGAATGCACAGCTCATAGAGCAGATACATCGGCAGCGCCATGAGAATCATCGTGCCGGGATCCGGCGCCGGCGCCAGCAGCAGCGCCGCCGCAAAACAGGCAATCAGCGCCGCCGCGCGCGTGCGCCGCATCATCTCATAGCGCAGAATCCCCAGCCGGATGAGCGGAATCACGAGCACCGGAAGCTCAAACACCGCGCCGAACATAAAGACAAGCTTCGCCGCGAAGGAGAGATAATAACCAATGCGCCATTCATTCTCAATGCCCATCGACGCCGTGTAGCCGTAAAAGAAACTCAGCACCCGCGGCAGCACGACCAGATACGCGAAGGCGCAGCCCCCCGCAAAGAGCAGACAGCCCCAAGCCACGCAGCGGTAGAGCAGGCGCCGCTCCCCGGCGCGCAGACCCGGGATGATGAAATGCAGCAGCAAGCGCAGCTGCACAGGGAACGAGAGCACCAGCCCGCCGAAGAAGGCGAGATGCAGCGAGAGCATGAAGCCCTCCGCCGGCTGAAAAGCCCCCATGAGGCGCACGTGATCCTGACCCGGCGCCGGGCGCAGCAGCGCGCCTGAATCGTGCAGCGCCAGCAGCGTGTCGCGCAGAGCCTCCTGCCCCGGCGCCGCCGTCGCGGCGGCCAGAAAACCGCGCCGCTGCCCCTCAGGAAGCTCGGCCGCCGCGCGCAGCAGAGGAACGCAGCGCGCCAGCATCGTACGCCGGGCCGGCATTTGCTCCGTCAGCAGCTGCCGCGCCTCCTCATCGAGAGCCGGCAGCACCTCGGCGAGCCGCTTGGCCTCGATCCACTCCTGAACCGAAACCGCCGCCGGCAGCGCGTCGGCCTCCTGCTGCATGCGCACCTGCTCGACCGGCAGACTGAGCAGGCGCATGAGCCAGGGCGTCAGGAAAAAGCAGAGCAGCATCGCCAGCAGCAAAGCCGCCGCCATGCGCAGCAGCGTGCGGCGCAGCTCCTCCAAGTGATCCAGCAGCGGGAGAGGAACATCCTCACCCTCCCCCGTGCGCCGCTGCATCGTCTCGCGGAGGCGAACCAGAGAGTGCAGCCACATCATGAATCGTAAATATCAATGCCGACACTGCGGAGCAGATCGAGAGAAACCGCGCAGGGATCCGGCGCCACCCAGTGATCCGGCGCCACCTCCACGGGCGTCAGATCCATCCCGATCGTCGCCTCCAGATAGGGGTGATTGATGCGGCGCCCGAAGGCACTGCCCGGCGGCGGATCAATCGGCGAGGGCACATCGCCCGGCAGCACCGGCACGCGCTCTCGGCGGAAGGGATCCGGCACCGGGATGGACGCGATGAGCGCGCGTGTGTAGGCGTGCAGCGGGTTGCGGTAGACCGCCGTCGCCGAGCCCGCCTCCACAATTTTTCCGAGATACATCACCGCGACGCGGTCGCAGACATGCTTGACCACCGAGAGATCGTGTGAAATGAAGAGATACGAAAGCCCCAGCTCCTTCTGGAGCATGAGCAGCAGATTGAGCACCTGCGACTGCACCGAGACATCCAGCGAGCTGACCGGCTCATCGAGAATGAGCAGGCGCGGCCCCGTCGCCAGCGCGCGGGCAATCCCGATGCGCTGGCGCTGCCCGCCGGAGAACTCATGCGGGAACTTCTCCGCCGCGCTGCGCGGCAGACTGACGAGATCCAGCAGCGTCTCCACACTCTGGCGGCGGCTCTGGCGCGTGCCGATGCCCTGAATCTCCATCGGCTCCGCAATCAGGTGGCGCACATCCATGCGCGGATTGAGCGAATCGGCCGGATCCTGAAAAACCATCTGCACATGGCGCCGCAAAGCCCCCAAGCGCCACTGCGCCCGGTGCGTCACATCCTGCCCCATCAGGCGGATGCAGCCGTCCGTCGGCTCGCAGAGGCGCACAATGCAGCGCCCCAGCGTGCTCTTGCCGCAGCCGCTCTCACCGACCAGCCCCAGCGTCTCGCCCGCCGACATGCAGAAACTCACCCCGTCCACAGCCTTGAGCGTGCCGCGCGTGCGCGAAAACATCCCCCGCTGCACCGGAAAATGCATGCAGAGGTTGGAGACCTCAAGGAGCTGTTGCGGGGACCGACTCAAGCCTCTCTACTCTATCACGCCCTCCACCCCTTGGCAAGCGCGGAAAGCGCCCCGCAGGGCAGACGCATTAGAAATCGCCTTGACACAGGAATCATGTTATATATTGA